>Ga0182239_1000078_pt1 | contig 33892 bp, 29 predicted proteins | sample hydfrate6_PW_210_FD_132456 | JGI IMG/M metagenome (GOLD analysis project Ga0182239, IMG submission 132456) | Subsurface microbial communities from deep shales in Texas, USA - hydraulic fracturing test 6_PW_210 | ecosystem: Environmental > Aquatic > Deep subsurface > Shale gas/oil reservoir >... | reverse complement strand
CCTATGTCAATAAAAATGTAAGATATTTTACAAATTGTTCAAAGAAATGTTCATTTATGTTCACCTACCCGGTGCGTGAACATAAATGAGCATAAAAAAGAGAAGCCTGTTCAGCTTCTTCTTTAATTAAAGCGGTATTATTTTAAATATAGTACATATAACCTTCATTATTTTCTTTTTTAAGTTCTAAAGTTCTTTCTTTTAAGTCAGCCAGAGTAATAGATTCCAGCAGCTGGTAAAGATTTGATTCCATCTTAGTCCAGAGTTCCTGGGCCATCTGCTGGTAAAGTTCTTCTTCCGAATGTTTTTCTGGTTCGGCTTCCGGGGCCAGCCGCCCCTCTATTACCTGCATGATATCCTTAACCGTTATTTCTTCTGGAGACCGGGTCAGTAAATAGCCACCGTGGGCTCCGCGCACACTTTTTATTAGATTCGCCTTTTTTAATCTGGCAAATATCTGCTCTAAATATCTTTCTGAGATATTCTGTCTCTCCGAGATTTCTCTCAAAGGAAGGGCAGAGTCATTAGAATTTACTGCCAGATCGACCAGGGCTCTGAGAGCATATCTTCCCTGTGCTGAAATTTCCATAACAAGATTCTCCTTCTATTAGTTTATTTCTAAAAGTATTGGTTATTCCAGTATTAATATTATAATTGACTTTGATTCATGTCAAGCTAATTTCCATTTTTTTCAAAATAAATAAAAAATAATCTCTCCTGCTGCAGTGAGATTATAAATTAAACTAAATCTATTTTTACCTTCCTATTCAAAGCCTTTGCTATTCTATTAACTGTCTCAATTCTTGGCTCGCTCTCACCATTTTCTATTCTAGATATAACTGACTGTTTCATTCCCGCTCTAGCAGCCAATTCCTCCTGTGATAAACCTTCATCTAACCTTAATAACAATATCTTTTTCCTTAATTCATAAACAGGGTCAAGTCCCTCAACTGTATCTTTTAAATCATTTCTATCTTTAATTAATTCTTTAAAAAAATCATCCTTATTTCTAATTCCATATTTATTTCCCATTATATTTTAAACCTCCCATATAATTAATATTGTTAAATATATATCAAAAATAACAGCCACCGCCAATCGTCAAAATAAATATCAGATTTATTAATTTCAATTTACTTTATTCTATATTAATTATAACTTATTAGTCATTAATTATCAAACAATTTATGATTAGTTAACATATTTTTGCTTATTGTAGGCTAAATTTACCGGGAATTGCAAAGTAGTATTCCCGAAAGTTACAAACTAAAATTCCCTATTATTGCAGGATAAAAATCTTAACTCTAAACAAGGTGTGTGCATTGTTACAATAAAAATCCCAGCACCTGATAAAAGATACTGGGAATTATTGTTATCTATATTTTCTACTTTTAAGGGGCAATTCAAGACAATCTTTGATATTTGAGATTTAATTCTATCTATTTTATTATTGAATTTGAATAGTTATTTATTTTTTTGATCAATATTTTTTATTTACAACTAAAGATTTTACTATTCATTGAGCTTACAGTTAAATCATCAATTTTAATTTTTTCTCCTTTTAAATGCTTTATTTTAATTTCTTTTTCTTCTCCTGCTATCAGGTCAAAATAATTATCAGAGAAAACTATTCCTGCCTGAGGAATTTCTAACTTTACCAGACGGGCATGTTTGTCTGAACTAACCTTAAAAGAATTATTTAACTTATCAACTTCAATTTTCAGGCTGCATTCTGGAAATTCCAAATTCTTATTATCTCTTAAATAATATAGTTTGTCTGGAGTCAGATTGTCAGCAGAACGAAGCCTGATCACAGCTTCTGAAGCTAATTTGCCATGTAGTACTTCTTTTTCCTGATAACTTTTTATTAATTCTGAATCTGTTCCATCAATTTTAATCATAAATTCTTCTTCATAGATCTGACTACCTTCAAAATCTAGAATTTCAAAACTAATTTGAGCTTCTATCATTTCTCTAAAGTCATTTGTCAGCCAGAATTCAATATTTGATTCCCGATCATGATTTATTGATAAAAGGAATGGATGATAAAATTTCTTAGCATAGTAGTAAGCTGCTTTCGGTAATAAATAATAATCAATCACTGACCAGCTTGTACCGGGCCAGGAATCATTTAACTGCCAGAAGAGAGTTCCACTAGTTTTTGGTCTTCTCCTTCTATAGTGTTCAATACCATACTGCAGTCCCACTGCCTGAGTCAGCATCGAATAATTTAAATATTGATCAATATTCTCAGGCCTGCCGGTGTAACCCTCCATTAATAAAATACCTTTTTCATGATGAACATCTTTATTTCGATAGTCCATTTCATCACTACCCCAGTAATATTTCCCTTCAGGTATATTATCACTTAAAGTATATTTATTTGCAGAAGCATGCATCCCAAATTCGCTAACAAAGTTTGCTCTATCTTTCTTAAAGTTTTTAAAGGATACCCCTTCAACACTAAAATCTTCTTTGACCTCTTCCCCAAATTTGCGGGGTTCTATTAATCCATGCCAGACCTGCCAGTTATGCTGATCACCGACATCAGGATCATTGTGATCATTACCACCATAAGGAGAACTGGGCCAGTAAAGACGGTCGGGATCCAATTTAGATAACATTTCTGGCATCAATTCGTCATAAATTTTTTCACCATAAAATCTGTAATCTACTTCTCCCATTGAATATTTTTTTTCATGGATCCAGTGATTTTCATTATTTCCACACCAGATAGCAAGACAGGTTTCATTTCTTAACCTCTTAACAACTGATTCAATCTCATTTTTAACATTTTCCATAAAGTTCTTATTATAGTCAGGATAAACAGCACAGGCAAACATAAAATCCTGCCAGACTAAAATACCATTTTTATTACACTCTTCATAAAAAACGTCTTTCTCGTAAATTCCTCCTCCCCAGACTCTCAACATATTCATATTAGCTTCCCGGGCAAGGCTAACTAATGACTGATAACGAGAATCTTCTACTGAGGCAAAAAAGTTGTGGACAGGAATCCAGTTAGCACCTTTAGCAAATAATTTAACTCCATTCAGCACAAAGGTAAAGACATCTTCTCCTTTTTTATTTTTCTGTTCTACCTCTACTGTTCTGATTCCAAACTCCTTTTGATAGGAATCCAGTTTTTTATTTTCAGAAAATAATTCTACTTTAAGTTCATATAAAAACGGCTCTCCCAGATCATTAGTCCACCACAATTTAGGATTCTCAACCTTTAATTTAAAATTAGCCTTATCCTTCATCAGTGTCTTTTCCAACTCATAAACTTTTTCATCACCAGTAAAGCTGGCCTTAATCTTTAAATCTTCACTTTTAGTAAAATTATCAATCTCAAGATCAATCTCTATTTCTGCAGTATTATCTGTAATCGATAAAGTTTTTGCATAAACACTATTAATAACTGCTTTTTTAGCTTTTATAAGTTTAACTTCTTTCCAGATTCCTGCTGTTACTAAACGCGGACCCCAGTCCCAGCCGAAATTCATCTGAGCTTTTCGAGCCCAGGGACGTTCTTTACCATAATTGCCCCACATTTCAAGATTATGAATTGTATGTTCACTAACTGGCTCAAACTTAACTACCAGAGTGTTTTTACCATCAACAATTTCTTTAGTCACATCGAAAGTATGAGAGATAAACATATTATTAGTACTCCCAATCTTGAGACCGTTTAAATAGACATCAGCAAAAGTATCTAAACCTGCAAAAATTAAATCTAATCGCTCATCTGCCGCCAGTTCATCTTTGTATTCAAAAGTGGTTCTATACCACCAGTCCTGATCTTCTATCCACTGGCATTTTTGGTCATTGTGTCCGTAAAAAGGATCATCAATAACTTTGTGTTCTATCAGTGTACTATGTACATCTCCTGGTACATCTGCTGACATCCAGAATCTATCTAGAGTTTTTGGAGAAGCAATTTCTAGATCATTCTTCTCTCCCAGCCTAAAATATTTTAACTTCCATTTTTTATTTATTAGAATAATAATCACCTCTAAGCATATTATAATTTAATACTATTTTTTCGATTTCCTGTTGACTAACCAGTTCATCACTTAAAAAATCCAGTCTATATAGTGGTCTTTCTGTAATATATGTGTTTTCTTCGTTTTCCAGATAATCCATTTGTTCTGCTGATAAAATCTCAGCTAATACTTTTTTACCTAACGGCTCAGCAAGCCAGTCCAGAACTGGATCATCAGTACTTAAAATATGTGCTATCTCTTTTGACTTTATTTTGATTGCCGCACTTAACCTGATATCCTGCACAGAGCTTGCTATAATAATTTTGTATTCATCTTCTTCTACAACCCAGTCTTTTAATTCTGGGTTGAAATAAGCAAAATCTCGATAAGAAAGTTTAAATTTAATGGTTTCACTTTCTCCTGGTTTTAAACTCACCTTTTTAAATTTTTTAAGCTCTTTTTCCGGACGGTCATAATAAGGATTATTTTGTGAAACATAGAGCTGAATAACTTCTTTTCCAGCCAGTTTACCAACATTTTTTAAGTCAAATTCAACTTCCACCTCATCCTCTGCCCAGACCTCCTTATCTAAAATTAAATTTGTATATTCAAACTCAGTGTAAGAAAGACCGTGTCCAAAGGGGAATTGAGGCTCAATTTTTTTCTTTTCGTAATATCTATAACCTACATAAATACCTTCTGCATAATTAACTTCCTCATTTACTCCAGGGAAATTAAGATAAGAAGGATTATGCGCTAAAGAAAGTGGAAAAGTCTCAGCAAGCTTCCCGGAAGGATTAACCTTCCCCTTAATTACATTAACTATCGCTTTTGCGCCTGCCTGTCCGGGCAGCCATCCTTCTAAAACAGCAGGAACTTTGTCAATCCAGGCAGAAATGTTTACAGCTGAACCATTATTTAGAACCACTATAATATTTTTATTTACTTCTGCAACAGCTTTTATTAACTCATTCTGGCTTTCTGGTAAATTAATATTCTTACGATCAAAACCTTCTGATTCAAATTTTTCAGGAATTCCAGCAAAAATAATAACATAATCCGATTTAACAGCTTTCTTTATAGCCTCATCAATTTGACTTTCTAAATTCTGATCGTTATTATAACCGGAAGCATAATATAATTCTGCAGCTGGCGGAATTAAACTTTTAATTTCTGATAATCCATCAGCTAAACTATATGGGGTAACTTTTGAACTTCCATTACCCTGATAACGGGGGTTAACAGCCATTTCTCCAATTACAGTGATTGAATTTAAATTATTAAAATCAATTGGCAGTAATTCATTTTCATTTTTCAATAATACCACAGATTCTTCGGCTGCAGTTTGGGCTATTTTATCATGTTCATCATAGTCGACAATTATTTTTTCTTTCGAAGATTTAAATACTGTTTTTAAAATTCGTTTTACAGATTTATTTAAAATTTCCTCTTTCAACTCTTTTTTATCTAGCTGTCTCTGAATTTTATCTTTATTTACTCTGGAAGGACCGGGCATCTCTAAATCAAGACCAGATTTTAATGCTGCTACTCGATCATGGACAGCCCCCCAGTCAGAAATAACTAGTCCCTGGTATCCCCATTCATCTCGTAAAATTTGATTTAAAAGATAATCACTCTGAGTAGCGGGAGTTCCATTCACCCGATTATAGGCAGCCATAACAGTCCAGGGTTCTGCCTCTTTAACCACCCGCTCGAATGCCAGCAGATATATTTCCCTTAAAGCTCTTTCCGCTACTTCTACATTAACCGAAAATCTTTTATATTCCTGATTATTGCAAACATAGTGTTTTAATGAAGTACCAACCCCCTGATCCTGGACCCCTTTAACAAAGCCGGAGGCCAGATCTGCTGTTAAAATTGGATCTTCAGAAAAATATTCAAAATTTCTTCCTCCCAAAGGAGATCTTTTGATATTCACTCCTGGTCCCAGGATAATGTTCACACCTAAACTCTTTGCCTCCTCTGCCAGAGTTTTTCCTACCCTATATAAAAGATCTTTATTCCAACTAGATGCAAGAGCAGAGGCAGTCGGGAAACAGGTAGTCTTTTTATTGGAAGTAGCTCCAAATTCATTTTCTTCAACAACGTAGCGAAGACCATGAGGACCATCTGTCATTACAATTGGAGGAATTCCCAATCTACTGATTTCCTCAGTAGTCCACATACTTGCACCACTGCATAATTTAATTTTTTCTTCTAATGTTAATTCATCTATCAGTTTATCTATCTTTTTATCTATATTATTTTCCAAAATCCTTCCTCCTGTACTTAACCTTTTACTGCTCCTGCACTCATACCTTTTACCAGCTGATCTTCCATTAATAAATAAATTGCAATAATTGGCACTAAAGCCATTGATAAACCAGCCATCTGCATTCCATAATCAGTACTAAATTGACCTGAAAATAGGGAAAGACTTAAGGGTAAAGTCATTAGCTTGCTGTCATTAATTAAAACTAAGGCAAAAGAAAATTCATTCCAGTTATAAACAAAATTTAAAATTCCAACTGTAGCCAGTGCCGGTCTGGTCATTGGTAATATAATAGACCAGAAGATTCTGAGATAACCTGCTCCATCTACAATAGCTGCTTCTTCTACAGCCTTTGGTAAACTTTTCATAAAACTGCTCAAAATAAAAATTGTGAGCGGCAGATTGAAAGCAACATAAGGTAAGATTAAAGAAATCCTGGTATTGACCAGACCAATATTTCTCATCAAAATAAAAATAGGGACTAAAGTCCCATGAATTGGAACTAAAAGACCAAAAATAAAAAAACTATAAATTAGTTTCTTGCCGGGAAACTCAAAACGAGAAATAAAATATGCTGCAAGTGAACCAACAGAAACAGTTATTATTACAGAAATACCAGCTACAATAAAACTATTCATAAAACTTCTTCCCAGAGAAACTGCATTCCAGGCACTGATATAATTACTTAAATTCAATGATTCAGGCAGTGAAAATGAATTAATAGCAATCTGATTTTCCGTTTTAAACGAATTCATTACCATCCAGAAAATTGGATAGATATTAATCAGGGCGAAAAATATCAAAATTGAATATGTAGCAATTTTTTTTAGTTTATCTATTTTTTTAACTTGATTTTTCATGATTACCTCCTTTTATAATTTAATTTTCAAATCTGGCAAAAAGATTTCTTACTATAGTAACCAGTACAATACCAAAAACAACAATAAAAATTGAGACTGCACTTCCATAGCCAAACTTCATTCCGTTAAAAGTGTTGTCGTACATATGGATTGCCATCACTTCTGTGGCATGTGAAGGGCCACCATTTGTCATTACATAAATTAAGGCAAAAGTTTTAAGGCTTCCACTAATACATAAAACTATTGAAGCCAGAATTGAATCCTTAACCAGAGGAATAGTTATATACAATGTCCGCTTCCAGCCCTGTGCTCCATCAATTTTTGCTGCTTCTAGTATTTCATCAGGCACTGTCTGTAATGCAGCCAGAAATATAATAAAATAAAGCCCCACAAACTGCCAGATGATAACGGCAGCTACCGAAAACATTGCAATATCAGGATTACTCAGCCAATTTTGAACCCATGATTCAAGCCCAACAAAATTTAAAATATTATTTAGGAGACCAAAATTATAATTATAAACCATACTCCACACTAAAGAAATAATTACAGCCGATATTACTACTGGCATAAAAATAATAGTTCTAAAAAAATGTCTTCCTTTTATTTTTTGATTCACAAGCAGGGCTAATAAAAATCCTATTGGAACCTGTCCTAAAACGGAAGCTAAAACAACTACCATATTATTTTTTAAAGAACGCCAGAAAACATTATTTCCAAACATCTCTGCATAATTTTCTAAGCCCACAAATGCAGGGGGAGAAAAGCCATTCCACTCAACTAAAGAATATCGAGCTGAAATAAATATTGGTACAATAACAAACCCCAAATAAAGTAAAAAAGCAGGTAAGATTCCAAGATAAATCAACTTCTTTTTGTGTTTATAAATATGCTCCAATTTTTAAACCTCCCTATATAAAAGGGGAGGATATCCTCCCCTTGATCAAAAGTATATTTTATAAGTTATCTTGCATTTTCTGTGCTAATTCCTCAGATGTGATTTCGCCTGCTGTTAATGACTGAAGCCCATTATTAATTGTTTGAATTAAATTAATAGGTAATACAGCATCATAAACAGGTCCAATTTGGTGTTCATTTACTAAATTAATGACATCCTGGAACTGAGGAGAAATATCCGCAGGCAGATCAACTTTTGCAGGCACAAATGATCCTGTTCTTAAAAGATCTACATATGTTTCTTCAGAGTAGAAAAACTTCAGAAACTTAATTGCAGCTTCTTTTTGTGCTTCAGAAAGGCCGGATCTAATTGAAAAAGCACTTCCTGTAACTCCAGATAAAGCTTTAGGAGCTACTTCTCCTTCAATTTGAGGGAATGTTGCAATTCCAACATTCATATTTTCTTCTTTAGCAGTTTCTATTACTCCACCAATATCCCAGGCTCCACCAAAGAACATTGCAGCTCTTTTCTGATAAAATGCCTGTCTCATTTCCATATCATTTAAACTATTAGCATCTTTATTGAAGTATCCTTCGTCAGCAAGCTCTTTTATAACATCAAGTGCTTTAATAAAAGCAGGGTCAGTAAATTTGCGTTCTCCTGCTAAAACATCTTCTAAATAATCAATTCCTGTCAATCTATCTCCGATAGTTGAAATATAAATTGACTGCAGTACCCATTTAGCTTTATTACCTAAAGAAATTGGAACAATATCATTTTCCTTAAGAGCGTCTCCCATCACTTTGAATTCTTCGTATGTTTCAGGCCATTCTGTATAGCCCGCTTCTGCTAGCATATCTTTATTATAGAAGGCAAAGTGAGTATAATTTACTTTAGCGGGAATTGCATAAACTTTATCATTAAAAGTATATGCAGAAAGACTATCTCTTGGAATTAAATCATCAGTCCAGTAGTCAATTATTCCTTCTAAATCCATTAATAATCCTGCTTCAACTAGAGGCTGCACTTCAGATCCTGGATATGTCTGCATAATATCAGGAATTTGACCCCCGGCTGCTTGAGTTCTCAGTTTAGTTCTATAACTATCATTTGGAATAACCTGAATCTTAAGTTTTATATTTGGATTGTTTTCCTGAAACTCTTCGATTTTAGGCAGTAAAACTTCACTTGCAAAAGCATCCTGACCTGTCCAGGCATGCCACATCTCTAATTCAACAGTTTCCTGAGCCATTACTGAACTTGTAAACAAAATTCCAACAATTAAAACTATAAAAATAATCAGACTATTTTTTTTATTAATCACATTAATACCTCCCTGGTTTTTAAAACATTAAAAAGCCAAAATCAACTGATATTTCAAAACTGATATATCACCTCCGATAAAATTTAATGGCTTATAAGCTTATAATGTTATAATTTTTATATAGTATCTGTTGATTCCCTTGTGATGAGTTCAACAGGTATAACTATCTTTCTAGTTTTTGCAGCCGGGTTTTTAATTAGTTTATATAATCTTTCCATTGCAGTAAGTCCCATTTCCTGTTTAAATATTCTAACAGTTGTTAAAGATGGAGTAATATGTCTTCCAGTTTCAATATCATCAAAACCGCAAACAGAAAAATCATCAGGAACAGAAAAACCCGCATCCTGAATAGCTTTGATTACACCAAGTGCTCTTGAATCATTGACAGCAAAAAACGCTGTAGGCAGCTTCTGTTCTTCTTTCAACATTTTTGATACAACTTTATAAGCACTTTCTGTTCCATAAGTTGAGTCCCCGATCTTTATAAAAGAATCTTTTACTTCTAGAGAATGATTTCTTAAGCTGTTAATATAACCTGTATATCTTTCCTCAAAAGAAGTATTATCTAAGGGGCCTGAAATAAAGGCTATATCTTTATGCCCCAGATTAAGCAGATGATTCATCATTTTTTTTGCTCCAGCAATATTGTCATTTAAAATACAGTCAATATTTTCCTGCCAGAAATGATTATCAATAACAACAACTGGCATTCCAGATTCTTTAATTTCCATAATTAGTTTTTCATCAATCAAATAACCAATAAATATCATGCCAGCAATTTCCTGACTGGCAATCATTTCATCTATTATTTTTTTATCTTTTTTACTTTCTCCAGTTATCGATTTAATTAACAGCTCATAATTGTGACTTTTTGTAAAATTTTCTAATCCCAGGGCTATCTGAGCATAAAAAGGATTACCTAAAATACCACCCTGTTTATCCAGTCGATTATTAAAAATTGTAGCAATATATTGAGATTTCTGGTTCAAATTTTTATTGAATTTTTTAAATTCATATCCCATTTCGGCAGCAGTATCTAAAACAACAGATCGGGTTTGAGCAGAAATATTACCTTTTTCATTAATAACTCTCGAAACTGTTGAAATAGAAAATCCAGTTTTTTCTGCAATATCACTTAATGTAGTTGGCATAATTCAATCCTCCAATTAAAATTTATGCAAAAAAATATTTTTGCTTAAATAATTTTATTAATATTCAAATAACATTTAATGATAATCATCCTTGTTATTACAATAAATATATGTTTAAAATAATTTTAATAACTTGTTTTTAACTCACTATATGAAAATTCTAACACAAACTTTTACGCAAATCAAGCAAATTATATATTTAATTTGCGCAAAATTTATATTTTTTATGCAAAAGTATGAAAATTAGCTCATTAATTAGACTTTATTATATTCTTTTATCAATAATAATTATTTACACAAACAAAAACTACAGCAAAAATATTCTGCTGCAGTTTTTATCAAATATTAAATTTACGATTAAATTAACAAAATTTTTTTCTAGACACCAAACAGTCTTACCTATAACAAAACCACTATTTTTTTAGCTTCCTGATCCGGAATGATTTTAATGCCATTTTCAATTTCCTCCACTTTACCATTGTCAACTTTTTTATAATCCCAGATATTATTCAGCACAATTGAATAATCTTGAGCTGCATTTTCAACTTAAATTACTTCTCCACTTAAAAAAATAGTCCAGCAACCTTCTGGCAAATAGTATTTAACTTTGCCATCTTCATTAAATACCGGAGCAACCATTAAAGAATCACCGAGCATAAACTGTCGATCCAGATAGTCACAGCCAGGATCATCCTGAAATTCTAAAAGCATTGGCCTTAAAACAAGAATTCCAGTATAAGATTAATAAATTACAGCCGGATATTATAATCACAGATATCAGAATGCCCGAAATGAATGGTCTTGAAATGGCAGAAGAAATCCGAAAAAATAACCAGAAGACTAAAATAATTGTACTCAGCGGTTACGATAAATTTGAGTATGCCAAAAAATTAATTAAAGAAAATAGGGAGATTAAATTTTATCAAATTGCTGAAGCTGTAGGCTTTAATGATTATAAATATTTTTCTACTATTTTTAAAAAATATACCGGAACAACTCCCAGTAAATATAAAAATAATTTATATTAAATAATAAATTATACTGCCATTGTTTAATCCCTTCGTTAGATAATGTGAATAGTTGTACATTATGCTGATTAATGATATAATTAATCCCAGAAAATAATCCAGCAGAACTTTAAGTCTGGTAATAGTATTCTTCCTGAGTCCAGGGCAGCTGCCTGAAACAGGGGAAGGGTCTTTATAAAATCTGATTTTTTATCAGCTATATTTCATAAAGCAGCCCTATCCCTATTCAATATAGAGGATAGGTTTTTTATTTATGCTGATTTTAAATAATAAAAATAAAGCATCGGCGATCTGAATCTAAACACTTAAACAGCAAATCTAGAATATAATTATGTTTTTTAGCTATTTGTTTTGTCTTAAATTTATTGATTAATATTTATCAGAGAGGTGAAAGATTATGCAGGAAACACCGAAAGGTAATCGACCGCACATTGGAGTTTTTGGACGCAGAAACGCAGGTAAATCAAGTTTGATTAACAGTCTAACTAATCAGGACCTGGCTCTTGTTTCCAGTATTCCCGGAACAACAACTGATCCCGTTTATAAAGCAATGGAACTCCTGCCCCTTGGTCCCGTAATCATGATCGACACAGCAGGTATCGATGATACTGGTGAGCTGGGCGAGCTGAGAGTAAAGAAAACTCTGGAAGTTATCAGGAAAACTGATCTGGCAGTTCTTGTAATTGATCCTGAGCAAAAAATTGGTGATTATGAGTCCGATCTGCTGAATAAATTTTCCGAATCAGAGACTCCAGTAGTTCTCTGTCTGAATAAAATTGATTTAGAAACTGAAAAAGAAACTTTAATTAACAAAATAAAAGAAGAATATCAGCTGCAGGCTGTGCCAGTCAGTGCAGCCACAGGAGCAGGAATTGAAAATTTACGTGATCAGATAGCAGATAAAATGCCTGCTGACACGGAAGAAGCATTTATTGTAGGAGATCTGGTTGACCCGGGTGATACTATTGTACTGGTAACTCCTATTGATCTCGCAGCTCCCAAAGGGAGACTAATTCTACCTCAAGTTCAGACTATTCGCGATGTACTTGATCATGATGGAATAACTATGGTCTGTAAAGAAAGAGAATTAAAGCTAACTCTGGATAAATTAAAAGAAGCTCCTAAACTGGTAATCACAGATTCTCAGGCTTTTATGAAAGTAGATGCAGATGTACCTGAAGACATTCTGCTGACAGGCTTTTCAGTTCTATTTGCCCGCTACAAAGGTGATCTGGAGATCTTCCTCAGGGGAGCCAGAAGGTTAGAAAAACTGCAGGCAGGTGATAAAATTTTGATTGCTGAAGCCTGTACCCACCGCCGTCAGGCTGATGATATCGGAACTGTTAAACTGCCCCGCTGGCTGAGATCAAAGGTCGGCGCTGACTTAGAGTTTGACCATGTTTCCGGTAGAGATTATCCAGACAATTTAACTGATTATGATCTTATACTTCACTGTGGTGGCTGTATGCTGAATCGAAAAGAAGTGATTTCCCGCCTGCAAGAGGCAGATCAGGCAGGAATCCCGGTAATTAATTATGGAATGGCAATTGCCCAGCTGCACGGTATTCTTGACAGAGCTTTAAAACCCTTTCCTGCCGCCTATCATCTCTGGCAGGAAATGAAGGATCAAACAGCTTTAGTCTAAACCTTTTTAACTGAGGAGGAAATCATGTTTCAAGAAGAAACTAATAAATCAGCAAATAATATTAGAACTGAGGAAGACAGTATCGGAAAAAAAGAAATTTCTGCAGCCGCCTATACTGGTATTAATACTGCCCGGGCCCGGGAAAATTTTTCTATCAGCCAGGAAAATGTTCATCCAGAATTAATTAAGGCTATTGCCATGGTTAAACAGGCAGCAGCAATAACCAACCTGGAGCTGGGTCTACTTGAGCAGGAAAAAAGTGATGCAATTGTTAAAGCTGCAGCAGAGATCACAGCAGGTAAGTTAAGTCAGGAATTCAAACTTGAGGCACTGCAGGGAGGAGCCGGAACCTCAACCAATATGATGGTCAATGAAGTAATTGCCAACCGGGCTCTGGAGATTCTGGGCCATAAAAAAGGTTCTTATCAAATTATCCATCCCAATGATGATGTTAATCAGGGCCAGTCAACAAATGATGTCTATCCAACTGCTCTCAGAATTGCAGTTTTAAAACTGCTGCAGCCGCTTACTGAATCTGCAGCCAGTCTGCAGCAGGCACTGCAGGAAAAAGAAAAAGAATTCGCTGCCATAATTAAGCTGGGCAGAACCCAGCTTCAGGATGCAGTTCCCATTACTCTGGGGCAGGAATTTTCTGCCTATGCAGAAGCTGTCAATAGAGACCGCTGGCGCCTGTATAAAATTACAGACCGCCTCAAAAAAATAAATCTGGGAGGAACTGCAGTTGGAACCGGGCTCAATACTTCCCGCAGCTATATTTTTAAGATAGCCAAACATATACGGCAGATTAGTGGTTTAAGCCTCTCTCATTCTGAAAATATGATAGATATAACCCAGAACATGGATCTATTTGTTGAAGTCTCCGGCTTATTAAAAGCTACAGCTGTTAATCTGAATAAAATTGCCAGTGATCTGAGGCTGCTGGCTTCAGGACCAGCAGGTGGAATTGGAGAAATAAAGCTGCCGGCAGTTCAGGCAGGTTCTTCTATTATGCCGGGAAAGGTTAATCCGGTAATCTGTGAGCTGATTAATCAGCTGTCAATTGAAATAATCTGCAGTGACCAGGCAGTAACCATGGCAGCCAGAGACGGTCAGCTGGAACTGAACGCCTTTTCCCCACTTATCGCTCATAAAATTTTAAATATGCTCGAAATGATGCGAAAGGGAATAGATAAATTTATTAATAAATGTATTCAGGGAATTGAGGCCAATCCGGATAGATGCAAAAATTTACTGGAAAGCAGTCTGGCTGTAGTTACAAGTTTAGTTCCCTATATTGGTTATGATCAGGCCAGCAAACTGGCTGAAGAGGCTATGGAACGGGACAGGACTCTAAAGGAATTGGTTTTAGAAAAAAATCTTTTAAGTCCAGAAAAGCTGGTAGAAATCTTAAAAACAGAAAAAATGACTTCACCAGGCCTAGTAAAAAATTAACAAATAAAATAACCCCACCTTAAAAGCACCTGTTAAAAAATAGTGCTTAAGGTGGGTTTTAACACTCACAGCTGTTTTCAAATTTTCAGCCCCAGATCTCTTCTGCAATTTCAACAATTAATTTTAACTTCTGCCACTGATCTTCCTGACTCAGCTGATTACCATGATGGGTAGAAGCAAAACCACACTGAGGACTGAGGCAGAGCTGACTAAGAGGTATATATTCTGCTGCCTGCCTGATCCTGGCTTTTACTTTTTCTTTATCCTCCAGCTGACCATCCTTGGAAGTAATTAGACCCAGCACTACCTTTGTCTTTCCTTCAGGAATGTACTTTAAGGGTTCAAAACCACCTGAACGCTGATCATCGTATTCCAGAAAAAAACCATCTACCTTTTCCCTGGCAAATAAAGTAGGGGCAATTAAATCATAACTGCCAGAAAAAGCCCAGCTTGACTTATAATTCCCCCGACAGAGATGAGTAGTTAGCGATAGATCAGGCGGCTTCACTTCAAGTACACCATTGACCACTTCTAATGCCAGTTCAATTAGATATTCTCGTGAGAATGGCGCGTCTTGATAAGAAATATCGGGAGAAGAAAGACTGGCAATATAAACATCATCAAACTGCAGATAGCGAACTCCAGCCTCGTAAAAAGCTTTAAGTGCATCCTGATAGGTCTCAATTATATCCTGTGCATAGTCTTTAATATCTGGATAAATTTCTGAATTCCTAATTCCAAAATGAAACAGCTGATTGGGACTCGGGATTGTCTGTTTAGCTGCTGCCCTTCCGTCAACAATTTTATTAAATTCTTTAAAATACTTAAGAAAAGAATGATCAGAATTAAAACTAATTTTACCAGTATTACGGACATCATAGGCTTCTGTTTCCAGGTCAGCAAACTGATAACCTTTTTCCGGTACATACCCTTCAAAACCATTCAACTCTTCCAGAAAGTCAAGGTGCCACCAATCACGTCTAAACTCACCATCTGTAACAAGTTTAAGTCCGGCTTCCAGCTGTTTATTTACCGCTTTTTCTACTTCTTCTCTTTCAATCTGATGCAGTTCAGCTGCTCCTATTTTCCCTTGCTTAAAATTACTTTTAGCTTTCAACAGCCTCTTCGGCCTCAGTAAACTTCCAACATGATCAGCCCGAAAAGGTGCCTGAATTTGATCTGCTCCCATAATTAAAACTCCTCCTCTTAAAAATTTTACTTTACTTAAGTATATCATTTTAAGCAGTTTTTTCCAATTATCAGAGCAGGACAGCATAATTTTTACTGAAAGAGCAAAATATATATCTATCTTTTACAGAAAGCTCTCCCCACTTTCAGGTGCCCTGACTTCAAAATAATCCGCAATTGCTGCTGCTATATCAGCCAGACTTTCGCGGGGCGGCAGTACTTTTGCTGGTAAATCTTTTTTGTAAACTAAAAGGGGGACGTTTTCTCTGGTATGATGGCTGTGGCCTACAGTTGGATCATCACCATGATCAGCTGTAATAATAAAAAGGTCGTCTTCTCGTAAATTATCTATAATCTCCGGTATCTGCTGATCCACCATTTTTAAGACTCTGGCAAATTCTGCCGGATCCTGCTGATGACCTGCCAGATCAGTTTCCTGGACATTAACGGCAATCAGACCGGAATCAGCCTCCTCCATTTCCTGCTGCATCAGTTCCAGCACTTCTTCGGTTGCAACAGCAGGCAGTGATTTTCTGGCTTCTGGACAGTAGATTACATCCTGCACTTTACCAATCAAGCGGACATCTATCCCCTGGCCGGCCAGAATTGAAGTGATCTGTTTTTGATGATCAATTCCATAACCAAGATGGATTACCTGATAACCCTCTCCATAAACCCCGGAAGCTGTAGAATTAACACCTGTAATCTCAGAATTAGCATTCTCAATACTGTTAACAATCCTCTCAGTGCTTGTATTCTTACCGCCCAGCGCGATTACCCGACTGACTTTAACACTTGCTCTTACAATTTTTCCGATTGCAAGTATTTCTTCAAAATCTATCTCTTCTAATGAACCGCTGACATTGTAAATCTGCCCGTAATCAGCCTCAATATTATCCGCAACCACAACCCGCCGATCAACAAGCAGATAGGGATTTTCCTGGTCAGGCACACTAACTTTGTGCCCTTCATTTTCCAGAGCAGTCTTAACCTTTTGATGCACAACTTTAAAAGGCTGTATTTTAGGATGGGTCGGACTGGAACCCATAATTTCTTGATGTCCCATAAATGTATCTGCTCCATCATAACTTAAAGCAGCATAAGTATAAGCAGCTTTAAGTTTTTGTTTTTCACTTCCATTTTCCGTCAAATTTCGCTGTTCCGGATCCATTTCCAATGTACTTTTGGGAAAACTTGGATCAAGTCTGCTTAAATTATAAGCCGCCTCCAGACCCAGCTGATTAAGGTTATTCAATTTTAAATCTTTATTACTTTTTAAAACATTTCCCAGTGTATCTGCGGCCTGATCCTGCAGCCGCTGCTGTTCTTTGAGGTCATCCATTGCTCCAATTCCAAGTCCATCTAAAATTAATAAGATTACTCTCTTCAAAGCCTGCTCCCTCCTTTTTCGTCTAGCAGTTGTCCCTGACTATTATAAATTCCATGCAGTTTTAATTTACCGTTTTGTATACCGCTAATCACAGCCACTCTGGCTCTGGTAACAAAAATCTGAGTTCTAAAAGCATAGAGTACTGTGTCTCCAATCTTCAATTTTCGATCTCTATTTTCCAGCGAAGCATAATAATCAATCATCTCAGAATCTGGCTGTGAGGCTGAATAAACTCGACTATTATTTTGATAGTCATCAGCAGCTACCAGTCCATTTTTTAAGTGGGAACGGCTGTAAAAGCCGCCGCCAAAAGTATATGCCTTGTCATCTTTTAAATGAGATATTTCAGAAATATAGATCATTGCCGGTTTTTCTCCCTGATCATAATAACCGTGATAAGGGGTAGTTCCTGTCAGGGCATGTCCCGGCTCCCCGTGAGTTGCTCCAGCAGCAGCCAGCCTTGGAATCGTCTTCTGACAGCTGACACTTGGGGTATTTAACTGTTCAATTTCCAGCCCAAATTTTTCATTTAAAATTTCCCCTGTCTTTATTACCAGCTCTAAATTGGGTGTGGTTTCAATTTTTTTAGTCTGATAGTTAAATAAAAGGCAGGGAAAAGCTGTCAGGCCTTTAATTTCAACTCCCTTAAGCTTCATCAATTCAGGGATTACCTGATCTATATTTTTTAAATCAAAACCTCCAATCTGACCTTCATAATTAAATGAATCCTGACTGTAGATTCTGAGCATTATCGGCTGCACCCTATTCTGCTCCAGGGCCAGCTTCGAAATCTGTTCTGCTTTTTGAAGACTGTAGACAGTCATGATTTCCGGCTGATAAGCTATCATTTCTGAGAGCATTGAAGTCGGAACCTGAACTAGATGACCGACATTCCCCAGTTCAATCCCGGCCCGGGCCAGAGTTCTGGCCTCCCAGGGATCCACAGCAACCGCCTTTTTAATTCCCGCTTCCACTACCGCCTGAGCTGCCAGGGGATTTCTTCCCAGCTGTTTGCTCATAAAGTAGAGACTCAGATTATTCTCTGCTGCCGCCTCTGCCATCATAGCCGTATTAGCCTGAATCTGGTCCAGGTCTAAAATATATGTATTTGGTTCTAAAATGTTTTTTCTGTGTAAATAAAAAGCTGTCTCAATTAATTCTGGATTTCTCTGCTGCATTTTTTTTAAAAACATGATTATCCCTGCCCTTTTAAAGCGGATATAGTTTCTTTAATAATTCTAATAACTGTATCAGCACCGGCCCGCATCGGATTAATCCGCACCAGATATTTTTCTGCTTCCGGATTTTCCTGTCTAAAAGTTCCCGAAATCCTGTAAAACATGGCTCCAATCTCATAGCGTGATTCTGAACCAACAGGATAGGGCACCCCTCCCTGCTCATTAACTGCTGCCAGAAAATCACGGGCTATTGCCTGCTCAAATTCTATAATCACAACTTTAGACTGAGCATTGGCAATAAATGAATTTTTAACCGCTTCAACTTCTCCCTGATTGAGGCGCTGATTAACCTCTTCTACAGTCTGAGCCTGAATTGCCAGACTGACAGGTGTATTTACCATGGACCGGAGAGCATCCATCGCCTCTGGACCCTGCACCTGACTGCCGCCCGAATAATTAATTGCTTCAACTTTATCTAAATATTTTTTCTTACCCACAAGCAGTCCGATTCCAGGTGGTCCCTGCAGTTTAAAAAGCGAAAAAGTACTCAAATCAGCACCTCTTTCAACCCCAATTTGCTCAACTTTCATTGCTGCATAGTTGTCATCTGTGATTATTGGTGTTTCGGGATATTTGGCCTTCAATATTTCTATAACTTTAGTAAAATCATAGTTGTCATCTATTTTCTGGCGGCTGTGCTGAACTAATATAGCCGCAAAATCTTCTGCCGGCAGCAGCTCCTGATCTTCCATTTCCTTTAAGCGATTGAAATCAAATTTTTTAGTTTCTAAGCCCATACTTTTAAATGTTACTTCAGTTGTCGGGTAAACTGCTGCCTGGTGAATTAAAATTTTAGATCCTAGCTCAAGATTAGCATTAAAAAAAGATCTAATTGCACCAGTACCTGCTCCTCTAACTAAAAGAGCTCTTTCGGCAGCAAAAAAATCTGCCAGTACATTTTCGACCCTGGCTGTATAGTGTGGTTTCTTAAATTCAGGGTCAAGTCCATAATCTCCTGCCTGCAAAAGTTCTGTACCCTTAAATTGGCGCTGAATGGCATCCACAAGTTTCTGCTGTAATTTTATGGCCTGCTCCAGGCTGAGTGATTTAAGAGGATAAGTCTGCATCTTTAAAACCTCCATTTATAAAAATAAAATATATAAAAACAAAATATTATTTAAGCAAATAGTTTTGCTGGATTATTAATCAGTATTCCTTCAATCTCTTCTCTGCTTAAAGCTGCTGCTTTTAATTTGGGAACAAATTCCTCCAGAAGATACTGATAACTGTGACCTCCATTGGTTTTCAAGTGGGACAGCCTGGTAATATCAGTAGAAATTAAAATCTGATCTTTAAACCCTGCTTTAAGCAGTGCCTTAATCAGTCTAATCCTAAATTGATCACTCTGATATTTTAACTTGCCAATAGTATCAATTCCAATAAATACTCCTCTGGCGGCAAGTTTCAGCACATAATCAATATCAGCTGCCAGATCAAGATGACTGAGGGCCACTTTAGTTAAATCAGCACCTGCATTTTCTAAAATTTCAAGCTGTTCCACTCCACAGCTGCCCAGTGTCAGATGAGTAATAATCGGAACTCCTGTCTCCTTCTGGGCCAGAGCAGCAGCCTGCAGTAATTTTTTCTCAGCTGCAGTTATTTCCTGACTGGTACCAACTTCTCCAATCACACCGGCTTTGATATCTGTTCCTTCAATTCCAGTCTCAATTTCACTGACCATCAATTCGACCAGTTCCTGTTTAGTTTTTTGATAGAATAAATCTGGCAGATAGGGTTCTTTGTAAAAGCCTGTGCTGGCAATAATATTCATTCCCAGCTGATCAGCCAGATAGCGGAGTCTTGCTGTATCTCTTCCCATCCCGATATTAGTCAGTTCGACAATCGTTTTAACTCCGGCCTTTTTTATTTCTTTAAGATCCTGCAGCAGAGCCTCACCTTCCAGCCGGGCATCGGGATCATTTTTCTGCTCTGTAAGATCTATAGTTAAATGTTCGTGATACATTGTAATTCCCATCGCTTCTGCTTTTATTTGTTTATTCAAAGTATTGATCAAAATTATCAGCTCCTAAAAAATCATTTTCTTTTTCAGCATAATTTTTGAGAAAATATCTTGCAAAAAGTTCCGGCCACTTATAGCATTTTTGTAAACGCTCAGCCAATTTAATCACTTTAAATCCATTTTTTATACCTGGTCTGGCCAGTAAAACTATAGCAAGACCGAGCCTGTCAGTGGGGATAGTAACAGCAGTTGCATTGACCAGATTGGCTGCCCGCATTAGATATTTACCGCTCTTTTTCTGGGCAGCCTCAGCAATTTTAAAACTGCCGGCAACAGAATCACCATAACCATAATAATCAACAGGTCCTTCTGCAGTTATTATAATCTCATTTCCCTGGGCAAAAGCTTTTTCTATAATCTGAATTGCCTGTTTCCGATCTTCACTGCCCTTAAGATTAATTCTATTTAGATTAAAATCACTCAACTCAGCTTCTATTTCTGCAGTTACAGCAGCCATATCTTCTCCCTGAGGTAATAAAACACTTTTCACCTCAGGCAGAGCAATAGTCAGATCTTTGTTTAACTCAACATCTTTACTCAAAGCCCACTGCTCTGGGGCAAGAATCTTTTTTAAAGCCAGAGTGCAGAGTTTAAAATCGTGAGAAATAAAGCCGATTCCAGGCCTGAATTCTAAATTATCAGTTGAAATTCTCTTGTTAGTTGCCTGAAGTCCCATACCTTTAGCCATCAGGGAAGACAGAGAAACCGAGGCTGCAGGAGCTAAAACTGAACCTCCACCATCTGTTCCCACCGCAAGATCGTTTATTCCCCGGAGAATATTTAGACAGCCTCCACTGCTGGAACCAGTCATCACTCTCAAAGTTAAAGGATTGATTAGCTCAGGATCGACTGCTCTCCCACCTCTGGCCATCTTATCAATTGTATGTAAAAGAAAAGTCTGATCCTCAGTTAATTTATCCACTAATTTTTTTGAAATTTGAGAGGTGTTTTTAATACCCAGCAGATAATGTTCTTGCCTGGATTCGGCCAATTCTGACAGCCTCTTTTTCAGGCCGCTGTTGTGATAAACCACTGCTTTAGAACTGCTGGCAAGAGCATTATTAAATTTTTTCTTTAAATCCAGGTTTAAATTATTCATATTTACTCCTTAATTTGAGCCCGAAAATTTTAGAATTCCCGGGCTCAATTTCAATTGTATTTAGACTAAAGAAAATAAAGCGAAAATATTAGCAATAATACCAACCATTATAGCTGCTGTAGGTCCAACTGCCATTCTTACTATTGGCTGATCTCCAATTTCGTTTAAAATATAGAGTCCGGCCACAAAGAAAAACCCAAATCCTGGTATGATTGCATTGGCAGCATTCATACCTCCAACTAAGAGGGCTACTTCTAAAACTTTAGACATCGAAGTCCTAATATTATCACCGGCTTTTTTAATTCCAGGAAACTTATCAAGCAGAGTTGCAACTTTACCCAGTAATAAAATCTCTATGGAAATAATTACAGCACCTACAATTGCAGCAATCAATGGGTTCTGAATAAATAGAGCCGCTGCAAAAATAAATGTCATTCCTACAGGCCCATATACTCCTGTAGCTATTGCTGTAGTAGCAATTAAAGGAACAAAACCAACTGCTCTGGCTAAAGCAGCAAGTGCAGCTTCATTTATTGCACCCTCACTTACTAAGTTTAAGGAAATAGGATCTCCTGCCAGAATTAGATAAGCAGTAGCAGCCGAAACTAATCCACCCATCACAGCTAAATAGGGTAAGTTGCTTTTAATTCTTTCCACCCTTTTACTAAAAATTGAAACTAAATCACCAACATTACTTTCTTCTCCCTTTTCTCCAGCGGCGAAGATTAATAAGGTTGTCATACCAGCAATTAGTGCCATTCCTTCGGGATTAATACTTATTTCAAGACCATTAATCATTAAGGGGCTAACAACAACTGCAATTTGTCTCACTATTCCAGTAAGGATTAAAGTAAATCCACCTTTTTTGATTCCAAACTGATAAGCAACAGCCAGGGCAGGGAAAGCAGCAAAGGCTACAACTATTGGACTACCTACAGCTCCCAGATCTTCTAAAAAGTTAACAGGTAAAACTTCAAATAAATTTACAATTGCTTCCAGACCATAAGTTAAACCAACACCATATAGAGCACCAACTACTCCAGCGCCAGCTGCACCTTTGTTATTATCTGGGGCCCAGGTACCAATAATATCTGTACCCAATAAAATACTATGTATTAAAATAATATTTGCCGATAAACTAAATGGAATTCCAAAACCAACAACCAGACCAAAACTCATAGCAAAAGAAGTAGCAGCAAGTTCTTTACGGCTCATTCTATTTTCTACATATTCTGGTATTACCGGACGCAAACTATCATTAAATACAGCAATCCCCTTATTTGCAAGTATAGCAGCCATTCCACCAATTAAAGCCATTAGTATTAATTGCATTATTCTCACTCCCGTTTTTTGTTAGACTTTACTTTAGTTTAAAATGTTCTTTAATAAAAGAGTCACAGCTTTTTCTAAATGATCTGAAGTAAAACCAAAAGCAACTTTTCCTGCTTCAAGTTCTTCAACTATTTTTTCCTCTTTAGGTGGCTTAGCAGGCATTGAAATCGTAGCGCATTTAGTGCTGCTCAAGATTGCCATGGCCATTCCTAATGCTCCTCCACCACCGGTATGACAGGCACCAAAATAATAATCAGCTTTTCCCTGCTTAATTGTATTCGCCGCTTTAATATCATCCATGATCTCTACCTCTACTTGATCACCGGCAATTTCTTTAATTTTTTTAGCAATTTTTTGTTTGTCAACCTGACCGCCTACAACTATCTTCATTATTTATTCCCCCCTTCTTTTTTTATTAAATTACCAAAATGTAAAACTAAATAATTTTTTTCTCCAGCTGGAATTTCAATTTCGGTTTCAGCTTCAATTTGCTCTATAAAATCCATACAGTCAGAATAAAATTTTTCTTTTTTTAACTCTGCTAAAACCATCTCATTTAAATCTTCTACTTCTTCACCTTTTTTTATCCTCATCAGAGCCATCGGTAAATGGGTTACCAGCATTGCTGCATTCTCATTTTTTAATTCTAAATTAAAATCTGATTCAAACTTTTTCAATAAACTTTCTATCTTTTTCTTTAGTTCTGTTTCCAGTTGATCACCTTCAACTAAAATCTCTAATCTCTGTTTTAATTTAGGATCCATTCTCTTCCTCCTAATACTCAGGAATTAATTTGTGACTATATACTTCTTTTTGAGCTTTAATTACCTCTTCAGGATCAATTGTCTTGGCTAAAATCCTCTTAATCATTCTGCTGTTTTTATTAACCAAAATTACCGCATTACTGATATCTTTATTTTTGGCAGTCGATTTATCATTCTGCAGTTCAGTAAAGTTTATATTATCAAGGTCTTTAATCTCATCATAATTCCAGACTGCTGCATCTATAGTTTTATTTTTTATATGCTCCATTATTTTCATGTAGGTCAATTCTATAAATTCTACATCCTGATTTTGACATTCCAGCTTTGTTAGTATCTTATGATCAATAGAAGTTGAATCAAGTCCAACTTTCATCCCATTTTCAATTTTTGCAGCTTCCGGATCCGAAAAAACTATTACATGTTTAGAAAGATAGGTACCCGGTCCAAATTCACAAAAAAGTTCAAATTGATCCCGATCTTCATAATTCTGGGCAGCAAATTTAGATAAAACAATAAAATCATATTTATCATCTTTTAAGACATTCAATCGTTTTTCCGCACCTCTGGTATAGGCAATACTGTAATTAAAATCTGCTTTTTTAAATTCCTGATTTAAGCCCGTTGCCAGCCCCTCATAGCGCAGAGAATAAGGCAGTGGTAAAAGTCCCATTATCATTCCTAAATCTGCAATTTCCCAGAGCAGGTGATAATCTAAATCAAGAATATAGCTGCCTAAATGTCCTTTTGATTCCAGCTCTACAGCCTGATGTTCAGTTAAAAATGATATTGCAGACTGGATAGTACCTCGTCCGGTGTTATAGCGCTCCGCATAACCACTAATTGTATCAATTCTTTCGCCTTTGTTTTTTAAGAAAAAATCCCGGGCCAGCATTGAAGTTATGAAGCCGATTTTTGACATCATTTTGCTCTTTATTTCAGAAACCATTTAATTCCTCCTTTTTAATATACAATTTTCTGTACAATAGAATAAAAATAAAATACAATGTACTGTATTCTGTATATTAGTTTAGCATAAGATTTAAAATTTTGCAACTATTAGTTTGATTTATTTTAAAAATCTTCTTTAAAAAGTTTTACAAGCACCTTGATTATTTAAATGTAACCAGAGATTGTTCGTTTTTATCATATAACTACTATTTCTCCAATCTCTGGTATCTTAATTTTCAATAAGACTTATAATCTAAAAAGGTTTATAATATATTGCAAGCATTATTATAAAAATATACTCTTTTTTATTATAATTTCTATTTATTTTGAAACTTAAAAGCAGCTCTCTAAATTCATTATTGTCCTTCCAATTGTCAAGAAAATCTATATAATCGCTCTGATCTTTTTTATATAATTCAAATCTGTTAATTTTACTACATTGATCATAAAAACTGAGTATTTCTTTTTCGAAGTTTTCAGCTGTTTTAGAATCATAATTGACTTTAACCTCTTCTATAATATCTAATAATTTAGATTTAAAATCATCATAACCAAACATTTCTGCTAAATAATAAGATAATTTTTTTAATTCGGAAACCGATAAGTTATCCTGCTTATTAAAAATACTCCATTCCATAATAAATCTCTTTAGATTCTTTTCTAAATAAAATAAAAAGTCACTTTCTGCTTCAGCTGGAGGTTCATGAATTATTGTTAATTCTTTCAAAGGCGAAAAATAAGCTTTATAAATTTCATTTTTCTTTTCGATTTCAGCTTCAGGATTGCCATTTTCATATATTAATCTACTTGCTAAAAGATAGGAAAAATCCTCACCTCTTGGAACAGCAGAGGGATATAAAGATTTTTCGGCCAGTTCATTTCTAATAATCATGTTCCCGCCAAAACCAAAAAGTGTTTCTTTTAAACTTTTATCTTTCATCAATTTATTCATATCTTTCTGCATTGAATAAAATTTTCGCCATGATTTTAAAGGATCTTCATTATTTATCTCGGTTGTTCCATTTTTTTCGTAAGGAGCTGTAAAAAGATATTTATCAGGGTTATCTTTTAAAATCTTTTTTAGGGTTATTAAATAGTCTTCCCGCAATAGTTCATCATCATCTATCTGAATAATAATGTCTTGATTAAGCAGTGAGGGAATAATCAACCCCAAATTTCGTATTTCAGGATAACCATTAACTGAAAAAAATCTGCTATCCGTATAATTATTTAATTGTTTTACATCACTATTAGTAAATAGATAATATTGGTGGCTGCTTTCTCTTAATATCTTATTCATTTTCTTTTTAATTTCCTGATCATGACTTCTGTCTTCACCTGCCGCCACAGCAAATATGTATAAACTTAGTTTATCATTAGTTTGCTTTAAATTATTAATACTTGCGAGAGTTTTAGCAAAAGTATTTTCGTTCTCAAAATTATCTAAATCTGTAGGGTGATCAAATTTATTTTTTTTATTTATTTTTGTATCTATATAGACATTAATTACCATTGCCATTTTCAATATTATTACCTCCTTGTGGAATTTCTTAATATTAATTTAGTTGGAATAACTTTCTGCATTTCAAATTCCTGATCATTATTATTTAAAATGTTCATTAAAATATTTACAGTTTCCTGAACAATTTTATCTGCCTGCTGTTCTATTGTAGTTAAAGCGGGAATAGCATATTCAGAAATTGGAATGTTATCAAACCCTATAACTGAAACTTCTTCTGGAACCTTAAAACCTTTCTCATTTAAAGCCTTTAAAACACCAAAAGATTTTTCATCACCAGAAATAAAAAAAGCTTCTGGAACTCTATTTTCAGCAATCAATTTCTTTGCCAAGTTATAACTATCCTTAAATGATCTTATATCTTCATAAATCATATCAGTCCTAAAATTAACATTATTATCTTTTAATGCCCCTTTAAAACCGGAAATTCTATCCTTATTAATCGTATATTTTTTACTACCCACCATAAAAACTAATTCTTTATTCCCCTGTCTTATCAAATAATCAGCGGCCTGATATGCTCCCTGCCAGTTATTACTAACTACATATGGAACCTCATCAAATTCAACCGACTTTCCAATAGTAACAAAAGGTAGATTTAATTTTTTTAGCATCTTTACTTTTTCATCTTTTTCTCTTATATTGAATACTACAGCAGCATCAACAAAACCTGATCGTAAAAGTTTAAAAGCCTCTGATTCTTCTTTAGCCTTTTCCGGCACATATTCTTTCATAAAAACATTATATCCTTTACTGGAGGCAGTATTAATCATTTTTTGCAAAATATTTGTATACCATTGACCAGGATAAATCTTTTTCTGTTTTTCAATAACAATCATAATATTTTTCATATCTCTTTTTCTTAAATTTTTTGCAAAAATGTTTGTCTGAAAACCTGTTTTCTTTAATATTTTCTTTATCTTTGCTCTAGTCTTATCTTTTACATGTGGTTTATCATTGATTACTCTCGATACTGTCCTGACAGAAAAGCCTGACATTTTGGCTATATCTTTAACAGTATATTTATTTTCTTTCATTTTTAAAACTCCTTTTTGAGTTAAATAGACCCTTCTTACTATTATTAGTTATCTCTTTTTTATAAAGAGCATCGAATTAACAGGTCTAGCCATTCCTGCAGACGAACAATTTGAAACTGCAGGATAGTTTAGTTCAAAAAACTCCTTTTTATAAATCAACGCTAAACAACTGGATGCCCCACCATCAAGATTCATTACCCAATTTAAATTTTTAATTTCCTTCTTTAAAACTTCTACTACTTCAGCAAAATTAGCTCCACAGCTTAAACGAGTTCTACCCGAAAAAGTTGCCACAAAAAATCTTTGATCCTTTGTAGTTCCAATAACTGTTCTCGGACCCCTTTCCCATTTTTGAAGCTGCGTTTCCTGAGTTCTTTTAGAAAGTGGATGAAACCAGCCTTCATTTTTAAATGCCTCTATCTGACATTCTCTATTTTTAACAAGATTATTACCATTTTTAACTAAAATAGTCCCCCCACCATAGGCCCAGACTATATCTTTCCATTCTTTTTGATTTATTTCAGAAGGAGGGTCAAGTTTTACATTTAAATTATATTCATCTGTCTGATAATATTGATCTTTAATTTCTTTTAAATTTAAGATTCTCTTGATCTTAGCTTTCATTTCTCCTGCAAAAGAAAGAACTACTCCAATACTTGGCATTACCAGCTCTCCCTCTTTTACAACTACAATTTTATTATCAATCAACAACAGATTCAACCTATCTCTACCAATAAAGTATTTATAATTGCGAAAATCTATAACTTTTTCAGCTAAACTTTCATTTTCAATCATCGGAGTATAAATTATAAAATCAAAATTTTTCTCTAAAGAATTGACCTGTTCTTTTGTCCAGGAAATTTTATAGCCATTAATCTCTAAATTTCCACCCTCAAGCCTCCTATTTCCAAAAACAATCTCACCTGAATTGCTATAAGCCATAAAGCCTTTATTATAAAGGGGAAAACTTTCTTTCCTGTTATTCTCATTATGCAGGTAATATCCCAAAAATATATTGTCTAAATTTAACTGTTCTAAAGGATATTCTTTTCTCAATTCATTATAATCAGAAATCAACTTATCTGTAAGAAAATATAAAAAGTTATGATAAAAAGCTGAATTTTTAGGCTGAATTGATTTTTTAACTAATTGACGGGCTGAAACTATACCATTATTAGTGCCTTCTGCTAAAAAGGGTTTTAATTCTATTTTTGCTGGATCTTTAACTAAAATACTGTTAAAAATAAGAGGTTCTTCAATTTCTTTCAAATTATTAATTTTATCAAGTTTAGTAAAATCTTTTAAATCATAATAAGAACTCTGATAAATTAGCTTATTATTATTTTCAATTATTGCTTTGAATCTTGCCTGTTTGATACTTTCAATATTTGATAAATTATTTTTCCGATTGATTTCAAACTCTGGTAAATCAGAATCTAAAAATGTGTTTGAATAAAAATTGAACTTAATTTTTGGACATATTTCATTTATACTCTGGTCTTTATGTCTTCCTATTTTATCAAATAAATAATCATAATGATATAAAGTTTTATCTATCAGTTCTACTCCAGAAAAATTTAAGGCTGCAGTTTCTCCTACTAAAACTTTAGCGGCAATAAAAGGTATCTTTACAGAACCATTCCGGTAAAGATTTGTATAACGCTGTGCTCTAATTGATCTAACTGCAGCTAAAATATAGTAGTCAAAATTAGACTGATTTAGTGAAAAAATTAAACTTTCTCCAAAACCAATAACAAGGCTCTTTCCTTTTACTGCTCTTGAAAATATCTCTTTTACAGCCAGATCGAGCTCTGATAAATCAATTCCAGGGCTGTAACTATTATACGATAAAAGCTTAAATCTATAGTCTTGAACTAAACTTTCTAATTGATCATTTTTGGCAATGCTATTTAAATATTCCCAATCACTGAGATCAGGTTCAGCTACCGTAGTCCTTTTTTTTAATAAAAGATTAATTTTAATCTCAATTTCCTTTTTTCCATTAAGTAGGTTATCAGAAATTAATTTAAATAAAAAAGGCAGCTGAGTATAGTGATCTGCAATTAAAGTTAGTTCCTTATCACTTCTTAAAATTTCTTTTTTTAGGTTCTCAATTTTATTTATTGGACTCTGCATTTTCCTCTTCTCAATTTCTAAATCAGAGTAGATTATTTCTTTTAACAAAGAGTCTAAATCATTAATTTGTTGTGATTTATTATAACACTTTTTTAAATTGTTATTTCTAAGTTCTCTTAAATCTGAAAAAGCTTGACCCCTATAAATATTCCATCTATGCTTTTGAATTTCACCATAAATTTCTTCATCACTTAAATCTGCAAGCTCTGAAAATGAATGGAAATACTCTCTTAAATAATCATAAAAAGCTTTATATTCCTTTTTGCTAATTATTTTTTTTGCAAATAAAAAATCATTTAGTAAATCCTTCATCTTAAAATTACCCTTAGCAGCATCTACACTTAAAGCAGCATAATTATAACGATAAAATTGAAAATGCCCTTTAAGTTCTTTTCTCAAAAAAGATCCACCTATATAGTTTTGATTATATATACTGCTAAATTTTTCTCTGCTCATCCCTTTACTCCACCTTCTAGCATTCCAGAAATAATTTTTCTCTGCAGTAATAATACTAAAATCAAAAGCGGTACAGTGACAATAATAGATGCTGCAGAAATTGTTCCCCATGGAATTGTGTAATCCGTTTGATAAAGTGTTATTCCAACTGTAATAGTCCTTCTAACCCTGAGCGGATTTAAAATTTGAGCAAATAAATATTGATTCCAGGCAGCTATAAAAACTAGAATACTGACCGTAAAAATACCGGGAATTACTAAAGGAACAATTATTTTATAAAAAGCCTGAAAAATGGTTGCTCCGTCTATTAAAGCACTTTCTTCTAATTCTTTAGGAATCGTATCAAAAAAACCTGATAAAAACCAGACTGCAAGCGGCAGTCCAAAGATTGTATTTACAATTGCAAGCCCCAAATAAGAGTTTAACAAATTCAAGCTTCTCATGAGCATATATAAAGGGTTAACAATTGTGATTGGTGGTAAAAGAGTAATACTTAACAGTAATAATAAATATGTTTTTTTAAATTTTATATTTGTTCTGGATATCGAATAACTGGCCAGACTACCTATTGTTATAGAAAGAAAGGTGCTCAAGATGGCAATTACAAAACTATTTTTTATGTATGACAAAAAAGGCTGTCTGGTAAAAGCATCAATATAGTTCTCTAAAGTCCACTCAGTTGGCCAGAATGTTGGCGGCACACTAAAAAGATCCCGTTGTGTTTTAAAAGAATTTAAAAACTGCCAGATAAAAGGAAAAGCAATTGTACCAACAAAAAATATAAAAAATATCAGGTATAAGAAATTTACTAAATACTTATTATTTTTAATATCTGATAATTTTAGCATTTTATCTCCCCTATTCCAATTTTGATTTAAGAGAATCTAAAAACAATAAACTAATGAGTAGGGAAATTATAAAAGTCACAGTTGCAAGTGCAGCTCCATAACCAATATTCCCAAAATCAAAGTATGTCTTAATAGTATATAAAGATAAACTTTGAGTAGCATTTGCCGGGCCACCACTTGTTAAAACTGCAATTAAATCATATATTCTAAAAGTAGCAAGCACCCTGAACAAAATAGCTACAGATAAAACCGGCTTAATTAGTGGTAATGTAATTTTAAGAAAAATATCCTTTCTATTTGCTCCATCTATCGCTGCTGCTTCATAAAGTTGAATCGGAATTGTCTGAAGGCCGGATAAAATTAAAAGCGACATATATGGTGTTGTTTTCCAGACATCTGCAATAATTACTGCGATAACAGCAACAAAAGAATCACTGAGCCAGGGAATTGCTTCCTTAATAAACTGTAACTTTAAAAAAATATGATTAATTATGCCGTACTGCTGACTGTACATGAACTTCCACATCAAACCTGAAATAATTGTAGGAATAGCCCAGGGGATTAAAACTGAAGTTCTAATAATTCCCTGACCTGGAAGTTTTCTATTCATTATATTAGCAAAGATCATTCCAATTATGGTTTCCATGCTTACTGCTACTACTGTAAAAAGCAGGGTAAATTTTAATGATTTAAAAAAAGTCTCATCATTAAAGATTTTAATAAAATTTCTTAAACCAACAAAAGTCTTTCCTAATGCCATTGTCTGAACCCTATAATTAAAAAAACTTAAATAAAGTGTATTAAATACAGGATACAATATTAAAGCAAAAATCAAAATTAAAGAAGGAATAATAAATAAATATCCCATTTTGTCTTTAGACTTCATTCAATCAACCCCAATATTTTGGGGGCTATGCGAACATAGCCCCAGATTTTATTAGTTATTGTCCCAGTAAATCTTTAATTCTTTGATCAGCATCTTTTACAGCCTCTGCTGCTGTTTTATCTTCTACAAATGCTTTTTGTGTTTCCACCTGCAGAATATTGGAAACCTCTGCATAATAAGGAGACTTAGGTCTTGGGTATGCACTTACAAAAGCAGGAAACATATCTTCAATAAAAGGCATTTTTTCTAGAATATCAGAATCAGAATATAATGATTCTCTAGCAGGAATATGACTTAGACCTAGAGCAGCCATCTTCTGAGCTTCTTTACCACCTCTGAACTTGGCAAATTCAACTGCCTCTTCTTTATGATCTGAATACTTAGAAACCATTACCTGCCAGCCGCCCAGAGTGGAATAACTTCTCTGATCAGGACTTCCCATTGGAAGAGCTGCAATTCCCACTTTTCCAACCACCTGAGAGTTATCAGGATTCTGGGACTTACGCCATCCACTTGGCCAGTCTCTTAAGAATACAAGTTTACCGGAAAAGAAAGGCGCTCTTGCATCACCACTATAAAAATTAACTATACCATTAGGCATAATATTATCTTTATTAATCATATCAGTCATTGTTGAAACAGCTGCAACTGTTTCAGGGCTATTATAGACTACTTCTCCTTCTTCATTAAACACTTTTCCTCCATAACTCCAGACAAATTCCATCAGGTTACAGGTTAAACCTTCATATTGAGCCCAGGAACCTGCATGACCTTTAATTCCTTCTTCCCTCTCCATAATATACCTGGAAGTTTCAATTAATTCATCCCAGGTTTTAGGCACTTCTTTATTATGTTTTTCTAAAAGATCTTTTCTGTAATAGAGCATTCCAGCATCTGTACGATAAGGAACTCCCCATACTTTACCCATGTATGTTACTGCACCAACCGGTCCAGGTAAAAAATCGTCCATTTCAACTTCAGATAAGTAGCCATCTAAAGGCTCTACCCAACCAGCAGCTGCAAAAATTGGTGGCCATGTCACATCAGAATCAAAAATATCCATTGAATTATCCTGAGACTGTAAAATAGTATTTATCATCTGTAACTTTTTATTTGTATCCTGTGGTAATTCTACTAGATTTACTTTTATTCCCGGATGCGTTGCCTCAAACTCTTCAATAATATCCATTCTGGTACCATTTTCTACGCCATGAGAGTAATAATTTAAAACTATGTCTTCAGCACCTACGGAAATAGAAACTAGAACGATAAGTAAAAAAGTCAGCAAAATAATATTTTTTCTCATTTTATCCCCCTTTTTGCCATCGTTGGCAAAATAATTCAAAAAATAACCTCCTTGCTTTAATTTTGTTTTGCCATCGTTAGCAATTTTATTTAAAAAACTTTGTTATATTATTACACACTTTATTATTTTTGTCAAATTCAAAATATTTAAGATATTTAAAATCGTATTTATAAAAAGACTCCCTTCTATGTCCCACTTTTTTTATACTACCATTTTTTTAAAAGGGAGTCTTATTTATAATTTTAATTTATAACAATTTAGCCGAATCTTCATCTAAAAAGACATCTGTACTTTTATGTTCTTTTAAAATTGAGGAAGGACAGTCAACTGTAACTTCATCACCAGCTAAACAATTCTTAACTGCCTCAGCTTTTCTGGCGCCGGGTACTGTGCAGATAATATTTTCTGACTTCATAATTTGTTTAACTGTCATCGTAATCGCATTTTTTGGAACATCAGCAATAGTCTCAAACCAGCCTTCTTTAACCTGCTGTTTTCTGGAAACATCATCCAGCTCAACAATAATAAATGGATCCTCTTCTTCAAAATCTGCAGGTGGTTCATTAAAAGCCAGGTGACCATTTTCACCTATGCCAACAAATGCAGCCTGAATTTTATCTTCTTCCTTAATTTTTTGATTTAACCTCTGACATTCTTTTTCCGGATCATTCATCCCATCTATTAAATTAATCTCTTTTAATTCACCAAGCTTAGAAATGAAATTTTCCTTAATATATTTTCTAAAACTGGCCTTATGAGTCTCGTCTATCCCGAGATATTCATCTAAATGATAAAGTTTAGTTTTGGACCAATCTATATCATCAAATTCTACTAATTCAGCTAAAAATTCAAGTTGAGAATTACCGGTAGCAATAATAAATACTGCTTCCCCATCTTTTTCGATGCTTTCAATCAAAATTTCTCTAGCTCTTTCTGCGGCGTATTTACTTGTTGTTTTTTTGTCCTGATAAACATTTATTTTCATTTTTTGTTTCCTCCTATTTGTTTTATTAATTATTATAGTCGTTTGTATAATGTCTAAGGCCCGAAATAACAGGGCTCATGACATAAATTTTTGGTGACTTCCTCCTTAAGATATGGTATAATAT
>Ga0182239_1000076_pt1 | contig 34313 bp, 26 predicted proteins | sample hydfrate6_PW_210_FD_132456 | JGI IMG/M metagenome (GOLD analysis project Ga0182239, IMG submission 132456) | Subsurface microbial communities from deep shales in Texas, USA - hydraulic fracturing test 6_PW_210 | ecosystem: Environmental > Aquatic > Deep subsurface > Shale gas/oil reservoir >... | reverse complement strand
GGAAAAATGGAATGAGTTGATCCTTTTTCTCTGAAGAGATTTTAACCGTGTCAAGCACCAGTTCCGAGAGACCGTCAAGGCCGCAAAACAGATTGGGACTGTCTCCTTCGCATGTCCCGTCCAAATGCAGGATATATCCGCCTTTTTCAGAGAGGTATTCTTTTAAAACCGGCTGGCTCTGGCGGTGGGCAAGGGCAAGGTAAATAATGAACTTCCGGCCCAGATAGCTGACCTCCCGTTCGGAGAGAAATATATTCCGGGTTGCCATCGCAGCCATTATCTCCTGATTGCTGCGACTATGGACAAACAGGGCGAACCCCACTTCAACAATGATATCAAACCCGAACGTGCCGTTTTTTGGGACAAGACTCCGGAGTAGTCCGGATTTGAATGTTCCATGCCCATGCGGACAGAACAGCACTGTCTGTTTGGCAATAAATGCCCCGATATCCATGGTGACAACGGTTTTCGGTTCAGCGGTTTTTTGAACATGAAGCCTGCAATCGCACTCCGGACAGTCTTGATCTTCCGGATAAAAAGGTATCATCGGCCTTTCAGGGAATAGTGCCTTTGCCTGTACAGATCCTATCAACCTGGAGATGAAACCTTTCAGCAGTTTCAGGGCATGAAATCCGGAGTTTTTTTTAAAAGGCCATGATACGCCATAAAACCTTTTACGGCAGACAGCGTAATCTTGCTTTGTTTGATTTCCGGCAGCGCCAGTATCTCTTCTGCTGAAATTCCGTGTTGCCGGATGACGGCAACCAGAATCAGTACGGCTTCAGGATCGGAAAGGGTCGCTATGGCTGACCGGGCAGCAACAGAAGTTTTTTCCTGTAACTGCTTCTCATATACTTTATCGTCATCTGAAAAATAGATGAAAACTCCATCGTGTTTTTCACGGTGAATCCCCGGACACTGTCGAAAATGGTGGAGAAACGACTGAGGCGAAAGGCCGAGAATCTCTCCGAGCTGTTTTCCGGAAAGCCCGGCAGGCGCAACTGATACCAGATGAATGACCGTATTTTTCAGATTGCCATGCCTGGAAAAGGCAGCATTCTTGTACCGCCACAAACCATGATCATCAAATCGGGGAACTTGCGGCAGCGTATAGTATTTGCCATTTTGATTGTAGCTTGTGAAGGCCTGCCATTGTTTAAGTTTTAACCTGGCATTCGGGACGGAACATGTGAGAAGCGAGGCCATGTCTCCAATTTTAAATATTTTGGCCTTTTCCAACTGATGCCATACTGTCTTGATTTTTTCATGATCGAGCCGACCCATGCAACACCTATTAAGTATATGTTATAGATGTTCAAAATATCATATACTTAATATAATTGCAAGAAAAAATGACCGTATTTCCGGAAAAAAGTTGCATAAATTGTGAATAACCTGCTATTTTGCAGAGTCATATACTTTGTAAAAGGATAAGTGGCTGATAAGTGACTATTTATATGATTAATGATTATAGGGGCTTATCTTGATCCAACCGTCATTTGCGGTTATAGCATTCATGCTTGATAAAATAACCTTTTCAGGTCCGGGTTTCCAGTTTTTTTCAGCAATGCCGCGGCCAGACAGGGCCCGGTTGGCTGCAGTGGAATGGTTTGCAGGATTTTTCAAAGCCGTTAGATTGCACCAAAAAGGCGCTGTTCCCGCCATTCAGCCCTGTTGTTCCGGGCTGCCCGGGTTTTTTCAGAGTCCGGCAGGAAGGCAAAAAAATTTTTTGCGGTGACGTTACTATGCCGTTACATTGTACGTTACAAAAATCATCCTGCAGGGCGCCATGAGCCTTTTCAGGGGGATGGCAGGCGGCCAAAACGGCCAAATCCCTGTTTTGACGGCCGGGGCCGTATTGGCTGGCATGGTTATTGATTCTGTCAATTCAAATACAAGTGCTGCGCCTGCGGCATTAACAATGATCACAACAGCAAATGGATCAGCACAGGCGGATCCATGATTTTTGAAAGGAGGTGGTGACAGCAGGCCGGCCGAAAAGCCGGCATCGTGACGGCAAAAAATGGGATAAAACGATTTTTTTTCATCAAAGGAGGAACACAAGATGCGCAAGTCAACATTGTTTTTTAAATTCACCGGTATTTTACTTGCGGCCCTGCTGATGGCCGGCACATCCATGGCACAGGAAGACACGCCTGATTTTGCCAACGATCCGCTGGCCGGGCCGGCCGGCACCGGCACCATTGCCCTGGAGACCCCGGGCAATATTATGATGAGCTTCGGCGCCCGGGCGCGGATTATCCCTACGAGTGAAAATGAGTGGGATTTTGGGTTTTCCGATGATTTAACCATGCCTTTGCTTGACGGCAACCTGGATAAGAATTTTTTCAAGGTCCATGTCAATGAATCCGGCTGGGTGAATGAAGACTATATCCGCACTGAAACCCAGATCTATTTCAATGCCATGCCCAGGGACCGGAAATGGAGTTTTCATGCGGCCCTGGAGTTTGACCGGCCCGTGGATACAACGGTGGTGGATGACCGGGGCGGAACAGACAGCAACAGCGATTTCGGCCTGGAGCGCTTAACCGGTTCCTATGCGATCAATCCCAATCTTCGGTTTAACGCGGGCTGGGATGTCTGGGTCATGCCGGATCCGGCCGGTCTGACCTATGGTGACGATGCCCCGGGTTTCTGGCTGGACGGGGATTACGGTAGCTTTGATTTCAGCCTCGGGTATTTCAAGATGTCGGAAAACAACTGGGGTACCAGTTTTGATTCTGACTGGCTTACAGACGAGGACAACGCGGACCGGGATTTGTATGCCGGTTATCTCAATTATCACGTGTCTGAAACCAACAGAATCAGCGGTCTTTATATGTATGACCGCGTTCGAAACGTGGCTACGGGCAGTTTGTTGGATGCCATCTTGGGCACTACCGGCGATAAGCCTAAGACAGATTCTCATTATCTGGGCCTGATTTATGAAGGCGGCACAGGCTTGGTGAATTATTTCGTAGAGGGGATTTATCAGTTCGGCCAGGCGGATGACACCGGATTGGCCGAAGAAGACTTTGACATCAACGCCTTTGCATTTGCCGGGGACCTGGAGCTTGATTTGAGTGATTCCGTGGGTTACGGGTTTAAACCGCATCTCGGGTTCATTTATACTTCCGGTGACGATGATCCCGAAGATGACAACCTGGAAGGTTACACCGGCTCGCTGACTTTCCAGCGCTGGACCACCTTTGGAGGGGAAAACACCATTATGGCCGACGGCAACACCATGATGGGTACGGTGCTCTACAGTTACCTGCCAGGATTTTATGGAAACGGCACCCCGGTGGTTGCGGGCGGTCTGCCCAATACCAATGCCCTGGGAACCGCACGTGCAGACAACCCCGGCCTGACCATGAGCAGCGTTGGATTCAGTTTGGCGCCCAAGAAATATCTGATGTTTAAATCCAATATCAATTCCTTCTGGTGGAACGAGGATTTTTCTGTCAGAAGTTTTGTTGACGGTGCGACGCCCACCAAGATCGATTCCGGCTATGTGGGCACGGAATGGGACAACGAGCTTCTCCTGGCCCTGAGCAAGAATACATTTGTCAAGGGACAGGCTGCAGTGCTGTTCCCCGGTGAGGTGATGGATGATGTCACCGCAGCCCGGTCTGCAACCGCAGCCGGTCCCGGCGAGGAAAGCGATGATGTGGCCTATCGTCTGGGCGCGGAATTTATCTGGCAGTTCTGACGTATAACTGATATTATCTGTGGTAAATATCAACGGTTCCGGCAATGGCGGGCAAAATCCGCCATTGCCGGATTTTTGGTTCAAACCGGCAGTTGCTTCAGGGGGTGTGATGCGAGAACAAAAAAACCGATACGCAAAACTCATGGTATGCGTGCTAAGCTTGGTGTTGTTATACGGATGTGCGGCTGGCGGCCGGCCCGATATTGTCTCTGAGGACAAAAAAGAGGGTGAAGCCTATTCCAATGCTGATGTGCGCAGGATGACCATCGAGCATCCGGGCACCCTGTCCGGAGACTATTTTCTGAAACGCGCCTATCCGGAAAAGCCGGCCGGAGATGACAGGCCGGCTCTCACGTGGGCCCGCGGGGATTCACAGGACCGGCAGCAGCCGGCCCAAGCCGCTTCTGCCAAACCAGCCGGCACCCGGCAAAGTGTTTCCACGGGGATTTACAAAATCGGGCTCATGGCCGGAGCCGATGCCAAAGACGATTTCACTCCCAGGCGGCTGCATCACGCAGCTGCGGGCCTGACCCTGGAGCAGAGCCGGGTGATCGGCCCGGAGCAGATCGCTGATGTGGCTTCTTCCGCAAACTGCCCAAACCGCGATATGCTTTCATGCGTGGGTCAGCAGGCAGCCCTTTATCCAGGTGTGCACATGCTGGTGGCGGTCGATTCCCTGTCCCTGCCTGAAAATTTCCCCGGCCGGGCGGCCATGCGGGTGCGGGTGATGGACACGGGCCTGGACTATGTTCATGCGCCCCTGGAAATGACCCGGACTTTGGAGGCCCGGGATCAGGCCGAAGAATTCGTGCAGCAGGCCCTGCAGCGCGCATTTGATTTTGCCGAGCAAAAGGCCGATGTCATGCCTGTCCACTGCCGGGTGTTTTCCGTCAAGCAGGACCGCATCTACATCAGCGCCGGGGCGGCCAGCCGGGTCAAACCGGGGGATGAATCTTCCGTGGTCTCCTCGGGCCAGGTGGTGGACACACCTGCGGGCCTTCCCGTGGCCTGGGTGCCGGATGCGCCCAAAGCCCGGCTCCGGGTCGAAAAAATGGTGCGCGATGATGTGGCGTCCTGTTCTCTGGCTGACGGGCAGACCCCGCAGCCCGGTGACTACGTCCTGATGTCCCCGGTCAAATAACCTTTGTCCAACCGGAAAAGGTTGAAAACCGGAAAAACCGATTGACAGGGAATTTGTTTTCCGATAGATGAACAGTGATCACTAAAATGAGTTTGGTTTGATTTTTCAAATCCGGTAAAAACAAGGAGGGGGCGTATGCAGGAAATGAACATCGGTGCTTTTCTGACCAAAAGAGCCAGTCTTTCCCCGAAAAAGGAAGCCCTTGTCCTGGGTGATGTTCGTCTGACCTGGGATGCGTTAAACAAGCGGAGCAATCAGCTCGCTGCCGCCATGGCCGGCCTTGGCGTGGGGCCGGGCGACCGGGTGGCCCTGCTGGCCTTAAACGAGGTGGAATTTTTTGACATGTATTTCGGCCTGGGCAAGACCGGGGCCATTCTGGTGCCCATCAACCACCGGCTGGCCGGCCCGGAAATCGAATACATCGTGGATGACTGTCAGGCAAAAGTGCTGGTGTTCGGGGCGGAATTCGCCCCTGTGATCGACGCCATCCGGGAACGCATTTCCTGTTCCCATATTGTGGCGCTATCCGATGATCCGCCGGCTTATGCCCATTCTTATAAAGCCCTGACCCACGGGGCCCCGGATGCTGAACCCGAGATCACCGCAGGCGGCGCAGACACCCTGACCATTCTGTACACCTCCGGCACCACAGGCCGGCCCAAGGGCGCGGAGCTGACCCATGACGGGTATTTCGGCACCTCCGTGACCCTGCGGGCTGCCCTTTTTCCACAACCAGATCCGGGTTGTGGACATGGACGGAAACGACGTTGGCGCAGACGAGCTCGGAGAGGTGCTTATCGGCGGCACCAACCTCATGAAGGGGTACTGGAACAAGCCCGAGGCCACGGCCGAAACCATCAAGGACGGATGGCTGTATTCCGGGGACATGGCCAAGATGGACAAAGACGGGTTTCTCTATATCATGGACCGCAAAAAGGACATGATCATCTCGGGCGGGGAAAACATCTACCCGGCCGAGATCGAGGATCTGCTCATGGGCCATCCCAAGATCGCAGACGTTGGTGTGATCGGCAGTCCGGATGAAAAATGGGGCGAGTCCATCAAGGCCATTGTGGTGGCCCGCCAGGGCGAATCCATAGACGAGGCGGAAGTGATCCAGTGGTGCCAGGGCCGGATTGCAAAATTCAAGATCCCCAAAAAGGTCGTCATCACAGAGGAAATCCCCCGGACCCCCACGGGCAAGATTTTAAAGCGGGTCCTGCGGGATCAGTTCAACCAGTAGCAAGCGAAGCGCTGTTTTCAGGCCGGATTGTCAGGCCCGCGCCGGGATGCCCGGCCGGGCTTTATCCGGGCTTTTCCGGAAATTGGTTACCCCCGGAGATTGTTCCACAGGTTGACCATAAAATCCTGCACATTGGTTAAAATGGCCACGGCCTGGGCCGATCCGCGATTGGCCAGCTTGTCTGCGCTAAATTCTGTCATGTCCACGATATACAAATAAACCGGCCGGATTTCGCCCTCGGGCGTCACGTGGTAGCTGGGAATCATGTTGCCGAAGGCAATGGAGTGCAATTGCGTGGCCATGGCAATTACCGTGGTGGATCTGCGGGCGTGGGTGCGCATGGCATCCTGGGCCTGGTAGACATCTGCAATCACTTCCGGCAGGGGGCCGTCATCGCGTATGGAGCCGGCCAGCACGTAAGGCACCCGGTGTTTTTCACAGGCATAAATGATGCCGTCTGTGAGGTTTAATTCCTGTATGGTCTTTGCAATGGAGCCGCGCCGGCGCACCTCGTTTAAAAGGTCCAGGTGGTTGTAATGCCCCATGGGCTGCAGATATTGGGAGTAAATGTCCTGGCCCAGGGCTGTTTTAAAGTAAGCCGCTTCCAGGTCATGGGTGGCCAGGGCGTTTCCGGCCAGAAGTACATGGCAGTATCCGCTTTCCACCATTCCCTGCATGGCCTCGCGGCTGTCTTTGTCAAAAGCCACTGCCGGGCCCAGAACCCAGGTGATATAGCCGTGGTCCCGGTCATGCTGCAGGATTTTGTATAATTCATCATAGGATCGGGAAAAAGGCGTTTCCCGGGTCCCCCGGGTGCGGAAGGCAAACTTGTCGGCTCTTTTTGCCGCTGGCGGATCAAAGCCCCGGGTATAAACATAGATGCCTTCCTCCCCGTTTTCCGTCCGTCCCATGGCCACCATGTCGTCTTTTTTGACATTTCGCGGCTCCAGAACATCAAGTGTGCCGTGCCGCAGGACCAAAACAGCGTCCATTCGGCTTTCCGGGGCCAAAAGCCAGGAGCCGCTGCCCATGTGCACATATTCGGGATAATTGGAGGTTCCGTGGAAATTTGCCGGCACAATCCCGTCTGCAGGGGCGGGTTCGAACCTGGCCGGCGGGGCATGTTTGAACTCCGGCTGAGAAAAGTCCGGCGGGGTGTAGCCGGGCAGCATCCATTTCATGGCATTCTCCTGAAGACAGGGAAAAGATATGAGCGCAGAATGGAGATAACGCAGGTCAATGTCTTGCGTTGTTTCCGCATCTGCTTACTTTAATAACAATAAGAGAGATTCGGTCTGCCGGCAAATTTTAGCCAGACGTTTCCAGCCCTCCGGTTTTTGAGAAACAAGGCCAGACAACCCCTTTTAAGGAATCATGATTGATGAAAACCATTACATCCTTTCCCCATGCTGTCCGGGAAATGGAGCACGTGTGGATTGCCCTGTCCGACGGTGTTCGTCTGGCCGCCAAAATCTGGCTTCCGGAAGATGCCCAACAAAATCCGGTGCCGGCCATCCTGGAATATATCCCCTATCGCAAGCGCGATTTTGAAGCCGTGGGCGATGCGGTGACGCACGGATATTTTGCCGGGCACGGATATGCCTGTGTACGGGTGGATCTGCGCGGTGCCGGCGAGTCCGGGGGTGTGCTCTGCGACGAGTACCTGGCCCTGGAACAGGCAGACGGCCTGGAAGTGCTGCGCTGGATTGCCGGACAGCCCTGGTGTGACGGCAATGTCGGCATGATGGGCATTTCCTGGGGAGGGTTTAACGGGCTTCAGATTGCGGCCTTACAGCCCCCCGAGCTCAAGGCGGTGATCACGGTCTGCTCCACGGATGACCGGTATGCCGATGATGTCCATTACATGGGCGGATGCCTGCTGGGCGACAACCTGTCCTGGGCATCCACCATGTTTGCCTACAACGCCTGCCCTCCGGATCCGGTTTTGGTGGGGGATCGCTGGAAAGAGATGTGGATGGAGCGGCTTGACAAAAGCGGTCTTTGGCTGGCTCAATGGCTGGCGCACCAGCGGCGGGATGCCTATTGGCAGCACGGGTCGGTGTGTGAAAATTTTGACGCCATCCAGTGCCCGGTCATGGCGGTCAGCGGCTGGGCCGACGGATACAGCAACGCCGTGTTCCGGCTCCTGGCCGGGCTTAAAGTCCCCCGCAAGGGGCTGGTGGGGCCATGGAGTCATAAATATCCCCATTTCGGAGTGCCCGGGCCGGCCATTGGATTTCTCCAGGAAGCCCTGCTGTGGTGGGATACCTGGCTGAAAGGCAAAAATACCGGGATCATGGAAGAGCCCATGCTCCGGGTCTGGATGCAGGACAGTGTGGCGCCGTCGGCTCGCTACAAGCAGCGGCCCGGCCGCTGGGTGGCAGAGGAGCACTGGCCTTCACAGCACATCTGCACAGATCGGTATTATCTGGACCCGGCCCGTCTGCTTCTGGCTGAAGCACCGGCTGCAGCCGATCATCTAAGCATTCAGTCCCCCCTGAGTGTGGGGCTCTATGCCGGCAAATGGTGCTCTTATGCCGCACCCCCGGACCTTCCCCACGACCAGCGCGAAGAAGACGGGGGGTGTCTGGTTTTTGAAACCCCGCCCCTTGAACAGTCCCTGGAAATACTGGGCGCCCCGGGGCTTTGCCTGGAGCTGTCCTCAAACCGTCCCGTGGCCATGATTGCCGCCCGCCTGTCTGATGTAGCCCCGGATGACAAGGCAACCCGCATTTCCTACGGAGTGCTCAATCTTTGCCATCGAAACGGCCACCACGATCCCGAGTACCTGGAACCGGGCCGGACATACAGGGTGGAATTCCGGCTAAACCATATTGCCCAGCATTTTCCCGTTGGCAACCGCCTGCGTCTTTCCATTTCCACTTCTTACTGGCCCCTGGCCTGGCCTGCGCCAGAGCCGGTGCGGCTGACCCTGGTCACCGGCGCCAGCTGCATGGATCTTCCCAAACGCCGGCCCCGCAGAATTGATGACCGCCTGCGTCCCTTTGACCAGCCAGAGGGGGGGCTTGCGCCGGCAGTGACGTACCTGCAGCCCAAGAATCTGAAATGGCGGGTTATCCGTGATCTTGGAGAAAACCTGTCCACCCTGGAAGTGATCAAGGATGAGGGGGTTTTCCGGTTTGATGCCATTGACTGGACCGTGGGCAGCAAGACAATGGAGTGGTATAGTTTTCAGGATGATGATTTTTCCTCTGTGCGGGGTGAAACCCTGTGGCAGCGAAGTTTTCAGCGGGGATCCTGGTCTGTCAGAACCGTTTGCCGCACCGTGCTCACCTCCTCTGTGAGCCATTTTCTTCTGTATGCGGAACTCGATGGCTTTCAGGGAGATCAGCGTGTTTTTTCGCGCAACTGGAAATATGAAATCCCCAGGGACCATGTCTAACATCCCCGGCAGGGTCCAAAAATCATGAAAACAGGAGCGCGTCCATGAACCGGCCATACACCCTGCTCATCCATGGCGGCTGTGAGGGCATCACCAAAGACCATTACAGCCCGCAATCCCAAAAAGAGCACCTGGAGGCCCTTGGCACCAGTCTTGCCGCAGGCCGAAGGGTTCTCGACAACCGGGGTCATGCTGTGGATGCGGTGCTTGCCGCAGTCCGGGTCCTGGAAGACTGCCCCTTGTTCAATGCCGGCCGCGGGTCTGTGTTTACCCGTGCAGGCAGCATTGAAATGGACGCATCCGTTATGAACGGGGAAAACCTTGGGGCCGGTGCTGTGGCCGGTATCACGTGCATCAAAAATCCGGTGATAGCCGCCGGCGCAGTGCTGAAAAAATCCGCGCATGTGCTGCTCATGGGTACAGGGGCGGAGGAATTTTGTAAAAAACAGGGACTGGAAAAGGTCGATCCCCAATACTTTCATACTGATAAACGCAGAAAAGAACACCTTGCAGACAAAGCGCCGGAAGGGGAGAAATACGGCACCGTGGGCGCGGTCTGCATGGATGGACAGGGCAACCTGGCGGCTGCCGCATCCACCGGCGGAATTACAAACAAGCAATACGGCCGGGTGGGGGACTCGCCCATTATCGGGGCGGGGGTTTACGCGGACAACAGCACCTGTGCGGTGAGCTGTACCGGGGAGGGCGAGCTTTTTCTGCGCCGGGTGGCGGCACACCGGGTTTCGGCCCTGATGGCATTTCAGCATCTTGCCCTGGCAGAGGCTGTTGCAGAAGTGCTGGAAAGCATCCGGGACCTGGGCGGCAAAGGCGGCATGATTGCCGTGGACAAGACCGGGCAGGTCTGTCTGGCCTTTACCACCCGGGGGATGTTCCGGGGCCTGGTCCGGGAGCACCAGCCCGCCCGGGTGGCCATGTTCGGCCCTCCGGGCACCTGGGCGTAAGAAATATGGGATATCAGGGTTTGATGATGTCCTGAACCCCGCCGCTCATGGGCTCCTGCTTTTTGACCGGCAGCTCGATGGGCGAGCTCAATACCTGGATGGCCACCTGCGGACTGGCTTCCGGCAGGGTTTGCCGGGGGGCTTCCGGCGAGAGCACGGGGATGGTCAGGTCCTGGTATTCGAACTTGAGCATTTCCCTGCAAAGGCTGAATTTTTCCAGAAGTTCTTTCTGGGAATCCGCACCCAGGTAAACAAATGCGGTGGCGTAGCTGTAGCTGTCCTGCTCCGGGATGTCTGAGAGCTTCATGCCGACCTTTCCCTGGATGTCCACCAGCATTCCCGGGATTTTTTCGCTGATTTTCAGGATATCTTCCCCGGTGGGAATGTTGGTGATGCGCTTGTCCTGATATTGCCTTAAAAAAAACTTTCCGGCCACGCGGAATTTGCCCTGCCGTTTGGGAAAGCAGGGATCGCGGTTTAGGGCAATATCGAGCATGATCTGATGATTGGAAGCCCCGTCGACTTTCATGAAAAGATCGCTGTGGGACTGGGGGATGCGGGTGTTGATTTCCAGAAACCAGATTTTATCCCTTTTTTCATCCCAGAAAAACTCAAGATTGAATGCAGAATGATCAAACCCGATATGCAGCATGATTTTTTCGCTGATTTCAGACATTTGCCTTCGAACATCAGCGGGGAGCCGGGAGGGATACTGATAGCGGGAGAAAGTGGTGCGGTTGTGCTCCCGGATGGAATCAATAACGCCGTAGGTATGCACCTGGTTGTTGCGCACGTAGCCTTCAAGGGTGCATTGACGGCCGGATATGATCTGTTCGGCCACGCAAAATGAGCTGTTGATCCGGGCGATGCTTTCAGGCAATTCCACCATGTCGAGCAGGTAGTCAAAGGGTTTGAACAGCCCGATCTTCTCCCGGATGATTCGGACAGCCCGGTCAAAGGCCTTTTTGTTGTTGATCCGGAAACCCAGCTGTGAGGCGGTGGACTTGACCGGTTTGATCCAGAAGGGAAAATCCAGGGGGATTTTGGCCAGGGCCTGATCATCAAACGGATCAAATGTGTCAAACCGGGGAACATGTTCGGCGATCACCTGTTTCTGCTCCAGCCGGCTCCAGTACTTGTGTTCGCATTTCAGCACGCTTTGCAGGCTCGGACCGGGAACCCCGAACTTTTCGCAGAGTATGGGCGTCATGGTGCTGACCGGAAAATCCGTGTACCCGACAATGGCATCAATGGGGCCGTCAAACCGCTGCAGTTCATTTTCGGCCAGCTCCAGCATGTCTTTTAAACGGTAACGGCCGCTGTCGATCAGGGAATGAATGTCGAGCAGCCCGATGAAATTGCATTGCCCGGCGTTTTCCAGGGATTGGAGCATCTGAAGATTGAAATCATCCAGGCCGATGACAAAGATGTTTTTTTTCATTTTCTTCCTCAATCAAAAGTTTCAGGGGCGCTGCACCGACCCGGTCAGTCGGTCCGGAACGGAACCAGTTTCCGCTCGGAGAGATAAAAGACATCACCGGGGACCAGGACATGCACGCTGAGGTTTTCGATGGAAATCAGTTCGCCGTCTGTGATGGAAGCCATGTTGGTGTGCCGTATGCCGGAGCCGTCAACCACGATAATCAGCCCGGAGCCGACGGTTTCCTGGATGTTTCCCTCCCTTATAAGCAGGCCGGTGTCCTCTCCAAGCCCGATGCCCAGGGCGGCCGGGTTGCTGACAACGGCCTGGAACAGGCGGCCGATGCGTCCGCGTTTGACAAAATGCGTATCAATAATGATATTTTGAATAAACCCGAAACCATGGCTCAGTTTGACCTCTCCTTTTTGCAGGGCTTCATGGCTGTGTCCCTCATAGATCATGGTATCGGACATGACCATGGCGCCGGCACTGGTTCCGGCGATGACAACAGGCTCATGGGCATAGCGGTGATAAAGAATCTCCAGAACTTCCGTGCCTCCGAAAATCGTGGTCAGCCGCAGCTGGTTGCCGCCGGTAAACATGAAACCCTCGGCTTTTTTGACCCGGTCAATGAAATCCTTGCTCCGGGCATCCTCCCGCTTTCTGATGTCAAGGACCCCTACATTTTTATAACCCAGGTCCCGGAAGGTTTGGGCATAGCTTTCACTGGCTTTTTCCGGTATCACCGAAGCGGTGGGGATGATTTCAATCCGGTGGGTGTCGCCCTTCAGGGCCTCACAAAACCGGGTTACAATGGCGGATTCAATATCTGGAAGTTTTCCGTTGGCTGTATCTGTTTTGGTGGCATCGTCTGATCCGTTTGTTCCGTTGAGTTCAGAGGGCAGGTACAAATCACCCCCGATGATGATCAGAACGCCTTTTATTTTTTGCATGAGCGGGTTTTATCTCCTGTTTTAGGCCGGAATGCGGTGGCAGGCAAGTATTGTCATCTGTAACAATCGAAATTTCATTTATTTTTATTTATTCTTATAATAATCTTTCCGGTGGTGCAAAGCAAGCAGCGAATTGCACCGGAGGGGTGTTATTTTCCAAATTTTCCGGAGTGTTTATTTTTATAAAAAACAGTGCCAACGGATTAAAGGAAAACCTACTTTTATGAAAATTTTAGAAACACGAGTCCTCAGGGGGCCCAATTACTGGTCCAACAGGCGGCACCATCTGATTGTCATGCGCATTGACCTTGAGGAAATGGAGTATCAGCCCTCCAATACCATCCCCGGATTCCCGCAGCGGCTGGAAAAACTCATTCCCTCCCTGTATGAACACAGATGCTCCAGGGGATATGAAGGCGGATTTCTGGAGAGACTGGCAGCGGGCACCTGGATGGGGCATGTCATGGAGCATGTGGCCCTGGAAATACAGGTTATGGCCGGCATGGCCTGCGGGTTCGGCCGCACCCAGACAGAAGATCAGGAAGGCATTTACAATGTGGTGTTTGCCTATGAGCAGGAGAGGGCGGGTTTGTATGCCGCCCGGGCTGCCTTTGACATTGTCCGGGCGATGATCGCCGGTGAATCATATGATATTGACAAAGATATTAAGCAATTAAGGCAGATCCGGGAAGAAGAGCGCTTTGGCCCGAGCACCGCCTCGATCATCGATGCGGCCGAAAGGCGAAATATTCCGGTCCTGCGGTTAAATAATTATTCCCTGGTGCAGCTTGGCTGGGGGGTGTATCAGCAAAGAATTCAGGCCACGGTGACAGGGCAGACCAGCAGTATTGGTCTGGAGATTGCCTTTGACAAGGAAGAAACAAAAAATATGCTCCACAGCAATGCATGCCCGGTGCCCAGGGGGTATGTGGTGCAATCCCGTGCGGAAATGCAGGAAGCCGTGTCGGCCATCGGATTTCCCGTGGTGATCAAGCCGGTGGACAGCCATCACGGCAAGGGGGCCACCATTAACATTTCCAAAGCCGATGATGCTGAAATCGCCTTTGAAGCGGCCGGAAATCATTCAGACCGTGTCATTGTTGAAAAATACATCCATGGCAACGATTACCGGCTGCTGGTGATCAATCACGAGGTGGTTGCCGCAGCCCGGCGGATACCGGCCCATGTGGTCGGCAATGGCCGTCATACCATTGGGGAATTGATCGAAACGGTCAACCAGGATCCGCGGCGTGGATTCGGACATGAAAAAATGCTGACCGAGATCACCGTGGATGAAATGACCCAGCGGCTTCTGGAGCAGGCCGGCATGACCCTGGAAACCGTGCTGCCGCAAGGGGAGGTGTTTTATCTCAAAACAACAGCCAACCTCTCCACGGGCGGGGTGTCTGAGGATGTCACGGATACGGTGCATTCCTATAATGTGTTTATGGCCGAACGGGTTTCCAGGATTATCGGCCTGGATATTTGCGGCATTGATATCATTGCCCCGGGGCTTTCCGAGCCCATCAGTGAAAACAAGGGGGCCATCATTGAGGTCAATGGTGCCCCGGGTTTTCGCATGCACCTGTCACCCACCCGGGGAACGCCGAGAAACGTGGCCGAGCCGGTGATAGACATGCTCTTTCCCCGGACCCAGCCGTCCCGGATTCCCATTGTTTCCGTGACCGGTACCAACGGAAAGACAACCACGGTGCGCCTGATTGCCCATATCATGCAGATGAACGGCCGGAAGGCGGGCTGCACCACCACTGACGGCATCTATATTCAGAATCGGTTATTGTATAAAGGCGACTGTTCCGGACCGGAAAGCGCGCGGTTTGTCCTGCGGGATCCCACTGTGGATTATGCGGTTTTTGAGACCGCCAGGGGCGGGATTCTGCGCTCCGGACTCGGCTATGATTCGGGAAATGTCGGTGTAGTCACCAATGTTGCCTCGGATCATCTGGGAATCAGCGGAATCCACTCCCTGGAACAATTGACCCGCCTGAAGTCCATTGTTGTGGAAAATATACATCCGGATGGGTTTGCTGTTTTAAACGCGGATGACGATTACGTGTTTTCCATGCTGGAAAATATTTCCTGCAATGCGGCCCTTTTCAGCATGAATGCCGAAAATCCCCGCATACACACGCATTGCGCCGCAGGCGGGCTTGCCGCCGTGTATGCGGACGGAATCATTTTTCTGCGCAAGGGGGACTGGGAAATTCCCGTGGACAAGGCAATCAATATCCCGCTGACCTATTCGGGCAAAGCTGTATTCCAGGTCCAGAATCTTTTGGCGGCATGCCTTACCGCCTATATTGAAGGCGTCAAGATTGAGGATCTGCAGATCGGTTTGCAGACGTTTTTTCCGTCACCGGCGCAGCTGCCCGGGCGGATGAACATTTTTGAGCTCGACCGGTTTAGGGTGCTGATTGATTATGCCCATAATCCCGCCAGTATGGAAGCCATCGGCCGGTTTGTCCGGGCAATGGGTGCCTGCCGGAGTGTGGGGATCATTGCCGGCACCGGCGACAGGCGTGACGAGGATTTGCGGGAATACGGCAGGACTGCGGCCCGGTACTTTGATCAGGTCATTGTCTGGGAAGATCAGGACTATGCCCGGGGCCGTGACAGCCGTGAAATCATGGACCTGGTGCTTGAAGGGGCCCGGAGCAGCTCCGGAAACATGGAGGTCCGGGTTATTCTCAGCGAAGACGATGCAGTGGATCATGCACTTTCCGGTGCAGCAGCCGGGTCGATCATATGCATTTTTACCGGGCGGATCGAGGTCATGACAGAAAGGATCAAGGCATTAAAGGAACAGGAAGTGGAGCGGAACAAACATGTTTCTGGTTGACATGCACGTACACACCACCCTTGGCGGTGATTCCCTGATCCGGCCCGAAGAGGTGGCTGATTGCGCCCGGCGGGCCGGAATGGATGCGGTGTGTATCACAGAGCATCATTCCTATGATCTGAGCCACCCCTTTGCGGAGATTTCCCGGCAGACGGGTTTTCCGGTTTTCCGGGGCCTGGAATACCGGGCCGCAGAGGGCCATCTGCTGATCTACGGGGTGCCGGCGTCAAGAAGCGATCTGCCTCCGGGCCTGCCCATGCAAAATGCCATTGACTGGGTCTGCGCCCGGGGCGGGGCGGCTGTTGCGGCCCATCCCTTTCAGAAAACCATGGCGGGCACCGCTCTTGGCAATCGGTTATTGGAATTGAAAAACCTGGCTGGTGTTGAAACTTTCAATGCCAGCCTCACAGACAGGGAAAACCGTCTGGCCGCGGATGCGGCCCGGGAAATGGGGTTGTGCGGCATTGGCGGCTCTGACGCCCACGGCCCGCATGTGCTGGGCCGGGCCTGTACCGGGTTTGACCGGCGGCTGCAGACCATTTCGGAACTGGTTGCAGCCCTGAAAAACGGCAAATGCCGGCCCCGAAACAATGCTGAACACGGGGCCGGCAATCAAAGCTGTTGCGCCGGATAACGATTGTATTTTACACCCCGCTGCCATCCGGATTTCGGAGAGCAGCGGGGTGGTTTTTTTAGTACCGGTAGTGATCCGGTTTATACGGGCCTTCCTTGGGTACGCCCAGGTATTCGGCCTGCTCGTCGGTCAGGCTGGTGAGCTTGATGGCCAGCCGGGACAGATGCAGGCGCGCCACTTCCTCGTCCAGGTCCTTGGGCAGGGTGTAGACCTGCTTTTCCAGGTCTTCTGCGGCCAGTTTGAGCTGTGCCAGGGTCTGGTTGGTGAAGCTGTTGCTCATCACAAAGCTGGGGTGCCCTGTGGCGCATCCCAGGTTCACCAGCCGGCCTTCGGCCAGCAGGATGATGGAGCGGCCCGAGTTTAGGTGCCACTGGTCCACCTGGGGCTTGATGTTGGTTTTCTCACAGTTTTTCTCCAGGTAGCTCACCTCGATTTCATGGTCAAAATGACCGATGTTGCAGACAATGGCCTCGTTTTTCATTTGTTCCATGTGCTGGCCGGTAATCACGTCGCAGCAGCCCGAGGCGGTCACAAAGATGTCGCCCAGGGGGGCCATGTCTTCCATGGTGGATACCTCGTAGCCTTCCATGGCTGCCTGAAGGGCGCAGATGGGATCGATTTCCGTGACCACCACCCGGGCGCCGAAGCCGCGCATGGACTGGGCGCATCCCTTGCCCACATCACCGTATCCGGCGATGACCACCAGTTTGCCGGCCACCATGGTGTCAGTGGCGCGCTTGATGCCGTCGGCCAGGGAATCCCGGCAGCCGTAGATGTTGTCGAACTTGGACTTGGTTACCGAGTCGTTGACATTTACGGCCGGAAACAGCAGCTCGCCCTTTTTGGCCAGCTGGTAGAGCCGGTTGACACCCGTGGTGGTTTCCTCGGACACGCCCCGGATATTTTCGGCGACCTTGTGCCAGTGCTTGGGATCTCGCTCATAAGACGCCTTGATCCGGTTGATGATGCACTGGTATTCGTAGATGTCATATTCTTTTTCCAGCATCTCGGGATTGTCCTCGGCCTTGACGCCTTCGTGGATCATCAGGGTGGCATCGCCGCCGTCATCCACGATCAGGTCCGGGCCGGAGCCGTCAGGCCAGGTCAGGGCCTGCTCTGTGCACCACCAGTAGTCCTCCAGGGATTCGCCTTTCCAGGCAAACACCGCGGCCGATCCGGATTTGGCAATGGCTGCGGCCGCATGATCCTGGGTGGAGAAAATATTGCAGGAGGCCCAGCGGATGTCTGCGCCCAGCTTCTTTAAGGTCTCGATGAGCATGGCCGTCTGGATGGTCATGTGCAGGCTGCCGGTGATTTTAAAGCCCTTAAGCGGCTTGTCCGGGCCGTATTTTTCGCGCACGGCCATCAGGCCGGGCATTTCGTTTTCCGAAAGCTCCATTTCCTTGAATCCGTCGGGTGCCAGGGAAATATCGGCCACCTTGTGGGGCAGGGAAAGATCGCGTTCCGGGACAATGGCTTTTTTCTTTTCATCGTTTTGCATCAGCATGTGGGTTTTTCCTTTCATTGGTGTTATTTGTTCATTTTGTTATTTTTGGTTTTATACAAAGCGGTCATGCATTGTGCACAGCCTGAAAAATGTTGAGTGAAAGCCCTTTTGAAAGATTATGGGGCCGGACCTGCTGCAGGGCAAATCCGTTTTTTTCAAGCCATGTTTCAATGGACTCCCGGTCAAATCCCAGCCACTTGACCCCGTAGACGGTTTTGAGCGAATGCTGCTGGTGGCGCTCAAATTCGGCCAGGATCAGTTCGCCGCCCGGCCGCAGGATCCGGGCCACTTCGGAAAAGGCGGCGGCCGGGTCGGCCAGATACTGCAGCACCAGGGAAATAACCGCCAGATCGGCTTCATTGTCGCCCAGGGGCATATGCTCGATCTCCCCCAGCCGGATTTCCACGGTTTGCCCGTTTGCATCTGAAAACCGTTTTCTGGCCTCTTCGAGCATCCGCGGCGAGGAGTCCACCCCAATGACCCGGCCGGCATGGGCCTTCATGGCCTCGAGCAGCTCGCCGGTGCCGCAGCCCAGATCCACGCCGATTTCATGGGAGTTGGTATTTTCGAAAATAGCGCGGTTGATATCAAAGGTGCCCAGAATTTCACGTTTTAAAAGATCCCAGCTTCCGGCGATATGATCGAAAAACCGCAGGGTCCCGGCAGAGCGCGCTTCAATGATCTGTTCAGTGCGTTTTAAATCCGCCCGGAGTACAGGGTCTTGCTCAAACAGATAGCGCACGGCTTCGATAAAATCCCGGCCAGGCCCGGAATCGGTGATGGAATAAATGCCCCAGACACCTTCTTTCAGGCATTTTGCCATCCCGGCGTCCGCCAGGATTTTTAAGTGCCTTGAGATTCTCGACTGGCCCATTTCCAGTATGCTGACCAGTTCGCCCACCTTTAATTCGTGATGAAGCAAAATATTGATCAGTCGAATCCGGGTTTCGTCTGAAAGGGCTTTAAAGTATATTGTGTTATTCATATGTTTAAATCAATTTATCTTGATATTTAAATCAAATTATAATGAAATATTTATATCTGTCAAGAAAAAACTTTGGGTGGTTTTTGGGCCGGCGGCTAAAAAAGCTACGGGATTTTGCCGGCGGTTTTTGTGCGAGCGCTCCGGTGCATTGCACCCGGGGCGGGTTTGTGGTATATACTTTTTCTCTTGGTAAGAGTGGTCTATAAGGTTTAATGTTCTTTAACCGAAGATAAGAAACAGACCCATCAATCACATCAGCCGCCCCGGCCGCCCGGGATCGTCCGTTATTGCCTGCGCCGGGTCGGGGCTGGTTTTGTCCATTTGAGAAACATCAGGAGGAAGCAGCAAATGGTTGCCATTACAGAAGCCGTATCATTGGAAAAGGACGGGGAAATCGGGATGCTTTGGATCGACAATCCCCCGGTCAACGCCCTGGGCCATCCGGTGCGAAAAGGACTGGCAGACGGGATTGAGCAGGCGGAAAAAGACGATCAGATCAGGGCTGTGGTGGTGATCTGCAAGGGGCGCACGTTTTGCGCCGGCGCAGACATCCGCGAATTCGGCAAGCCGCCCAAGGCGCCCCATCTGCCGGATGTGTTAAACCGCTTTGACCAGTGCAAAAAACCCATCATTGCCGCCATTCACGGCACGGCTTTCGGCGGGGGGCTGGAAACCGCTTTAAGCTCCCATTTTCGGGTTGCCGTATCTTCGGCCCAGTTCGGCCTGCCCGAGGTCAAGCTCGGCCTGCTTCCCGGTGCCGGCGGCACCCAGCGCCTGCCCCGGCTCATCGGAGCGGAAAAGGCGCTTGCCATGATTACCTCGGGCAATCCCATCGGCGCTGACAAAGCCCTTGAAGACGGACTGATCCACGAAATCATTGACGGTGATCTGGCCGAAGGCGCCGTGGGGTTTGCAAAACAGGTGCTTTCTGAAAACCGGCCCATGGTGCGGGTCCGGGACATGACCGAAAAGATTGCCCGGGCAGACTCCCAAATCTTTGATGATTTCCGCAAGCAGCTGGCCAGGCGGGCGCGGGGTTTTGAGGCCCCTCAGGCCTGCGTGGATACCGTGGAAGCCGCTGTTGCCAAATCCTTTGAAGACGGGCTGGCCTATGAGCGCCAGCGGTTTGAGCAACTGATGAGCGGCTCGCAGTCCGCGGCCCAGCGCTACTACTTTTTTGCCGAACGCCAGGTCTCCAAGATTCCGGATGTGCCAAAAGACACCGCCACCATGGATATCAAAAAGGTGGGCGTGATCGGCGCCGGCACCATGGGCGGCGGCATTGCCATGAATTTTGTCAATGCCGGCATTCCTGTCACCCTGGTGGAGGTCAAACAGGAGCTTCTGGACCGGGGCCTGGGCGTGATCCGGAAAAATTACGACATCAGCGCTTCCAAGGGAAAAATCGCCGCCGGAGATGTGGACAAACGCATGGGCCTGATATCCGGCACCACCAGCATGGAGGACCTGGCTGACGTGGATCTGGTCATTGAGGCGGTGTATGAAAACATGAACCTGAAAAAGGAAATATTTTCCAGGCTGGACAACATCTGCAAAGACGGCGCCATTCTGGCCACAAACACCTCGTATCTGGATGTCAATGAAATCGCCGCCCAGACCTCGCGGCCGGAATACGTGCTGGGCCTGCACTTTTTCAGCCCGGCCAACGTGATGCGCCTGCTTGAAATCGTGCGCGCGGAAAAAACGACCATACCGGTGCTGGCCACAGCAATGAAACTCGCCAAAAAGATCAAAAAGATCGCCGTGGTGGTGGGGGTTTGCTATGGATTTGCCGGCAACCGGATGTTTGCCCAGCGCAAGCGCGAATGCGAAAAACTCATCCTGGAAGGCGCGCTGCCCGCCCAGGTCGACCGCGTGATCTATGATTTCGGCTTTCCCATGGGTCCCTTTGCCCTGGCCGATCTTATCGGCATTGACCTGGGATGGGACAAGGACAATTCCAACAGCCGCACCATGCAGGAAGTGCTCTGCGAGCAGGGCCGGTTCGGCCAGAAAAACGGCAAAGGCTATTACAATTACGAGGAAGGCAGCCGGGCGCCTAAGCCGGCTCCGGAAATCGATGATCTCATTGTGGAATTTTCCCGAAAAAAGGGCTATATTCGCAGGGAGATCTCGGATGAGGAGATTTTGCAGCGCTGTATTTATCCCATTATCAACGAGGGCGCCAAAATCCTGGAGGAAAAAATCGCTGTGCGGCCGTCGGACCTGGACGTGATCTGGGTCAACGGCTATGGCTGGCCGGTCTACCGGGGCGGTCCCATGTTTTATGCCGACCTGGTGGGGCTGGATAAGATCCTGGACGCGTTAAAGAAGTTCCAGGCAGAGCATGGCGATGACTTCAAGCCCGCGCCCCTGCTGGAGCAGCTGGTCAGTGAGGGCAAAAACTTCAGCTCGCTAAACGCTTGATGAGCCTGTAAAAAGTCTTTTTTACAGGCAGTGTTAAGTTTTAAGTGATTAAGTGTTAAGTAAAATCAATAAGTTATTTGTTTATTGGTTGGCGGCTGTTGGCAAATCCCGTGATTTTATTGCCGGCGCAATACAAGGGGGATGATCATGTTTGAACACCTTGACCCGGTTTTTCTGGCACGAGTGCAGTTTGCCTTTACCGTGTCCTTTCATATTCTTTTTCCGAGTTTTACCATCGGGCTGGCCAGCTGGCTGGCGGTGCTGGAATGGCGATGGCTGCGGACCGGAAAGCAGGTTTATGCAGACGTCTATAAGATGTGGGTCAAGATATTTGCCGTGACATTCGGCATGGGCGTGGTTTCCGGGGTGGTGCTCTCCTTTCAGTTCGGCACCAACTGGTCCATATTCTCGGATGCCGGGGGCAACATCATCGGACCGCTTCTGGGCTATGAGGTGCTCACCGCCTTTTTTCTGGAAGCCTCTTTTCTGGGAATCATGCTGTTTGGCTGGAACCGGGTCAGCCCGAGGCTGCATTTTGCCGCCACCGTGATCGTGGCCGCCGGCACACTGGTTTCAGCCTTCTGGATTCTTTCGGCCAACTCCTGGATGCAGACGCCCGTCGGATTCCGGGTGGGAGAGCACGGGCTGCTCTATCCCACAGACTGGCTGGAGGTGATTTTCAACCCGTCGTTTCCCTACCGGTTTATCCACATGGTCACGGCCGCCTATCTGACCACCGCCTTTACCGTGGCCGGCATCGGGGCTTTTTATTTATGGAAAAAGCGCCATATCGCCCACGCCCGGGTGATGCTGGGCATGGCCATGATCATGGCTGTTTTTGTGGCCCCGCTTCAGCTTTTGTTCGGAGACATGCACGGCTTAAACACCTTTGAGCATCAGCCGGCCAAGGTCGCGGCCATGGAAGGGCTTTGGGAGACCACCCGGGGCGCACCCCTGGTGCTTTTCGGCTGGCCGGACCAGGAGGCGGAAATCACCCGGTATGCTGTGGAAGTCCCCAAGCTTTCCAGCCTGATTCTGACCCACAGCCTGGACGGCGAGGTCAGGGGATTAAAGGCCTGGCCGGAAAACGAGCGTCCGCCTGCGGCGGTTGTGTTCTGGACCTTTCGCATCATGGTGGGCCTGGGACTGCTCATGATTGCCACCGGGGTGGCCGCCATTGTCCTTTATTTGCGAAAACGTCTGTTTGAAGCCAGATGGTTTCAGTACTGGTGCATGGCGCTGACCCCAGCGGGTTTTGTGGCGGTTCTGGCCGGCTGGTTTGTCACCGAGGTGGGCCGACAGCCCTGGATCGTACAGGGGGTGCTGCGCACCGCCGATGCGGTATCACCGGTGATGGCCCAGTCCGTGGCCCTTTCCCTGGCCGCCTTTATTGTGGTTTATTTGTTTGTATTCGGTGCGGGCACCTATTATATCCTGCATCTGATCAACAAGGGGCCCGAGGACGGCGAAGGTGTTTACGGTGGCCACGGCATGGAGCAACCGCCCCTTGTCACGGACGTGGCACGAAAAAAAGGAGGCCGTCATGTTCAGTCTTGAAGGTTTTCTGGATCTGCCGCTGATCTGGTATGCCCTGATCGCCACGGCTGTTTTTCTCTATGTTCTGCTCGACGGTTTTGACCTGGGGGTGGGGATACTGTTTCCCTTTGCCCCCACGGACCAGTGCCGGGATGCCATGATGAATTCAGTGGCGCCGTTTTGGGACGGCAATGAAACATGGCTGGTGCTGGGCGGCGGCGGGCTGCTGGCCGCTTTCCCCCTGGCCTATGCGGTGCTCATGCCGGCTTTTTATATCCCGGTGATTGTCATGCTCCTGGGCCTGATATTCCGGGGCGTTGCATTTGAGTTTCGGTTCAAGGCCAAAGAGCCAACCAGGTGGATCTGGGATTATTCTTTTCATTTCGGCTCCCTTGCCGCGGCGTTCATGCAGGGGGTGATCATCGGCGCCTTTGTGCAGGGCGTTGAAGTCACCGGGCGCAGCTATGCCGGCGGGGCCTTTGACTGGTTAAACGCCTACAGCCTCATGACCGGTGTGGCGGTTATTTTCGGCTATGCCCTGCTGGGGGCCACCTGGCTGGTCATGAAAACCGAGGATCTGACTCAGCAATGGGCCGCAAAAACCGCTTCCTATACCCTGATTTACCAGGCCCTGTTTCTGGCCGCGGTCAGTATCAGCATGCCTGCGATCAACGCCGATATCCGGCAGTTGTGGTTCAGCCTGCCCAATGTGTTTTTTCTCGCACCCCTGCCCGGGGCCAGCGCTGTGCTCATTGTGCTGATCTGGCGGCATCTGCGCAGGGGAAAGGAAGTCGGCCCGTTTTTGATGAGTTTCGGCCTGTTTTTTACCGGGTATCTCGGCATTGGTATCAGCATGTGGCCCTATCTGGTGCCATTTGAAATCACCTTTCGCCAGGCCGCGGCAGCCCCTGCATCCCAGTCTCTGCTGCTGGTGGGCACGGTTGTTTTGCTGCCCGTGATCCTGGCTTATGTGGCTTATTGTTATTATATTTTCCGGGGCAAAGTCTCCGGGGAGAGCCATTATTATTAAAGGAACGAAAATCATATGCATCATTTGGATGCCGGACAGATCAAAAAGCTGAAGATTTTCCGGGATCTGCTTCCCAATGAATGGGATCAGCTCTATCCCCTGCTTTCCCATGTATGGGTGATTGAAGGCGAGCAGATGCTCCGGCAGGGCGAACGGGCCCACTGCTTTTTCGTGATACTGCGGGGGCATTTCATGATCCATTACAATGACGGCCGCGCCATTACCCTGAATCAGAAGGGCGATATTATCGGCTGGTCATCTGTGAGCTTTCCCTCTGAATACACGGCCAACGTGACGGCGCTGACAAAGGGGGAGCTGCTTTGCATATCCGGCACTGAGTTTCTGGAACTGCTCCAGAGCAATTCCGGGCTTGTGGAAAAAGTGCTGAAAAAAATCAACAAATTCATTCAAACCAGACCCCAGATCGGTTATCTGCAATGAAAGGCTTGGAGGCCATATCCCATTATCACGGCGTTTCCCTGGCGGTGCTGGGCGTAACCGTTGTGTTTATCGCCCTGGTTGTGCTGGCCGTCATTATTTCCCGGCTTCATGTGGTGCTGGGTGTATGGGAAAACCCAAAAGCCTGGCTGGATCGGGTGCGGCTTTGGGTTTTTCCGGAAAAACCGGAAAAACCCGAGCCGCCGGGCCCGTATTTTGACGATATCCATGAATCGGCCCGGCAGCTCAATCTTTTGATCCATGCCATCGGAGAGCCGTTTTCCCTTCCGGCGTTAATCGAGAAGGCGGAAAAAATCGGTATTTCCCATGCACACTCGGTTGTCAGCCATTTGATTGTCAGCCACCTGATTGTCCCGGATCAAAAGGGTTATTTTTACTGGAATCAAAAGGAATGTGACCGGCTTTTGGGCAAGGGCAGGGGAAAAAAAGGGGTTGAAACGATAAATGGATAAATTCTTCTACTTTATAAATCAGACGGGTTTTGCCAATATCGAGCTCTCCGGCCTGGCCATGATGGCCATCGGCCTTTTTCTTCTGTATCTGGGCATTGCCAAAAAATACGAACCCCTGCTGCTGGTGCCCATCAGCTTTGGCATCCTTTTGGTCAATTTCCCCTTGTCGCCCATGATGGCCCAGCCTGAAAACGGCCAGCCCGGGGGCCTGCTGCATTACCTTTACCTGGGCATTGAGCTGGGGATTTATCCGCCGTTGATTTTTATGGGAATCGGTGCCCTGACCGATTTTTCCCCGCTGATTTCCAACCCCAAAACCCTGCTGCTGGGAGCTGCGGCCCAGGCCGGGATATTTGCCACTTTCCTGGCCATGCTGGCCCTGGGGTTTACGGACCTGGAGGCGGCGGCCATCAGCATTATCGGCGGTGCAGACGGGCCAACGGCCATTTATCTGTCCTCGCAGATGGCTCCGCACCTGCTCGGGGCCATCTCGGTTGCCGCTTATTCCTATATGGCCCTTGTGCCCATGATCCAGCCGCCCATCATGCGGCTTTTGACCACCAAAAAAGAACGCATGATTGAAATGCAGGAACTCCGGGAAACCTCCAAACGTGAAAGAATTCTTTTTCCCATTATTGTCATCCTGGTCACCGGCCTTTTTCTGCCCACGGCCCTGCCGCTTCTGGGCATGCTCATGCTGGGCAATCTTTTCCGGGAATGCGGTGTCACCGACCGCTTGAGCAAGGCCGCCCAGAACGAGCTCAACAATATTATTGTCATTTTCCTGGGCCTGACAGTGGGGGCCAAGTGCAGTGCCCATTATTTTCTCACTGTTGAGACCATCCAGATCCTGATATTCGGCCTGGTGGCCTTTGGCATCGGCACGGCCACCGGTGTGCTCATGGGAAAACTCATGTGCATGGCCACGGGCGGCAAGGTCAATCCCCTGATCGGTGCGGCGGGGGTTTCAGCGGTTCCCATGTCCGCGCGGGTCTGCCAGACCGTGGGGCAGGAGGACAACCCTTCGAATTTTTTGCTCATGTTTGCCATGGGTCCCAATGTGGGCGGGGTGATCGGATCGGCCGTGGCTGCGGGCATCTTTCTTGCGGTGCTGTAACCGGCCGGATCGTTGGGCAGAAAATGATTTTTTCAGGCCGGCGCAAGCCGGCAGGCAATGGCGCGCATCCGAGGTGTGCCGAACTGGCGGCCCAGGGTGTTGGCTGATGTGAGCATGTTGAAATTGGCCGCCTGCCAGGATTGGCGCTTGTGTGCGCCGGATTCCAAAAACCACCACCCGTGCACGGCGCACACCACTTCAGGGGAAACCTCCGGGGTGAGCAAAGCGGTCTGGACAATGGCTCCGTTTCGGGTTTCAATGCGAACCTGGCTGCCGTCGGTGATGTCAAGGGACTTTGCCGTGTCCGGATGAATCCGGATTTGGGGCACAGGCTCGCGCTGTCGCAGGCTTTTGACCCACCGGTAGGATGAGTGCAGGTAATTGGGGCTTTTGGCGCTGGTGAGCAAAAGGGGATAGTCTGCATCCGGCAGGTCCGCAGGCGGCCTGTATTGGGGCAAAGCTTCGGCTCCCAGCTTTTCAGCATTTTCCATGGCCAGCTCCACCCTGCCCGAGCGGGTGGAAAACCCCTTTTTTTCGTAAACCCGAAATTCCTGCTCGCCTGTCAGAAATCCTTTTTCCACAAAACTTTCCCAGTCATGCCCCGAGGGGGCAATCAGGGATTCCAGCATCTGTTTGGAATTGTCAAACCAAAGATCCGGGTCTGTCAGACGGCGGCCCAGGTCATTGATCACGGCCATGTCCGGCCGGCATTGCCCCGGGGGATCCACGAGTTTGGGCCGGGCCAGGACAATGCCGTGGCCCAGGCCGTAGTGGCCGATATCATCGAATTCAAACGCCGTGGCCGCGGGCAGCACCACGTCTGCCAGGGCGGCCGTTGGGGTCATGACCACGTCAGCCACAGCCAGAAAATCCAGTTTCAAAAGCGCCTTGCGGGTCATTTCCGAATCCGCGTACGAAAGCATGGGATTGGTGCACTGCATGTAGGCCGCGCGCACCGGGTAGGGGGTATGGTCGAGGACTGCGCGCCGGAAAAACGCCGGGGGCACGGTCATGAGCATGGGACTGGTTTGATAGGCGGCGTTGAGGCATTGAGTGCGTTTGTCCGGCATCAGGTCCGCGCGCACGAATTTGCCCGGGGCAAGGAGTGCGGGCTCGGCCGCCCGGATATTGCCGCCGGGCACATCCAGGTTGCCGCATATCGCCATTAACGAGACAATGCACCGGATGGTGTCAAAGGCCTGGGGGGTTTGTTCCACGGCGTTTCCCCAGGCCGTGCATGCGGGCCGGGCCCGGCCGTAGGCCCGGGCCGCGGAAATGATTTCCGCCTTGTCCACCCCGGTCACGGATGCGGTCCATTGCGGGTCAAAGGCTTTGACATGCGCTGCCAGGGCCTCAAAGCCCGTGCACCAGTTTTGGACAAAATGGCGGTCAAAAAGGCCTTCTCTGATAATGACATGCAGAAAGCCAAGCGCCAGGGCGCAGTCAGTGCCCGGACGCAGCTGCAAATGGAAATCCGCCTGCCGGGCAAGGGTGGTTTTTCTGGGATCAATGACCATCAGGTCCGCACCCTGCCGGATCCGGGCGGTGATTTGGGAGTTGATAATGCCCTCTTCATTGGTGGCCCGGGTGTTGCTGCCCCACAAAACAATGAGATCGCTTCTGCGGTGAACGTCGGCCACCGGGTAAAAACCGCACATATGCCGGCCCGTTAGTTCTCTTGGCGCATGACAGACATCCTGGACCGCCACCACGTTGGCAGAGCCGAATGTGTTGGCCAGGCGGATCAGGGCAAAGTGCTCCAGGCCCTTTGGCATGCCCTGGCAGAATGCCACGGACCCGGCCCCGTAGTCCTGTCTGGCCTGATCCAGACCCCGGGCCGCGGCCTCCAGAGCCTCCGGCCAGGTGGCCTTGCGCCACTGGTTGGTACCCCGGGGGCCGGTGCGGATCAGGGGGGTTTTGAGCCTGTAGGGGCTTTCGTGGATTTCCGCTGCGGCCCGGCCCTTGGGGCAGCTATAGCCCTGGTTGAGAAATCCTTCCGGATCACCGGTGATGCCGGTGATTTTTCCGCCTTTGGTTTTTACGTTAAGGGCGCATCCCCCGTGGTCCATCCGGCTGCAATGGGTTTTGTGCCATTTGCTTTGATTGTCCATGGCAAAACCTCTTGATTTTTGTCCCGGTTACGGCACCATCTGAAATCAGACTTTTTACGGTGCCATCAAGATTGATGGTATTACGGTGTCAGCCCAGAATGATCCGCGGCAGGATCATGTTATGCTGGGGGCAGATGGACCTCGGGTTCTGGTAGGCGGATTCGGCAAAAGCCTCCAGGTATCCGCGGATTTGATTCAAGTCCGCCACCTCGTCGAGCAGCCCGGTTTTTGCGCAAAACAGGGGCCGGGAAGTTTTGTGATAATTTTCAACCAGTTGGTTCATTTTTTCAATGGTGGGTTCAAGGGGTTTTCCCGCCTGCTGATCTTTGATCAGGCGTCGGGTATAGGCGGCAACAGCCGCGGTTTCCCCGTGCATCACGTATATTTCTGTGGCTGCCGTGCCCAGGGTAAAGGCGTTTTGCCGGTTGGCTGTGGGCCCGCCCAGCAGGTAGTGGGCCGCAGCCGAGCCCTTGCGCAGGGTCACCAGCATCATGGGCAGATCGGTTTGCTGGATCGAATAGATCAGGCTCTGGCCCAGGCCCAGCAGCTCGGCTTTTTCCGCTTGGTTGCCCACGTCAACACCGCTTGTGTCCTGAAACCAGATAACAGGGAGCCGGTCTCTGGCGCACAGGGTCACAAACTCGTTCATCTTGATGAGCCCCTGCCGGTAGAGCTTGCCACCGATGCCGGGATAATCGGCATATTCCGGATACCCCTTGGGCAAAAGTCCCTGCCGGTTGCCGATGCAGCCAAAGGCCAGTCCGTTTATCTTCACTATGCCGGTGTAGACCTCCGGGCCGTAGTCGGGCCGGAATTCCATGTGGTGGCTTGCGTCCACCAGCCGGGCCAGGATTTCTTCAAACACGTAGGTTCGTTTGGGATTGGCCGGCAGCAGGGTGTAGAGATCATCTGCGGGCAGGGCGGGTTTCTGTGGTTCATCGACCCGGAAAAAATCAAGGTCATAGGCGGGCAGTTTTTGCATGTACTCGCGCATGGCCGCCAGCACTTCTTCTTCCTTGTCAAAGACAAATCTGAAAAATCCGGTTTCATCGCAATGGATGTCCACGGTGCCCGGGGGGCTGGCCTGGTTTTTTTGGGCCGCGTCAATGAGTTCCTGCGCGGATTGGGTGTCAAAATAGCCCTTGGGGCTCATGCCGCTGACAATGCCGGCGCCGCCCACGGCAATGTTGCAGTTTTGGTGGGCAAACAGGATCGTGGGGCTTGCGGCCTGGTATCCGCCGCCGGCCGGGTTTGTTCCGTAAATGCCGGCCAGGATGGGAATGCCCATCTGCTCGAGTTCCGCATGCCGGTAAAACGTGGTGCCCGAGCATCTGCGGCCGGCATAGAATTTTTCCTGCTCCGGCAGCTTGACCCCGCTGCAGTTGACCACCCATATCAGCGGCAGGTTCAGGCGCTTGGCCAGGTCCGTCACCCGAAGGATGTTTTCCGGCTGACCCGGCACCCAGGCACCGGCCAGGTACTTGTTGTCAAAACCGATGACCACGGCCCACCGGCCGTTGATTTTCGCCAGCCCGTCGACCACGTTGGTGGTGCAGTCGCTGTTGTCAGCCGGATTGTACAGGGTGTGCAAAGGCCGCCATGTGCCTTCGTCCACAAGGATTTCCAGGCGCTGCCAGATGGTGAGCTGGCCCCGGGAATTGATTTTTTCCGCAGACAGGCCGAACCGCCGGGTCTGGTCTTTGGCTTCGCGGATTTCGGCCTCCTGTTTTTGCAGGGCCTCTGCGCTGTCGCGGTTTCTGTTCCGGACCTTGTCCTTGAGCGGCTTTCCCAGGACATCCATGTTTTTAAAATACTTGTGCATGTGCCCACCTCGTTTTTTTCAGGCCCCGGATACCGGGGGTTTTATTCCAGGGTCATCAGGACATCATCTTGGTCAACATTGTCTCCGGGATTGACTTTGATTTCCCCGATGGTGCCGCCGGCTAATGCATAAACAGAGGCCTCCATTTTCATGGCTTCCAGGATCAGGATCTCGTCGTCTTCCTCCACAGTTTCGCCGGGGCTGACCAGAACGGAAATCACTTTTCCGGCCAGGGGGGCTTTGATTTGTGCTGCCATGACGCCTCCGGATGTGTTGGTGGTTAAGGGTGGAAAAAACGGTCTTTAAAATCAATGTTTACCCAAGGGAACGGGTGTGGGTCAATAAAAAAAATAACGAGCGCTCGCTTTTTTATTGACACGGACGCGGTTTCATCTTTACAAGTTTTGTGATAAATTTGTATGAATATAACAGTAAGGCGCGTATACCAAACCTGCAACCCATGAGCCCAAGCCTGTGCAATCAAAAGGAGGAATATTGTTATGATTTCTTTTTCCCTTGAAAACAAGGTCGCCCTGATCACCGGCGCCAGCCGGGGCATCGGAGAGGCCATCGCCGTTACCCTGGCCGATTACGGCGCCGCCTGTATCCTGGTGAGCCGAAAGATCGACGCCCTGCAGGAAGTGCAGCAGAAAATCGAGCAAAAGGGCGGCAAAGCCGAGTCCATGAGCTGCAACATGGGATATTACGACCAGATCGAAAACCTGTTTGCACAGGTCAGGGAAAAATACGGCAGGCTGGATATCCTGGTCAACAATGCCGCCACCAACCCCTATTTCGGAGAGATGGTCAACGCCCCTGAATCCGCCTTTAACAAAACCGTGGAAGTCAATCTCAAGGGCCCCTTTTTCATGATTCAAAACGCGGCCAAACTCATGGCGGAAAACAATTCCGGCGGCGCCATTGTCAATGTTTCTTCCATCAACGGGGTGAGCCCGGCACCCATGCAGGGTGTCTACTCCATGACCAAAGCCGGCATGATCTCCATGACCAAGGGCTATGCCAAGGAGCTGGCGCCGAAAAACATCCGGGTCAACGCCCTTTTGCCGGGCTTTACCCAAACCAGGTTTTCCTCTGCGCTCATGGAAAACAAGGAATTTTATGACATGGTTATTGATCGCATCCCCATGCACCGCCACGCCACCCCGGAGGAAATGGCCGGCGCGGTTTTGTATCTGGTTTCGGATGCGGCCTCCTTTACCACCGGCGAAACCATCGCCTGCGACGGCGGAGCACTTGCCTGACAACAGGGAAACATTTCCTTTCTTGAACCCGATTAAGGAGCGGACATGGGCAAAAAAATACTCAAAACCCCGTTGTGCGATATGCTCGGGATTGAATATCCGATTCTGAGCGCCGGCATGGGGCCCACCCTGGTGGGGGAAAATACCGGGGCGCCGGTGGAACTTGTGGTGGCGGTCTCCGAGGCCGGCGGCCTTGGCGTGCTGGGCGGCAGCGGATATACTGTCGAAGAACTCCAGGAGGCCATCCGGGAGATCAAAAAACAGACAGACAAGCCTTTCGGGGTGGACCTGCTGCTTCCCAAAAGCTTAAATCTTTCCACGGCTTCTGAAGCCGGCGGCGGCCAGACCCGCATTCCCCTGATGGATGTGGTCAGGACCCTGCCGCAGCAACACCAGGACTGGTATGAAAAGATAAAGGCCGATCTGGGCATTGCCGAACCCGAAGATGTGATGATCCGGACCGATTCCACCACCTACCGCCCCCAGGAATCCATACGGGTATGCATCGAGGAGCGGGTCCCCCTTTTCTGCGCCGGGCTGGGCAACCCGGGCTTCATGGTCGAAGATGCGCATGCGGCGGGCATGAAGGTGCTGGGCATTACCGGAAACGCCAAGAATGCCAAAAGAATGGCTGATTCGGGTATTGATCTGCTGGTGGCCCAGGGCCATGAAGGCGGCGGCCATACCGGCCGTATCGGCACCATGGCGCTTTTGCCCGCAGCCATGGATGCCGCCGCACCGGTTCCCGTGCTGGCGGCCGGCGGCATCGGCGACGGCCGTGGCATTGCCGCGGCACTGGCCATGGGATGTACCGGCGTGTGGATGGGCACGCGGTTTCTGGCCACCAAAGAAGGCGGCGCACTGCAGGTCAACAAGGAAAAAATTCTTCAGTCCACGGATGAAGACACCCGGGTGAGCACCGCTTACACGGGCAAGACCCTTCGGGCCAGTTACAATCGGTTCCATGATCTCTGGGCTGAGTCCGGACTGGATCCGATTCCGTTTCCGGGACAGGTGGTGCTGTCATCAGCCCTGCTCCACGGATTTATCCGGGCTGATCAAAAAGACTATATCGGCGGCCTGGCCGGACAGGTTTCGGGCATCATCGATGATATCAAGCCCGCCGGCCTGCTGGTGGAGCAACTCGTGGAGGAAACCGTTGAGATTCTCTCCCGGAAACTGCCGGAGACGGTGGTTGCCAAATAAGGTTTGATGACCCGGCAGCAAGAAAGGTGAACGCGGATGGATGTCAAAAATAAGGTGACAGTGGTCACCGGCGGGGCCAGCGGAATCGGTGCGGCCCTTTGCCGGTGTTTTGCGCAAAACGGTGCACGGGCTGTGGCGGCCGCGGATATCGACATGGAAGGCGCCCGGCAGGTGGCCGGGGAAACCGGCGGCATGGCCGTATCCTGTGACGTGTCCCATGAGCAGGATGTCATTGACCTGGTGGAAACCGTGGAGGAAAAATGCGGTCCCATTGACGTTTTTTGCTCCAATGCCGGCATTCTCATTGCCGGTGCCCTTGAAGTGTCCAACCAGGACTGGCAGCGGATATGGGAAATCAACGTCATGGCTCACGTGTATGCAGCCCGGGCGGTGATGGATAAAATGATCGCCCGGGGCGGGGGCTGGTTTGTGATTACCGCCTCGGCTGCCGGGCTGCTGTCCCAGATCGGCTCAGCCCCTTACTCGGTGACCAAGCACGCGGCCGTGGGCCTGGCTGAAAATCTGGCCATTACCTACGCAGACCAGGGAATCGGGGTGTCGGCCATCTGCCCCCAGGCTGTTGAAACCAAAATGACCCGCCAGGGCGGGGGTGTGGCCGCGGTCGACGGGATGATCGATGCCGACAGGGTGGCTGCAGAAACCCTCAGTGCCCTGGCAGAAGAAAGGTTTCTGGTGCTGCCCCATCCGGAAGTGGCCACCTATATGGAGCGCAAGGCCGCGGACTATGACCGTTGGCTAAAGGGCATGCGGCGGCTCCAGGCCAGGTTTGTCCAAAGCGCCGGATAAGTCTTGCTGCGGGTTTGCAGCACAACTTCCCCATAACCAGAGGCAAAAGGAAAACAGGATATGCGCGTTGTAAAACTCACCCGGCCCCGGGTGCTTGAATCGGTTGAAGAACCCGAACCGGCCGCAGACGGCCAAAATGTTGTCATCAATGTATCAGCCTGCGGTGTCTGCGGCTCGGACCTGCATTACTGGGAAATGGGAACAGGCATGGATGGCGCGCCCGGGCTGATCATGGGCCACGAGTTTTGCGGCACAGTGGCGGATGCCGGTCCCAGGAGCGATCTTGCCCCGGGCGACCGGGTGACCTATATTCCGCTAAATCCCTGCAACGCCTGTCCCATGTGTGAAAAAGGATGGTTTCACCTCTGCCCCCGGGCCTTTACCCGCCCCGTACCCGGCAACAACGCGCCCGGGGCGTTTGCGGAAAAAGTGGCCGGCCGCCCGGATATGGTTCGGCGTCTGCCCGATACCGTCACCGACGAGGCCGCATGCCTGGTGGAGCCGGCGGCAGTGGCCCTTCATGCCGTAAATCAGGCCGGCATAAGGGTGGGGGCCAAAGTGCTGGTCATCGGCGGCGGAACCATTGGTTTGCTGAGCGCGGCCTGGGCCCGCATTGCCGGGGCGTCGCAGGTGGGCTTGTGCGAACGCAATCCAAAGCGGCTCTACTATGCCGGCACATGGCCCTATGTGGATCAGGCTTTTGACGCAGGGGACAAAAAGCTCAAAAAAAATCTCAAGGTGGCCTCCAATGGCGGTTTTGATGCGGTCATTGAAACTTCTGCAGCGGATGCGGGCATTGCAACGGCCATTTCAGCCCTGCTGCCCGGGGGCGTTTTGGTGCTTGCCGGCATTAATTTCTCCCCCCAGCCGGTTTCCACCCTGATGCTCACCTCCAAGGAAATCCGGCTCAGGGGGTCCATGGCTTACGAAATGGATGATTTTGATACAGCCCTGGGATTTATGGCAGACAATCGGCTTGATGTATCGCAGATGATCAACTGCAGGGCGGGATTTGCCGATCTGCAAAAGATTTTTGAAAACCTGCACGCCGGTGATTTCGAAATCGTCAAGGCGGTTGTGCGGCCGTAACCCGTAAAAAGGAAGGAAGCCCAAGGCCGGGGTCAGTTTTTTCGCTCCTGATCGTTTACGGATTCAGCCAATGCCTTCGCTTAAAATTTCAAAAACTCGGCCTGTCGGCCTCAAACAGTTTGAAATTTTTTAGCTCCGGCATTTGCTGAATTTTTCCGTAAACGCTCAATGTCGC
>Ga0182239_1000075_pt1 | contig 34324 bp, 49 predicted proteins | sample hydfrate6_PW_210_FD_132456 | JGI IMG/M metagenome (GOLD analysis project Ga0182239, IMG submission 132456) | Subsurface microbial communities from deep shales in Texas, USA - hydraulic fracturing test 6_PW_210 | ecosystem: Environmental > Aquatic > Deep subsurface > Shale gas/oil reservoir >... | reverse complement strand
GGGTACTGGTTCGTAAATGGGGGGGGTTTGGTTCGTAAATGGGGGGGGTCAAATTGCGATAATCCCAGGTGGCTGTAAGCAGGAACCCGATTCCACTATAGATGTATAGACTTATATAGATAAATATAGAGATGCTGGCTTAAAAAAAGTAGGTTACCAATTATAGTTTTTCTATCTGTAAGTCAAAAAAGTAATCAAGTTCAAGGTCATAATTGTTTATTAAATATTGTAAATTAAAATATGCAAGTAATCAAACCCGTTGATAAGTTAAAAACCTGGAATTTAATTTATGAATAGTCATTCACTTTTGAATAAAAAAACTCTTCCTTATTATATATAAAGGAATTAAAATAAATGATCAGGACAGAATAGAAAATCAAGGGCAGGTTTTTAGTTTATATACAGGTTTTTATTTTTTAATAAAAAAAGTATTAAAATTAAAGAGAAAAGACCAGTTGGGTTTCCGTCAACGAATGAATACTCATTCATATTTATTTTACATTGACCAGGGGGTTTAACTTTTATAATTTCACGCTTTACCATATTAAAGTATTTAAAATTAAAAATAGCCGATCTCTTTTATTTTATAGTTTTCAAATTTTTAGAAAATTATAAATAACAGGATATAAAATCCCTATATATAATGTAGGGAATTGTAAAAAAGAAAGAGTGGGATTGGCTCTAAATTATCAGAAAATTTAAACTTTAAGAAAAAAGTAAAAAACTTTTAAAAATCTCTTGAACTAAAAATATAAATAGGGTATAATAATAGTAGAAGATAACAAATAATGGAAATAAAGGAAAAAAAGTAAAAAAACTTTAAAAAAACTCTTGAAGTTAAATATAAAGAATGCTATAATAATATTAAGATAACAAATAATGGAAATAAGACATATTTTTTTAAAAATCATCTTGATAAATATCACGAAGAAGAAATGACTGGAAATGAAAATACCAATCAAATTAGAGGAGGAATTACAAATGATTGAATTAATGAAAAGTGCACTACTGGATATGCCACAATGGGTTTTTCAAATGTTCTGGGTTGCTTCAATGATTGCAGTTATATATATTCCGATCAAGCTATTATTATTCACAATTGAAGAAAGAAGGAAAGATAATATAGTTAGAAGGCAACAGGAACTCAATAGAAGTCAGAATTTCAAGAAGAAAAATGGTAGCTTAATCAGAAAAGTATTTATTGATCATTAAAATAAGACAAAATTAAAAATTAAGAAAATAAGGAAGAAAAATCTCGAGATTAGTTTTCCTTCAGTCCTTCAAAACTTGATTTTGGAGGATTGGAATGAGAGCTGATTACTCTCAAGAAAGAATTTTCAAAAAAACAAAAAAACGAAAGGAAAGTGGTTTAAGTGAAGAAGAAAGTAGAAGGTTTACATTTTGCTATGGAGGAAACTGTTGAGAAGGTTAGGGCTGAAAAGGTTGAAAAGGAATTTAAAAAGAAGAGCAAGAAAGTTATTCAAGAGATATTAGAAAGTGATAATAGACAGGAAGTGCTGAAAAAAGTATCATACTGGCTTCCTTGGGAAAGAGAAAGTCAGCCAGAAGAAATGCTTCAAATCAAAAATTGGTTATTGAGAGACTGGAATGACAATGAAAATGTAGAGTATTGCTTTGAGCGAGCAGAAGAAATTACAGGTTTTCCTGCTTATTGGATTATTGAACAGGTTCAGAAAAATAAAGCAGCATAGAAAAGTAAATAAATGAAAGGGGTTTTAAAATCGAAATTAAACCAGACAGAGAAAATAGTATTTATACCACCACCCCTTCAAAATTTGAAAGGTGGTAGGTAAAGTGAAAAATATGTTGGCTATTGATACGGGTTATCGGAATGTTGGGATCGCAGTTATTGAAATTGCGACTGGAAAGATTATAGATACTGCAACTATTACAACTGGAAAACTTCCATTCTATGAAGCAATTGCAGAGGTTACGGGTTGGATTGGTCAAACCATAGAAGAAATGGATATAGAAATTATAGTATATGAAAATGTGTTTGGAAGAGGGAAGGTTAGAGAGGTTTCAGGGACAATTATCAAGACTGGTATAGATAGAGGAATAACCAAGTTCTGCAAGTATTCTCCAGGGCATATGAAAAAAGTTATTACTGGAAATGGAAGAGCAAAAAAAGAAGAAATAGAAAAAGTCCTTCAGGAAAAATATGATATAGATACAAGCAATATGACAGACCACGAAACAGATGCAATAGGACACGGAATAACTTATCTACTGGATAATGCAAATCAGATTACAGAACAGTTGGCAAAAGAAGAAGGTGTTAACCTTGAAAAATAACATTGATCAGTTAGAATTAACGGACAGTATCAAGGAACAAGCAATTGGTCTTCTTCAAGCAAGATTTGACCTAAAAAACAAAATTAACCTAATCAAGAAAAAAAGAGCCTGGGCTTCAGAGCTTTCAGGAGTTGATTATACAAGAGAGAAAGTTCAGGAATATGGTATAGCAGATAGTACAGCAGAACACGCTGTTACAGCTATTATGCAGGAAGTGGATATAAGACATATACAATATATAGTTAATAATATTGAACAAGCAATTGAAAGACTACCAGAAGAAGAAAAAAAACTAATCAAATTTAAATATGAAGACGGGAATGTAGTTAATGATGGAATGGTAGCTAATCACTTATATTTGAGCAGAACAACAAAATATTATCGACTGAAAGAAAAAGCGATTAAGAGGTTTGCCCTCTATGTTGGATTATTAAGTCTTGATTTTGATGAAAATTTTGTTCAATTTTCGAAAAATAAGTATGAAGAAATGGAAAATTAAAAAATGGTAAATAAGGAATTATAAATTAAAAATTAAAATATTGTTAGTCAAAATAGAAATTATACCCTTCTCCTTATTATTTGGAAAGGGTTGAAAATAAATGAGTGGAAAACACTTCACGGAAAAGTTAAAAAATATGGGAGACATGGTTCACGAGTTAATGAAAGAAAAAGGGTATTATGATGTAGTGGTTCAAAAAATTTTTTCAAGTGAAAGTATAATTCTGGAAAATATAGAAAATAACGGGTTGCAGGATACAGAGGAAAAAAGAATACTGGATCAAAATTTGAAAATTGATTTGTCTCTTAATTGCAAAAACAAAAAAGGCTTGAAAAAGAAAATATATATACAGGAACATTCAAGAAGCAGACAGGCTTGGAAATATGATGATATTACTATTACAGGGAAAAATCCTAATTGTGGGGCAGAATTTGAGAAGACAGCTGCACAATATATGATATATATCGTAACAGATGCAATTACAAAAAATGGAGAAATAATTAAACCACCAACACAAATAATTAAGTTAGTTATTATTAACCTGGTATTAGTTGATAATGCAATTTTTTCAGGAAGAATTGATTATGAGACTATTGGAAATTTCAAAGATCAGTATATGTTTGCTGTACCAATAAGTGAAATTAAGAAAATAGATAATGCATTGTTGTTCCACCAGAAAGCAGAAAGGAAGGTGGGATAATAGTGAAAGATGAAATGAACACAATTGTTATTGCTTATTTTGTGATTATTGGAATGATTATCGGTCAGGCTTTCATTTTTGAATATATATTATAGGAGTTGAGAAAAATGGAAACTGCAATTTATATTTATATTCTTATTATTTATGTTTTCTTATTTATGGATTGATTTGAAAGGTTTTGATAAGTGTGAAAAAATATGAATTAATTCAGGTTGTTGATATTGAAGAGGATCAAGAAAACAAAAAAAATGTTGTTATTAATTTAGATAATGGTTATCAGGAAACAATTAATAGGGGAACTTGTAAGTTTATCGGGTTTAAAAAAAATGATTATGTTCTCTTTCAAAATGAAAGTAAAATTATAATGTGTTATTTGGGGAAAGAACCAGCATTACAGGAAGCATTATTAGAAATAGAAGAATACGAAAAAACTTCTGAAAAGTGGAGAGACGGAAACGGACATGCCAGAATAAGAAAGTAAAAATGGAAAGAAATTGATAGACTGAAAAAAGAATTTCGGAAGGAATTTCAAGAAAAAGTGTAAAATTCTTGCAAGAATGAAACAGGATTAGCTTCAAGAAATGGTATAATTAATATAATGAAAGTTATATAAAGAGGTCGGGAAGTGCAATTCTTCTGGCTGCCTGGGTAGGTCTTTATAATTGCTTCATTAACTGAAATCACCTCCTATTATTATATAAATAAACGGATTAAATCCTACCCTATTTTAATATGGGAAGATAGCTCAATTGGTAGAGCACTGGATTGAAGCTCCAGGTGTTGATAGTTCAATTCTATCTCTTCCCACCATTTATAACACAGAAGGATGTTCGAGTCTGGTTTATGAAGGTAGTCTTGAAAACTATTATACCTTTACGGGTATCGGGGGTTCAAATCCCTCTCCTTCTGCCAATATGGAAGGGTGGTTGAGTTTGGTTAAAAACGGCAGGCTGTAAACCTGTTCCCGAGTGGTACGAAGGTTCGAATCCTTCCCCTTCCACCATTTTTAAAATTTTTAAAAAAAACAAAAAAGGAAGTGATTAATGTGATTGAAGAGTATGTTAAGGCTTGGGAACAAAATAAGAATGAATTAAAAAAATATATAGAACAAGACATAAAAGATGTGAAAGAAGGAAAAAAAATAGTTTTTTGGGATATTTCAACTATAGGATCTTATCGAGAATTATTAGAACTTTTAGTCGGAAAAGTTCTAAATCCATATATTAAGGATAAAATAGATATTAAAAATATTACTACAGAAAGGTATGGAGATTATCAAGGAACATTGGTTTTTAATTTACCTATTAGGGGTACTAACGACTATATAGAAACCCATAATAATTATGGTACTTGTAGTGGTTGTGATGCTTTAATGGGTGCATATGAAGTCAAGGATTATATGAGACTGGCTTTACATTTATTACAAAGAATGAAAAAGATATAGATTTTAAAAACAAAAAAAGAAAGGGTTTGGTTACCGTGAAAAAGATTTATCAAGAACTATCTGAATTAATTCAAGATAGCAATTATAACCAAACCAGTAAACAAAAAATTATTGTGCTTATGAAGAAACTTGGAAGAAGCATAGCTGAAGAAAGAAATATAGAAAAAGTAATTGACTATACTTGTGGAGCAGGAAGAACCTGTCCAGAAACAAGTTTTGACTTGATTAATAATGGGAAATTAAAATATACAATTTGGATATTTAAAGATAGAATTTTAAAGGTTAAATTGAAAGAATTTAAAAATGATCAGTTGGTTAAGGAAGAATTTTTAGATTTACAAGAAAGAAAGGAAAGTGAAATTTAAATGGAAAAACAAAAAATTAAAAAGTTGATTGATGAGTTGTATAAAGAGGAAGCTTCAAAAGAAAGAGATATTTACCTTTTTGAAGGGGTAAATGAAGAGAGTTCAGAAAGAATTATTAAAAAATTGATTAAGTTAGATAAAGAAAATCCAGAAGAAGATATTAACTTATATATTTCTTCTTTTGGTGGAAGTGTATATTCTGCCTTAAGTATATATGATACAATACAAAATATGAATTGTCGGGTTAATACTATTGCAACTGGAAAAGCAATGTCAGCAGGTTCATTAATATTAACAGGAGGAACTGGAACAAGATATGCTTATCCAAATACAACAATAATGGAACATGAATTAAGTATAGGTTATTATACTAAAAAGATAACAGATATAGAAGTTGCTGTTGAACAAGCTGTTAAATTAAATGAAAGAATAACTAAAATATATTCAAAAAATACAGGACAACCAGTAGAAAAAATAGAAAAGGATTTTAAGAGAGACAAATATATGACTGCTGAAGAAGCATTAGAATATGGATTAATTGATGAAATAATTTAATTAATAAAAACTATTTGAAATATTTCACAAACTAATATATAATAATATTATAAAAATTATAAAAATTATAAGGAGTGGTAAAATGAAGGAAACAAAGGTAGTAGAAATCAGTCCTGAAATTAGAAAATTATTAAAAGAGATAAATAAAAAAGACGACATAATTTTAAAAAAAGGATAGCACTAAATATTATTATTAAAAAAGGGCAACTGAAAAATAAAAGGTTGCCTTTTTTATATTAATGAAGGATTTTTCTTTTTAATCTTAAATATAATATAATATAGAGGATTAATAATAGGAGTTGATAATATGAGTAAAAGACCAAAAAATAAAGATTTCCTAAAAAATGAAACCAAAGAAGAACGCAAGGAAAGACGAGAAAGAGAAGAAAAGATAATAATGGAAGAAATGAGAGAAGGTTTGAAAGAACTTACAAATTTTAATAAAGACAAATAAAGGGGTTGATATACATGGAAACTCCAAAAGAACGCTTGAAAGAATCAATAATTAAAATGCAGAAAATGAGAGAAGGAGAACTCCCGAAGAAAACCTGGGATCAATTTCGGGAAGAATTGAAAGGTAGTGATCGAGGTGCCTACGAGTAGTGTTTTTGACGAATTTGTGATTGATTCAACGAAAAAATTAAAAATTTTATTGCAAGAAAATCCCAAAGGAAGAAAAACTCCAGAGATTGATATTGACGAGAGTCTCCGAAGAGGGAGAAAATTGTTAGAGGATTTTTAATTTAAAAAATAAATAATATAAATATAGGGATAAATAGTCGAAAAAATATTTATTTTTATTAATTAAGGCAGGATTTTCTTTCCTCTTATTGAATTTATTATTAAGAGAGAAAGAGAGGTTATTTTAAAATGAATTATAACTTTAAAACTATGTTAAGAATGACTATATTCTCTATTATTCTAATTTTTTTATTTATTGGTATAAATAATAGTTTTGAAAATCGTGAAAATAAACCAAAAAATTATGCTAATGAAATAACAAGAGAACATGAAGAAGAAGCTTTTGGTGCTGCTTGGAATTATGCTTGGGAAGATTTAGAAAAAGAAGATGATGTTAAATTAAGAACAGTAAATATTGTCAGAAAAAATGTTCTTCCATTTCGCAAACATGTTTATAGGGTTCAAATTTTGGTTAACTATGTTTTAGAAGATTTTGTAGATGATTTTGGGAGAAACCGTATAATGGATGGTTGGGAAATTGATGTTGAATATATAGGTAGAGAAGACGGAGAATGGGATTTTGAAAAGAATAAAAATAATTGGAAGCTAATTGATATACATCACTGGAGTGGCAATTAATGAATTTATATAAAGAGTTTTTAGCATTAGGAGAAAAGGATAATGTTTTGTATTATAAAGATAAAAATAGATTTAATCCAATTAAAGACCCAAATAAATCTTGGAATTTTATTGAAAGATATTTTGAACTTTCATCAAAAAATAGTGTTTTACCTGACAAGAAGAAAGAATTAAAGGAAAAGGGAAAAAATAAGCATACTGTTTCAATGTATTTTTTAGGAGTTTTAACTGAAAAATTGTTTAGTAATAAAATTAATCAATTTTTAGACCATATAAGACCCAAAGAACATAATTATAACTATAAACTTGTATGGTTTTTGAGTTGTTTATTTCATGATATGTATTGGATTGAAGAAAAGAATAATAAAACTCTAAAAAAATATAATAACTGTGATAATAAAAAATATTTTAAAGATCTAATTTATAATAATAAAATTTCATGTGAAAATTTATTATTTAATCATAAATTGAAAAGTAAAAGTAATTATAAAAATAATAAAAATTTTAAAAATTTTAAAACAACCTACAGTAAGGAAACGGTAAAAAATTATTTTAAATTTAGGTTTAAAGAGCATAATTGTATTGATCACGGTATAAATGCTGGAGTTGTTTTTTTTGACCAATTAAAAAAGAATTATAAAAATAAATATAATAAATATAATAAAAATAAATATAATAATGATAATTATTTTGAGTTAGACGAAAATAATGGTTTGGGACAAAAAATTTGGAGAAAAAATCATATTGATCTTTATGCTTATGTTTCCGACAGTATAGTTTCTCATAATATTTGGTTTTCAAACAATAATAAAAAATTATATAAAAAGTATGAACTTGACGAGCTAATAAGAGACCAAAAAGATAGAATATCATTAGATAAAAATCCTCTTTTATTTCGATTAGGAATATTAGATACTATTGAGCCAGTAAAATTTTTTAATGAATTTAATTTTGAATATGTTTTAAAAAATATTGATATTGTTATAAACATTGAAAAGAACTATCTTAAATTAAAAATTAATGATTCTGCAATATTTAATTACTATAACTGGTTTAATAAAATTAAATCTTTAGAAAACTGGTTAAAAGTAAAAATTAATATTGAAAGTAAAAAAATAAAGATTAAATTTTTATAGTATAAAATTAATTATTTATTAAAAAAACAACAATTTAAAAAAACCTTTAAAATAAAGTGCGATTTATTTTAAAGAAATGTAAATCAGCACAATGAACAGTGCAATGGCTATTAGTAATGACAGGAAAATATTTTTATTAAGACAGTCTTTAAATAGGCTGTCTTTTTCTTTTTGATTTAAAAGTAATATTTTGTAAAAGGAGGAAATTTAATATGAGCAAAAAGATTCACAAATGCACTGTATATTCAAGAGTAGTTGGTTATCTTTCACCAATTAATAACTGGAATGTTGGAAAGAAAGAAGAATATAAAGATAGAACTGAATATAAGGTGGATTAAAGGGCTTACTATTTAATTAGCAGGCTCTTTTTTACTTTACACTGAAAGGGGGGATAAGAAAATGAAACTAACAGAAGAAGCTATTGAAGATGTATGTAGATTGGTTAGTGAAGGACACTATGTAGTAACAGTCTGTCAAATGAAAGGAATAACCAGACCAACTTATTATAATTGGAAAGATAGAGGTCAGGAAATAGAAGAAAAGATTGAAAATGGAAAAATTAAAAAGAGCAAATTAAAAAAGAAAGATAAATTATATTTGAAATTCTGGCAGGATATTCAAAAAGCAGAAGCTATGGGAGAAATCAATAATGTTAGTAATATTAAAAAAGCAGGAGATGATGGAGATTGGAGGGCTTCAGCCTGGTTATTAGAAAAGAAATATCCAGAGAAGTTTGGTAAGAAAAATAAAGTTGAGTTGGATGCAAAGGTTGAAACAAAAAGAAGTATAGAGGATATTATTTTGGGAAGTGATGGGAATGATTAATATTTTATAAAAGGAGGTATTAATAATAATGATTACTTCACAACAAATAATACAAAAAAGAAAAGAGTTATGGGATAAAAATGAAGATATCGAAAAAGATAATGAATACCTCCAGTCAATTGCAAATTTTATTTTAGATCCAGAAGCTAATAATGAGAGAGTTGAACAGGAACTATTAGAGGACCCATATTTGCTTATTGAAATGATGTTTCAGATCTCAGATAAAAAAGGAAAAACAGTACCTTTCTTTCTTAATAAGGTTCAAAAAGATTTTCTTCAACAGTTAGAAGAGTTGAAACAAAAATACCCGAATAAACAAAAGAAAATATTAATACTCAAGGGTCGCCAGCAAGGGTTCACTTCACTTATTACAGCTTATCAACTTGCTTATACTATTATGAGAAGCAATATGTCAGGAAAGACAATAGCACATACCAGAGAGGATACAGCAGGTATATTTCAGATGAAGGCAAAGTTCTTTTTTGAGCATATACCAGAGATATTTCAGCCCAAAAAGAAATATGATTCTAAATCAGAATACTTTTTTGATATCTTAAACAGTCATTGGACTATTAGTACAGCAGGTTCAAAAGAGGGTGGAAGAAGTAGTACCGTTCAAATGCTTCACGGTTCAGAGGTTGCTTTCTGGAAGGATGCACAGGCAAAATTAGCAGGATTAGGGGAAGCTATTGTACCAGACGGGTTATTAATATTAGAGAGTACAGCTAATGGTTATAATTACTTCAAAACATTATTTGATGAAGCAATTGAAGGAAATAATAGTTATCATGCTTTCTTCTACCAATGGTGGAGAACATCAGAATATTATATGAAATTTGAAACAGATCAGATAGCAAAAGATTTTATTTCATCAGTAAGAGAAGGTAAAAGATATAAAAATGTTCCTTCTAAAATAATGAAGAAGTTGAGAGCAGTAAGAAAAAAATATCCTGTCGAATACCAACAATTATATTGGTGGTTTCAAAAATATCAAGATAAGAAAGATAAAGCACTTCAGGAATACCCACACACACCAGAGGATGCTTTCCTTACTTCAGGAGATACATTTTTTGATAGTGAAAAAGTTAAATTATTACTTAATGAAATAGAAAAAAATAATTATATTGAAGAAAGAAAACACACATGGATATGGGAAAAACCAAAAGAAAAAGTTAGTTATATTATTGCAGCAGATGTAGCATTAGGAATTGGTAGAGATGCTTCTTCAGCAACCGTATATAGAGTAGGTAGAGCGTTCAGGCAGGTTGCTGTATATCATAATAATCAAATAACTCCAGACCGTTTTGGTAATGTTTTGGCTGATCTTGGAAGAGAATATAACAATGCAATGATAGCAGTTGAGAGAAATAATCCTGGACATTCAGTTTTAAATACATTAAAAAATCAAGAAAATTATTATAATATTTTTGAAGATGATGATGGTCGAGAAGGGTGGCTTACAACTGGCAATTCGAAATATCTTATGTTAAATGAGCTGGATACTGCTATCAGAAATGATGAAATTAAAATAATGGATTGGAGATTATTAAATGAATTATTATCAGTAACAATTGATAAAGACAATAATGCTTCTATTAATGGTAAAGATAGAGTGGCTGCTAATGCTATTGCCTGGCAAATGAGAAAATATGTTCAAAGAGAAACTGTTGATCAGGATATACTTCAGGCTTTAAATAACGCTATTGTGTAGGAGGGAGTTGGTTATAATGGTTTACTATACACCACCAGATAGAGTGGAGAAATACCTGCAAAATATAGGGCAGGAAGAGCATATTGGAGGTTATCAAGAAGGTTGGTTAGAGTTGAAGGAAGTTTGGTTTGATAAGAATAATAAAGAAGGAAAAATTATTCAGATATATTCAAGTGGAAAGATAATTGGTTCGTTATTCGTATGGTAAAGGAGGAAAAATAAATGGAAAATAAATTAGTTTCAAAAATGAAAGAGGTTTTAAACTCATTCAAGCCTGAAGGTGGAGTGATTAGTAAATTTTCAAGCTTTGATTTTGGAGGTTTCTATCAAACCACACAGGTTGGAAAAGTAAGTTATAATTCTACACTTGCAAGACAAATGTATCAAGGAGAATCAGAATTTTATTCTGGTGATTATTTTGCCACAAAAGTAGTTAATCAAACAAGGAATAGTGTTGGTGTTCCTTTAAATGAGAGTTTTGAAGATTTTCAATCAACAATACTGGAAGTATTAGAAAATATTTTCATCGGAGACGATCAATTTGTCAGATTATATCTTTCAGAAAACCCGAATAATAATCTATTTCCAGAAAAGAAATTTGTTCTTAATATGATTAACTATTCAGAAAATCAGATTCAAGAATATGAAAAAGAAAACGGAATTATAAAAGAAATAACTATTAAAGGTGAAAATAACATTACTGAAACAATCACAGAGAAAAAAATCATAAAGAGAGACGGAAGCAAAACAACAGATTCGAAAGACAATCAGTTTGGTTTTGTACCAGTCGTTCATTTTGAAAAAAAGTCAGAGATAAAACCTATTGCTAATCTTATTCGGTCATACCATATTGTTAGTAATGATAATCTTAATAATTTTGAGAAAAACAGTAAACCAAAATTGAAAATTAAAGCAAAAAGTCTTGAACAGTTTATAACGAGAAATTTTTCAGAAAAAGAGATTGCTTCAGGAAAGTTAAATTTCAAAAATAAGGTTACATTAAGAATGGGACAGGATGATAATGCAGAATATATCCAGGTAGAAAGTACCACAGAAGATGCAAAATCAATACTTCACTTATTATTTTACGCAATTGTTGCAGTTTCAGAAATACCAGAATTTCTTTTTGGTACACACATTCAATCAAGTAATGCTTCAGTTAGTGAACAATTATTGCCGTTCCTTGAAAAAATAAAAGGAAAAAGAAAAGAATTAGAAGAAAATTTTCAGTTGTTAAATAGAGTTATTACTATCATTAACACAAAAGCAAATGGAAATAGAATTAATACTGAAAAATTAGGAGAAAAGATTAGATGGCCTGAAATATTAAGAAATGAAAAAGAAAAGATAGAAATGTTAGAGAAAATAACTACTTCACTGCAAAAAGCTATTATGGATGGATATATCAGTAAGGAAACAGCACACAAAAAGATTAGTCAGTATATAGATACTCTTGATTGGAAAGAAGAAGAAAAGAAAATATTAAAAGAAGCAGTTAATGGAGACCAGGATTTAGCACAATATATGCAGTATAAGGGGGCATAACTGATGGCAACATTACAGCAGGTTCACGAAGAAATAGCAAATGCAAAAACAACTGGAGAAATAGTTGGTATTCAAAAGAAAAATCCCTATCTGAAATCAGTTATTGATGCAAGAAGGCATTTTCTTGGTTCAAAGTTAGAAATGAACCGAAAAATTGGAGACCTTTATGCAAATATGGTTTATGATTTACAGAAAAGAATCAAAAACCTTCAATATATTAATAACGGAAAAGACACTCTTTCTTCATTAGAATTAAAGGACCTGCAAAGACAGGTTGAATATACTTTACGAAATGAGTTTGACGACAAATATTTAAAATTACTGGAAGAATATGTAGGAAAATCAGCAAAACACGGGGCAGAACCAGTAGAATTATACCTTATTGAAGGTGGGTTTAATGTTAGACCTGTTAATAGGTTAATTAACAGAAAGGCTGTAGAAGCCCTTTATGCAAGGACATGGAGCGATGGATTAAATATTTCAGATAGAATATGGAAAATAAGAAATCATACAGGAGAAAACCTTGTTGATTTTATTAGGTTATCGCAGGCAGAGGGTAGGAGTGCTGTTGATATAGCAAGAGATCTTGACCAATATATTAAGGGTGGAAAACAATATATTTCACCCGAGCTTGCTGCACAAAAAAACTTTCCAAAAAATCTTGACTATAGAGCTTTGAGATTAGCAAGAACAGAATATACACAGAGTTTTATGGAAGGGGTTTATGCTTCAGGACAGGTTTCTCCTTCATATCATGGTATTAAGTGGCTACTATCAGATGCACACCCTGAACCCGATGTATGTGATCCGATGGCTGGGAAAATATATAAGCAGGGAGAAGAACCTGCTATACCCCACCCACAATGTATGTGTCATCAAGTACCAGTCCACAATGAGACTCTTGACCAGTTCACTAATAGAGTGAAAGAGTGGAGAAATAATCCAGGTAGTCAACCTGAATTGGAAGATTGGTATCAGAATGTATATCAGAGAATAATGAATGGAGAATATGAGTTATAGAGACTGGTTCAAATTTACGGGGGGTTGAAATAGACTGGTTCGTATTTACCAGGGGTACTGGTTCAAATTTACCAGGGGTACTGGTTCATAGATGGTAGGGGTTTGGTTCAAATTTACGGGGGGTGAAATCCCGATAAGACCTTGCTATGGGTGGGTTGAGAGTGATTCTACTATAGATGTATAGATCTATATAGATGATATAGAGATGCAGATTTTAGAAAAGTAGGTTACCAATTATAGTTTTTCTATCTGTAAGTCAAAAAAGTAATCAAGTTCAAGATCATAATTGTTTATTAAATATTGTAAATTAAAATATGCAAGTAATCAAACCCGTTGATAAGTTAAAAACTGGCATCTAAAAATAAACAGCTATTAATAATTAATAAAATAAATGATCAGGATAGAATGGAAAATCAAGGGCAGGTTTTTAGTTTATATACAGGTCTTATTTTTAAATATGATAAATTACTAAAAATATATAAAAAAACTTGGGTTTTCCAAAATCTCTTGCAAGAATGAAACAGAACTATAATTGATAAATGGTATAATAGTTATAGTGATAATTATATATCACAACACACCTTTCTTTTTTGTTCCTCCCTGCCTAATCAACAGGGAGGTTTTTAATTTAAAAAGAAAAATAAATGGGGTGAAAAAATTAAATGGATAAAATTAAATTAGTTTCAAAAATGGTTGGTGAAAACAGTGATATTCAATTAGAGGATATACCAGTAAGTGAAGCTGTTAATCTTGAAGAAATGTTAGAACAGGATGATGATCCATTACAGGTTATAGTATATATCGGAAAAGAAGATTATGAAGATGAATATGAGTTTTCTGATGAAGCTATGGAATCAATGGTCAAACAAATTAATAATAATACTGTTAATGGTTATCTTGGACATAGAAATGATGAAGAATTAGCTACCAAATTTCCTGATATAGCAACTGCTTGGGTTGGGGCTGTATATAAGGAAGAAGAAAGTAGAGTATATGTAAGAGGGGTTATTGATGCTTCACAGGATAATTTAAAGCGATGGATTAGAACTGGTAGAACAAAACAGGTTTCAATTCTTGGGTGGCTTGTTGCTGAAGAAAGACCGAATCAAAAACCATTAGTTCAGGAAATTGAATTATCCTCTATTGACTGGACACCACTTGATCATCAAGGAATGGATACTGGGTTGGTCTTGACAAAAATGAAAAATAAGGAGGGAAAAACTGTTATGAAAATTAAGAAGGAAGAGCTGAAAAAAATGATTGATTCTTTTGAAGAAGAAGAAATTGAATTAGAAAAAATTAATCAAAAACTTAATACAAAAGCTGAAGAACCAGCTAATGAATTGCTTGCAAAATTAAGAGACCTATTAGGCGTTGAAGAAGAAGCTGGAAAAGACAGAGTTTTTGAGGAAGTAAACGAAGTATTATCTCTTGCAACACGAATGAAAGAAGTTCAGGCAGAAAAAGAATTAGAAGAGAAAAAAGAAAAAGTAGAAAAAATGATTGCAGAAAAAGCAGAAGATGAAAGTTTGAAAAAATTAACTATGAAAATGGTTAGTTTTGATGTAGAAAATGAGAGCTATGAAGAAATTGAAGAAAAAGTTGATAAGTTTGTTTCTGATGAAGAAATTAAATCTATGGTTGGAAGAATGATGGTTGAAACACCAGTTAAAAAACAAAAGAAGGATAAGAAAGAATATAGGTTTACTGCTGAAAAAGAGTAAATTTTAAAAATTTAAAGGAGGGAAATTAAAATGGCAAGAAAAGTTAGTGATGCAAAAAGTATTACAATTGTTGTTGATAAAGATGTTGTTAAGGGAGAACTTTATTTTAACCCTAATAATGGTTGGGGTGGGATTGTACCTTATAATGCAAAAGCTGGTGAAGAAGTAGTTTTTGATATCAGTCATAGTATTGTAGAGGTTCCCGTTTCAATAGTTGCTGGGACTTCTATGGTTGATGGAGACAAGGTATATTATGACGCTGCTAATGATAGATTGGCTAATGAGGGAGATATTTATGTTGGGAAATCCGTTGAATTATATTCTTCTGGAGATAATTCAGGTGGAGCAGAAGATATAGAAATTAATCTCTCAATGGTTCAAAATCTATATTAATAGTAATTATTTAAAAGAAGTTTTAAATTAAAAATTTATAAGGAGGAAATAAAATGAAAAAGAGAAATTTAGTCTTTAGAATTGGAAAAGAAAGACACAATTTTGAAGCAAAAATTAATGATAATGGAAAAATCGTTTCAAGACAATTCACAACTCCAATTAGTAGAGTTATTAGTTCTTCTGATGGGATAGTTGAGTTCCTTGAAAAAGTAGTTCTTGATGTTGAAGCTGGAAGAGAAGAAGTAGATCTGGTTTTTGAAGATAGTGTATATAATGTAATTCGTGATAACAACTTGCCACAGGTTGTAGAGGTAGAAGTTACTACACAATTAAAGTCAGTATTTTTAAAGCATGTTGAGGGTGGAGAAGTTAAATTTGGAGAATTAAGTCCAGGTACTCCACAAACTGTAAAGATTATTACCTATGCTAATGGTCTTGAATATACTGAAGATATGGTAGAATATAATAAAACTTATACAATTGAAGCTATTAATAAAAACTTTGGTATTGAATATAATAAATTAAAAAATAAAGTAGAATTTGCACCAATTCTTGATGTTCTTGAAAATGGAACTGGAACTGGAGCACAGGGAGAAGTTGATGAAGCTGAAACTGTAAGAATTAATAAAACTCTCCAAAAAGCTATTCTTGATTATAATAAGAAAGAAGGAGTAGTTGGAAAACCAGTTCTCATAATGAGTTCACAGGATAAATTCAAGGTTGAAGCTGCTCTTGAAGGAACAAGAACTGCTGATGGAGAAAAATTAGCAGATCTTCGTGGTGAATTTGCAGAAAAAATAGTATATGACGGTCATGAAAGTGTAAAAATAGGAGAAAAAACCTATGACTTCCCTGGTTGTCCTGCTGGAAAAGTTGCACTTGTAGAACCAAAAAGAAAAGCTGTTGTATATGAAAAACACGACTTAAGAATTGATGCTGATGACGGAGATTTTTCAAGATTAATTGAAGATCAAGTTGTTGGTAGAGGTCGTTTTGGAGTATATATGGCCGCAGAAGATATCGTACAGAAAGTAACTCTTCCTTAATAGATAAGGGAAAGGAGGAGGGGAAATAATGGAAACAGTTGAATATATTGAAATGATAGTAAACGGAGGGGATAAGAACCCCTCCTTCTCTATATCTACTGAACAAATAAATACTTTATTATACAAAAATAATGGAAATGAAGAACAGACTATATTAGATTGCTTAAAAATTAAATTAATGAGAGTTTCTGAATTAAATAGTGTAAATTATAAACTTGGAGACGAAAGTATTTCTGGAAATATGGATTCTTATATTGATTATTTGAAAGAAATGATTGCAGAATATAAATCAAAAGTTGAAGTAAATACCAGTAGTTATAGTTTTTCCGAGCCAGAGGATATTTTTTAAAGGGGGTTAAATAAATGTATGAAATTATGAGATTTATAGCAATGCAAAATATTAATTATAACCCAACTGAAATAGAAATATATCGAAAAACTGAAACCAAAACAGATAGTGGAGGAATTACAGAAAGTTATTCTCTTTTTGATAGTGGCGTAAGCATCAGATTGTATAATCAAAAAACTGAATTAATTAATAATGAAACTGGAGAAAAGAAAATTTATACCACAAAGGCTTTATGTCAATATGATATTGACATTCAAAGAGGAGATATCATAAAAGAGGTTTTAAATCTTAATAGAGAATTTGAAGTAAAAATAGTTACTCCACACAAGTTTGAAGGCGAATTGGTTAAGTATGAATTGGTATTGGAGGAATTATAATGAGAGGTTTGAAAAATGTTTTTCAAAATATGGAAGAGGAAGAAAAAAGAATGAAGGCTGCTGTAATGAGGGTAGCCAAATATATAGCTGAAGAAATGGAAAGATATGCGAAAGAAAACGCTCCCTGGACTGATAGAACCTCTAATGCCAGACAGGGACTTCAGGGAAATACACGATTTGATGAAGATGCAATATATGCAGTTATAGCACATTCTGTTGAATATGGTAAGTGGTTAGAAATAGCACACGAAAAGAAATATGCTATATTAAAAGGAACAGTCAATAAACATTATGATGATTTTGTGAAAGCAATTGAAGAGGTGGCTGATGGAGAAATTGTTGGGAAAAGCTTGGATACTAATTTCTTTAGTTAGGAAGGAGGGTTTGTATGTTAAGAAAAGATTTATATCAACACCTAACAAACCTCGGTTATGAAGTTAAACAGGGCTATATTGGAAAAACTCCAGATAGTGATATTTTTATTTCACTTATTAATCAAGCACCTTTAGGAGTTAATAATTATAACAAGAAAAATAATTATGATATTTTAATTTACTCAAAGCAAAAAAATTATTCTATTATTGATAATGAAATCAAAAACATTCTTGATAATATTAAACCCTCTTTTTCTATTAATGGAAACAATTATAGACCAAAATTGATAAGTGAAACAGGAGATTTGTTTGATTATGATAGAGACTTAATTTACAGAGGGATATCTTTAGTGGTCCCCGTTGTTTTATAAGAAGAAATTTTTGAAAGGAGCGATAAAATGCAAAACCTTAATGGAATTGTAAGAGTTGATTTGACCAAATTAAATCCTGATGGAAGCGATGTTGCAAGTCCAGAAACTTATACTATTGATACTGCAAAAACAGCAGGATTTGAGCCAGAAATACAAGAAGGTGAAGAAATAGAACAGACAGTTAATGGGTTAAGAGTTGTAGCACTTAAGAGACCAGATCTTTTAAATGCAATTAATTTTACTTTTTCAAATGCGAAATTTGGAGCAGAATTATTTGAATTAATAGCAGGTCAGGGTACTCTTATTTATGATGAGCCAGATAATCCAGATCAAATTATTGGTTATGAAGCACCAACACTTGATCAGCAGAGAAATAATGCAAAAACACCGTTTAAATTAGATATTTTTGTGGCACAATATGCTGATGGAGAAAATACAAAAGAACAAATTACTGGATATACTCAATTTACTCTTTCTTATTGTCAGGGAAACTTCCCTTCATTTAATATAGATGAAGGAGAATTTGTAACACCTGAATTTGAAGTAAGAGCGACAGAAAATAAAGCAAAAAGTGCAGGAGTTTTAAGATTTGTTGATATTGATACTTTACCTGCTTAAAGCATAAAAAGGTAGAATCATTTATATAGGGCAAGCCAAAATCTTTTATTGGTTTGTCCTTTTTTTTATTGGAAATTTTTAAAAAATGAAAGAATGAAAGGATGATTAAAATGGCAATTAGTACAATTGAAGAAATTAAACAAAAAAAGAAAGAAAGACAAGAAGAAATAGAATTAAGTTCTGGAATTAGAGTATTAGTTGAAAAACCTGATACTTCAAGATTATTAGCTGAAAATATTCTTGATAATAAAATATTAGAAGAATTATTTAAAAATGATGAGAAAAAAGAAGAAATTAATGAAGAAAATTTAGAAGAAGAATTATTGGGTGATTTAGACAATGTTAAAAACTTCCACCAATTAATGATAGCTTATGCACAAATAACATTGGTTGAGCCGAAATGGGAAGAAATAGAAGAATATCTTTCTGATGTTGATAAAGCAGAAATTGGCACCTGGGGTTTACAAAAAGTTACTGAAGATCAAGTTGGGATAGAGCGATTTCAAGAATCCAATGATGATAGATAGAGTTAATATAATAGCAGAAATCTATAAAGAAAGACCTTCAAATATTCTTTTTGGAGATAGTCCAGAATATAATAATACTCAAAGGTTTCTTCTTGATGAAGCGTATGCTTATAGATTATTAAGAGAAAAAGAAAAAGCATATGAAAAAGCAAAAGAAAATGCAGAAAATAATCAAAATAAAAATAACAATAAAAAAGGTGGGGCTGATGGATTAAAACAATTAGGTATGGGAAATTTTTAGTTTGAAAGGGGGCAGATAAATGTCTCAAAATTTAGGTACAATATATGCCGAAATTGGACTTGATACAAAACAAATGAAGAAGGGTTTTCGAGATAGTAAAAGATTAATTAATAAAGAAACCAGTAAAATAGAAAGAAAAATGAAGTCAGTTAGTCGAAATATGACAAAAATTGGAGCAGGAATGACAGCTGCAATCACAGCACCAATGGTTATGATAGCAAAGAAAATGTTTGATGCCGCAAGTGATGCTGAACAGGTTCAAAGTAGGTATGAAATAGTATTTGGAAATTTAACAAATGAAGCAAATAAATTCGTAGACAGAATGGGAAAAATGGGTTGGAATGAAACAGGGATTCAAGATGATTTATCTAATTTTCAGAAAATGTTAAAATCAATGGGATTAGAAACAGATAATGCCTTTGAAATGTCAAAAGCAATGTCTCAATTAACTATTGATATTGCTTCCTTTGAGGATATCTCAAAAGATGTTGCACAACAAAAAATAGTCTCTGGAGTTATTGCTGGAGAAGTAGAACCATTAAGAAAACTTGGTTATAGTCTTACTCAAACCAGAGTAAAACGAGAAGCAGTTAAGAAAGGAATTATTGAAGAAGGCAAAGCAATGACTGAAAAACAAAAAATAATGACAAGAATGATGTTATTAATGGGTGATGCAGAATCTTCACAAAATGATTTTAAGAGGACAATAGATCAAACTGCTAATCAGGTTAAAATATTAAAAGAACAGTGGCAAAAATTTAAAGAATTATATGGAGAACAAATAGAAGATGCTTTTCGTCCTTTAGTGGTTTCAGCAAAAGAATTACTTATCTGGTTAAATGATCTTGATGAAGATACAAGAATTTGGATAATGAGAATAGCAGCATTAGTTGGAGTAGTTGGACCAGTTGTATTAATTTTAGGGCAATTTATTAATAGTTTATTTATCATTAAAGGATTAATGGTAACTATTAGTGGTAGTGCTGTAATAGGAAAATTAATAGCTGGAATAAAAGGATTAGCTGCATTATTAGGAGGAGGATTTGCAACCTCAATCGGAATAGCAGTAGCTGGAGTTCTTGCATTACTTGGAGTCTTTACAAATTTTATAGGGATGAGAGATGCACTATTTAAATTCGTGAAAAATCTTGGACTTTTAATTTTTGATTTAGGAAAAGGATTTAAAATTACTGGTCAAGCAATAGTCGCTCTTTTTAAAGGAAATATGGAAGAAATGGAAAAGCTAAATAATAAATCAGAAAAATTATTAGACGATATGTTAAAACACGCTAAAGGAGCAACACTTGGTACAGCAAAAGAAATAAAAGACGGTTGGAATGAACAATGGAATGGAATGAAAGAACCAGACTTCTCGGGTGGAAAAATAGTTGATTTAAGGACTGGAGAAGAAAAAGATATGACTGGTTCTGCTGATGGTTTTTTTGATTATCAGAAACAAATTGAAGAAGCCCAAAGAAAAATGAGAGAAACAACTCAACTTGCTGCAGAAAAAACAAAAGAAATAGTAGGTGGAGCAACAGAGGGAACTGATTCAATTCTTAATAATGCAACTTCAGGGTTAGAAATGTTTAGAGAACAATTAGCAACAAAAGCAGAAATGATTAATGGATTAATGAATAATATAAAAACAAGTATGACAAGCTCTATTTCTCAAGGATTAACAGATATTGTTGACGGAACAAAATCAGCAGGAGATGCTATTAGAAGTACATTTATAGATATCATCGGAAGCTTAAAAAATATGATTATTAAATTTCTTGCAAAAAAAGCAGTTATAACATTTATGAATTTCCTCACAGGAGGAACTGGAGGAACAATAGCTTCTGCTGTTGGTTCAGCACTTGGAGTATTCCACGATGGAGGACAGGTACCAGGATATAATAATCAAGATGTACCAATAATAGCACAGGCTGGAGAATATGTATTACAGCCAGAACAGCTTAATTCACTATTAACACAGGCTGGACAGACTAATAATAACCAAAATAGTTATACTATCAATGTTGGAGATATTAATAATTATGGAGAAGAGAAAGTCAGTGATCAGGTTGTTAATGAGATAATGAGAAAGTTAAGAATGAATGAAATGTCAACAGGGAGGTTGGTATAATATGAGATTAGGAACTTATAATTTTCCGTATGATCCCCCTGTTGGTGATTATTCGGGGCTTAATAAAAAGAAATCAAGAACAGATGTTCAAACATTAACCAGCAATAAATCTATTAACTGGGGTTTCATATTAGAAGATAACTATATTTCAATGAAGTGGAAAATAATGAAAAAAGATTTCTTTCAGGAATTACAAAATAGACATTACAATAATAACGGAGCAAACACATATGAATTTGAAAATAATGATGGAGAAGTATATGAAGTGGAAATTGTTGATTTTGGAGGAACTCCATATGGAGAATTGAGAGATGAACAACAGATTTTAAGTGAATATTATCAAGATGTTGAAATACAATTAAAAGTATTGAAACAGATAGTTTAAAATATAGGTTTTTACTTTTAAAATAGTAAAACACCAACGACTTAGAATAAAGGTTTTTGTTTTATATAACAAAACGCCAACGACTTAAAGAAAGAGGGGCAGGTATAAAAACCTGCCTTTATTTTTTTATCAAAAGGGGGTATTAAATTGGCTTATAAAGACGAAATAGAGAAACCAATCAGGTTAATCAATAATGTTGTTAAAATAGAAAAACCAACAGGAGAAATTGTTGATATATCAGATAAGGTACAGAATTTAAAAATAAAACAATTTGAAAATAATAAATCTAACAGACTGGAATTTCAGATAGTTAATGAAAATGGAGAATTTGATATCATGAACCCTAATTCAGAAAATAACGATTTACTGGAATTAAACAACAAAGTTATTGTCGAAAAAGGAATTAATAATCAAATACTACCTGTTGGGACATATTATATTACTAATGCTTATAAGACAAAATATCAAAGAGGAAATGCTCCCACAATATCAGTAACAGCACTTGATGGAATGAAAGAATTGTTGTCAAAAGTGAGGACCAGTAAACAATATAAAAATGAAAGAACAACTGAAATTATAAGAGATATATTGTTGACTTATACGAGATTGACTAATGAAGATTTAGATTTTTAATTTTATTAATTTTAAAAGAGGTTTTGTTTTAAAAAAGGTGGTGAACAAATGTTAGGAACAGGAACACAGACTGATCCATATCTTATTGAGACTGGACAGGATTTGATTGATATTCAAAACAATCCTGAAGCGTATTATAAATTAGTTTCAGATATAGATTTAGGTGGTCAAAAATGGACTGGTTATAACTTCAACGGTAGTTTTGATGGAAACGGATATACAATTTCAAATTTCATAATTGAAGGAAACGGGAGTTATGGTCTTTTTTGGGAGTTAGAATTAGAATATCCTCATGACTGGGAAGAAATTATAACAGAAAGTTATCAGCCAGAAATCAAAAATATAACTTTTTCAGATTTTCAAATGATTTCGATTGATTATGATGTTAATTTCTTTCAAAGAGTAGAAGGTAGAATATTAGAAAATATAACATTTCAAAATGTATATATAGAAGGAAAAAACAAATATGAGGATATTAGACTTCTCAATACTATTCAGGGAAGTCAACTTGACAATATCAAAATTAAGAATATAACAACTGATGGAGATCCACTTTCAAAATTTGCAATTACAGATACTATTTCTTCTTATTCAGGATTTGAAGGGAAAATTGACACCAATATTAATAATTTCACGATTAGTAATATTAATGGTTATCTTGATTATTACTATAGGGGTATATTTGCTTCAACAATTAAGGGAGTATTTGATACACAATTTGCAGGCAGTCATGTTAATATCAGTAATGTTATGATGTCAGATATCAATATGAAATCTGATGAAGGGAATATGAATATTTTCTGTAATGAAATTGGAGACAATGTTAATATTGACAGTGTAGTTTTCAAGAATATATCGATGGAAAATATAGACACTTTTTCTGGAGGTTGTCATTTTTCAACTTTTGGAAAAGAGCTAACTTCAAGTCATGTCGATATTTCTAATGTATATTGGAAAGATATATATATAAGTGGACCCATTGCAGGAGTTGATGATATTTTTTACTCCTCAAGTGGTCTTCTTTTTGGAAGTATTAATCCGTTTAGTAGGGACTATATCAATAATATCAATATTGAAAATATATATGCACAAAATATTAATTTTGACGAAGTATTATATTTTTGGACAACAAAAATTGGAGAAAATACAACTGACCTTACTCTCAACAATATATATGTTGGATATCCAGAAGATTCAGCTTATGAAAATAATTATACTTTTGGACAAAATATCTTTCTGATTGGAGAAGACCTTTCAGGGAATAATTATCAGGATAATATGACAATACTATCAGAAACAGAAATGAAAGAAGAAAACAGTTATGTAGGTTTTGATTTTTCAAATATCTGGGGGATTAAAACAAGCTTCAACGATGGACTTCCTTATATTATAGCAATGGAAGAACCTCCACCAACAGTTGGAAAGATACAATTTGTTGGAGAAAAAATAATAGATATGGTTAATATGCTTGCAGATACAATGGGAAAGAAAATTAACATTAATAATGAAGGAAAATTAGAATTAATTTCAAAAAGAAACCTTTCTTCACTTTCAGCAGATTATTCTTACAGTAATGCAGACAATATCGAATGGTATGATGCAGAGTGGGATGATAGCGATATAGCAACAAGAGTGAAGGTTACTGGAAGAAATGTAGAAGAACCACGACAGGTGGTGCAGAAGGAAGAATTGTTAGTTGAAAAAGAGGTAATATTGGAAGAAGATCAAAGTCAAAAATTTTATTACTCACAGGATCAAAAAACAAGAGCAGTTGATGTTAGGGTGGAAGTTGAAGTAGCAGACAATGATAGTGATTGGTTTGATTTTTACGATGTTATAACTTGGGGTATTTTAGACCGAGATGAATATAAAATAGTTGCAATTAATCCTTATTATACTGAAATTAAATTCAAGAACAGTTGGCATTTTTCTATGGATGCTCAATATTTTGTAAAAATATACGGAAAGCCAGTTGCAGAAGTACCACCAGGACAGATTGAAGGAATAGCAGAAAATACAAATCTTATCTCAAAATATGGAGAAATAACAAAAGAAATAGATAATCCATTATTACAAAATTTTGAAGAAGTTCAGGCAAAAGCAGAGGAAGAATTGTTTTACAATAATATCCAATCAAAAATCACAAAAGTAAAATTACTTTCTGATGTTAGAATACAGCCAGGAAAAATAATAAATGTATATCACCCTGTATATCAGCAACAAGTGAAGCTATATGTAACAGAAGTTACTCATAATTCTGTAAGAGGTTCAGAGGATAGCACAACTGTTATTGGTTATGTTTTATAAGGGGTGGTGAATTAAAATGATTAAAGACCTTGCAAAAGGACAGGTTGATTATGGCAAACAACAGTTATTAGGAATAGTTAGAACTGTTAATTATGAAAATCAAGAATATGAAGACCTTATTACTTCATATGATGTAATGTTGAGAAATGGAGATGTCATATATGATGTCCAGAACTCTTCAGGAGTGGAATATACAGAGGGTTCTGGAGTTATCATTTCAAGACTTAATAGATTAGAATTTGAAATTATACAGCAATCACAAATCAATATTACTATTGGAGATATACAGGATATACCTGATCCGTTGGTTTTAGATACTGGAATGAAATTAGACGAAGGAAACATTTTGAAAAGGTAAATTAAGGAGGGAAAATTAAATGGCACAAACACCTGAAAATTGGAATACGAAAGAAGAAGTTACTTCAACAAAACTTAATAATATCAATACAACCCTAATGGGAAATATTGTTGATAATGAAATGGAGATTGGAAATATTAAGACCTATAATCAGCAAGCAAGGGCAGTTATATTGGGAAACGGAATATATCAGGGTTTTGAATTAACTCAAAATTTATTAGATATAACACTTACTGCTGGAGCTGGAATTGTTGGTGGTGTTGTAGTATTAACAGCAGAAAAAACAATAACACTTACTGATAATGAAACTAATTATATATATCTTAATAATGAAAACGGAATAGAACAATCAATACTTCCAGAAAATATAGGAGATTATGATCAAGAATTATATCAAATAGAAGTTAGTGCAGGCAGTATTGTTAGTATTACTGATATGAGAAAACAACTATTAACATTAGAGGACCTATTAACTGAATTTCAAAATGAAATGAATAAAAAACAATTATTAACAGGAAATGGAACTGAAACTATTGCAGTAAGTGGAGAAACAACTGTTAATATTACTCATACAGAAGGAATATGTGGAGAACCAGTTATAACACTTGATAATGTTAATATTGATTATGAAGTTTTAAGTAAGACAGATAGCAGTTTTGAAGTGAAATTAATCAACACAAATACTGCTGAAGAGACCGTTAATTATGATTGGGAAAGAAAGGTTTATGTAATGTAATTATCACTCTTTAATAATTATTTTAATAAGGAGTGAAAAAAATGATAACTGAAAGTGGAATAGGTGCAATATTCGCCAAATTGTGGGGTTTGATTTCCCTGATATTTGGTTTTTTTATTCAAATTAATACTCAATTTATAGCAATTTGGGTGGCTTTTCTTTTCTCTTTTTTGTCAAAAGTTATGGAAATAATGAATAATGATGATATGGAATTTTCGGGGCATATAGCAATGAAAAAAGGTTTTCCAACAATAATTGGATATCTTATATTATCAAGTATAGCAACACATGCTGGAGCATTTGTAAATCTTGGAATGGGAAAATGGTTGGCAACAGCAATATATGGTTTTATTTTCACCAAAGAAGTTCTAAATATTTTATCCCATCTTGCTGGAGCAGGAGTTGATGTTCTTCCAATATCAAAGGCATTAAGAAAGAAAAGTGTAGATCTTGTTGGAATTGACTTTGGGGGTGAAAAAGAAAATGGAAATACCAAAGAAAATAAAAAGACAAATAAATAATATTATAGATATAGAGGGTGGCTATGTTGACCACCCGAATGATCCAGGTGGAGAAACAAAATATGGTATAACAAAAAGAATTGCCAGAAAATATGGTTATAAGGGAGATATGAAAGATTTACCTGTGGAAACAGCAAGAGAAATATATTATAGCCAGTATATTATAGAACCAAAATTTCACCTATTAACTGATCCAAAAATACAGTATGAAGCCTTTGAACAAGGGGTTAATATGGGACAGCACCGAGCCGTTAGACACCTGCAAAAAGCATACAATGCAATACATTATCAAGTCATACAAGTTGACGGGATAGTAGGAAATCAAACGCTGAAGGCAGTTAATAATAGTATATATAGCAATGATATTTTCAAGGCAATGAATGTTCTTCAGGGAGCATATTACATTGAGTTAACACAAAACGACAATAAATATAAATCATTTATTAGAGGTTGGTTGAGACATAGAGTAATTATAGAAGAGGGGTTATAATACCCTTCTTTTTTTATTTTTTTTAAAACTCTAAACTATATAAAGGGGAAATGACATGGAACCTATTTTTATTCTTGTAGCTTTTTTTGGTTGGTTAATTTATGGAAAGAAAAGAAGTTTATCAGAAATTATAAGAGACAAATTTTTAAAGGTTTATTATAAAATAAGGAGGTTTTTTTAATGAAGAAAAAATTAAAAGAGGTTTTGTTTTGGATAGTTTCTGTAATTGCAGCACTATTAGGTTTTTTATTTTTTAGCCGAAAAGAAAATGAAGCAAGTGAGGAAAATAAAAAATTAGAAAAAGAGTTAGAAAAAGAAGAAAAGAAAACCGAAATAAATAAAGAAGAATTGGAAACTGAAAGAGAAAAGACAGATCAGATAATAGATGAATTTGATAACAACAAGGAAAATAAGGAAGGTGAAACCAGTGAAAAAATTGATAGCGATACTGCTGATGATATTATTCATGATTTCATTGACGAGTAATTTTGTATTAGCTGATGGTCTTTCATTGACTGAAGATGAAAAAATCAAATTGGCAGGAAACATTATGGAGTTGAAAAGTGAGAATATAGAATTGGAAAATCAGGTTGATACATTAGAAGACAGAATTATTATAGAAAGAAAAGAAGCAGATGATATAATTGGAGGACTGGAAAAAGAAAATAAAATAAAAGATCAGATAATTAAAAATAAAAATAAAGAACTTCGGGCAAATAAAGTAAAGACGGTTTTTTATGTTGGTACTGCTGCAGTAATTGGTTATTTGGTTGGAAATTTATAGTTTTTCTGTGATACAAGGACTTCATTGAGGTTGGAGGGAAATCAGGTATTTTTTTATTTATTTGTAATACTTGAGTAAAATGCTTGTATTAAATCCTTCAACCCTTACATAGCAAGGCATTATATTAATTTTGGAAAGTCAATTTTAACACAAGTGATTTTTTAAAGTTGAAAAATCGGAACATAAAACGAGAATTTATCACAATTTGTAAGAAGATTTCAATTAAAAATATCAAAGAAGCTCTATATATTAAGGATTAACCTGTAAGACAGATTATAACACAAAATATCAAAACATAAATATTTAAAAGAGGTTTTAAATTAAAAGATATAATTAATAAAAGAGAGAATAGAGACAAACATATTCAATAATAGAAAGAATTAATGATTTGAGATTTCAAAACATATAATTGTACCTTATTAGCAAAACCCTGCTGTTTGGTGATAAGGTGGTCTTCATTGTTATAGTGAAAACACACTAAAACAATATATATGTGAAGCCTATACCCCTTTTTTTTAAAATAAAACATTAAATATCTCAACTGAATATATGAATCTTTTAATTTACATAATTAAATAAACGGTTTACCCCTCCCAAAGAAAACTTAAGAAAAAGGGGATTTAAAAATATTAAAAATATTGACAAAATTAGAAAAATATGATATAATCTAATTAACATAATAAACATCCCCTTTTAAATGTTTATTATCAAAAAAAAGAAAGGATGATTAAAATGTTAAGCGAAATTTGGGCATCTATTAATAATCTTTTCAATCTTGAATTATTGACCTGGACAGGAATTAATATAGTAATATCATATATAGCAGTTTTATACTTTTTCATTCAAACCAAAAAGAGGAAAGAAAACAAATAAAATAAACTCTTGACAACCCACAAAAAACCCTTTATAATAATAATTGCTGTATGATCATACACTCTCTAATCAAAAGTCATACACTCAGCCACACCGAAAAAACAGGGGAAAACACAAGAAAAGCCCCCCACAATAAGAACTTGAACGGGTGCCCGTAGCTCAACTGGATAGAGCGTCTGACTACGGATCAGAAGGTTAGGGGTTCGACTCCTCTCGGGCGTGCCATTTTTTAAATTGAAGCCCTATAAAGACCGAAAAATCGGGGGGAAAGACCAGGAGATCCAATACTAAAATTAAATAAATTTATAATTAAGAGTGTATGATCTTTTTGAAAAATAAAGGAGATCATACGCTCTATTTTTGTTTAAGGATGTATTTTTGGAGGAAAAAGAGGTAAAAAAGATTAAAATTAGATTAGAATTTGATTAGAAAAGGGGTTGTTGAGATGATTTCAAATGTTAAAGAAAAAAGTATAAAAGAAGCTTTAGAAGATTTTATGTTGGAGAAGAAGTCAGAAAAGAAGTCAGAAGCGACAATTAAATACTATAGATATAATAATAGACTTTTTTTAAATTTTTGTCAAAATAGTCTAAAAATAAAGAATACTGATGAAATTAATAAGAAGACTATTCAACAGTTTTTGTTGTGGTTAGATAGTAATCGGGATTATAATACCACAAGTGCTAATACAACATTAAGAGCAATAAGAGTTTTTATTTATTGGATGCAGGAACACTTCAGTATTCAGATTCCAGAATTTAAGATTAAAATGCTTCCAGATAGTCAGAATAAAATGAAAGAAATTTATAATAAAGACGAGTTGGAAAAATTACTTAAAAAACCAAAAATAAAAAAGGTTAGATTTTCAGAATATAGAAATTGGGTTATGATCAACTTCTTTTTAGCAACAGGAGTAAGGAAGAAAACTTTAATTAATGTGAAAAATAATGATATTAATTTTCAAAGAGAAATAATTAACCTATATAATTTTAAGGCAAAAAGAGAATATCAGGTTGACCTTTACCCAAAATTAAGAAAAGTTTTGAAGAGATATATAGAAATAAGAAGAGGAGATCCTGAAGATTTTCTTTTTTGTACTGAACACGGAGGGCAAATAACAGCTTCAGGTATTCGTTCAGCTATTGAAAGGTATAACAAGGCTCGTGGTGTTAACAAGACCAGTATTCACGCTTTTAGGAGAACATTTGCTTCAATATGGATCGAAAATGGAGGAGATGCTTATACCCTTACAAGATTATTAGACCATACTTCTATGGATGTAACAAGGGAATATGTGCAGCAGTTTGGGAAAAGCAAAAGGAATAAGAGAAAAAATCCTCTTGAAAGTATGAACTTTGGAAGAGGAAACTATATTAATATGTAGGAAAAGTACGGGAGGAAACCGTTTTCCAAACATACTATTAAAAACAAAAGAGGTTTTGAACATAAATATAAATTATGGTATAATATAAAAGACATAAAAAAAGGAGAAGAGAAGGGACACGGAATCCCAACTCTTCAACATATAAGACATTCATTAGATTAAGGGGTTTTGGGAAATTAATTCCAAAATCCTTTTTTCTATACATCTACCTCTTCTTCCATTTCTTGAGTTAATTCATCAAGTGAAATCATTGGACTTTCTTCTTGTTTTTCTTTCATTCTTTTTTCAGCCCGAGCTTCAGCAAAAGTTTGAACAGTAGTTCCTTCTTCTTCAATCTTTTTCTTTCTTTTTTCTAAATCCTCTACCTGCTCCAACATATTCTGCTGTAATAGTTCTTCTTCTTTTGTCCCGATAGTAGCCATATAGTCATATTTCCAGTCGATATATAGCTCTATTGAACCCATTTCTCCAGAAATTCTATTCTTATCCACTATGATCTCAATAGTTTTTTCATTCAATAATCCCTGTTCTTCTCTTTCTTCCTTGGTTAGTCCATAATCTTTTCTGTATAATAGGTTCACAATATAACCATTTTGGGCGAAATCAGCAGACCATCTAATTTGTTCTTTTTTTGGTTTTTCATCATCTTTTAACGGGTTAAGTTGAGCTAATAAGTGAATAACTATTCCAGACTCTTTTGCAAAAGACATCATTCCATCTGCAATATCTCCAGTTTTTTCAGCCTTTCCACCAGAACCTCTTTTTTTCATATTGTGAATATGGTCAATATGAACCATTGCTATTTTTTCTCCCTGCCTTTTTCTAATCGACAAATTCATTAGTTGTGTCATAACACTATTATAATATTTATCCCCACTCATATCAATAATTTTCTTCTCAAAACCATATTGTTCCATGTCTTGAAGTATCTCATTTATTTTGTTCATTCTATCAGAGTTGAGACCCATATCAGACCATTCTTGTTTGGTAACTTTAAGATTTTCAAATTTTTCACTATAATTTGAGTGAATAACTGCTAATCGTTGCATTAATTCTTTTCTACTTTCTTCAAGCGTCAAATAGAATACATTTTTTCCATTTATGATTTGTCGATAAAATACATTTGTTCCAAAGGTGGTTTTTCCGACTCCTGTATTAGCTCCAGTTATCCCTAATTGACCCTCTCTAAAACCACCATTAAGAAATCTTTCATCGTATTGGTCAAAATAGAAGGGTACAATTCCACCATTTCTGGCTTGATCCCTTATTTCTTCAACTATATCCCAAAAACTCTTATTATCAATATTGCTTTGTGGAAGGATAGATTTAATTCCATTCGGAAAAACCTTCTCAACTGAATATTCTTCTCCATTATCAATCAATTCATTTAGTTTTTGAGAAGCAGTATTGAGTGTATTTTTAATCTTATTTATTTTTTTTATTTCCTTTAATTTCTCAATATAGTACATAATGTCATGTTTATATGTCTTATCGTAATTTACTTCATTATTAAGCAGGTTTTCTGCTGACTGCATCAGAGCTTCTTTACTCGAGTTTTCTGGACCCATTGGTTCTTCAAAAATATCTCTAATTTCTTTAGTTTTGAAACCCTTTTTCTTTCCATACTGTTTCTTAAGCCTATCTGAAGTATTTAGTAATCTGACAGCTAAATCGGGCTGTATAGCCAGTTCTTCAGCTTCAAGAATATATCCTCTTTCTTCATATTTCTCCCGAGCATACTCAAATATAAACTTTTGAGAGAACACCTGAAAGTCATCTTTTCTAACATACTTCATTATTTTTTCTTGGTCATCTTCCTTAAGAGGGTTAATCAACCTACCAACAATTACCTGACCGATATCACTATATTTCACTAACATCCACTCCTTCCAGTTTATTTAGATCGACATTATCAAGGGTATCTTTCTTATTTTTTCCCCGATAACTATCATATAGGTTTCCACGGAATTTCACAATTTGATATTCAGAAAGAACATCTTGAAGTCTTTTTTTCTTATCATTAATTTCATTGATAGATTCTATAATAGAATTTTGAGAGATAAGGATAGTTATATAGTTATCAGAAGATCTTTCCTTGATTAATTCATTCATAAATGTTTTCTTGAAGTTTTGCATATCAATATTTTGAAGGAATCCATCAATAATTAATATTCTTTTTTTTCTAATTTCTTCAACCTGTCGTTGCTTTTCTTGATCATTAAATTTTCCATAGAGAGACAGGAGGTTGACATTACTGATAATGTGAGCCTGTTTTTTGATGCTATATCCATCTTCAAAATTCTTTTTCCTTTCAACCATTTTTACAATTTTTGCAATTAACTTGTTGGCAAAAAGGGTTTTTCCAACCCCTCTCGGGCCCTGAAAATATAACTCCAATTTCTTTTTTTCCTTATAGTGCAAGAGAATATAATTCATTAATTGTTTATAACTCAATTCTGTACCCTGGCTTGTTTTAATATTATAATTTTCAAAATTAACTTCTGTCTCATACTGATCCACAGACATATTACAGAATTTCCCGAGCTTTTTATATAGCTCATCTTTGACACACTGACACCTTATCATTCCAGTTTTTCCTCTTACATAACCGTCTCCACCACAAATAGGACAAACTTTTTCTTTTTGTTTTTGTTTTTTCACTTAAACCACTTTCCTTTCATTTTGTTTTTTTTGAAATTCTTCCAAACTAACCAACCAACCTTTTTTCTGAAAGTCTTTCACAGTTTCTTTTCCATATTTTCGATTCCAGTATTGAAGACTTCTGATTTCGTTTTTTTCAGTAGTAGTATCAACCCACATATTTTTTGAATTTGAAACCTCTTTTGAATTTTGCTTTTTATTTTGCTTTTTCTCTATATTTTCTCTTGCAATAATTTTTTCTCCATTTTTTCCCTTGAAGAGACCAACACTATTAAGAATGATTGGAAGATAATATCTATTAGGTTTTCCACTAACTTCTTCAACTAATATCATTTGTTCTTCTTTCATTTTTCGAAGAAACTTTCTAATAGTTTTGTTAGTTTTAATATTTAATTCTTTTTTTATTTTTGAATAAGAGATAGAGAATTTTCTCAATCCGTGTTCTTTAGTATTCAGGTTTTTCATATTGTAGAATTTGAAGAGGAAATAGATATATAATTTGATATTGTGTTTTCCTTGAGATTGTAGATAATTAAGAACACTTTGGATTGGTATATTTCTGTAATTTTCATTTTTAGTATAATTGTAGAATATCTTTCGATTATATCTTTCTCCTTCAATATTAACCATACCTAATTCTTCAAGTTTATGCAAAATGTTATAAGTATTTGATTTTGATATTTGAAAAGTATCTCCTTTAAATTTCATTGTTTGCAGTTCTTTATTGCTTATTTGATATTGATTTTCTTCCTTATTATATAACCAAAGATTGAGATAGATAAGCATTTCTGTATCAGAAAGTTCCCAGAAACCAGAAAGATATTTTTTTTCAATCCTGAAAAAGTCTTCACTTTGATTATTAATTAGTGGATCAATATATACCCTTTTATCTTTTAATCTTTTTTCTTCCAATCAAATCACCACCTTCCTTTTTATATTTTTTTGTGGGGTTAGTATATCTTAATAGTGTATTTTCCCCGATTCAATTTATAAACCAGCCTTCTCAATTTCTTTCTCAATAACTGATTGGATAATATCTCGCATATGATATTCTCCAATATAAGCTTGATTTTTGACTTTTTGATGAAGGTCTTTTCTCAATTTAAATCTTTTACTTTTATAATTTTGATCTTCATTATAATAGTGAATATTAATAGATTTAATATTTTCTTCAATAGCTTCATCCAACCATTCGTCAATTTTTTGTCCCTGAAGCGAAGCAAGAGCTTTCATTTTCCTCCACAGCCTGTTATCAAATTTTGCTGAATATAATTGCCTTTTCATTATCAATCCCTCCTTCCAGTAATTAACTGTTCGTGATATTTATCAAGCAGGAATTTAAAAAAATATATCCTACTTTCTATCGTTAATAATAGTATAACATATATATATATCAGTTGTCAAACATTTCTTTTGATTTATTTTAATTATTTTAAAGAAATCTTTTCCAATCACTATATTTAATATTATACACTATCTATTTTTTAATTCAAGGGTTTTTTTAAAAAAAAGTCAAAGTAAAAATTTTCTGACAATTTAAAAAGGAGAAAATAGGGGTTAAAACTAATAAAATAGACTGGTTCAAATTTACGGGGGGTATATGAT
>Ga0182239_1000074_pt1 | contig 34403 bp, 28 predicted proteins | sample hydfrate6_PW_210_FD_132456 | JGI IMG/M metagenome (GOLD analysis project Ga0182239, IMG submission 132456) | Subsurface microbial communities from deep shales in Texas, USA - hydraulic fracturing test 6_PW_210 | ecosystem: Environmental > Aquatic > Deep subsurface > Shale gas/oil reservoir >... | reverse complement strand
TGTGTTGCTCCGGATCCCTTGGTGTGAAACTTTGCACACAGTCGGCCATGATGCCGGCCCGGGGGTGGTTTGCGAGTCGCATTGAGCGCGCAAGCGGTCAGCAGGGAGCAAACCGCCACCGGGCCGGCTTCATGCGAAAATTACAGAACCAGGCACCAACAGCAACTTTTTTGAAGTTACTTGGAAATCCGGAAACTTCTGTAACCGGCAAGCAACAGAAAAAAACAACTTATTGATTTTACTTAACACTTAATCACTTAACACTTAACACTTAACACTGCCTCTAAAAAAGACTTTTTACAGGCTTATCAAACACATAACAGACCTATTCCGGCAAAGAGATCAGGTCCATGAGTTCGTCCCGGGAAAAGGTCTTGAGCAGGCCCGGATCATCTTCGGCAATCACGTCGGCCATGAGGTTTTTCTTGCGGTCAATGATGGCTGAAATCTTTTCTTCCAGGGTTCCTTCGGTAACCAGTTTAAACACCTGCACCCCCCGGTTCTGACCGATTCTGTGGACCCGGTCCGTGGCCTGATCCTCCTTGGCGGCATTCCACCACCGGTCGTAATGAATCACCACGGATCCGCCGGTGAGATCAATCCCGCTGCCGCCGGCCCTGAGACTGCCCACAAACACCCGGCATTCCGGATCATTGTTAAACCGGTCAATCTGGCGCCCCCGGTCCCGGGTCTGTCCGGTGATGCCGGCCGATTCCACGCCAATGGATTGGAGATGAGAGACGATCATGCGGATCATGGGCAGAAACTGGCTGAAAACCACCACCTTCTGCCCGTTTTGAAGGCAGGCATCCAGCAGTTCCACAAAAAGCTCCCATTTTCCGGAATCCATGGCTGCCTGATCCGTTTTAAAGCTTTTGGGGACCGACCGCCGGTCCACTGAAGCCGGATGATTGCAGATCTGCTTTAACAAAGAGAGCAGGGCGAAAATATGAATGTAGGGAATATCGACATCTCCGCGCGCCAGCTGTTGTTGCAGCTTTTTGCCCCGGCCGGCCACCGCATCCCGGTAAAGCCGCACCTGGGTGTCTGTAAGCCGGCAGTATCGGATGTCCTCTATTTTTTCCGGAAGTTCGTGGAGCACCGCATCCTTTGTCCGGCGAAGGGTAAAAGGCCGGATCAGCCGCTGCAGCTCCTTGCGCCGGTGTCTGCCAGCGTTTTCATAGCGACGGGCAAACTCCTGGTCTGTCCCCAGGTATCCGGGCAGCACCAGATCCAGGAGGGCCTTTAAATCCGTGAGCCGGTTTTCCACCGGCGTACCCGTGACCGCAATTTTCAGATCCGCCCGGATCGCGTGTGCCGCGACGTGGGATTTGGTGTCCGGGTTTTTGATCAAATGGGCTTCGTCAAATGCCGCCGCAGCAAACCCGATATCCTGCAAAACCGCCGCATCCCGCAGCAATATGCCGTAAGAGGTAATCATCACCATACCCGGCACCGAAAGGTCGGCCATCTCCCGGTTGGCGCCATAGTACACCAATGCCTGCAGGCCCGGTGCATGCTCCCGGATTTTGCGCTCCCAATGAGAGATCACCGTGGTGGGGCACACCACCAGACAGGGCGCCGGCTTTTGCCGGTTTTCCGCAAGCCATGCCATCAGCGCCATGACCTGGTGGGTTTTGCCCAGACCCATTTCATCGCACAAAAGCCCGCCCATGCGGTTTTCCACCAGAAAGCCCAGCCACTGAAGCCCGTTTTCCTGGTAACCGCGCAGACCAGTGGCCATTCCCGCCGGCCGGGTGACGGGGGCTGCCGGTCGCATGTCCAGAATTGCCGAAAGGTTCCGGGAGGGTTCATCGCCCCGGGGCCGGACCCGGAGATCTTCGCCGGATGCGGCCCGGATCCGCAAAAGATCCATTCTCGACAATTGCAAAATTTTTCTGCCGTCTGCAAGCTGGGCGGAAACCGGGCTTCCCGGCAGCTTTACCACCGGCCCCAGGTCCAGATCCCGGATTTCCACCCATCCGTCGTCCACGGGAAGATATTTTTTCCCCGCCCTGCGGGCCGCGTAAATATCGGCCAGCCGGACGGTCACGTTTTCCCCGAACCCATAGGACACAGCCAGCCAGCACCAGTCCCGGTCCACGGCTTCGGCCGTCATCTCCATGCGGTCCCACTGCCGGTGCAGCCTGAGCCGTTTTGCGCTGGGATCAATGATATTGGGAGGTGAAAAAATATCTCCCATTTTATCGATAATTTCCGGTACCCGTTCGGGCTTGATCCTTTTTGTGTACTGCCGGCCGAAGACCGGGCCGAACCTGTCGGCTGCCTTCCATGTGGCCAGCACATTGTTGTCCGGGATATAAACCGCATCCCCGTACCAGTATTTTTTCAGGCGGCTGCGTTCAATGGCCTCAGTTGCCCCATCCGGCAAATGCAGCAGCAGATAAAGGGTCAGGCGCAGATAATTGTTCTCATCCGCCGAAACCTTGACAATGGATTCCAGGGATTCGGGCCAAACCACCTGGCCGGTACCGGGAAAAATCTTCTGGAGCTGCTTTTGCACGCGCATCACCCCTTTTCGGGGGACAACAATGCGAAGCGCGCGGCTGCGATCCGTACAGGAGATGATATACCGGCCGGTTTCCTGTTCCATCTCCGTGGTCAAAGCCGGTCCTGCATGCGCAGCCACGTTTCGAAAATGATAAAGCAGGCGAAACCAGAAACTCTGCTCAAGGGCCTGACGGCGATTGATCACCTCCTGCAGGGCCATGAGCCGCTCGGTTTCCGTAAGGGTCAACCGGGCCAGCATATCCATGACCCGGCCCCGGTGAAAGGGATTGTCCTTTTGGGGGCAAAGATTGGTGCGTTCCAGGAGCAGCTGCTTTTCCAGGACGGCTTTTTCGGGATCTTTGGGATCGGGTGAAAACGCGGCCACAAGTTCTGCATCCGGACCCCATACCCGAAGTTCACCGGTATCAGAAGATGTGTCCGGTCCGATTTTCAGGGACCCGGAACTCACCGGGCAGGTTTCGTGAAGAACTGCGGCGGTCTCATACCAGGGGGTTTTCCGGAAAAGGGCATCCATCCAGGACCGGGAGCCCGGGTCCGGCAGCTTTCGAAGGGCTTCTGACAATTGTTTGACATGCGGGCATTTTGATTTTCGTTTTTTGCCGGTGGCGGCTTTGCAACTGCAGGTCAACGTGTGATATCCGGTTTTGGGATCCATGAGAAAAACCGCCACCCCGGGAACCGGATCATTTTGTTCCGGCACCAGGGCAAGGGCGTTTCTGTGGTATTCCAGCCGGTGTGCGGGCAGATATGCAAACAATTCTTCAGCGGTCATGTCAATGTTCTCCCTGCTGTTTTTCCGGGATAACCGGCTGTCTGAATTTGCGCAGGGTCAGCACCACGTTGGCTGTGAAAATCAGCAGGGCACCCACCCAGCCCGCCGGTGAAAGGGCCGGATCCGCGGCCACCACCGGGCCGAGCACGGCAGCCAGCAGAATCCGGGTGGAAGACAGAATCCCGCCCTCCACGGCCGTGACATACTTAAACCCCAGGGTCAGCAGGTACTGCCCCCCCACCCCGAGCACCGAGCAGAGGGTCAGGTAATACAACTGTCTGGCGTCGGGCACGGAAATCTCCCGGAAAAACATGGCATAGATGATAATCGCGCCCAGGCCGAACATATAAAACAAAATGGTATCCGAATCGTGGTGCAGCCGGCTGATGTTGAGATAAATAATGGCAAAAGACGCGCTGACACCCGAAGCCAGCCCCCACAGGCTTTCCACCCGCAAATCCAGCTTTCCCGGGGAGAGGATCAGCCAGATGCCGGCAAAGGCCACCACCACCATGGCCGCTGCCACATGATTCCGCTGGTGTTTGAGCAGTATCCAGGAAAACAGGGCCAGAAACACCGGATAGGTCATGTTTAAAATATTGCCTTCCGCCAGGGAGGTCACGGAAACCGCCTGGTAGAAACAGTACACCGCCAGGCAGTTAAACACCGTGCGGCCCGCCAGCAAATGCAGCCGGACAGGCCGGGGGCCCTTTCGCCGGACAGCCAGCAGGGCGCAGATCACGAAAAATCCCAGCAGAAAACGGGCAAACACGAAATACGAGGCCGCAATCACCACGTCCTGCTGCGCCCACCGGATCACGGCCGTGGCCAGGTAAAAGAAAAAAGCCGAGGCCAGAACGCTCAAACTGCCCGTCAATTGCAGGGCCCGGGAGGCCTGACGCCTGTCGTAAGGCGCATCAGCCGAGGCCTGCCGGGACTTGTTATCGGTATTATTTCTGGAAGAATCCGGTTTCATGGTCTTTTCAAAAAAGCATCCCTGTATTGAAATTTCCCCCAAAAGGCATTATCATATGACACATAAAGGCCAAAAAATAAAGATTTGATAAAATCGTCAAAAGCTTTTCCCAAACGACCCTGTAACCGGACCGGCGGAGAAAAAAATACACTTATGAAACTCGCGGTACTCAGCGACACCCACGACAATATCGAAAACGTCGGCAAGGCCATAGAAAGTATCGGCAAACAGCAGGCCGATGCCATCATCCACTGCGGAGACATCATTGCCCCGTTTATGCTAAAGGAATTTCAGCAGGCGCAGACACCTCTTCACTGCGTGTTTGGCAACAATGACGGGGACAAATACCTGCTCACAAAAACCGCGGCCGGTTCAGACGGCCTGATCACCCTGTACGGCATTCTCGGGGAAATCGATTTTCAGGGGTTTTTCGTCGCCTTCACCCATGAACCCCAAATGGCCGAGGGCCTGGCTGCCACGGGAAAATACGACCTGGTGTGTTTCGGTCACACCCACATGCCCCGGCAGGAACAGATCGGAAAAACCATTCTGCTCAACCCGGGTGATGTGATGGGAAAAGAGGGCAATCCCGGTTTCTGCATGGTGGATACCCGCCGGCATTCCATAACCCGACTGACCATCTCCTGAAGGGCGCCGCCATGAAGATTGATTGCCTGCGGGCCGCCTGCGCTGCCGCCCTTTTTTTTCTCATCTGTACCAGTACGGCGTTTGGTGCGGCTTTCCGCTATGAGATACAAATGATGGCAGAGGCCCAAACACCGGTCATGAACCGGGTGGGCTATGAACAGGTCCATGTCGTCAGGTCCGGGGAAACCCTGCTCGATATTGCCCGGAACTACGAACTCGGATACAATGAATTGGCGCTTGTGTATCCGGACATGGACCCCTGGCTGCCCCCCCGGGGAGAGGAAATTGTCATTCCCCGGAGCTGGGTACTGCCGCCCACGCGATACCAGCAAGTGGTGGTCAATATCCCGGAAATGCGGCTTTATCGGTTTTTTCCGGAGCACAACCTGGTCAAAACCTATCCTGTGGGCATCGGCAGGCAGGGGGCGGCCACGCCCACGGGAGACACCCGGGTTGTCTCCAGGATAAAAAATCCGGAATGGACCGTGCCCGAGGGTTCCAGACAAAAAGTGGGCCTGGCCGTGGTGCCGCCTGGACCGGACAACCCCCTGGGAGACTACTGGATCGGCCTGGCTGACGGGCAAATCGGGATTCACGGCACCAACTTTGCCTGGGGTATCGGCAGAAGGGTCAGCCATGGATGCATCCGGATGTATCCGGAGCATGTTGAGATCTTTTTCAATGAAGTGGCTGTGGGCGACCGGGTGGAAATCCGCTACGCGCCGGTTAAGGTGGGAATTCAGGACGATAAAATTTTTCTGGAGGTCCACCCGGATATTCATGATATAATCCCGGATATGCATGCCCATACCGAGGCCCTGTTAAGGCAAAGGGGCTTGTTTTCAGGCATTGACCAGCAGCGGATGCAACGTGTGGTGACAGCCCGGAGCGGCGTACCCGAAGCCGTGGGCAGTGTCACCGATCTGAACCAACCATAAAAAAGGAGGTAACAAATGGCAAAAAGCAACCGGAAAAAGACTGTCTGGACCCTGATGGCCGCATTTATCGCAGTGGCCGCTCTCATGGTGTCGGGCTGTGCCACCACGGCCCAGTTCAATGAACTCCAGGAGCAGGTCAACGCCAACACGGCAAAGATTGACCAGGCAGCAGCAGACGCCGAGGAAGCCAAGGCAGCAGCCGCCCAGTCCTCCGCGGATGCCAAGAGGTACGCCAACGAAGCCAAAATGGCTGCTGACGAGGCCGAGCAGGCCGCCCAGAAGAGCGAAGCCCTTTTCAACCAGCAAATGAAGAAGTAGTTTTTTTCACAACACCCCCGGCAGGCACACCCCTGCGGGTAAGCTGCCGGGGGCTGTTTTTTGTATCACCTTTGGGCGGCGGCCAGTTTTTCCCGCAGATATGCTGCGGTCAAGGATTCCGCCGAGGCCGCCACTGCCTCCGGAGTGCCCCGGGCCACCACTTTTCCGCCCGATTCCCCGCCGCCGGGGCCCATGTCAATGACACAATCGGCTGCGGCAATCAAATCCATGTCATGTTCGATCACCACCACTGTATCGCCCCGGTCGGCCATCTGCTGAAGCGCGGACACAAGCTTTGCCACATCCGCCATGTGCAGACCGGTGGTGGGCTCATCAAGCACGTAAAACCCCCCGCCGGCCGACCTTGTGGTGAGCTCTGCGGCCAGCTTCATGCGCTGGGCCTCGCCCCCGGACAAAGTTGGACTGGGCTGGCCCAGTTTCACGTAGCCCAGACCGGTATCGGATAAAAACCGCAAGGAACCCACAAGCTTCGGAAACGCGCTGAAAAAATCCAGGGCCTCGTCAACGCTCATGTCCAGCACCCCGGCAATGGACCGATCCTTGAAGCGCACCGCCAGGGTTTCGGGGTTGTACCGCCGCCCGCCGCAAACATCGCACGGGATATGCACCACCGGCAGAAGCGGCATTTCCACCCGGTGCCGGCCCTGACCGCCGCAGGCCTCGCAGCGCCCTCCGGACACGTTAAAGGAAAACCGGGCCGCCGTGTATCCCCTTGCGCGGGCCTCCGGGGTCATGGCGAAAACCCGCCGGATTTCATCCATGATCCCCACATAGGTGGCAGGAACCGATCTGGGGGTCCGGCCGATGGGCGATTCATCCACTTCTTTAGCGCTTTTGATCCATTCCACCCCGGAAATTCCGGCCAGGGTCTTTGGCAGGGGCCGGCCGGACAGGGCCGCCCTGACAGCCCTGAAAGTGACATCCCTTACCAGGGTGGACTTGCCCGACCCGCTCACCCCGGTGACGCACACCAGCCGGCCCAGGGGAAAGTCCACGGATACATTGGACAGGTTATGACAGCTCGCCCCGGATATGGTCAGGCAGGGGCAGTTTTCAAGGCTTCTTCGCCGCCACAGATCGGCGGCAGCACTGGAACCGAGCCATTGCCCGGTGACAGAGGCGCGGTTTTTTTCCAGGGATTTGGGGGTTCCCGCGGCCACCACCCGGCCACCGTCCACCCCGGCGCCCGGGCCCAGGTCAATGACATGGTCTGCCGCCCGGATCACCGGCTCCTCATGCTCCACCACCACCACGGTGTTGCCCCGGTCCCGAAGCTCGCACAGGGCGGAAACCAGGGCCTGCGCGTTTTTGGGATGAAGCCCCACAGTGGGTTCATCCAGCACGTAGCAGACCCCGCGCAGGTTGGAGGAAATCTCGGCTGCAATCCGGACCCGCTGGGCCTCGCCAGTGGAAAGGGTGTTGGAGGGCCGGTCCAGGGTCAGGTAGCCCACGCCCAGATGCTCCAGCAGCTGCAGCCGGGCGTTGATCTCCGGCAGCACCCGCTGGCTGACCTCTGCTGAGACCGCGTCAAGCCCATGGAGCCATTTCCGGACCCCGGATATGGTCATGGCGGCCACTTCGCCGATATTGCTGTTGTTGATTTTCACGGCCAGGGCCTCGGGCCGCAGCCGGGTGCCGGAGCAGGCCGGGCAAACAGGCGCGTCTGTGTCGGATTCGGAATCATCGGTTTTGACCCGGCCCGTACCCTGGCACACCTGGCAGGCCCCGAACTGCTGACTCCAGGTAAACAACCGGGGATCGGCCTGGGGCAGTCCGGCCCCGCACTCGGGACAGGCCCGGCGGGTTGAAAAGAAATGATCCCGGCCGCCGGATTTTTGACCCGCCGCGGAGACGATCACCGCCCCGGCCCCGGCCGCCAGGCCGGTTTTTACCCCGGCGCGGATCTGTTCCGGCTGCTTCTGGTCCACCGTCACCTCGGCTGTCATTGCCTCCACGTCATGGATGGCATATCGGTCCAGCTTGGGCGGGGCTGCGGATTCATAAAATTTTCCGTCAATGCGCACAAATGCAAAACCGTCTGCTGCAGCCCGGGCAATCACGTCTGCATGATAACCCTTTCGCTTGCGCACCAGAGGGGCCAGAAGTCTGATTTTTTTGCCGTGAAACCGCCGCAGGATCTGGCGGGTGATTTCCGCGGCATCCGCTGTCTGGCCGGCCACCCCGCAGCCGGGACAAAATGGCGATCCCAGGGCGGAAAACAGCAGGCGCAGGTAATGATACACCTCAGAGGCGGTGCCGGCCGTGGACATGGCCCCGGCCCGGGAAATTTTCTGCTCCAGGGCCACGGTGGGCGGCAGGGATTCCACCCGGTCCACGTCCGGCCGGGAAAGGGGCTGCATGTACTGGCGGGCGTAGACCGGCAGACAATCCAGAAACCGCTCCCTTCCCTCGGAATACAAAACATCAAAGGCCAGGGTGGATTTGCCCGACCCGCTTACCCCGGTGACGCACACCAGGCGGTTTTTGGGAATTTCAACGGAAATATCGGCCAGGTTATGCTCCCGGGCGCCACGGATGGAAATGGTTTTGCCGGAAACCGCTTTGCCGCGCCGGCCCGCGGATTCCGGAAAATGTGAGACATCGGCGGCAATGTTTTGCATGGCCCGGGCCGTGAGGGTGTCAAGGCCGGTGATATGCTCCGGCGGACCCTGGCCCGTGATGTGTCCTCCCTCATCTCCGCCCGCAGGTCCCATGTCAATGATCCAGTCCGAAGACCGGGCCAGATCCATGTCATGCTCGATGACCACCACTGAATGGCCCTGATCGGCAAGCTGCTGCAGACAGCCCACAAGGTCTGCCACGTTGTCCGGGTGCAGGCCGGTTGTGGGCTCATCAAGGAGAAACAGCAGATTTTCCGCGTGCCGGGCCCGGGCCAGATGCCTTGCCAGTTTCAGGCGCTGGGCCTCGCCGCCGGAAAGGGTTGGAGCGGACTGGGACAATGACAGGTATCCCAGGCCGATATCGATCATGGGCGCAAGCGCGTCCACCACAGCCGGCCGGTCAGAAAACAGCTCAGCAACATCTCCGGCCGGCAGGGAAAGCACGTCCGCGATATGATGACCCCGGACCTGCACGTCAAGCACATAAGGCCTGAACCGCCGGCCGTCGCATCCCGGGCATCTCACATACACGTCCGGCAGAAACTGCAGTTCCACCCGCTCGTATCCCGCGCCCTGGCAGTGGGGGCAGGCCCCGGCCGGGGTGTTAAAGGAAAAGGCCGACTTTGTCAGCCCCATCTGTTTGGCCGCCCGGGTGCCGGCAAATGCGGTGCGGATGGGATCCAGCACGCCCATGTAGGTGGCCGCATTCATTCGCGTGTTTCTGGAAAGCGGGGACTGGTCCACCAGCACGGCACCGGAAACATGATGATGGCCGGAAATCCCGCTGCATGCGCCCGGCTCCATGATCTCCAGTCCCTTTTGCCGCCGGAGATTGCGGTACACCACATGATCCACCAGGGTGGATTTTCCCGAACCGCTCACCCCGGTGACACACACCAGAAGGCCCAGGGGAATTTCAAGATCAATGTTTTTAAGGTTGTGCTCCCGGGCACCGGTGATTTTCAATTTTTTTGCCCCGGGTTGCCGCCGGTGTTCCGGCCGGGGGATCTGCAGGTCCCCCCGGAAATATGCGGCGGTTTTGGAGTTTTTGCGTTTGAGCAGCCCGGCCGGGGTTCCCTGGTGCACCACATGGCCGCCCTGGATGCCCGGGCCGGGGCCCAGGTCAATGATCCGGTCCGCGCTTCTGATAAATGCCGCATCGTGCTCCACCACCACAACCGCGTTTCCGGCTGCGGCCAGCTTTTTCAGCACCCCGGCCAGTCGCTGCTTGTCACCGGGATGAAGCCCCACCGAGGGCTCATCCAGCACATACAGGGTGCTGGTCAATGACGCCCCCAGGGCCGTGGCCAACGTCACCCGCTGGGTTTCACCCCCGGACAGGGTTCTGGACTGCCGGCCAAGGGACAGATAACCCAGGCCCACGTCACAGAGAAACCCAAGTCGGTCCCGGATTTCGGAAAGCAGCATCTCCGTTGCCCGGTCGTTGCCGGCCAGGTCCGGACCCTGAAAAAAATCCCGGGCATCACTGATGGCCATCTGCTGGATTTGGGCAAAATTTTTGTCCTTTATCTGAAACAGCAGGGAGCCGGGCTTTAACCGGGCACCCCGACAGTCCGGACAGGTGAGATACCGGCGGAACCGGGACAGAAAGATCCGGGCGTGCTTTTTGTACCTGCGGCTTTTGAGCCAGTCAAAAAAATCGGCAATCCCGTACCAGGAGCCGTCCCCCTGCCAGATCCGCTCCCGCAGATCCGGATCCAGGCCCTGCCAGGGCGTGTCTGCGGGCAGCCGGTTTTTGCGCATCCAGGCCATGAGATCCTTCTGGCAGGCGGAATAGGTCTGGGTCTGAAAGGGCCGGATCGCTCCGCCGGCGATGCTTTGCCCGGGATCCGGGATCACCAGGTCCGGGTCAATGTCAATGATCCGGCCAAACCCGTTGCAGGTCTCGCAGGCACCCACGGGATTGTTAAAGGAAAACAGGGCGGCCGCGGGTTCGGCATACTCGATATCGCAGACCGGGCAGTGCAGGCTGTTGCTGAAATGCAGGGTCTCGTCCCTGTCTGCCATTTGCACCCGGATCCGCCCATGGCCGTACTGCAAAGCCGCCTCAATGGAATCAATGATCCGGGCCCGGGCATCAGGGCGGATTTTCACCCGGTCGAGCACCACGGTCACCGGCCCTGTGCCGCCGTAATCCAAAACGGCCTCTTCAATGCGAAGGGCCTGTCCCTGCTCCAGCACCCGGGAAAAACCCGCCTGTTCCAGGGTTTCGCGAACGTCGCCCGGGCCTGCGTCCCCAATGGGCCGGGAAAAACAGATCAATGCGGTTCTGTCCCGGACCCGGGCCAGCAGGGCGTCAAAAATGTGCTCCGGGCTTTCCCGGTGCACCGGCCGGCCGCAGTCCCGGCAGTAAAGGTCGGCTGCCCGGGCAAACAAAGAACGCAGGTAATCGTCAATGGAGGTCATGGTGCCCACGGTGGAACGCGACGTCTGCACCGGCGAGGTGCGGGCAATGGAGATGGCCGGCAGCACCCCCTCGATGCGGTCCGCCTCTGGCCGGTCCAGCCGCTCCAGAAACTGGCGGGCATAGGGGGAAAAGGTCTCCACGTACCTGCGGTAGCCTTCGGCATAAAGCACGTCAAAGGCCAGAGACGACTTTCCCGCCCCGGCCACGCCTGTGACAACGGTTACCGCGCCCACGGGCACGGTGACATTGATATTTTTAAGATTGTTCTGCCGTGCATTGACCACACGGATCTCATCCCGGCCCATATATCGAATCAAACTCCTGTCATGCGATTTGTTTTTCACCTGAACGCAGCGTTTCAGATCATTTTTTCACAAGCCACAGCAGATCAGTTTATATCTTATTTTTCACAATACAACCCGAACTTCTCTGCGGCTGAATGCAACATTTCGATTTTAAACAATTTTTAACCTCATCCAGCCATCACCAAAACCCTCTCCCACCCGGGTGGTCCTGCAGGCCCCGTGACAACAGCACCCCATCTATCCCCGGGCATTTCCCTGGATGGCCGGGCCTGCCCCGGCTATTTGACAGCCGGCGGGTTGATTTTTATATTTTCGCTAAGGTGACGTATTCAGCTAAAAAAATAACCTATTGATTTTTCTTAACACTTAATCACTTAAAACTTAACACTGCCTGGAAAAAAGACTTTTTACAAGCTTATCCATAGTGACGGAACAAAATAACATCAAAGAAGTTGCTGTTCGTGCCTGGTTCTATAATTTTCGCATGATACCGACCCGGTGGCGGTTTTCTCCCTGCTGACCGCTTGCGCGCTCAATGCGACTCGAAAACCACCCCCGGGCCGGTATCATGGCCGGCTGTGTGCAAAGTTTGCCACCAAGGGAGTCGGAAGGAACACATTCAAGTCTTAAAAAGCGCTGTTTTCATGCCCGATCCCGTGGGCTGCGGCCGGAAGAGCACTTCCAAGGAAGTCCAAGGGCGGGGTCGGCTTTTGAAGCGACATTGAGCGTTTTTGCATAAAGATTTCAAACTGTTTGAGCAAGGCAGAGCGGGTTTGTCAATTTTAAGCAAAGGCATTTGATAAATCCGCAAAAACGGTCAGGAGCGAAAAAGCCGACCCCGACCGCAGGACTTCCTTCCTGACAAACAGCGTACGACGCAAGAAGCTTTTTACGGTTTTGTCTAACCCAATCAACTTTTCCAAAGGAGAAGCCAATGGACACCGGAAAAAATTATGAGGTCAAAGACATTTCCCTGGCCGGCCAGGGCGCCCGCAACATGGAACTGGCCGAACTCAATATGGGAGCCCTTCTTGAAGTGCGCAAACGTTTTTCAAAAGAAAAGCCCCTGTCTGGCATCCGGGTGGGCCTGGCCCTGCATGTGACCAAGGAAACGGGCATACTGGTGCGCACCCTGATCGCAGGGGGCGCAGACGTGGCCATCACCGGGTGCAATCCCCTTTCCACCCAGGACGACGTGGCCGCGGCCCTGGCCGAGGAAGGCGTCCGCGTCTGGGCCTACAAGGGCGAAACCACCGAGGACTACTACCGCTACATCAACAATGTCATTGATTTCAAGCCCCATATCACCATTGACGACGGCTGTGACCTGGTATCGGAAATCCATAAAAACCACCCGCATCTGATCCCGGAAATCATTTGCGGCTGCGAGGAAACCACCACGGGCATCATCCGCCTCAAAGCCATGGAAAAAGCCGGTGTGTTAAAATACCCCATGATCGCTGTCAACGACAACAAGACCAAGCATATGGTGGACAACTATTACGGCACGGGCCAATCCAGCATTGACGGAATCCTGCGGGCCACCAACCTGCTGTATGCCGGAAAGACGTTTGTGGTCTGCGGCTACGGAAGTTGCGGCAAAGGAGTGGCCCAACGCGCCAAGGGCCTGGGCGCAAACGTTATTGTCACCGAGGTTGACAACTTCCGGGCCCTGCAGGCGCACTATGACGGCTACCGGGTCATGAAGATGGCCGATGCAGCCAAAATCGGCGATGTTTTCTGCACGGTGACAGGAAATAAGCATGTCATCAACATCGAGCACATGAAGCAGATGAAAAACGGCGCAATCCTTGCCAACTCCGGCCATTTTGACAATGAACTCCAGCTGGAGCCCCTGCGCAAAGCCGTTTCCTCCGTCCGCCAGGTGCGTCCGTTTATGGATGAATTCGTGATAGACGACAAAAAGCTTTTCGTGCTGGGAGAAGGCCGGCTGGTGAACCTGGCGGCAGCCGAGGGTCATCCCAGCGAGGTCATGTCCACCTCCTTCTGCGGCCAGGCCCTGGCCTGCGAATACGGAGTCAAGAACAAAGGCGCGCTTGAAGCCCGGGTCCTGAAACTTCCGGAAGAACTCGACGACCAGATCGCAGGTCTGCAGCTTAAAGCCATGGGTGTGGAAATCGACGAATTTACCCAGGAGCAGAAAGATTACCTTGACAGCTGGGAAGAAGGCACCTAATACCGAAAAAAACATTGAACCTGGCGCCTTTGAAATGATATGAGTGTATAATTTCTTATTTTAACAGCAAAATCGCCGGCCGGAGACAGCCCCCAACTGTCTCCGGTCATTTGACTGCATCCACACTCATACAAAATTGCCGGGTATGTCCGAAAAAAACGACCAAGCCTCCCTCAAAGACCGGCACGCCCTGCTGCGGCGCCTGCCCTCGGTGGAATCCATGCTGGAGGTCGCAGCCGGAGATCCGCAACTGGCAGACGCCCCCAGATCGGTTGTCAAATCCGCAGTGCGCCGGGTTCTGGATGCAATCCGCAAGGATCTTGTTTCCCAAGCCCCTCCGGCCGATGATGCCGACATTTCCGAACAGGACATTTTCCGCCGGATCAGAAACCAAGTCCGGTCGGCCATGGCCGAAAACCTCACCCATGTCATCAACGCCACGGGCGTGGTGGTGCACACCAACCTGGGCCGTTCTGTTTTGTCGCAAAAAGCCATGACGCACATGGCAGCCGCGGCCGGCCGGTACTCAAACCTGGAATTCAACCTGGCCGAAGGCCGGCGGGGATCGCGCTACGAGATCGTGGAGGACCTCATCTGCGAACTTACCGGGGCAGAAGCCGCCATGGCGGTCAACAACAACGCCGGGGCCGTGCTCTTGTGCCTGGACACCGTGGCAAGGGGCCGGGAAGTGGTGGTATCCAGGGGAGAACTGGTGGAAATCGGCGGTGCCTTCCGGATTCCGGATGTCATGGCCAAAAGCGGGGCCATCCTCCGGGAGGTGGGCACCACCAACCGCACCCACCCACGGGATTATGAATCGGCCATCAACGAAAACACCGGCCTTCTGCTCAAAGTGCACACCAGCAACTACGGCATTGTGGGCTTTACCGCAAGCGTTGGCCTAAAGGACATGGCTGAGATGGGCAAACAGGCAGGGGTGCCCGTGATGGAGGACCTGGGCTCCGGCACCCTGGTGGATTTTTCCAGATACGGGCTCAGCCGTGAACCCACGGTCCAGCAATCCGTTGCCGCCGGGGCCGACATTGTGACCTTCAGCGGCGACAAACTCCTGGGCGGCCCCCAGGCCGGAATTATTGCAGGCTCCCGGCCGGTCATGGAAAAAATCAAAAAAAACCCCCTGACCCGGGCCCTGCGCATTGACAAACTCACCCTGGCCGCCCTGGAAAGTACCCTGCGCGCCTACCGGGATGAAGCCTCGGCCATGCAGACCATTCCCACGTTGTACATGCTCACCTGTCCCCTGGCCGACATCCGGGAAAAGGCCGAGCGCCTTGCCGGTCTTCTGGGGCAGATCAGCGATGACCGGCTCACTTGCCGGATCATTGATTCGGCATCCAGGGCCGGGGGCGGCTCGCTTCCACTGCTGGAACTGCCCACCCGGTGCGTGGCCATTTCCATCCAGGGCATATCCGCGGCCCGGATGGATCAACGCCTGCGCCAACAGCGGCCCGCTGTCACCGGCCGGATCGAGTCGGATACTTTTCTTGTGGACCTGCGAACCGTATTGTCCGATGAAGTTGAAATGATTTCACATGCCGTGAATCTTTTGCTGTCAGGGAGTTTTTCATGAGCGACACCAATGCCTTTGTACACCGCAGTCAGACTTCGAGCAGCGCATTTCTGCTGTCTCAGAGCGGGGTGGGAGAACCTTTGCCCGCCCACGGGCCGGCAACAGACCAGGCCGCAGCCCGGACCCTTGCCGCCCTGACCAGCCTGCCCGATGCCGCCATATCCCCGGGCCGGCTCATGGAAGCGGCAGCCGGCCGGCTGGCGGACACGAATTTGTTTTCCGTGCTGGTTCTGCGCATGGACGATTTTGCCGCACATCCGGAGCCGGAAACCCTGGCCCTGGACACGGCTGCGGCCGTACGCCAGGCATGCCGGCAGCACAAGGGCTTCTGGGGGGTGTTTGACGAGGACAAGCTGGCCTGTTTTTTTCCGGGCGTGGATGAAGCCGGCGCCATTGCACTGGCCCGCGGCCTGCAGGAACAAATCGCCAGCCAGCAGGACCGGAGCCTGACCATCGGCATTGCCGCCTATCCCGCCCTGGATTTCGACCGGCGGGAAATTCTGATCAACGCCCAGAAGGCCCTGGAGCATGCGGAGTTTTTCGGGCCGGGCAGCACCACGGCCTTTGATGCGGTCAGCCTCAACATCTCCGGGGACAAGTATTACCAGGCCGGCGACATTGACGGGGCTGTGTTTGAATTTAAACGCGCCCTTGCCATGGACCCGGACAATGTGAACGTCTATAACAGTCTGGGGGTGTGCTACGGGGTCAGACAGGATCTGGACGCGGCCCTGGAATGCTTTGTCCGGGCCGCCGAGCTGGACCCCGGAGAGGTAATGGCATTGTATAATGCCGGTTACGCGCATATGTGCCGGGGCGATTATGAAAAGGCCCTTGAATATTTCTCCGGCGCGGAACAGATCGACCCGGAAGTCTTTGAGGTGGCCTTTCAGACCGGGCGGGTATACCTGGAAATCAATGAGCCGGAAAAGGCGCTGCAATACCTGGAAAAGGCAGTGAAGTTAAACGAAAAATCCGGAATTGCATACCGGTACCTGGCAGACTGTTACCTGCGCCTTGGACAAAATACGGATGCCACAGTCGCCTATAAAACCGCCCTGAAACTCCGGCCTGACGACGCCGAAGCCCTTTCGGCCCTGGGCTGGCTTTATGACAAACAGGGCAGAAACGCCGATATCGCCCTGATGTTCTGCCGGCGGGCCTCGGAAATGGCCCCGGACAACGGGCTGTTCCGGTACCGGCTGGGACAGGTCTATTTTCAGCAAAACGAGCCGGAAAAGGCCCTGGCCGAATTCGAAGCCGCAAGCGCCTGCGGATATGACGCATCTGAAGACATTGCCCGGATCGGACAGATGGCCGCAGACCCGGACACGGACCGGCAGGCCCAAGCATAGCCGCGGCCGGCCTTGATTGGTTGGCAGGCATGGTTAACTTGTTTACATTCGGCTCTGTATGGGATATGAAAGCGGACAAAATTTACCATAGGAGGCATGTCATGCCCATTTATGAATATTATTGTCACAAATGCGACAAAACATTTGAAACCCTGATTTTCGGAAAAGAAACCCCGGCCTGCCCGGACTGCGGCACCGAAGAAGTCCAAAGGCGGCTTTCGGCCTGCGGGTTTGTGAGCAAGGGAGAGGGCGGCCGGACCGTGAGCGCGTCAGCGGGCTCGGCCTGCGGGGGATGCGCATCCACGAGCTGCGGCAGCTGCGGCATATGAATCCCGGAACCATACGAATCGGCACCCGCGGCAGCCAGCTTGCCCTCTGGCAGGCCAACTGGGTCAAGGATCAGATCCAGGCGCACCGTCCCGATATTTCCGTGGAACTTGCGGTCATCAAGACCAGCGGGGACAAGATCCTGGATGTGCCCCTGGCCAAAGTGGGCGGCAAGGGCCTGTTTGTCAAGGAAATCGAGGAAGCCCTGCTGGCAGAAGACATCCACATGGCCGTGCACAGCATGAAGGATATGCCCGGGGAAATCCCCGAAGGCCTCTGCATTGCCGCCATTCCGGTGCGGGAAAATCCTTGTGACGCCTTGATCGCCAGAAATGTCACAAAAATCGAGGACCTTCCAAAGGGCGCCGCCATCGGCACCAGCAGCCTGCGCCGGGGCTCTCAGATGCTTTATCTCCGGCCGGACCTGGATATCCGGCCCCTGCGGGGCAACATTGACACCCGGATCAAAAAGCTGAAAACCGAAAACCTGGATGCCGTAATCCTGGCTGCAGCGGGCATGATGCGCCTGGGTTTCGGCGACCAAATCACCGCAAAAATCGATCCCCAAACCCTGGTGCCTGCGGTGGGCCAGGGGGCTTTGTGCATTGAAGCCCGGAAAAACGATGCTGAAACAGCCGATCTGCTGGCCGCCATTCATCATGCGGATACAGCCTGTACCGTGCTGGCAGAACGCGCTTTTTTAAAGCGCCTCCAGGGCGGATGCCAGGTGCCCATTGCCGCATATGCACAGAAACAGGGCCAAACACTGACTATAAATGCCATGGTGGCTGAAATCGATGGTTCAGTGATGTACCGCGAGCAAATGCAGGGACCGGCCAATGATCCGGAAAAACTGGGAACCGCCGTGGCCGGACGCATGATTGAGCGCGGCGCCGGCGATATTGTCCAACGGCTCATAGAGGAGGCCCGGCAGACATGAGCGGAAAGGTTTATCTGATCGGCGCCGGCCCGGGTGATCCGGGCCTGATCACCCGGAAGGGAATCGACTGCATTGCCGCGGCAGACGTGGTGGTATACGATTACCTGGCGTCTGCTGAACTGCTCAAATACGCCCGCACTGACGCGGAGCTGATCTACGTGGGCAAAAAGGGCGGGGATCACACCCTCAACCAGGACGGCATCAACGCCCTTCTGGTAAAAAAAGCCGGGGCCGGAAGCGTGGTGGCCCGGCTCAAGGGCGGGGACCCGTTTATTTTCGGCCGGGGCGGCGAGGAAATCGAGGAACTGGTGGCCGCCGGACTGGCATTCGAAGTGGTGCCCGGGGTGACATCCGCGGTGGCCGCACCCGCCTATGCGGGCATCCCCCTGACCCACCGGCAGTTTGCCTCGTGCGTGACCTTTATCACCGGCCACGAAGATCCGGACAAGACCGAATCCATGCTTAACTGGCAGGCCCTGGCCGACACCGGCGGCACCCTGGTGTTTTTCATGGGGGTCAGGAACCTGCCCAATATTGTGGAAAAACTCCGGCAGTTTGGAAAAGACCCCAAAACCCCGGCAGCACTTGTGCGATGGGGCACCACCGCCGGCCAGCAGACGGTTTCCGGAACCCTTGAGACCATCTGCGGCAATGTGGCCGCAGCCGGGCTAAAGGCACCGTGTATCATCGTGATCGGCGAGGTGGTCAGCCTGCGCGAAAAAATGCAGTGGTTTGAAAACAGGCCCCTGTTTGGCCGGCGGATTGTGGTGACCCGGGCCCGAAAACAGGCAAGCGACCTTGTGGAAAGGCTTTCGCAAATGGGAGCGGCATGCCTGGAAATGCCGGTGATTGAAATCGAGCCGGCCAAGGATCTGTCTGCCCTGGATGCGGCCATTGAAAACATCAGCGGATACGACTGGCTCGTATTTACCAGTGTCAACGGAGTGGATGCATTTTTCAGCCGCCTGCACGCCCTGGGATACGACACCCGGGCTCTGGGCCGCATCCGGACTGCAGCCATCGGGCCGGCCACAGCAAAGCGCATGAATGACAATGGGTTAAACGCGGATATCATACCCGAAAGCTACCGGGCCGAGTCCGTGGTCAGCGCCTTTGCCGGCCAGGATGTTTCCGGCAAAAAAATTCTGCTGCCCAGGGCCGAAGGGGCGCGTCCGGTGCTGCCTGAAGAACTTTCAAAAATGGGGGCCGGCGTGGATGAAATCCTTTCCTACCGCGCCGTACAGGGCCAGGCCGAAGCCGGTGAGCTGGCCGAAGCCCTGAAATCCGGCCAGGTGGATATGGTCACCTTTACCAGTTCCTCCACGGTGAAAAACTTCATGGCCCTTTTGCCCGAATCCGGGGCAAAGCAGCTGCTTTCCGGTGCCACCCTGGCCGCAATCGGCCCGATTACAGCTCAAACCGCTTCTGATATGGGCTTAGAGATGGACGTGGTTGCAGACGAATACACCATTGACGGCCTGTGCAGCGCCATTGCCGCCTATTACCAAAAAAAAGCGGCGGTCTGAAAAAAGACCGCCGCTGTATCCCGCAATTTCATGAATGCCGGCGGTAAAAGCCGGCATTTGCCGTTTTATTCGATTGCATCAAACCGGCAGGCGTCATAGCAGGCCATGCACTGGATGCATTTTTCCTTGTCAATTGAGGCCGGCTGCTTTTTCTCCCACTGCACCGCACCGGTGGGGCAGGCCTTGAAGCAAAGCCCGCACTTCTTGCACTTGTCCTCATCCACGGTAAACTGCAAAAAGGCCACACACCGTTTGGCCGGACACCGCTTTTCATAGACATGGGCGTAATATTCATCCCGGAAATAGGTCAGGGTGGAGAGCACCGGGTTGGGCGCGGTCTGGCCCAGGCCGCACAATGAAGAGCTTTTGATCACTTCCGAAAGTTCCTCCAGGGTTTCGATATCCCCGGGTTCGCCCCGGCCCTCGGAAATTTTTTCCAGAATCTCGAGTATCCGGCGAGTGCCCTCCCGGCAGGGGGTGCATTTGCCGCAGGACTCCTCCTGGATGAAATCCATGAAAAACCGCGCCATGTCCACCATGCAGGTCTTTTCATCCATGACGATCACGCCGCCGGAACCCATGATGGCCCCGACCTTGGCGATTTCCTCATAATCCACCGGCGTGTCCAGGTATTTTTCCGGAATACACCCGCCAGAGGGGCCGCCGAGCTGCACGGCCTTGAACTTGCGCTTGTTGGGAATGCCGCCGCCGATATCATAAATCATTTTGCGCAAGGATATGCCCATGGGCACTTCCACCAGGCCGATATTGTTAATATCGCCGGAAATGGCAAATACCTTGGTTCCCTTGCTGCTCTCGGTACCCACACTGGCATACCACTGGCCGCCGTTTAACATGATCTGCCCGACATTGGCCAGGGTTTCCACATTGTTTAAAACCGTGGGCTTGTCCCAGAGCCCCTTGTTGGCCGGAAACGGGGGCCGGGGACGCGGCATGCCGCGCCTGCCCTCAATGGAACGCATCAGGGCGGTTTCCTCGCCGCACACAAATGCGCCCGCGCCCTGGTAGATATCCACGTCAAAACCAAACCCGCTGCCCAGGATATCATCGCCCAGCAGGCCGTAGTCCCGGGCTTTTTCAATGGCCAGGCTCAGGCGCTGGATGGCCAGGGGATATTCCGTGCGGCAGTAAATATAGCCCTGAGTGGCGTTGATGGCTTTTGCGGCAATGACCATGCCTTCAAGCACTGCATGGGGATCGGCCTCCAGGATACTGCGGTCCATAAACGCGCCCGGATCACCCTCGTCGGCATTGCACAGAACATACTTGACATCGCTTTGGGCCTGTGCTGCAAACCCCCACTTCACGCCCGTGGGAAAACCGGCGCCGCCCCGGCCGCGCAGGCCGGATGCCTTGATCTCCTCGATGATATCTTCGCTGCTCATCTCGGTCAGGGCCTTTGCCATTCCGAAATAGCCGTCCCTGGCAATGTATTCGTCAATGCTTTCCGGATCGATCAGGCCCTTGTTGCGCATGGCCCAGATCATCTGGTGGGCGAAAAAGGGAATTTCGTCCATGTGGGCCATGGTCTTTTTGGATACAGGATCCCGGTACATGAGCCGCTGCACCGGGCGGCCCTTTAAAAAATGGGACTCCACAAGCTCAGCGGCGTCGTCGGCTTTGAGCTGCTGATAAAAAATCCCCTCCGGCTGTACCAGCATAACCGGCCCAAGGGCGCAAAACCCGTTGCAGCCGGTCTCAATCACCCGGACTTCCTTTTCAAGCCCCTGGTTCTTCAATTCCGCATCCAGCGCTTCATGAAAACTTTTGCTGCCGCTGGCATGGCAGCCGGTGCCGCCGCAAAGCATCAAATGAAGTCTCGCCTGATCCATGATTATCTCCCGAAAATATTCCAGTCCATGTCAGTAACAAAAATCGGATGAAAAACGCATCCTCTCCCTGATGCGCAGCCCGATGACTATTCGTATTTTTCCAGAATCCCGGATACCTGGTCTGCGGAAATACTGCCGTAGGTGTCCTGGTCCACAACCACAACCGGTGCCAGACCGCATGCCCCAAGACAACGCACTGCTTCCAGGGAAAACCGCCGATCTTCGGTGGTGCCGCCCACCTCAAGATCAAATTCCTTGCTGATCCGGCCCATGACCTCCTTGATGCCCTTGACATAGCAGGCCGTTCCCAGGCAGGCCCGGATCTTGTGCCGGCCCTTGGGGGTCAGGGAAAACAGGGAATAAAACGTGGCCACCCCGTATACATCACTGGAGGGGATATTGAGCCCGGCGCTGATATAATCAATCACCTCCACAGGCAGATAGCCCACCACGTCCTGGCTCATGCGCAAAACCGGAATCACCGCGCCAGGGGCGTTTTTCTGGGATTCAATGATATCATCGATTTCCCGAATCATTTCAGGTGTGACATCCGGGTGCTGCAGCTTGTCTGTTGCCGCCATTTTTTCCTCCACAGCCGATTGAATTCAATGCGGTTTCCAAATAAAGTAATTACTCTTCCATAACCCGAATCAAATGTCAATGCACGAAAGCGCAACAGGCGCCCCTTTTGGACCGGCGCCCACGGCCTGCCGTTTTTTTATCCTTGCGCCGGTTTTGGATGATACCTATATTGTTAGATTAAGTATAAGAAACAATCGAATCCTCCGCCGCTATCCATTCCCTGGTTTCTGTTTTCAGCCTGTCATTTCACCATGAAAGGGAGGTTATTGTCATGGAAACTGATAAGAATCCGATCAACCGTCTTGCCGGGGCACTTTCCGCAAAGCTTTCAGAGCCGGATTGCCAGGTGATGGCCGTGTTAATTGATGCCGCCCTGGAATCGGAAAACGTTTACACCGAGCAGATCCCCCTGTCTGACGAAGAAAAGCACGATTACCTGCTCATGGCTTTTGAGGAGCGGATCCTGATTCCGGTCAGGGGCCGGCAAACCGGGGCATGGGAGGACCGGATGCTGCGATTTGCAGTGGGTGAAATGTTTTTCATGCCCCATGTGGCGCGTATTTTATTTGAGGACGCCCGGCAAACCGGTACCCTGGAATCGGAATCCGCGGTGCGCAAGGTGCTTTCCCACCATCCGGCCCGATTCATTGACCATTCTGTGATTTTTCTAAAGCAGATCCGGCCCCACACCAAATCCTGCATGGCAGAAGGCGGCCTCATGACGGCGGTGGCCCAGGGCGCGGGAATTGAAACAGACGTCCATGATATTGTTGACAATTGCGTAACGGCCGGTATCATGAATCCATGTACCCGGGGCTCGACCCTGCAGGGACTGGCCTGGTATGAATTTCATCCCTGTCTGTACTGGGATGAAAAATTTCAATAATTATAAATAGATAGAAAGGAGTACAAAAAAATGGGCAAAGGAGACCAAAGATCCAAAAAGGGGAAAATCTGGCGGGGCACCTTCGGCAAATCCCGCTCCAGGAAAAACAATTCCCAGCGGGAACACGACAAGAAGTAGCTCCCGGAGCGCCGGCCGGGATTTATCCCGGCCGGTGCACCGATGGAAAACGGCCGGCATCCGTGTGGGGCAGAAACTTGGCTGCGGAAAACCGGTTCATGAAGTCCTGATTGACGTTTAACTCCAGGTAGGTCATCCGTTCTTTGATCGATTCAACGGCTTCCACGGCATTGCGGGACTGGAGCAGACGCACAGCGCCTTCAAGTGAACTGTTGCCCAGGGAACAATAAGTGGACTCGGGCAGATCCGGAAGCATGCCGATGGAAATGGCCGAGCGGGGGCGAATAAAAGAACCAAAAGTGCCGGCAACGTAAAAGGCCTCAATGTCTTGAAAGGAAATGCCCACGTAGCCGATAATGGTTTCCAGGATGGTATACATGGCCGCCTTTGACCGGATCAGGCTGTCAATGTCGGCCTGACTGATGGTCAAATCCCCGCCGGTGGCAGACTGGTCTGCAAGCGCCACCACCAGGTGGCGCATATCGTCGTGTTCCTTAAGACGGCTGCCGCAGGCCTCGGGCACCAGGCGGCCCCGGATATCGAGCATCCCGGAAACAAACAACTGGGCGGCCAGGTCGATCATGCCCGAGCCGCAGATTCCCCTGGGCGGCTTTTCATCAATGGTATGAATTTCAAACTCCCGGGTTTCCGGGTCAATGCGGACGCTGTCAATAACCCCCGGACCTGCGGTCATACCGATTTCAGACACGCCCCCTTCCAGGGCCGGGCCGGCCGCACCGGCACACACCACCAGCCAGTCGCGATTTCCCAGAAGCACTTCGGCATTTGTGCCCACATCCACGAGCATGGCCACCTGCTCGTTTTCATGAAAGCCTGCATAATAGGCACCGGATAACAGGTCGCCGCCGAAATAGGAGCCCACGTTGGGAAAAACAAACACCGCTGCTGCGTCATTGAGTTGCAAGCCCGGTTCGGATGCCCGCATCACCTCCGGGGCATTGACCGCCGGAATATAGGGTTCCCGGATGATCCCGCCGGCCGGCAGGCCCATAAACAGGTGGGACATACTGGTGTTGCCGGACACAGCGGCTAAAAAAACCTGCCCGGGGTCAATGCCGGCGCTTTGGCACAGATCAGCGGCCGCGGCATTGATGCTGTTGATTATCAGGCTGTGGAGCCGCTCAAGGCCTTCGGGCTGGTCCGCGTAATGAATCCGGGTGAGGATATCCGGCCCGATTTCGACCTGGGGATTATCAAAGGCGGTCTGGCCGAGATTTTCACCGGTCTGCAGGTCCACTATCCGAAGCACCACCCGGGTGGTGCCCAGGTCCACGGCCAGGCCGGCGGCGGCGGACGGCTCATGCGGGTTGAGCACATCAATGAGCTGCCATCTGCCGGCAGCGCCAAAAACCACACATTTGCAGACATACTGCCATGACCGAAGTTTTTCAGGCAGTTTCCGGCTCAGTTCCAGATTGATGGCCACCCGCCCGACCCCGATTTTTGCGGCCAGGGCCTTTTCCAGGCGGTCGGCATCCGCGGTGTTATCTTCAAGGGACGGCGGCGGCATGTGCACGTCCACCACCCATGGGTTTATTTCGGTTGTCATATAAAAAAGATTGAATCCTTGCCGGTTTGAGATTTTATTTTTTCAGCGACTCCACTGCAGAAACCAGTTCATTCATCGCTTCACCGGCTTTGCCCTGGACAAGGACCTGGCTGGTGGTTCCGGTCAAAGGCGTGGGTTCGGGATTGATTTCAATGATCACAGCGCCCCGCTGCCGGGCGATGACCGGCATGTAGGCCGCCGGCTGAACCGTGGCGGAAGTGCCCACCACGAGCATTACGTCGCACCGGGCCGAGGCCTGCTGGGACCGGTCCAGGGCCTCGGGGGGAATGAGTTCCCCGAAAAATACGCAATCCGGCCGGAAAATCCCGCCGCAATCACATCTGGGGGGGATGTCGGCAGCGTTTACCTGGCCAATCTCCTTACGAATGCCGCATTCCAGACAGCTGAGCCAGGCGAAATTGCCGTGAAACTCGATCACATCCGTGCTGCCGGCCTTTTGGTGCAGTCCGTCAATATTCTGGGTGATCACGGTGCCCATCAGGCCCAGTTCCTCGAGCCGGGCCAGGCCGAAATGACCGGCATTGGGTGCGGCATTCATAAGTACATCCCGCATTTCGGCAATCAGGGTTTTCCAGATTTTTTCCGGATCCTTTAAAAAAGCGTTGATATGGGCATATTCCATGGGATCAAATTTCTCCCAAAGGCTGCCCGGCCCGCGGAAAGGCGGTATCCCGCTTTCCACGGAAATCCCCGCACCTGTCAGCGCCACTGTATGCCTGGATGAAAGCAGATACTCGGCGGCTTTGGCGATCTCTTCTCTCATATGCCCCCCATTGCTGCCTATAATTCAAAAGTCATGTCCCGGCTGACGCCGAAACAATCGATTTGCGAATCATTGTCTGAAAGCGCCCGTCGGCATCCGGCCACCAGTTCATCCATCTGGTCATCGGTCCGGTCCTGATTGAGATGAAACAGGCCCAAAGATTTAACCCGGGCCTCCATGGCCATGCGCAGGGTATGCATGCACGAGGAATGCCCCCATTCGATGCTTCTGCTGTATTCCCCGGGGCTGAATTCCGCGTCATGGATCAACAGATCCGCGCCTTCACAAAAGCTTACATAATCGGCATGCCGGCATCCGCCGGGGTGCACGAAACCCAGCTCGTTATCGGTCAGAAAAACAAAGGTTTTTCCGCCTTCCTGAAATTTGTACCCGCACCCGCCGTTGGGATGGCTCAGGGAAATGGGCGTCACGGTCACAGAGCCAATCTCAAAGGCATCCGGGCATCCATCCCGGTAAATCACCTGTGCGGTCAGATCCGAATACCGTACCGGAAAAAGCGGGGGCCGCATGAGCTTGGTCACAATGGTTTCCACGTATTTGCCGGGAAACGGGCATCGGTGCATCATGATCCGGGAGGTTTTCTCGTAAAGCGGCTTGAAAAAGGGAAACCCCATCAGGTGATCCCAATGGGAATGGGTGAAAATAAAGTGGTATACCTGCCGGTTTTCCCGGATCAGCTGGTTGCCGAGCCTGCGAATGCCGGTTCCGGCATCCACGATAATCAGGTCATCGCTTCGGGTGCGGATTTCAATGCAGGTGGTGTCGCCTCCGTATTTTTGAAACTCGCGACCTGAAACCGGAATGGATCCGCGGGATCCCCAGCATTTGATATACATGAACACCCCTTGAAAAAGGCTCAGCCGGTACAAGCGCCGAGAAACGTGTACCAGACACCGTCGTTGATCCACCGCTGGACAATGCGGCCCGGTCCGTAATGAATCATCTCTTCGACATGCCGGGCCTGGGTTCGCAAAAGACCCGAGAGAATGAACCATTTTTTTTCATAAAATTCAGGGCTTGCCAGCAGTTGTCGCATTACGTCAAAATGGATATTGGCCATGACAAGATCCACCGGGCATGCCATCAGGTCCCTGGCGTCTGCGATGACCGCCAGTGTCCGGGCATCCAGGTTGTTGGCACGGATATTTTCCCGGGTGGTGCGCACGGCCAGGTCGTTATTGTCCACTGCCAGCACCCGGGGACAGCCCAGTCTGGCCGCTGCCAGGGCCAACAGGCCCGTGCCGGTTCCCAGGTCCAGGGCCGACCCGGCACCTCCCTGCTGCCAGACGATTTCCAGGGCTTCCAGGCAGCTTTGTGTGGTGGGATGCGTGCCCGCGCCAAATACCACCCCGGGATCGAGCAGAATGGGAAGCCGGTCATCAGCCCGGCCTGAAGCCGCCCACGGCGGGGCCACGTAAAACCGATCTGTCACAAACGGTTTGATTTCGCCGCCGTGCCAGTCCGCATAGGACATGTGAAAGGTGTCCACGAGCACGAGTTCCGGCTGCCGCCGCAGAAGCGCGTTTACCCGGCTTTCCGCGGGCCGGGTGAAAAAAAGAAAGGCCGCGTCAGACTCCTGCCAGTTGCCGATAAATTCCGGGCCAAGTCCATCAGGCGCGTTTGCTACGCGGCCCCGGAGATAATAAATATGCAGATCGTTATACGGTATGTCCACCTGCCTTTGCAGTTTCTGTTTCCATGATTTTGTCAAACATCTCATATGCAGCCCGGACCACCGGATTGTCATCAGGCAGCTCGATCATGGGCCGGCCCTGAAAATCATAATCATAAACCGTGTCGTCCTCGGGCAGAACGCCGCCAAGTTCGATACCCGCTTGGTTTAACATTTCCAGGGCCTGATCCGGCGCCCCGGACTTGACCTGGTTGATGATCACGTAACTTCTGGCCACCCCAATATTTAAGCTCCGGGCCAGCTCATGGATCCGCATCGCCGCCTGCAGCCCCCGCCGGGAAGCGTCGGTGACGATCAGCAGAACATCCACGTTGTGGGTTGTCATCCGGCTGATATGTTCCATACCCGCCTCATTGTCGATCACAATATAGGGGTAGTTGTCCTGGAGCCGGTCAAGGAAATTGGTCAGCAAAGTGTTGGCCGCGCAATAGCAGCCCTGGCCTTCGGGTTGCCCCATGACCACCAAATCGCAGTCACCGGATTCCATGACCGCCTGCTCCAGGCGCATGGACATGAAAACGTCCTTTGTCATACCGCTGGGCACCTTGCCCTTTTTCATGTCTTCCCTGGCCTGCCCCAGTGTATCGGTGATCTCCAGGCCGAGCACCTCGTTTAAATTGGCATTGGAATCGGCATCAACAGCCAGAACAGGTTTGCGATCGGTTTTTAACAAATATTTAATCAGCAGGCCGGCGGTTGTGGTCTTGCCGGTGCCGCCCTTGCCGGCCAGTGCAATGGAATAAGCCATATAAAAAGGTCCTTTCTCTCAAAATTTCGATTATCGAAAACAAATTAGGCCACATACCCGAAACAGTCAAGTATCTTTTGGCCGCAGCCATCCCGGTCAAACCCATTGGATTTGATTCTTCACTTGTAATATGCTACCCAAAAAGCTGCAGATGCGGCAAAATTTACAAAGAACCAGGAAAAAGGCATCATGAGCACAACTGTGTATTGCAAAGACATTGAGGTCAAACTAAAGGCGCACACGGGCATGGCCGATATCACCGGCCAAATCGAGGCGATGGTCAGGGAATCGGGGATCCAAAACGGCCGGATTTCCGCCACCATCATCGGCTCCACCGGCTCGTTGACCACAATTGAATACGAACCCGGTGTTATCGAGGACCTTCGCCGGGCCATTGACCGAATGGCCCCCAGGGAAATGGAATACGAGCATGAAAAGGCCTGGCACGACGGAAACGGCCACAGCCATGTCCAGGCGGCAATCATCGGGCCGTCGGTTTCCATGCCCGTGCGCAGCGGCAGAATGCAGTGCGGCACCTGGCAGCAGGTGGTGGCCATCAACCATGACAACCGGGACCGGACCCGGACCGTGGCCGTCACCCTCATGGGTGAAAAATAATCCATGAACCCGGCGATGAAAACCCACCTGACTCACCTGGGCGCGGCCCTGCGCTTTATCACCATCCTGCCGGCCGGAGCGGCAGACGCCTATCATCCCAGGGCCATGATCCCTTTTTTCCCGGCCGTGGGCCTGATCCTGGGCTTGATCCTGGCTGCGGCGGATGCGCTTTTTTTCCGCCTTTTTTCCCCCTCCGCAGCCGGAGCGGCAGACGTCATCGTCCTGGTGGTGCTCACAGGGGCCCTGCACTTAGACGGGCTGGCAGACGCGGCTGACGGTTTTTTCTCCCACAGGGACCGGGAAACCACCCTTTCGATCATGAAAGACAGCCGCATCGGGGTCATGGGGGCCGTGGCGCTGATCTGCGTGCTGCTGGCCAAGTACGGGGGGTTTTGCGGGCTGCCGGGCCACGGAACCGCCGGTTTTGAGCGGTTTTTGACCCTGATGCTCGTGCCCGCCTATGCCAGATCGACCATGCTTCTGGGTGTGCGGTTTCTGCCCTATGCCCGCCCCGCCGGGGGCACGGCTGCAGACCTGTTCGGCCGCCCCCTGTCAGCCGGCAATTTCTGGGGAATCGGGGTCTGCGTGCTCCTCAGCCTCCTGCTGGGCTGGCGGGGTCTGCTTCTGATTCTGGTATTTTTTGGAACCAGCGCATGGCTTATCCGGTTTTACCGCCGACGCATCGGCGGGATCACCGGAGACATGCTCGGGGCCATGTGTGAAATCACCGAGGCGCTTTTGCTGATCTGTGCCGCAATCCGGCTCTAGCCCCGGACCGGGCCGCGCTTGAACCCGGTTTCCACCAGGCATTGCACCATGGCCACGGCCTGATCATCGCTGATGTCATCGGTGTTGATGATCATATCGTAATGCGTGGGCTCATCCACATTGGTATAAAAATACCTGCGGGTAAAGGAGCGGCGCCGGGCCTCCACGTCATAAATCTGCCGCCGGGCCTCTTCAGCGGATACATTTAAGTCCTCTGCCACCTTTTGTATCCGGTTTTCCAGGGAAGCAATAAAGCGAAGCCGGATGTTTTCCTCCCGTGGGATGATAAAGGTTGCCCCCCGGCCGACAATCACTGCCTTGCCGTGCCGGCCGATGGTGCCGATGATCTTCATGAGATGCTTCATGTACTGATCCGGCCACAGATGCCGCTGTTCCACAATTGTGGCGATCACGTCCTCGAGCATGTTCAGGCCCTTTTCGTCCAGGGTTTCCAGCACCTTGGCGCTCATATTGGAATCTTTGGCCATCTGCTGAATGATTTCCCGGTCAAACAGCTCATACTCAAAGGCTTTGGCCAGTTTTACGGCAATTTCGTTGCCCCGGCTGCCGGGCTGCCGGGAAACGGTTATAACGGAGCTTTTGACGGGCTCCTCTTTCTTTGCAGCCTCCCTGGATGCCTGCCACTGCTGAATCTGCTCCTCGACTATTTTGTCCACAGAACGTCCCCGATGAATTTTCATTCAGCCTCCTTACCATTGGATTACAGTACATGGGCAAACACTTGCGCAAATGATTTTAACACTGCCTTATTTTTATATAATTTTGAAACCCGGCCGTGTCAATCCGGCTTCCCGGATTTACCGGAGTTTGCAGCTTCGGGATCCAAAGGCATGCGGCACTTTTATGCATTATCCGCGCAAATGGCGTCTGCCAGGCGGCAGCCGGCATCCCGGGCCTGCTGAAGGTAGAGGGGATGTTTTTCAACATCGCCTTCAAATTCCAGTTCCCGGTACAGCAGACTGTCCCACAAGCGGGTGTCGAGCACGTCGAAAAAATACTTCACCGTCAGAAGGGTCCCGTCAAACAGCCGCTTTCCCTTTGTTGCACCAGCGGAAATCAACAATCCCTGACGCCGGTTCGGCCGTTGGCCGGGTTCACTCTTGTCGATCCAGTATTTTTTCACCCACAGGGACTGGCATCGATCCATGAGCGCCTTGACATGGGCGCTGACCGTGTAGAAAAAAATGGGCGTGGCCAGCATGAGCCCGTCTGCGGCCAGCATGGCGTCGCGCACGGCCTGAAAATCATCTTTGATCACGCATTCACCCGCGTTTTTGCACCCGTATATCTCCAGACAGGGCGATATCTTTTGGTCCCGCAAAACAATTTCCTCCACCTGCGCCCCCTGGCTTTTTGCCCCGGCCACGGCTTCTGCCAGCAGGGTTGCGGTGTTTCCCGCACGCCGCGGGCTGCCGTAAATGGCAACAATTTTTCCCATAAGCCTGCCCCTTGCTTTAAATGTTCGGATGTGTTGCTCCGGCCCCCCCCTTGAAACTTTGCACACAGTCGGCCATGATGCCGGCCCGTGGGTGGTTTGCGAGTCGCATTGAGCGCGCAGGCGGTCAGCAGGGAGCAAACCGCCCCCGGGCCGGCATCATGCGAAAATTACAGAACCAGGCACAAACAGCAACTTTTTTTGAAATTGCCTGGGAATTGATTCTGTCAGGCCTGGCCGGAAAAAACAAGCGCATTGTCTTCACACAGCAAAGCCCGCTGCAGCGGCAGCGGGCTTTGCTGTGTGATACCGGAAAAATCAGAAATATTAAAAACTGTAGTAAATCCCCATTCCGCCGAACCAATCCGTGTCCTGATCCGGAAGCACATCCTTGTCAAAATTGTCCGTGTAGGCCAGATAGGCCGTTACTTCCAGGGCCTCGGTGAGGGCATAGGCGCAGTCAACCGAAAGCAGGTATTCGTGAAAGCCCGAATCCTCGCCCGCGCTTGCGTCATCGCCGGCGATGCCCACAGCCGCCCCGGCTCCCAGGGTCAGGTCTTTTGCCAGTTCATAGGCATAGCCCAGTGAAACATTGACATAATAATCCTCCACCTCGTCAAAGTCGTAATATCCCGTAACACCGGCAGTAAACCCGGAAAACGGCTCAACCGATAAGCCCGCATAAACCTCCCGGGTCCCGGATCCGCCTTCGGGAAACAGGTATTCGATATAGCCGACGCTCACATCCACGGGATCCAGGGAAAACCCGTAGGACAGGGTCAGATCGACTTCGGAAAACTCCCCGCTGTTTAGCGTATCATCATAGTCGTCTATATCCATATTGGCCCAGACGTTGAAACCAAAACCCCCTGAACTCACATCCACTGAAGGCTGAGCCACAAGCCCGTCATTAAACGTAATTCCCCGCCACACATAAGCCGAAGCAAAATCCGTTCCCGCAGTGACATCAGCGGCAAGGGCCCTGCCCGACAACCCGGTCATAGCACATAACACCACCAGCAATCCTGTTAAAACCGATACCTTCATCTTTTTCCGCATTCTCTGTTCCTCCTGATGATCTGTTATTGAAAAACACCCAACTCCGAACCTGTATTCCATATAGCCAGAACCGTGCCAGTTGCGCGGAAAATCTCGATTTTCAATTATTTTCTATTTTAATCGAGAGGTTATATTCAACCTTAGTGTTTTCTAAAAAATAGACAGAAACTGTTATTTTTACATTTTTGTATTTCAAATCTTCAATTTTTACATTTTTGTAAAAAAAACAAAATTGCAGTTCTTAGGATTTTTCTGGCATTTTCCGCGTTACTAACGGGGCTTGGCCATGGGGCCGGTTGGGTGGGCTTTGCGAGTCGCATTGAGCGCGCAAGCGGTCAGCAGGGAGCAAAGCCCACCCGGCCGGCCCCATGCGAAAACCACTGAGCCACTTATGATCCCCGCCGGAAACACGCCCCCGGAAAAACGCTCAGGGCATTTACAGACCGGGGCAATTGTCATTGACATGGCCCCGGCCGCTCTTTATCCTTATCCATAATCTTCAGACACAGGAAAGACCCATGAGCAGCCCATACCGCCCGGCATACCTGGAAAGCCACAAAACCGGCAAACTGGCCGAAAAAATCCGCCGGGCATACGAAATCCTGCAAGACTGCACCCTTTGCCCAAGGCAGTGCCACGTCAACCGGACAGCCGGCGAAACCGGAATCTGCGGGACCGCTGAACAGATGGTGGTTTCGGGCTGCCACCCCCACTTTGGCGAGGAAACCCCACTGGTGGGCCGGCACGGCTCGGGCACTATATTTATGACCGGCTGCAGCCTGACCTGCTGCTTCTGCCAGAACTGGGAAATCAGCCATGAATGCCGGGGCGAACCGGTAACAGCACATCAGGCCGCAGACATGATGATGGAGCTCCAGACCCTGGGCTGCCACAACATCAATTTTGTTACCCCCACCCATGTGGTGCCGCAAATTTTATCCGCCCTGGAAAAGGCTGTTGAAAAGGGCCTGCACATTCCCCTGGTCTACAACTGCGGCGGATATGAAACCCGGGAAACCTTACGCCTGCTCCAGGGGATTATTGATATCTACATGCCGGATTTGAAATTCATGGATCCCGGCATTGCCAACCGGGCCTGCGATGCCCCGGACTACCCGGAAACCGTCAAAGCCGCTCTAAAAAAAATGCATCGACAGGTCGGAGATCTGGCGATCGACCCCCAGGGGATTGCCACGCGGGGTCTTCTGGTTCGCCACTTAGTGCTGCCGGAAAACCTGGCCGGCACCAGGGAGGCCATGGCCTTTGTTGCCAACGAAATTTCTCCGGACACCTATGTCAATGTCATGAGCCAATACCGGCCCATGGGCCATGCCGCAAAATTGCCGGAACTGGCCCGGCCGGTTTGGCCCGGGGAATACCGGGATGCGGTAAACGCAGCCAGAGAGGAAGGAATCCACAGACTTGACCGACCCTAAAACCGATACTTCCGGAAAACATTCCTATACACCCCTGCCCCGGTCCTATAAAAACCGGTTTGGATTTTCCCTGGCCTGCCCATCGTTTATCTATCCGGATCACATCCTGCCCAATGTCTCCATGCTGGCGCCGTTTGTGGATGAAATCGAGGTGCTGGTATTTGAAAGCACCCCTGCGGACAATCTTCCCCCCCAGGACGATATCCGGCAGATGGCGGCCCTGGCAGAAAAGGGGCAGCTTTCCTACAACGTGCACCTGCCCACAGATGTCAGCATTACTGATCCGGACCCGGATCGGCAAAAACAAGCCATTGAACGCATTGTTGCAGCCGCAGACCGTACCCGCCCCCTTGCGCCCGTGACCTGGACCCTGCATCTGCCTTTTGAAGAAAACAGCAAAGATGCGGGCACGGTACAAAAATGGCAGAAACGGGCCATTGATGCATTGGAACGGCTGCTGGTCCGGAGCGGGATTGCCCCCCGGCACATCTCCATTGAAAACCTGGATTATCCGCCCGAATGGATGGAGCCAGTGGCAGAAGCCATGGATGTTTCCGTATGCCTGGATACCGGCCACCTGCTGGAATACAATTTTGACATCCTTGAAACCTTTGAACTTTTCCGCCCCAGGATCACGATCCTGCATTTATATGGCGACGTGGCCGCCGGCCGGGGCCATTTGGGCCTTCATCGCCTGGATGCCCGGCATGTTCCGGCTGTATCGCGAATTCTTGAGGGATTTTGCGGCACTGTGAGTCTGGAGGTATTTTCCTTCAATGATCTGAGCAAATCCCTTCCGGCCCTGGAGGGCCTTGTTTCCTGAGGGCCTTGCAGATATTGCTTGACTTTGCCGGGAGCCATTGGTTAAAAATTTTGCAACAATTGAAACAGGGCGTTTTTTGCAAACGGAACACGGTGCAAACCCGTGACGCTCCCGGCGCTGTGAACCGGTAAACGCCCGCGTGCATGCAGGGCCATGGCACTGCTGTCACTGCCGGTTTTTAAAGCCGGCGGGAAGGCGCACGCGGGATATAACAGCCGGCAAGTCAGAAGACGTGTACAAAAACGTGAATTTTCGGAATCCGATGGCAAAGGGTTCCGGCAGGAAAACCCATGTTTTCCGGTCGGAGCCCTTTTTTTGTTAAAAGCTTTTTACCGCGTCCGCTGTTTTTTCAGGAAGGAAGCCCTGCGGCCGGGGTCAGTTTTTTCGCTCCTGACCGTTTACGGATTCAGCCAATGCCTTCGCTTAAAATTTCAAAAACTCGGCCTGTCGGCCTCAAACAGTTTGAAATTTTT
>Ga0182239_1000073_pt1 | contig 34441 bp, 31 predicted proteins | sample hydfrate6_PW_210_FD_132456 | JGI IMG/M metagenome (GOLD analysis project Ga0182239, IMG submission 132456) | Subsurface microbial communities from deep shales in Texas, USA - hydraulic fracturing test 6_PW_210 | ecosystem: Environmental > Aquatic > Deep subsurface > Shale gas/oil reservoir >... | reverse complement strand
GTACAGGGCCGTCCATGGTCGATTTTAGCGCCGCCAGCAGCTCCGCCCCGTAGTCCCGGACATCGGCCGCACTGGCCACGTCCACCTTTCTGCCCGAGCCAAGAACCCGCGCGTTTGCGTCCACCTGGATAATTTTCGCGTTTTCGGGCCAGTAATCCATGTCGTACTGGGGCAGGGTGCCAAACGGGCCCAGGCGGCAGCCCAGGGCGAGCACCACGTCGGCCCTGGAAAGAATCCGCATGGCTGCCTTGGACCCGCAGTACCCGATGGGCCCCGCGGCCAGTTCATGTGCGGCCGGAAAGGAATCATTATGCAGATAACTGTTGACCACCGGGGCCTTGAGGTATTCGGCCAGGGCGCGGGTTTCGTCCAGGGCATCTCCCTGGCTGACCCCGCCGCCGGCGATGATGACCGGATATCTGGCGTTTGCCAATATTTGCGCGGCTTCCTGGATTGCCTGCCTGGAACCCGGCCCCCTGCTGATCTCCAGGGAAGGATAAATCTCATCGGTTAGTTCTCCGTAAAAATAGTCCCTGGGGATATTGAGCTGCGTGGGTGCATTTTCCAGCTTGGCCATGTAAAAGGCGCGCCGTGCCAGCTCTGCCATGCGCTCCGGCCGGTTGACCCGCACCTGGTAGGTGGTCTGCTCCCGGAACCAGCCCATCTGGTCGAGCTCCTGGAAACCGCCGTTGCCGATTCCCATGGAGCCTGCCTCCGGTGTAATTGCCACTACCGGGGAATGGGCCCAGTAAGCCGCTGTAATGGCGGAAACGAAATTGGCCGCACCCGGTCCGTTCTGAGCAATACAGGCCTGGGGACGTCCCGTTACCCGGGCCAGACCGTCTGCTGCATGTGCCGCGGCCTGTTCATGGGCCACGGACACAAACCGGATGCCTGCTGCGGGGAAAAGGTCCAGTGCATCCATGTAGGCCGACCCCACGATTCCGAAAACCGTTTGCACGCCTTCTGCCACCAGGGCTTCCACCAGGGCTTCACTTGGCGTCATTTTGTATCCTGCCATTTACTCCCTCCTGATACTGTCGATTAATTTGTCTACACTGTATTGAAAAAAAGTATCAAAATCTTCACTTTCAAGCATCGTGCCCCGCAATTTGCGCATCTGGATCAATCCGTGCAGCGAGGCCCAGAAAAGCATGGCATAATTGCCGGGATAATCTTCAGCAAAAACCCCTTCTGCAGCTCCCTGAGCAACCGTATCGGCAATGTTTTCCAGAATCGCAGCCCCCTTGGAATCAATGGTGCGTTTTTCATTCTCGGGAAAAAAGACCTGCGGGGAGGAAAGAAAATAATTGATTACGTCAAAATAGTCCTTGTGCTTTTGGCTGAACCGATAATAGGCTTCTGCGCCCTTTTTCAGCCTTTCCCGGCAATCCGCGATGCCCTCGGTCTCAGAATTCACGTATGCGTGAAGAATTTCAAGTCCTTCCTTCTGAAGTGCGGCAAAGAGTTCCTCTTTGTTTTTGAAATAAAAATAGATGGAGCCGATGGAAAGCTCGGCCTTCCGGGAAATCTTGTTCACCGAGGTCTTGGAAAACCCTTCTTTTAACAGCAGCGCTCTGGCGGCATTTAAAATCTGGGTCCGGCGCTGCATTTTCTCCCGCTGTCTTCTTTCCTTCTGTCCCATATACCGATTTCTTCTGAAATGATTGACGTTTTGTCCTACAGCTCCATGAGTTGTCCGCCGGTAATATTGACGGCCTGGCCGGTGATATACGAAGATGCACCCGAGGCCAGAAATGCCACCAACTCGCCGACTTCCGCCGGATCGCCGATCCGGCCCAGGGGAATGGACTGGCACATTTCCTGCTCCCGGGCCTCGGGCGTGGTATTGAAAAACTGCGCTTCCAGGCCGAAGCGCCATTTCTCGATATCTGTCATGATCTGGCCCGGGCACACGGCATTAACCCGGATGCCGGCACCTGCCAGTTCTTTTGCCATGGTCCTGGTCAGCATGATCACCCCGGCCTTGGCCGCGGCATAGGCGGAATTAAACAGCGGCGGCACCTTGCCGGCCCGCGAGGCGGTATTAATTATGCATCCCCCGCCGCTTTTCTTCATTACCGGGATTGCGGCTTTCGACACCCGGAAAACCCCGTGAAGATTAATATCAATGGTTTTCATCCACGCCGTTTCGTCATAATTTTCCAAATCACTGGGCACGCCGAATGATGCCCCGGCATTATTGCAAAGCACGTGCACCGCGCCGAACTGATCGACCACGGACTGCACCATTTCCGCCACCGACCGGGTATCACTCACATCCACGGCAACCGCCCGGCAGGCCACGCTGTAATCCGCTGCCAACTGCCTTGCAATTTCCTGCATTTCCCCTGAAGTGGCCGTACTGACCTGGCCCTCTTCATGCCGGGCATCCCCGAGATCGGCAATTGCAATGTTTGCACCGCATTCGGCCAACTTCCGGGCAATGGCATACCCGATGCCGGTTTTTTTCCCGGCGCCAGTAACGATCGCGGTCTTTCCCTGCAAATCCGTGTACATGTGTTCTTCCTCATGTTTATTGAGTGGGTCTCAATTTTAGAACTATATTCTAAATTCGAAAAAGTCAAGGGGCTTTTTTTACAAAGTGGTTTATATTTGAACCCCGGGGATTTTGAAGTCTTCCGGGGATATATTGGTGGAACTATCAAAGGGCCGCCCCTGCGAAAAACCTTGAATCCCCGGATTTTCTCGATTTCGACAGAAAGACGAACAGTTTATCTTTCCAGAAACCCCAGCAGCCACTGCAGCCGGCCCGGCTTTTTGGATATAGCGCCTTCCGGACAGATTTCCAGGCAGCAGTAGCACCGGATGCAGGCGCCGTAATCATATTCCGGCACAGATCTGCCCTCTTTGGCCGAACCGATAGCCCCGGCCGGACAGATCTTTTTGCACTGGTAACAAAGCGTGCACGCATTTTTGTCCGGGACCGGCCGCTCCACAAAAAGATCCCTGAAAGTCCGGGTATTCAAGGGCCACCGATCCGAACCGGCAAACACGGAATCGCCGGCAGCCGGCACGAAATCCCGGACCTGCAGTTCTTCCACGGATTGCCCGACCACCCGGATGTCTTCCGGACCACCCACCCCGTAGCCTCTTTTGAACCCGTTGACAATCGTGGGGACCTTTTCAATATCCAGACCGACCAGACGGGTGGCCGCATAATCCACGGCAATGGCGTCCGTGCCCGCCAGCACCGCGCCCACTTGCCTGGGACGCCCCGCCCGGCCCGGACCTTCCCCCTCCAGGGCAACAATGGCATCCATGATGTGCAGCATGGGTTTGGGCTGATCAAACCCGAAAACCATGGCCCCGTACAAGTCGAGCAAAAAATCGGCAAAATCCGCATGCACAGGCAGGCGCAGGTGCATCTTGGATTTTTCCATGCCCGGCATGGCTCCCAGCAGGAGCTTGACCGCGCCCGTGATATACGTAATGCCATGGGTTTTCAGCTTGGGCATGCAAAGGATCATATCCGCATCAAAATACGCCTCAGAAATATCAATGTGCTTAAACCGCGCACCCCTCTCGAAATGCAGGGTGCGGGCCCTTGACGGGTCGGCGACTTCCACGTTTTCCCCTTCCACCACGGCCGCATACCCGGTTTTTTTGATCACCCGCTGCAGCGAAAATACAGCCGGGGATTCCACCAGCACCGGCGTGCCCCCGTACCGCCTGACCAGGCGAACCACGGCCCTGAAAAATTCCGGATGCGTGATAACGGCCTGATCGTCTTTTGCCACGGTCAGTAAATTGGGCTTTACCGCAACCCGGGCACCGCAGAAACGATCCGGTGCAAACCCGATATCCGAAAGACACTTCTCAATCGCCCTGCAAACCGCATCCTGCCCGTAGGTAACGCATTGTGAAACCGAGACCGGTGTTGCCATGGAACACTCCTTTCTTTCCGGCTGCCCAGGGATTCGGCCTGAGCCGGAACCCGGGTATAATAATTTGACATCAGAACAAATCAAGGATATCAATCTAAATGAAACATGGCAAATTTGCGGATTGCCCTTCGCGGCGCCGCCGCCTCAGCCACAGACTTCCCTGCACTGCAGACAAATACACAACAAGCAAGCTGGACCCGGAATGGACGCATCCACACGGAATTTTTTTAACAAAATCGCCAGGGCCGGCTCGGTAAACCCCTTTACAGACGAACACACGGAGCTGGAACTGGAAATAAGCGGACTTTCGCCCGAGGTCTCCCGGGGCGAGCGGACCGAAAAGATATTTTACGAGCTTGAAAAACGAATCTCCCAGCTCACGGAAAAGGGCCACGGCCACATCAATGCATTCAAGGGCGAAGACAAGGAATTGATGCGCCGCGTGTTTCTCTATGAGCTCTTCTACCGGTTCAAGGATCAATACGACCAGCTGATCCAGAACCAGATCGCTGCCGGGGACACGCCGGTGCGGATCCCGTTTTTCAATGACGTGCATGAAGCCATGGAAGCGCGGGGCTTTAACGAGGAGGAGTTCAGGCATTACTTCGCCCTGGCTTTTCAGCTCAGGCGGGCGTTTTATTTCATCGACCGGGGTCTTGTGGGCAACAGCCCCTCCATGAAACACCTGCGCCTTTCGCTGTGGAAAAACATATTTACTCACAATCTCGAACTATATGACCGGTACCTTCGCGACCGGATGGAGGATTTTTCCACGCTGCTGCTCGGAGAAACCGGCACGGGTAAGGGATCAGCGGCACTGGCAATCGGCAGATCCGGATATATTCCGCTTAACAAGAGATGGAAAAGCTTTACCGAAAGCTTTACCCGGTCTTTTGTGTCTTTGAACCTCTCGCAGTTTCCCGAGACCCTGATCGAATCCGCGCTGTTCGGCCACAAAAAGGGGGCGTTTACCGGAGCGGTGGAGGACTACCAGGGCGCATTTGAATCCTGCAGCCCTTACGGCGCCATCCTGCTCGATGAAATCGGCGAGGTCTCCGAACCCATCCAGATCAAACTGCTGCAAGTACTCCAGGAACGCATCTTCACGCCCGTGGGATCACAGAAACAAAGCCGGTTCAAGGGCCGGGTGATTGCTGCCACCAACCGCCCTCTGGAAGACATCCGGGACCGGAAAATCTTCCGGGATGACTTTTACTACCGCCTGTGTTCGGACGTAATTACCGTTCCCCCGCTGCGCCGCCGGATCCAGGAAAAGCCGGAAGAACTCGACCTGCTTTTAAACTTTACCGTGGAACGCCTGGTGGGCAAGCCGTCGCCGGAACTCGTGGAAATGGTGCGCAATGCCGTGGACCATGAAATGGGCGAGGAATACCCCTGGCCCGGAAACGTGCGTGAGCTGGAGCAGTTTGTCCGCAGGATCCTGCTGAAGGGCACCTACAGCGGAGAGCCCGCCTTTATCAGCGGAGAACTTGACCGCCGCCTCATTACGGGCATTGAACAGGGCAGCATCAACGCCGCCTCCCTGATGTCGGGCTACTGCTACCTGCTTTACCAGCGGCATCACAATTTCGAGGAAGTCGCCCGGAGAACCGGCCTGGATCGCAGAACGGTCAAAAAATACATTCAGGACTGGGAAACCGCGGACAACGAAGAAACCGTTTCATAACGGGCCTACCGGGTTTCGCTGTGGTATTGCTGCAGCGACTTGGTGACCGGTTCACCACTTCTGCGTGCGGCAATTCCCTTTGCCGCGGCAGTGGCCGCAGCCGTGGTCGTGATGTAGGGCGCCTTGAACCGGATGGCGGTCTTGCGGATATAGGAATCATCCTCCTGGCTTTCCCTGCCCGCCGGGGTATTGATCACGAGCTGGACCTCCCGGTTCTTGATGGCATCCACGATATCCGGCCGGCCGTGGCCGAGCTTCTTTACCACCTGTGCGGCAATGCCGTGCGTTGACAGAAACGCCTGGGTCCCCTTGGTGGCATAAATGGTAAAACCCAGATCTGCAAACAGCCGCGCCGGTTCCACAACACTGCTTTTGTCCGGGTCGGCCACCGTGATCAGCACACTTCCTTCCACGGGCAGCGGCGACTGCGTGGCTTCCTGGGCCTTGAAAAACGCCATGCCGAAGGAATCGGCAATCCCCAGGACCTCTCCCGTGGATCTCATCTCCGGTCCCAGCAGCGGATCCACCTCGGGAAACATGTTAAACGGGAAAACCGCCTCCTTGACCCCGTAATGGGAAATAATGGGCCGCTGGAGGTTGAAGTCCGCCAGTTTCCCGCCCAGCATCACCCTGGTGGCAATCCGGGCCATGGCAAATCCGCACACCTTTGAGACCAGGGGCACGGTGCGCGAGGCCCGGGGGTTGGCCTCCAGGATATAGACCATGTCGTCGGAAATGGCATACTGGATGTTCATCAACCCGACAACGCCGAATTTCACTGCCAGCCGCCGGGTATGGTCGATGATAGTCTCCACGTGCTTCGGCGGGATGCTCACCGGCGGAATCACGCAGGCCGAGTCCCCGGAATGGATGCCGGCCAATTCGATATGCTCCATGACCGCCGGCACAAATGCGTCCTCGCCGTCGGCGATCGCATCGGCTTCGGCCTCGATTGCCGATTCCAGGAACTTGTCAATCAAAACCGGGCGCTCTTCTGAGACCTCCACGGCTGCGGCCAGATATTGCTTTAGCATCTGCTCGTCCATGACGATCTCCATGGCACGGCCGCCCAGTACGTAGGAGGGGCGCACCATGAGCGGATAACCGATCTTTTCGGCAACAGCCAGGGCTTCTTCAAAAGAGCGGGCCATGCCCGATTCCGGCTGAGGAATGCCCAGCTTGCTTACAATCTGGTGAAATTGATCCCGATCTTCTGCCGCGTCAATGGTTTGGGGGGAGGTTCCCAGAATTTTCACGCCCGCGGCTTCGAGCTGGGTTGCGATATTCAGGGGGGTCTGCCCCCCGAACTGCACGATCACACCCTCGGGCTGCTCCTTTTCGTAAATGGAGAGCACGTCTTCGGCGGTCAGGGGTTCAAAATAGAGCTTGTCCGAGGTGTCGTAGTCCGTGGAAACGGTTTCCGGGTTGCAGTTGACCATGATGGATTCATAGCCGGCCTCCCGCAGGGCAAATGCCGCGTGCACGCAACAGTAGTCAAACTCGATGCCCTGGCCGATGCGGTTGGGCCCGCCGCCCAGGACCATGATCTTCTTTTTCCCGCTTACCGGCACCCGGTCTTCGGCATTGTAGGTTGAATAATAATACGCGGCATCCTCCACCCCGGATACCGGCACCGCATGCCATGCCTCGGTCACGCCCAGCGCCTTTCTTCTGTTCCGGAGCGCGACCTCGCCCACATCCAGCAATTTCGCCAGGTATCGGTCTGCAAACCCGTCCTTTTTGGCCTGCACCAGCAGCTCATCGGGCGGCAGCTGCCCCCGGTACTGCAGGATCTGCTCTTCTACTTCCACCAACTCCTGCATCTGCCGGATAAACCAGGGATTAATCCGGGTCAGCTCCCAGATGCGATTGATTCCGGCTCTTTTGCGGAGCGCCTCGTACATGAGAAACTGCCGCTCGCTTGTGGGCGTGGCCAGCATGTCAAGCAATTCGTCCAGGGTTTTTGTGTTAAAATCCCGGGCAAAGCCCAGCCCGTAACGGTTGATTTCCAGGGAACGGATCGCCTTCTGTAGGGCCTCCTTGTAATTTTTGCCGATGCTCATGACCTCGCCCACGGCCCGCATCTGGGTGCCGAGCTTGTCTTCGATCCCGGAAAATTTTTCAAATCCCCACCTGGCGAATTTTACCACCACATAATCACTGGACGGGGTGTATTGTTCCAGGGTACCGCCGCGCCAGTAGGGGATCTCATCAAGTGTCAAACCGCCGGCCAAAAGCGCGGATATAAAGGCAATGGGAAAGCCAGTGGCTTTTGATGCCAGGGCCGAGGAGCGGGAGGTGCGGGGATTGATTTCAATCACCACCACCCGCCCGGTTTCCGGGTTATGGGCAAACTGAATGTTGGTGCCGCCGATGACCTCGATGGCCTCCACAATTGCATAGGAAGATTTCTGCAACCTGTCCTGCAGCTCCTGGGAGATGGTCAGCATGGGCGCGGTACAAAAGGAATCGCCGGTATGGATGCCCATGGCGTCCACGTTTTCAATAAAGCAGACCGTGATCATCTGATTTTTTGCGTCCCGTACCACTTCAAGCTCCAGTTCCTCCCAGCCCAGAACCGATTCCTCCACCAGAACCTGGTTAATATAGCTGGCGGCAAGCCCTCTTGCGGCGATTGTCCGAAGTTCCTCAACGTTGTATACCATGCCGCCGCCGGTGCCGCCCATGGTATAAGCCGGCCGGATAACCACCGGGTATCCCAGGTCCGCGGCCACCGCCTCTGCTTCTTCCACGCTGGTAACCGCAAGGTTTTGGGGCATCTCTATGCTCAGCCGATCCATGGTCTCCTTAAACGCGGTGCGGTCTTCACCCCGGGTAATGGCCTCCACGTTCACCCCGATGACCTTGACGTTGAACCGATCCAGCACCCCCGAGCTTGCCAGCTCGGAAGACAGGTTCAGGGCGGACTGGCCGCCCAGGTTCGGCAGCAGCGCATCCGGACGCTCCTTGTCAATAATCCGGGTCAGGGTCTCGACGTTCAACGGCTCAACATAGGTCACGTCCGCCATTTCCGGATCGGTCATGATGGTGGCCGGATTGGAGTTGACCAGCACGATCTCGTATCCCAGCGAACGCAGCGCCTTGCACGCCTGTGTGCCGGAATAATCGAATTCGCAGGCCTGACCGATAATAATGGGCCCGGATCCGATAATCATGACTTTACTGATATCCGTGCGCTTTGGCATATCCACTCCTTTATCTGCAATCTTTAGATTTTATTTTTCACGCTTTGCCCGGGGATGTCTTACCCGACCCCCGATCCCCCATCACTGACCACTGACCACTGACCACTGACCACTGATTCCTGATTACCCATAACTAATAATAACTGCTGCCATCCCAGCAATGGGTGCACAGCTTTTCCTTGGGCAAACCGATGGCTTCCACCATATCTTCGAGCCGCTGGTATTTCAGGGAAGTCAGCCCGAGTTTCTCGCGGATCTTATTCACCATATCTTCAGTCTTTTGCGCATCCGGATCCGCATACCCGTGGATGATCTCTTCTCGCTCCCGTCCCTCCAGATCGTAGATGGCCTTGCGCCCGGCAAGATCCAGGGTGGAACGGGATGTGGAAAAGTTCAAAAACAGGCAGGGATAAACCAGGGTGGGACAGGCAATCCGCATATGCACCTCTTTTGCGCCCGCATCATAGAGGATACGGACATTGTCCTTTAACTGCGTGCCCCGGACAATGGAGTCGTCGCAAAAAAGCAGGCGCTTGCCGGAAATCAGCGCGGTGACAGGAATGAGCTTCATGCGCGCCACCAGATCCCGGTCCTGCTGGTTCTGGGGCATAAAGCTGCGGGGCCAGGTGGGCGTGTACTTGACAAAGGGACGCATGTAAGGAATTTTCTTTGCATTGGCATAGCCGATGGCGTGCCCGATGCCGGAATCAGGTATGCCGGAAACCGTATCCACCGTGGTGTCATCATCCCGGGCCAGAGCCCGGCCGCACCGGTAGCGCACGTCCTCCACGGAGATCCCCTCGTAGCTGGATGCCGGATACCCGTAATACACCCACAGAAAGGCACAGACCTGCATGTCATCTCCCGGCGGGCTGACGTCTCAAAGCCCTCGGGCGTGATCAAAACAATTTCCCCGGGCCCCAGGTAATGAACCACCTCGTAGCCGAGATTGAAAAACGCCGTGGTCTCGGATGTCACGCCATACCCGCCGTGCTTTTTGCCCAGCACCAGAGGGGTACGGCCCAGCCGGTCACGGGCGGCGTAAACCCCTTTTTCAGTCAAAAGCAGCATGCTGCAGGAACCCTGCACCTGTGCCTGCACGCTTTTAATGCCGTCCACGAAATTGTTGCCCTGGCTGATCAGCATGCCCACGAGTTCAGTGGGGTTGACCTCGCCTTCGCCGGCTTCGGAAAAATGAATGCCCCGATTAAAGGCGTCGGCTGCCAGCTCGGCCCGGTTGTTGATTTTCGCCACGGTGGCAATGCCGAAAGTCCCCAGGTGGGATCCGATAATCAGCGGCTGGGAATCATTGTCGCTGATTACGCCGATGCCCTTGTTTCCCTCCAGGTGCGGGAGCTCGGTCTCGAATTTCGTCCGGAAATAGCTGTTTTCAATATTCTTGATGGCCTTTGCCATGCCCCTGCTGTTTTTCACAGCCATTCCGCCCCTTTTGGTGCCCAGGTGGGAATGGTAATCCGTTCCGTAAAACAGATCCATGGTGCAGTCCGACTTCAAGGCGCATCCGAACAGTCCGCCCATATCTGCAAATGCCTCCGTTTGACAGTTAATGATTGCTTCGGTTTACACGTCCCCCTCCGGTCAGAATCTTTTAATACAGTTCAATATTTCAGGCAATATTTCTTTGCCGGCAGCAGACTGCAATGAAAATTTTTGCCCGACAAATCAATAATATGTAAATTTTCGCCCCCGGAAAAACATCCGTGCAATGAAAAATTGACTTTTCCCCCTGATTTGTTTAGAATTATTAGTTTATATCAAAATACACCGAAAGGAACTTCAACTTGATATATGACAAGGATCGAACTCCCGAAATGCTGGCACGTACGGCCGATATCCTGGAGAAGCTCGGCATCGAATACTGGCTTGACTCGGGCACCCTGCTAAGCGTTGTGCGGGAAAACGGAGTGTCCGCCTGGCACCGGAATGTCGACATGGCCATTGATGCAAAGCACCTGCCGGCGCTGATCGAGGCCAGAAATCGATTCCCCCGCTTCTGCCGGGTCAAGAAAGTCGCAGACAACTCCGGCCGGCAGTGGAGCCCTGCAAAAACGAGCCGGGTGCAAATCATGCACTGGTGGGAGAAAAGCAAAAAAATCCCCCCCTGCGTCAACATTACCCCAAAGCACAGGGTCGGATCCGAATACCGGTGGGTGGACCATAAGAGCTGCAAATCCGTGCCGGCCGAACTCCTGGAAAAACTGGACACGACGCTTGTCAGCGGCAGACAATACCCGGTCCCTGCGGCGGCTGAACAATATCTGGCCGCAAGATACGGGGACTGGAAAAAACCGGAGCGATACTGGTTTTCCACGATCGACGACCTGGCCATTGCATCCATGGACACCCTGGCATCGGTGCCCTTCAAGCCGCGCAAACAGCCGGACGGCCCGCCGGAGCAGGTATTGACGGGCAAGGCCCTGGACCGCATGAAAGCATTTCTGCTCAAGACCATCGACATCTTCAATGAGGCCGGCATCCGCTACTGGCTTGATGACGGCACCCTGCTGGGCATTATGCGCGCAGGGGACCTGATCCCGTGGGACCGGGATGTGGACCTCGGAATTGCCGGGGACAGCGTTCCGCTGGTATTGAAAAACCGGCACCGTTTTCTGCCCGCCTACATTCTCGTTCAGAAAACCGGGCAGACCCCCTGGCTGCCCGCCCCCTGCCGGAAATTCAAGTTCGGGGTTCCGCAGCGCCAGATCGACAGGTACATGTGCAAACTGCTACCTTTCGGGCCCGAGCGGCCGGCCAGGCCGCTGCCCTGGGGGGATCTGATCGCCAAATACCGGGTGGGCGACTACTATCACTGGCTTGACTGCGGCATGCTCAAGAAGGTGTCCGCGGATTTTTATGACAAGCCCGATACGATAGAGTGGGAAGGCAGAAAGGTATGCATTCCTGCAAACGCGGATGAATACCTCAACATCCGCTACGGCAACTGGCGGGAGCCGGACCCGACGTTTCAAACCGGCCTTGACGACAGCGCGATCGCGGAAAAGGGGATATAAAACACGCATGAACACGGCAAAAACCGCCCGGCTGAAAAATCTGCTCAATAACGGGCGCCTGGAATTTATCTGCGAAGCGCACAACGGCCTGAGCGCAAAAATTGTGGAGGAAGCCGGCTTTTCCGGTATCTGGGCCAGCGGGCTTTCCATTTCCGCCGCGCTCGGCGTGCGTGACAGCAACGAGGCCAGCTGGACCCAGGTGCTTGAAACAACCGAATTCATGAGCGATGCCACGGAAGTACCCATTCTTCTGGACGGAGACACGGGCTACGGCAACTTCAACAATTTCCGGCGCCTGGTAGGAAAGCTGGAGCAGCGGGGCGTTGCCGGCGTATGCATCGAAGACAAGCAGTTCCCCAAGGCCAATTCGCTCATCGACGGCAGGGAACAGGCGCTCGAGGACATCGATACCTTTTGCGGCAAGATAAAGGCGGGAAAAGACGCCCAGGCCGACCCGGATTTCTGTATAGTGGCCCGTGTGGAGGCCTTTATCGCCGGGCAGGGGCTGAAGGCCGCCCTTGAACGGGCCGAGGCCTACCGGCGGGCCGGGGCGGATGCGGTGCTTATTCACAGCAAAAAACGGACGCCTGAAGAAATCGAGGCGTTTATGAAAGAATGGGCCAACCGCCACCCGGTGGTCATCGTGCCGACCCGGTATTATTCGACCCCCACCGGCCGGTTTGCGGAGATGGGCGTCAGCATGGTCATATGGGCCAACCACATGGTCCGTGCCTCTGCAGCGGCCATGCAGAAAGCCGCGCAAAAAATTCATGCCGATGCCTCGATTGCGGCCATTGAGGACTGCATCACCCCCATATCCGAAATCTTCCGTCTCCAGGGCGCCTCTGAACTGGAAGCTGCAGAACTCAAATACAGCCGCATACAAAAAAACCGGGCCCGGGCCGTTATCCTGGCGGCCAGCAGGGGCGGACAATTCGGGGAGATGACCGCCGACCGGCCCAAGGCGCTTTTGAAAGTCAACAACCGGACCATCCTGGATGACACGGTATCCAAGCTGAAGCGGTTAAATATCAATGATATTCACGTGGTTCGCGGGTACAGAAAAGAAATGATTGCCGCCGACGGCTACCGGACCATTGACAATGACGAACACGAAACCACCGGAGACCTGTACTCCCTTTACCTGGCTCGCGGCAGGCTTGAAGGCGACTGTCTCATCATCTACGGAGACTGTCTTTACAGGTCGTACCTGATCACCGATCTTCTGGAAAAAGAAGGCGATATCCGGGCACTGGTGGACGCGGACAAGGACAAAAGCAGAAAAACCCACGATCACGTGGTGTGCAGCAGCCCCTATACCAACGATTTTTTCAACCGCAACATCCTGCTCAAGGATATCTCCGTGACCACCCATGATGAAAACGCCCACGGGGAATGGGCCGGCATCATTGCCGCGCGCCCGCAGGGCACCCGGCTGATCCGGGAAACACTCGAAAACATGAGCACCCGCAGCGGATTCAAACAGTTTTCACTTACGGACCTGTTAAAGGAACTGATCCCGGCAGCCAATATTCAGGTGGTATACACCAAGGGCGGGTGGCTCGACATTGACAACCTGGTGGATTTTGCGGAAGCAGGAGATTTTCTATGATTGATACGTACCGCTTCGGAAAGGCGCTGGCCGGATATGGATATGAGCGCTTCACCGGGGTACCCTGCTCTTTTCTGAAATATTTGATCAACTTCGCCCTGAATCACGGCGATTACGTGGAGGCGGCAAACGAGGGCGATGCCGTGGCCATCGCCGCCGGGGCGTTTCTGGGAGGGACAAAAACCGCGGTGCTCATGCAGAACTCCGGACTGACAAATGCACTTTCGCCTCTGACCTCATTGAACTACCCCTTTCGGATTCCGCTTCTCGGATTTGTCAGCCTGCGCGGGCAGCCCGGTATTGCGGATGCGCCCCAGCACGAACTGACCGGACAGACCACCGAAGCCATGCTTGAATGCGCCGACGCGCAATACGCCTACCTCAGCGCCAACACCGAAGAAGCGCTTTTTCAGCTGGCCGGGGCCGAACAGGTGATCAGCGAAAACGGGGTTTTTTTCTTCATCGTCCGGAAAAACACGTTTTGCCAAGAGCCGCTGAAAACTGCCGTGGCTCCGGCCGCGGTTTGCGTGAAGAGGCCTGAAAAAGTCGAGCCCGGCGCATTTGACAGCCGCTTTTCGGCTCTGGAGATCATCTCTGAATACAAAACCCCGGACACGGCCCTTCTTTCCTGCACCGGCAAAACCAGCCGGGAACTTTTCACCATCGGCGACTTTCCGAACAATTTCTATATGGTCGGTTCCATGGGATGTATCAGCTCCCTGGGGCTGGGCCTCGGCCTCGCACGGCCGGACAAAAAGATTATTGCCATAGACGGGGACGGGGCGCTGATTATGCGGATGGGATCTCTTGCCACCAACGCCTATTACGCATCCGCCAACCTGCTGCATATCGTGATCGACAACGGGGCCTATGATTCCACGGGAGGGCAGCCCTCGGTATCCGAAAACATCGACTTTCCGGCCATTGCACACGCATGCGGCTATCCGCGAACGGCCGCTGCACACGACCCGGAAACACTGAAGCAGCACATGGCCAGCTGGCAGAAAGACCCTGTACTCACACTGCTGCATGTCCGGGTGAAAAAAGGAGCCGCCGAAAACCTGCAGCGCCCGGATCTGCCGCCCCATGAAATCAAAAACCGGTTCATGTCCTTTATGGGGTCCGCACCGGGGAAAGCGCCGGCCGCCGGCGCCCGGAAATCCTGAGGAGCCTCGATGCCGGAACTTGCCGTTATCCTGGCCGCTGGGCTGGGAAGCCGAATGAAAAGCAGCGCCGGGGGAAAGCCGAAAGGCTTTGTCGAAATCGGCGGAACGCCGATTATCGAAAGATCCATCCAAATCCTGCATGACCACGGCATACGCCGCATTCTCATCGGCACCGGTCACCGGGCGGAATTCTACGAAAGCCTGGCACGCCGGCTTGCCGGCGTGGAAACCGTCTTTAACCCGATTTACCAGGCCAGCGGCAGCTTTTTTACTCTGTACAACATGAAAGACCGGATCCGCGAAGATTTCCTGCTTCTCGAATCGGATCTGCTCTATGAAGGTCGTGCGGTCACAGCCCTTTGCAGAGATACCCGGGAAAACGTCATTTTGGCAAGCGGAAAAACCGAATCCGGAGACGAGGTATATATCGAAACCGATACAGGGGGGCAGCTGGTGAACATGTCAAAGCGTAAATCCGATTTGAACCGAATCGACGGCGAACTTGTCGGTATCACACGCATTTGTGCGGACGCTTTTCATACCATGGTTTCCCTTTATAAAGAAAACGAGGCCGAAACCCGCCGTATCGAATATGAAACCGCCCTGATCCGCCTGGCCCGGGCCGCGCCGGTGCACGTGATGCCTATCAACGACCTGGCCTGGGCGGAAATCGATACCGAAGACCATCTCAGGCGGGCAAAAGAAATGATTTTCCCGCTTGTCACGCAGCAATAAAACCTTACCGACGCATATTGCGAACCCCGGAATAAAAGGCGATCCATCATGGAAATCAAGCGAAACATCCTGCTTAACCCGGGACCGGCCACCACCACAGACACTGTCAAGCTGGCCCAGGTTGTCCCGGACATATGCCCCAGGGAAAACGAGTTCTGCGATCTCATGGCCCGGGTCCGCACCAAGCTGGTCAACGTGGTCAAGGGTGACAGCCGGCATACGGCCGTTCTATTTGCCGCCTCGGGCACCGGCGGCATCGAAGCCATGATCAGCTCGGTTCCCCCGGAAACCGGCGAGCTGCTGATCATTAACAACGGCGCATACGGAGAGCGGATGCGACAGATCGCGGAAGTGTATTTTGCCCGCGAGCGGATCCTCGAATACAAAATCCCGTCGGAACAGTATCCGGATGTCAGCGCCATTGCCGAAATCCTGGACCGGCGGAACAATATCACCCATATCGGCGTCGTGCATCACGAGACCACCACCGGCATGATCAACCCGGCCCGGGAAATCGCGCAAATGGCCCATGACCGTGGACTGGAGGTTATGGTGGATGCAGTGTCTTCTTATGCGGGCATTGACATCGACATTGAGCGCGACGGATTTGACTACCTGGTCTCCACCTCCAACAAAAACATCCAGGGCATGGCAGGGATTGCCTTTGTGATTGCAAAAAAGGAAAAAATAAAAAAAACCGCAGGCCACCCCGGCCGCAGCTTTTATTTTAACCTGGCACAGCAGCATGAGGCATTTGAGAAAACAGGCCAGATGCGTTTCACCCCGCCGGTGCAGGTCCTGTATGCACTGGAACAGGCACTGGACGAATTCTTCGAGGAAACCCTGGAAGGCCGCATTGCCAGATACAAAGCCTGCCGGCAGGCCCTGAAACAGGGGCTGGAAGCCCTTGGATTCAAAACCCTGCTGCCGGAACAATACCAGGGGCACCTGATAACCTCGGTGATCGAGCCGGATGCGCCGGGCTACAGCTTCCAGGACATGCACGACTGGCTTTACAAAAAGGGGGTCACGATTTATCCTGGAAAAGTGGGGAATATCGGTACGTTCCGAATCGCCAACATCGGCGCGATCAACGCCGATGACATCTGCGGCTTTCTCGAAGAACTGGAGAATTACATGGCCAGCAGAAAAATCAAACTTGCTCAGAGAGCATGAGGAGGTGAACTGCCATGGCACTTTACCTGGTTCAGCACGGAAAGAATCTGACAAAGGAAATCGATCCGGACCAGAGTCTGTCCGAGGAAGGCACCAGAGAAGTGGAACGCATCGGGGACACCGCGCAGTCCTACAACGTCTTGGTGGGCGCCGTCCGGCATTCAGGGAAGAAAAGGGCGCAGCAAACCGCAGAGATATATGCCCAAAAGCTAGGTGTCACGGATGTGGCTGAAGCCGGCGGCCTCAAGGCCCTGGATGATCCCGCGGAATTTGCAAAAACCATCAACAACGGGGAAAACCTGATGCTCGTGGGCCACCTTCCCTTCATGGAACGCATGACTTCCTATCTGACAACCGGTTCCACAGACTACACGGTATTCAAGTTCCAGAACGGCGGCATCGTCTGCCTGGACAAGCTGACGGAATCGGATTACTGGGCTGTCATGTGGGCCCTGATGCCCCGGATCGGCTGATCGGCCGGTAATGCACAAAACATTATATTGATTTCATGGTCAAATTTTGGCATGCTATAATTTTTATACAAAGCGGCACATTTTCATTTACAAATTTGACGGTTTCGTAAAAAGCGGTTTATCCTGCCAGGGTGGTATCTTTGCAACAAAGGAAATCCGTAAGCGCCTTGGCTGATCGGCGTTGCGAAAAAGGAGTTTCCTCGCTCCAGGAGCCTCTTCGAGCCTCGATTTCCGCTCGGAAACCCGCTTTTCCGCACCGCCGTCAGGGCAACGAAGTGCAGTTTCGCAAGAGCGCAAAAAAGGACTTCCTTCATAATCGCCAGACAATAAAACGATAACTTTCTGATTTTACTTAACCACTTAAAACTTGATGCACTCGTAAAAAGTCGCAATCTGACGGCTTTGTAAAAAGTTCAAGATCAAGGCTTGCGCGATTCCGAAGAATGCAGCGTACTTAGCGTACGTGAAATTCTGAGGAATCGCGCGTAACGCAGATATTGGACTTTTTACGAAGCCGTCAAAACTTAACACTGCCTGTAAAAAGGAAGATATGCATGGACTTGGAGGTGTTGCGCAAAAAGCAGCCGGCTGAAGTGGACCTGGAGCTCGTCGGGGCGCTCATCGCCCGGACCCAGAAGGAAAACGGCGAAATTCCATGGCACCCGGGCGGCAAGACCGACCCCTGGGATCACGTGGAATCCGCCATGGGGCTTGCCATCTGCGGATATCTCCGGCAGGCCCGCCTGGCCTATCAATGGCTCACAGGCTGCCAGCTTTCAGACGGCAGCTGGTATGCCTCCTACCAGGACGGCACACCTCTGGACAAAACCCGGGACACCAATGTTACCGCTTATATCGCCGTGGGCGTATATCATTATTACCTGATGACCGGAGACCTGGATTTTCTGGAACAGATGTGGACGCCGGTCAGTTCAGCCATCGACTTTGCCATCGGACTGCAGGCCAAAACCGGGGAAATTTATTGGGCCAAGAATCCGGACCTGAAAATCGACCCCATGGCCCTGCTGACCGGGTCCAGCTCCATTTTCATGAGCCTCAAGTGCGCGCTGGCAGTTGCAAAAGAACTCGGCATCCGGCGGGAAGACTGGAAAACCGCGGCCATCAAACTCCAAAAAGCCATCAGCAGCGGATATCACCTTTTTAATATCGCCAAGTCCCATTATTCCATGGACTGGTTTTACCCGGTGCTGTGCGGTGCGTTGACGCACGAAGCCGCGCGCAAACGTCTGGACCAGTACTGGAAAAAGTTCGTGGTGGAGGAAATGGGTGTGCTTTGTGTTTCCAACCGCCCCTGGATCACAATTGCCGAAACCTGTGAGCTCGTGCTTGCACTGGCAGCCACGGAAAATGAAAACGTCGGCGAAATCGTGTTTAACTGGATGAATGAACGCCGGTTCGAGGACGGAACTTACTGGTGCGGGTTCACCTACCCGGACATGGTCATCTGGCCGGAGGAAAAAATTACCTGGACCAACGGGGTCCTGCTGATGGCAGCAGACGCCCTGTACCACCTGAGCCCGGCCAGCCGCCTGTTTAACCACCGGTTCTGGCAGCAGGCGGCTGTGCTGGAATAAATCCGCTCTCTGTTATGGATTGATGCACTCATAAAAAGTCTGATTTTAGATGGCGCCGTAAAAAGTTCAAGATCAAGGCTTGCGCAATTTCGAAGAATGCAGCGTACTTATCCGTACGCGAAATTCTGAGAAATTGCGCGTAACGCAGATATTCGACTTTTTACGGTGCCATCATGGATTGTTTCCTTGCGAAAAGAACATCGGCCCTATTTTGTCAAACGTGCAATTCTGAATTTTCAGAAATTATATACAAAGTATTTTATCAAGCCCCAGCTTGATGCCCTGGGCCCGGGCTTTACGTTTGTCCATCCCTGGAACATCAAAATTTTCGGCGCGCCAATCACCATCGGAAGCCACGCCAATATCCTGACCACCTCGGACAACAAGGTACGGCTGACCGTGTGGCCGGAAAAAAAGGGGATGGGAAAAATCGCTATCGGCAATGCCTGCCTGATCTGTCCCGGGGTCCGCATCAGCTCGGCCGCGGAAATTGTGATTGCCGACTCCTGCATGATGGCGAGCAATACCTTCATCACGGATGCGGACTGGCACGGCAGCTATGACCGGGTGCGCACCTTCGGATGCCCGGAGCCCGTATACATCCGCGAGAATGCCTGGCTCGGCGACGGCGCGATCGTGTGCAAGGGCGTCACCATTGGAGAAAACAGCATTGTCGGCGCGGGCTCGGTGGTCGTGCGGGATATCCCGCCAAATGTAATTGCCGCGGGCAACCCGGCAAGGGTGGTACGCGAACTGGACCCTGCAGAACCAATAGTCACCCGGGCTTCCTGGTACGCCGAGACAGCTGATATGGAAGGGGAGATAGACCGGGTGGACCGGGAAAACCTGGCCGGAAATAGCCTGCTCTACTGGCTAAAGACCCTGGTTGCACCGGGCAGCAGAGATTAAATCCGAAATCCGAATATCGGAATTCGAAACAATGATGAACTCGTAAAAAGCAGTTTATCCCGCCAGGGCGGTATTTTGCAACAAAGCAAAACCGTAAGCACCTTGGCTGATCGGCGGTGCGAAAAAGGAGTTTCCTCGCTCCAGGAGCCTCTCCGAGCCTCGATTTCCGCTCGGAAACCCGCTTTTCCGCACCGCCGTCAGGGCAACGAAGTGCAATTTCACAAGAGCGCAAAAACTTGAATATGAACACATGATATTTATTTTAAATTGTATTAAATGAGGCATTATGGCTGCGGAAAACGACATCGTATTGATCTACCACGAAGACCAGCCCCTGGTGTTTGCCCGGGTGGAGGATATCCAGCCGGATGTAAAGAAGGACTGGTACCACATCAAGCTGATGCTGCTGCAGTTGCCGGTCCAGGTGGTTACCTGGATTTTAAAGGACGACTATATTAACGGCACGGAATTTACCATGGGCGGCCGGCGCATGCGCCTTGAAAAGGTGGAGCCGCCTGAGCCGGAAGAAAACCCGCAGCAGGAGCACGAAGAAGAACAATCCGGTGAAGAATCCAGAAGTGATGCATCCGGTCCGGAAGATTCCCGGGAGGACAACGTGATCTCCCTGAAAAACCGCAAGCCCAATTCCGAATAGCCCCGGCGGCAATCCGCCGTTTTCGCATGAAAAAGCAGATCGTTATCTCGGCTTCCAGGCGCACCGACATTCCGGCCTTTTACATGGACTGGTTCATGGCCGGAATTGAGCGTGGTTATTTTATTGTTGAAAATCCGTTTAACCGGAAATCCACTCCCGTGCCGGCAGGGCCGGAAGACGTGCACACCATCGTGTTCTGGTCCAAGGACTTCGGCCCTTTTATTGCGGGCGATTTCGGCCGGCGGCTGCGGCAGGCCGGCTACCATCTGTTTTTTAACTTTACGTTAAATTCAGACAATGACGTACTGGAGCCCAACATCCCGCCTCTGGGCCGCCGGCTTTATCAGGCCGCAGCGCTGTGCCGGCACTATGGCCCGCAAACTGTCCAATGGCGCTTTGATCCGATCTGCTTTTACCGCACGCCACAGGGAAATCAAAACAACCTGGACGATTTTGCCCGCATAGCCGAAAACCTGGCTGAAACCGGAGTTGGCTGGTGCGTAACCAGCTTTGCAGATATTTACGCCAAGATGCGCAGGCGTAGTGCTGCCATGGAAGATTTTGAATGGATCGATCCGCCCATGGACAAAAAAATCAAGATATTGCAGCGCATGCAGCAGGTGCTTGAAAAGCTGGGCATGAACCTGTATACCTGCTGCGAAAAGCAAGTGCTGGAAGCACTGCCCCGGGATGCGAAAATTTTCCCCAGCGCCTGCATCCCTAACCGGTACCTGGCGGAATTGTTCGGCGGCGATCTTTCCTTTCAACAGGATGCAGGCCAGAGAAAACAACAGGGATGCGGATGCATGACCTCCCGGGACATCGGGGGCTATGCGGACCAGCCCTGCTATCACAACTGCCTGTATTGCTATGCAAACCCGAAAGAATGATCTTTTTGCCGATGGCACCCATAAATCACAACTTTCACATCGGGCCCCTGCAGCTTGCCGATCCTACCGTGATGGCGCCCATGGCAGGCATTACGGATTCGCCCTTTCGCAGGATGATCAAAAAAAGGGGCTGCGGACTGGTGTGCTCGGAGATGATCAGCGCAAGCGGCCTGTACCACGATTCCGGAAAAACCTTTGACATGCTGCGGCATACAGCCGCCGAAAAACCGTTCAGCGTTCAGATTTTCGGCGCAAAACCGGATATCATGGCAAAAGCCGCGCAACTGGCCCAAAAAGCGGGCGCAGACATCATAGACATCAATTTCGGCTGTGCGGTCAAAAAAATCGTCAAAACCGGCGCAGGCGTTGGATTAATGCGGGACCGGCAAAATGCCAAAGCCGTTATCCGCGCCGTCCGGGATGCTGCGGACATTCCGCTGACCATTAAAATCCGCAGCGGATGGGACTCTTCCGGAGAAGATGCCGTGGACATTGCAAAAACGGCACAGGCGTGCGGAGTGGATGCCGTGGCAGTGCATCCGCGCACAGCCGGGCAGAGGTTTTCCGGCAAAGCCGACTGGCGTATCATTGCAGCAGTCGTCCGGACGCTTTCCATTCCCGTTATCGGAAACGGCGATATCCGGAAGCCCGAAGATGCCCTGAAGATGATGCGCGAGACCGGCTGCGATGCAGTGATGATCGGAAGGGCGGCAATCGGAAACCCGTGGATTTTCTCCCAGGTCCACGATCTGATTGCCGGCCGGCCATATACGGAGCCGGACCTGGAAATGCGTTTTTCCGGGATAAAAGAATACGTGAAGGATATGATTGACTGCTACGGGCAAACCCATGCCTGCCGGCTCATGCGCAGCCGCCTGGGCTGGCTGCTAAAGGGACTGCCCGAGGCCAGCCGGTACCGAGAAGCCATCACCGGAATCACCACGCCCGCGGATGCCCACGCGATTCTGGCGGATTACCAGGACCGGCTCTCCGGGCTTTGCCGGACCACGGATTCCACGAACCCGATCACAAAATCCGCGTAAGCCTGAACTGAAACCTGCCTGTGGCGGTATTTCCACCGCTTGAGATACCAGTCCTGGAGCATGGCCTTGATCACCGCCGCGGTCAGGCCGGGGTTTTCCACGGTAAACTCCTTGTTTTTCACCCCCTCGGATAGAATCCCCATGAGCATCTCCTCTGTGAAAAGCTCGCTTTCAATCGTTTTTTTCCGCTGGTCTTTGCTGAGGTTCTTGGCCTCCATATAGGAGAAATAAAACCAGGGCTGCATTACCTCGGTGAGATACAGGTGGGTGCGAATTGCGGCCCGCAGCCGGATTGTCGGGGAATCAGCCGGATCCACGCGCCGGGCCAGGACCTTCTGGATAATGCGCTGGCCCTGATTCTGGATCATGCAGAGAAGCTCGTCCTTGCTGGCGAAATACGAGTACAGGGCGCCCATGGAAAGCCCGGAACTCCGGCTTAAACCCCGCAGGCTCATGTTCTGGAACCCCTTTTCATTGGAGATCTGCAGGGTGGTATGAAAAATGTTGACCAGGTTCCGGACCGCCACCGCCTCTTTTTTGATCTTGATGCGGTGCTGATTTTCCCGGAAGATGTCCCTGCAGATCTCTTCCATGGACAGCAGGGTCATCTGCCGGAACTCATCGAATGCTTCTGCTTGCGGTGCTGTCTGCAAATCCTGCATAGGCCCCTCGGCGGCATTACCGCGGAAACTGGAAACGAGTATGCGTGCGTTTTTCCATGTTGCCGAAATTTGCCTGAATTTTCAACCCGGTTTCAAACAAACCCATTTTTATCCATGGCGCCATAGCGTGTCAATGGAAAAAATCGAGCGCTCGTTCTATTTTTGGGCAAATAAGCGGCAACAATCAAAGGGAGGGGCTATTCGGGGTAATGCGCGGTCACTGTGGTGGATATGCCGCCCCGGGCGGCAAACTCCCCCATGACCGTCATCTGCCGGGGCGCCATCACCGAGACCAGGTCATCGAGAATACGGTTAACCGCATTTTCATAGAAAATCCCTACGTTACGGTACTGCATCAGGTAATATTTCAGGGACTTGAGCTCAACAATAAACTGGCCCGGATTGTAGCGGATGGTAATGCACCCGAAGTCCGGCAGGCCGGTGCGGGGGCACAGTGCTGTATATTCGGGCTGCTCGATGACCACGTCAATATCCCGTCTGCCGGAAAACTCGTATTCAATCGGCTCCAGCATGTCGGTGCGGATGGTATCCGGGGAAAGCGGCCCGGGATTGTCGGTCTTGCCGGTTTGTTCGGCCATCATCGATCCTCTCGTTTCAATCACCTCGGTTTTCCCTGTTGTTTAAAAGATTTCCCCGCATCTGTCAATCCATACCACCCCGCCGGCCCGATCTGCGAAAACCATTGAAGCTCCGCTTATCTTCGCAGTGCGCAAAAAACCGGTAAGCATGCAACAACACGGAGTTTTCCAACAGTTCCCAAAAATGGGTTGCATTTGGCTGGCAGACTGGATAAAAGAACAGGCCAAAATCCTTTATTTGTCTTATTTTATTGTTATATTGAAGACCTCGCACAACACAGGCATGATGGCTTCGTAAAAAGTCCAAAAAGTGTTCTGCCCGTCAAGCAATGAAAAATATAAGGCTTTGATTTTACTTAAACACTTAAAACTTAACACTGCCTGTAAAAAAGACTTTTTACAGGCTTATCAAGCATCAATCCACAAGGAGACAAATCCATGCACTACGAAGGCATGATCATACGCCCGCCGAGCGAGGCCAACAGCATCCTGCTGCAGGTCACGGTGGGGTGCTCGCACAATAAATGTACATTCTGCGGAACTTACAAGGGCGAACGCTTCAAGATCAAACCCGATGAAACCATCATGGAAGACATCGATTTTGCAGCCAGGCACTGCAAAAACCAGAACCGCGTGTTTATCTGCGACGGCGACGCCCTGATCGTTCCGCAGAAACGGTTGCTGAAATACATGCAGGAAATTGAAAAAAAACTCCCCTGGGTGGAGCGCGTCGGCCTGTACGCCAACACCAAGGGCATCAGCATGAAAAGCGCCGAAGAACTCCAGGAACTGCGCGACCACGGACTGGGTATCGTGTACCTCGGCCTTGAAAGCGGGGACGACGAGACCCTGAAGGCCGTAAACAAAGGCGCCACCGCCGAAAAAATGATCAGCATGGGCCGCAAAATCAAGGACGCGGGCATCAAGCTCTCCGTGACCGTGCTGCTCGGACTTGCCGGCCGCCAGCGGTCCCAGATCCACGCACAGGAAACCGGCAGAGTGCTCTCGGCAATGGACCCGGATTTTGCCGGCGCTCTCTCCCTGATGCTGATACCGGGCACCCCGCTTCACGAGGACTACGAAGCCGGCCGTTTTCCGCTGCTCGATGCCAATGAAATGCTTGCCGAGCTGCGGACCATGATTGCGCATACCGATCTTTCAGACGGCCTTTTTCACGCCAACCATGCGTCCAATTACCTTCCGGTCCGGGCAAAGCTGCCGGAAGACAAGGAAAAGACCCTGCAGCAGATCGATGATGCCTTAACCGGCAAGATCGCGCTCCGTCCGGAATTTCTGCGCGCGCTGTAAAAGTTCACATATAAACCCGCTCAAATGATTTCTGCAACCTGCAACCCAGATCAAAAAGGAGTTTTTTCATGAAACAGGCATCTCCGGCCGGAAAAAGCAGTGAAACCGAGCTGATTTGCATTAACACGATCCGCTCGCTGTCCATGGACGCCATTGAAAAAGCGTCCTCCGGGCACCCCGGAGCCCCGCTGGGCATGGCGCCGGCGGCATACGCAATCTGGCAGCACTTCATGAATCACAACCCGGAAAACCCCATGTGGCCGGATCGCGATCGCTTCGTACTCTCCGCGGGCCACGCATCCATGATGCTTTATGCCGTGCTTTACCTGACCGGCTATGATCTGAGCCTGGAAGACCTTAAGCAGTTCCGGCAGTGGAAAAGCTATACACCCGGACACCCCGAAGCCCGCCGCACCCCGGGAGTGGAAACCACCACCGGCCCCCTGGGTCAGGGATTTGCCAATGCCGTGGGCCTGGCCATGGCAGAACGCCACATGGCAGCCAGATTCAACAAACCCGGGCACGAAATCGTGGATCATTACACCTACGTGATGTGCGGAGACGGAGACCTGATGGAAGGCATCTCCCAGGAAGCCGCATCGCTTGCCGGCCATCTGGGGCTGGGAAAACTGATCTGCCTGTATGACGATAACCGCATTTCCATTGAAGGCAATACCGCGATCACATTTTCCGATGACTCGGCAAAGCGCTTTGAAGCCTCCGGCTGGCAGGTGTTAAACGTATCCGACGGCAATGACGTGGACCAGATCACCAGGGCCATTGAGGCGGCCCGGGCAGACACGGAACGACCCGCCCTGATCATCCTGCGCACCTATATCGCATACGGCAGCCCCAACAAGCAGGGATCGGCAGATGCCCACGGCGCGCCCCTGGGCGAAGAAGAAGTACGCCTGACCAAACAGTTTCTCGGATGTGCGCCTGACGAACTCTTCTGCGTTCCCGATAAGGCGCTTGAACACATGCGGCAGGCAGTGGAAAACGGCCGCCAGTGCGAAGCCCAGTGGCAAAAACGTTTTGCCGCCTACCAGCAGGATTTTCCGGAACTGGCCGAGAAATTCACGGCCCGGATGGAAAACCGCCTGCCTGAAAACTGGGATGCCGATATTCCGGAATTTACACCGCAGGACGGCTCCGTGGCCACGCGCAAGGCCTCGGGCAGCGTATTAAACGCCATTGCCGGCCGGATGCCCGAACTCATCGGCGGATCCGCGGACCTGGCCCCGTCCAACAAGACCCTGATTTCCGGAGAGCCGGATTTTCAAAAAGGCGCATACCACGGCCGCAACATCCGCTTCGGGGTGCGCGAGCATGTCATGGGCGCGATTTTAAACGGCATGTGGCTGCACGGCGGATTCCGGCCCTACGGCGGCACCTTCCTGGTCTTTTCCGACTACATGCGCCCGGCCATCCGACTTTCGGCCCTGATGGGGGTTCCGGCCATCTACGTGTTCACCCACGACAGCCTGGCCGTGGGCGAAGACGGCCCCACCCACCAGCCGGTAGAGCACCTGGCCGCACTGCGGGCCATTCCGCATCTGCAGGTCATCCGGCCCGCGGATGCCAATGAAACCGCAGAAGCCTGGAAACTGGCCATTGCCAGCCAGGACACGCCCACCGCCCTGGTACTGAGCCGGCAGGGGCTGCCGGTGATCGACCGGAGCAAATACGCCCCGGCTGACGGCGTAAAAAAAGGGGCCTATGTTATTGCCGAATCCAGGGGCAAGCCGGACATCCTGATCATTGCCACCGGCTCGGAAGTCTCCCTGGCCCTGGCGGCCCGGGAAAAACTGGCAGAGCGGGACGTGGATGCCCGGGTGGTGAACATGGCCTGCTGGGAACGCTTTGAAGCCATGCCCGCGGACTACAAGATACTGGTACTGCCCCCGGACACCGAGATCCGGCTGGCCGTGGAAGCCGGAGTGAGCATGGGCTGGGAACGCTATGTAGGCCCGCGCGGTGACGTGATCGGGGTAGACGAGTTCGGCGTATCCGGCAAGGGAGCGGAAGTATTGGCCAAATTCGGGTTCACCGCGGACCATATCGTGGAAAAGGCCCTGGCGATGGTCGAGAAAAGCTAGGCAGCAATCCGCCTTTTCAGCCGCGTGACAAGCTCCCAGGAAAATTGCCGCTGGCAGGGCATCACCGCGTTGTTGGTAAAAACCGGATCGGATTCCAGATCATAACGGGATGCGGCCCTGGCCGCATCCCACATTTTTGTGCCGTAAATTGGCGAGTAATACGCTATGATCGGCGAAATTCCGGCAGACCTGACGATATCAATGGAGCTTTCCACGGAAGCCGGGTCCTGGCCCGGCAGGCCGGCCAGCAGATAGGCGCCCAGTTCCCTGCTGTCAAATCCCGCCTCCTGTAAGTATGCCGCTGCCTGAAAAAATTCCGCTTCACCGATTTTGCGGTCCATGTCCCGGTCTTCAAAATCCGCGGTTTCCACCCCCAGGCGCACGGTTGTCATCCCTGCAGCCCGCATGAGATGCGCGGTTTTGTGCGTAATATTGCGCACATGCAGCGCATTTGGCGTATGCAGACGTACTTCCATACCGGAATCCCGAATCATGGAAAACAACACGTCCGCATGATTTTCCGCATCCACCAGCAGGGCGTCATCATAAAAGGCAAAGTCCCGAACCCCCCAAGTGGTGTGCCAATGCCGGATCTCCTCAAAAACCCGCCCCGGATCCCGCCGTCTATACCCCGGCTCAAGCAGGCGGGATGCACAGTAATCGCAGGAAAACGGGCACCCCCTGGAGGTGAGCACCGGCACGTAAGGGATTTCATGCTGCAGATCAAATACCGGATACGGCATGGCATCCATGTCTGCCGGATCGCACACCGGCGTAACCGCCCGGCCGGTATACTTTTCCACCAGATGAAATACCGTTGTTTCGCCGGGCCCGGCAACGATTTCATCGGCATCCATGCAGTGCCGGGCATGGTCCGGGTTTAACGCAGCATACACGCCGCCGAGCACCAGCGGCACGTCCGGATATACCGATCGGATACGCTCAATGGTTTCTGCCGCGCCGGGATACCAGTATGTCATCAACGCGGTCACCAGGACCAGGTCCGGCCGTCCCGCGGCCTGCAGGTCTTTTACAAACCACTCCGGATCGATGCCGTAGCGCGAATACCGTCTGGGCACGCCCTCTAGTCCCTGCGGCTTGGCAATCACGGTTTTGCGGTAGGGCCCCCGGCCGTCCCGGGCACCGGGATGCGGCTGCGGCTGGCGGGGATGAAACCGGTCCAGGCAGTCGATGTAACTCACCCGGCATCCGCTGGCGCGCAGCAGCCCGGCCAGATACAGCAGGCCCAACGGCCGGGCCCAGAAATCATAGGCGGCAAAATCATGTATCCAGGGATTGACGCAAAGAATGTGGGGAGCAGTGTTCATTTGGCACCGGCCGGGCACAAACTAGGCCTCTGTGTCAAGCTCGTCTTCAAAATAAACCATGGAGGTCTTTTTCAGTTCCCTGGAAGAAAACAGGAGGGTATAATCGGCCACGCCGGTTTTTTCGGAAAGCTCGCGTGCCAGGTTCCTGCAGGTTTCCGAATCTGCGGCATGGATCATGGTATAGAGGTTATAGGGCCATTTTTCATGGGAAATCCGCCGGTAACAGTGGGATACCGCGGGATTTTCCGCCATTTGCGCACCCACCGCATCCACGCGCGTCTCTTCCACGCGCCAGGCCACCATTGCATTGGCGTTGAATCCGGATTTCTGGTGACGCAGGGTGGCGCCGAAACGACGGATCAACCCCCGCTCGCGCAGACCCTCCAACACGGAAAGCAGGGTCTGTTCATCGGTGCCCACCCGATGGGCAAGCGCCTGATACGGGCGCCGGGACACGGGGATATCATCCTGGATGGCCGCAACCACCTTTTTTTCCAATTCGCTTAACATGATGCCGTAAATACGCTTCAAGGCCCCGGAAGTCAAGAGGTTTCCCCGAATGCACGCCCCTTTCGGGCGCCGGGATTCAGGAAACCTAAATTGAGCGATTTTCAAGTTTGCCGCAGATACAAGGAAGATGCAGACGAGCTATAGTGGACTATGCGAGACTGCATCTGACGTAGTAGATGCGGCAAAATTGGAAATCCCGGAGGGTTTCAAATTTTAACACCCGCAAATGACTTAATCCCTTAAAAAAATATAACTTATTGATCCGTGTAAAAATTTGAAACACTCAATTTAGGTGAAAACAATTCCCGTATGGCGGCTTCCTCTGCCCGGCAGACCCCGCGCTCGGTGATAAAGCCGGTCACCAGGCGTGCCGGGGTGACATCAAATGCATAATTGGCTGCAGGACTGGTCTTTGGCATCAACAGGTTTTCATCTATTTTTTCAAATCCCGGCATATAGCGTACCTCATCGGGATCTCGCTCTTCGATGGGAATCTGACCGACCCCATCGCGGATCTGCCAGTCAAACGTGGACGAAGGCAAGGCCACGTAAAAAGGAATATTATTGTCCCTTGCAGCCAGGGCCTTGAGATAGGTTCCGATCTTGTTGGCCACGTCACCGGTGTAAGTGGTGCGGTCCGTACCAACGATAACCAGGTCCACCATCGCCTTTTGCATCAGGTGCCCGCCGGCATTATCCGTGATTACCGTGTGGGGCACTCCGGCAGCACCCAGCTCCCATGCGGTCAAGCGAGCCCCCTGGTTCAGCGGCCGGGTTTCATCCACCCAGACATGCACCGGCACACCTTCTTCATGGGCCGCGTAAACCGGCGCCGTAGCCGTGCCCCCCTTGATGCAGGCCAGCCAGCCGGCATTGCAGTGCGTCAGAATATTTACGGGACTGCCCGGTTTTTGCCCGGCAATTTCATTGATCAAACTAAGGCCGTGCCGGCCGATCCGGTAGGAGTTTTCCGCTTCCTGCTCGGCAATGGCAGCAGCATCCTGCCGCGCGGTTTCAACGCGCCTTTCAGGACTTGCTGCTGCGGCCTTTTCAAGGGTCCGATCCACGGCCCAGGCCAGGTTCACCGCAGTGGGACGGGCGGCCTTGATCCGGTCGCATTCCCGGGCAATATCCTGCAGATCGGTCTGCTGTCCTGCATTTGCCAGGGCGAGGTAGACGCCGTAGGCACCCGTAACACCGATCAGGGGCGCTCCCCGAACCATCATTTCATAAATTGCGGATATGACATCATCCACGGAGTTTAACTCGGAAATCACCAGATCTTGCGGCAGCCGCCGCTGATCGATGATCCGGATTTTACCGTCACCGGGATCCTCCCAGATGGGCCGGGCAGGGGTTTGCTGCTGAGACATTGATTTTTTCCGCGGTATTAAAGATGAAAACGGTTGGAATCTATCTGCGCCTGGAGCTGCGCTCTTCGACTTTTTCTTCGATATAATCGCTGCGCGCCTCGCCGTCTATCGGCCGGTTCCGGGACTTGCACCACTGGATCAGATCCGTGACATCCACATCCACGGTTTCAACCGGATACCCCGATTCCAGCAGCACGCGGTAGGCATTGCCGGCACTGTGCTCCCACTGGGCAAACGTCTGGTCCATGCTGTCCCAGTCGGCTGCCACCTGGCGCAGCAGTTCCCACTGCTCCTCGGTGTACCAGGCAAGGGCAATGGGATGTTCTTTTTTGTGCTTGGACTTTTTTCTTTGATTTTTCTTCATGTTTATAAACATAAAACACCCGGGCGGGCTTTGCAAGCCCTGTGCCCGGGTGCGGGTGTTTTAATCTGTAATACACTTACTCAACGAGCCGGAGATTGTGAGACTGGCGTCGGTACTGATCCACGGATTTGATCTGCTGCCTGAGATCCGCGCAGATTACCTTGAAATACCTGGCATCCCCCTTTTTGTCCGGGTGCATGTGGATATAATAATAGGCAAACAGGGAACCCGGGCAAGCGCCATTCAGCGCTTCCAGCAGGCTCACCAGTTCCCGGGCAATCCGGTAATACGCCGAGATGTCCACCGACCCGCAGAGAACCCGGTCAAGCATCCGTTTGACCTCCCGATATTCGCGGGGACGGACGGCAATCGCCTTTCTGGCATTTTCCAGCGACTGCCGCCGCCGGTTTTTCAGATCCTCCATTGTGGACGGCATTGTATCACTCATGACAACCCTGCTCCGGGGTCCTGTCGCCGGCGTTACATCTCGGTTTCCGGATGAAACACGTTGACCTGCTTGAGGTCCTCGCCGAGATAGGTCCGTTCGTTGGGGCCGAGAACCCCCATTGCCAGGCAGATGATCGTCCAGAGATGCACGACGTTGTAATGCGCCCCGTAGTGCTCACTGAGTTCATGAATCTGGGCATGACAGTTATGACAGCCGGCAACGCAGTAAGCGGCGCCGGTGGCCTGGATCTGTTCGTCTTTAAGGCGGCCGAACTCCAGGCGGGCGTCCTTGTAGCCGGACTGGAGAAACCCGCCGCCCCCGCCGCAGCAGTAATTGTTGGAATGGTTCGGTGTCATCTCAATTAAGTTTTCTTCGCCCACGCAGGCTTTGACCACGTAACGCAGGTCCTCGGCAATGGGGTCGCCGTAGCTTTTGCGCACGATCTGGCAGGGATCCTGAACCGTGAACTTGATGCCCAGGTCCTTGTTCCAGTCTGAACTGACCTTCAGCCGACCCTCCCGGATCCACCTGGCGTAATACTCATAAATGTTTTTGACTTCAAAGCTATGCTCGATCCCGTATTTTTGCAGTCCGGCCCGGACTGCGAAGGTGACGTGCCCTCACTCGGTATTGAGAAACGTCTTGCAGCCCAGTTCGTGGGCCTTGTCCGTTGCGGTCTGCACGATGTGCTTCCACGCATCGTCATCGGCCAGAAACATGCAGTAATTTTCACCGCCCCAGCCCTTGGATCCATAGGTCCAGTCAACTCCGGCCAAATGCAGGATTTTCCACAGGGGGACCATTTCATCGGGCTCGGTCACCGGCTCGCGCGAATTCTGGTTCAGAAAGAACTCGGCGCCCTGTTTGTCTATAGGTGCTTCCATGTCCTTGAACTCCGGCTGGGCCTCGCGGTATTCCTCAAGCACGTCTTCGACCACGAACTGAAAGTCCTCCTCTGTGGCGCCCATGGCGCTGCAGGTATCGGTCTTCAATGCCATATCGCAGGAACCCAGGATGCCTTTAGGACGCTCTTCCCGCGGCCAGGACTGCCGGGCGTAGAAAACCAACTGGGGGATGTTGATTTTCATGGGGCATACATAGATGCATCTCTGGCACATAGTGCACATCCAGACCCAGGAAGTGCTTGTGATTTCTTCATCCATGCCCAGTGCAGCCATGCGCAGAAACTTTCGCGGATCCATTCCCTCCAGGCCGGTTGCCGGACAGCCCGAAGCGCATGCCCCGCAGGTGAGGCACAGGTCGAGGTTGCCTCCTTCCGGCAGGATCTGCTTTACCTTGTCCATGAAGATGCTTTTCTTGGCGCCGCCAAGCTTAATGGGGTTGTCTGTCATATCGCCAGAGCCTCCTTTGGACCCGGCTCAACCGGGCTCCGCTTATAATGTTATTATTTCATCGTATTGCAGGCTTTCGGGTCCGGACGGCTTCCGTTCACCCCGCCCCGCTTTAAGTATATGCTCAAAATAGGCGAGTCTGTTTCTTTCTGTCAAGGATTTTTAGCATAATCTCACATCTCCCCGGAATGCCTGCCCCCGCGGATAAGCGTTGAAGCCCGGGGTTTTCCATGAAGCTTTCCGCCTTGTCAGGCTCTGCAAAAAAGTACCAAGCTCCAAGGGCTTTCGCAGGGGCGGGCCACCCTGTTCCATCCTCTCGACGTTACCCCCGCATAATTCCGGAAGGCTTCAAAACCCCGGCGTAGGGGCGAACCTATGTGTTCGCCCCCTCCCCGGCCGAAAACACAGGTTCGCCTCTACGGATATTTGTTTTGTCCTAAATCGAGAACCTGAACGATTAATCCTGGATTTCTGACCCAATCGGAATTATCTTTTCGGTCTGTCAGGCCACTGCCACATGAGGAGGTGTGAAAATGAATAAGCTCTTTGTATTTTTTACCGCCGGCTGTATCGGGGCACTGGCAAACAGCTTGGTGGTCTGGTTTTTCGGAGATATCGAAATCACAAAAATGGCCGGGGTGGCCATTTCCCCGGCATTGACCCTTCAATGGCTCTACCCGAGAATCGTGTGGGGCGGGATCTGGGGACTTTTGTTCATCCTGCCGCTTTTTAAATCCCGGCTGCTGCTGAAAGGCAGCCTTTTGAGCCTGCTGCCCTCCATTGTGCAGCTTCTGGTGATTTTTCCGAATGCCGGAAACGAGATGGGCGGCATTGCCCTGGGGCTACTGACCCCGGTCTTCGTACTTTTTTTCAACTGGATCTGGGGAATGGTTGCGGCCATTGCCATCCGGGCGGCCCGGTAAGCCGGTTACGCCCCGCACATGCGGGCCTGGACGCCGCTGGCGGGTCCTGCAGGCATTGACAACCACACATCCGGGCGAACACACAGATTCGCCCCTACACCGGAGTTTTTAAAGTTTCCGGAATTAAATGGAGAAAATGTCGAGAGATTCGCACAGGGGCGGGCCGGCGGGAAATTGCTATACCACTTCTTCCCGGAGCCTGGCCCAGATCTCCCGCACGGCTGCGCAGGCCGGAGCATACGAATCGTATTCAAAAAGGGTCCGGGCCTGGACCATGGACCTGGTCATGGCCGGGTCAAAGGGCACCTGCCCCACGCAGGGCACATTGTGCTGCTCTGCAAATTTCCGGATCCCTTCGGATATGGATTCGTTCAAGTCATACTTGTTGATGCACAGCAGGGCGGGCACGGAAAAATGCCGCGCCAGCTCCACGACCCGCTCCATATCATGCCGGCCCGAAAGCGTGGGCTCCGTGACGATCAATACCCCGGAGGCTCCGCCAATGGCGGCAATCACCGGACAGCCCACGCCGGGCGGCCCATCTGTAATCACCATCTCGCGGCCGTTTGCTTCCGCGATTTTCGCCGCCTCCTTGCGCACCAGGGTGACCAGCTTGCCCGAGTTCTCCTCGGCAATGCCGAGCCTGGCATGCACCATGGGACCGAATCTGCAGTCGGAAATATACCAGTAACCGGAAAGATTTTCCGGAAACGCCACAGCACCTTCTTCGCAGAAATAATAACACACCCCGCAGCCCTCGCATTCAAGCGGGTCCACCACGAAATCCGGACGGATCGCATTGAATCTGCACAATTCAATGCACTTGCCGCACCGGGTGCATTTATCCAGGTCAATGGCGGCGGTGTAGCCGGCCGTGAATTCATGGCTTTCCTTTACATTCGGCGACAAAATCAAATGCAGATCGGCTGCGTCCACATCCGCATCACAGAGAACAGGCTTGTCTGCAAGCTGCGACAATGCCGCCACCATGCTCGTCTTTCCGCTGCCGCCTTTTCCGCTGATAACCACCAGTTCTTTCATGATTTTCCCCCGGCGACAAGATTGCAGATATCTGCGTATAGCTTTTCAAAGCGCTCCCGCCACTCCGGGAAGGCTTCCACCACAGGTTCTCCGCGGGAATAGGCTTCCGCAAGTTTCCGGTTATAAGGAATTTCCATGAGGAGCGGGATCTTCTCCGCGGCCGCGTATTCGGCGACCTTGTTGTCTCCGATGTCGGACCGGTTGATAATCAGGCCGCTGGGAATTTTCAGGATTTTCACCGTTTCCACCGCCAGTTTCAGATCATTTAATCCAAACGGGGTGGGCTCGGTGACCAGTACCACGAAATCCGTATCCTTTATTGCAGCGATCACCGGGCAGGAAGTACC
>Ga0182239_1000072_pt1 | contig 34601 bp, 21 predicted proteins | sample hydfrate6_PW_210_FD_132456 | JGI IMG/M metagenome (GOLD analysis project Ga0182239, IMG submission 132456) | Subsurface microbial communities from deep shales in Texas, USA - hydraulic fracturing test 6_PW_210 | ecosystem: Environmental > Aquatic > Deep subsurface > Shale gas/oil reservoir >... | reverse complement strand
GACGCGCTCGTAAAAAGTCGATTTTCAGATGGCGCCGTAAAAAGTTCAAGATCAAGGCTTGCGCGATTTCGAAGAATGCAGCGTACTTATCCGTACGTGAAATTCTGAGAAATCGCGCGTAACACAGATATTGAACTTTTTACGGCGCCATCGAATAAATTAATATGAATTTTTTCAGATGTAAACAAAGTTTCCGTTTTACCGCTGTTCCCGGTCAGCGGCAGGTGATCCGGAATTCGCGGATAAACAGCAGGGCAGGTTTGCTTTTTTTTCTTTGACATTCAAACGATTGTTTTATACAGGTGTTTAAATTATTTTCTGCCGGCATTCAGTCGGCAGAGCAACAGGAGAAGCCCATGACGGCTATGGAAGACAATACCCGCAAACGCCTGCTGGACCAGGCAGAGCGGCTGTTTGCTGAAAAAGGCTTTGCAGGGACCAGCGTCCGGGAGATCACCGCTGCTGCAGAATGCAACGTGGCCGGGGTGAATTATCATTTCGTCAGCAAGCAGGGCCTTTACATGGCCGTTTTTCAGGAGCGGTGGGCCAGCCGGGCCATGCGGTTGCAGCAGAGCTTTGCCGCGGCACTGGCCGGTTTGCAGGCCCCCGGGTTAAGTGATGTGATTGCGGCCATGGCCCGGGCCTTTTTGGAAGGGCCCTGGACGGACGAAGAACGCCGCAACCACATCCAGCTCATGCAGCGGGAATTGTCTGATTCCGGCCAGGCTCTGGGCATGATTGTGGAAAACGTGATGCGGCCCTATATCCGGGAAATCAAAACACTGATACAGGCCTGTCTCCACCGGGAAGTAGATGATGAGCAGCTGGAAATTTATATTCTGAGCATGCTGGGCGTGGTGCTGTATTTTTTTCTGGCCCGGCCTGCGGTAACCGAAATTTTGCACCGGAAATACGACCAGGACTTTAAATCAGACCTGGTGGCCCATATCACGGCCTTTTGCTTAAACGGTATACAAGCCTTAAACCAGGAGAAGTAAATGAACCGGGTTTTGTTATGCCTGCTGGCATGCGCGCTGGCTTTTGGGTTTTGCGGCCCGGGCTGCATGCGAGTGGGACCGGATTATACACGGCCCGATCCGGGCATGGAAATGCCGGAGCGCTTTTTGTCGGATACCGGCGAACAAACTGCAGTACCTGCGGATTTGCACCGGTGGTGGGAGGCTTTTGATGATCCATATCTGAACCAGGCGGTCATGCAGGTGGTGTTTCACAATCCTGACATTGTCCGGGCTGCCGCCAGGGTCATGGAGGCCCGGGCGGCCGTGACCCGGATTGGGGCGGACCGCTATCCGTCCCTGGATTTCAATGCCAGCCGTTCCCGCCAGCAGCAAAATGTCGTGGAACCTTTTTCCGGTCAGCGGGTGTCTGTGGAGACAGATACCTATTCCCTTTCCATGCCTGCCAGTTTTGAGCTGGATCTGTGGGGTCGGCTGGCCCGTGCATCCGAGGCGGCCCGGGCAGATTTGCTGGCTGCCGGACAAAACCGCCGCACAGTGGTGCAGTCGCTGGTGGCGGAAACCGTGAACCTTTATCTGCAGATCCGATCCCTCCGGGAACAGATCGAACTGACCCGGAATCTGGTGGCGGCCTACGAGCAAAACCGGGAGCTGGTGGAAAGACGTTATGAAAGGGGCCTGGTTTCGGTTCTCGATGTTCACCAGATCAGGCGTTCCCTTGCCCGGGCCCGGTCGCAGCTGCCGGCTTTGGTCCGAACCCGGGGTCAGGCCGCACACGCCCTGGCGGTTTTGCAGGGGCGGTATCCGGATCCAAAAATCCTGAAACCAGGCCCTGCCGGAAAATTTCCATCCCTGCCCCCGGTGCCCGCCGGCCTGCCCGCCCAATTGCTGGAGCAGCGGCCGGATATCCGGGAGGCGGAAGCCGCCCTTGAGGCGGCCTGCGCGCGCATCGGCGTGGCCAGAGCCGCCCGGCTGCCGCAGATAACCCTTACCGGCAGTTTCGGTTATACCAGTGACCAGTTCGACACCCTGCTGGATCCGGCCAGCCAGCTTTGGCAGATCGCCGCCGGGGCATTCCAGCCCTTGTTTGATGCGGGCCGGCGGGCCGCAGCAGAGCAGGAGGCCCTGGCCCGGTACCGGCAGCAGGAGGCGGTCTATGCCAAAACCGTGCTGGATGCTTTGGCTGAAGTGGAAGATGCGCTTTTATCCCGTCAGCAGCTAATCGAGCAGCACAGACGGCTGCAAAGCCTTGTTTCCGAGGCCGGGGCTACCCTGGATTCGGCCGAAAATCGTTACCAGCGGGGCCTTGTCTCCTATATCAACGTGCTCGATGCCCGACAGGCCAGTTTTCAGGCACAGCTTGACCTGGTGGAGGCGCAATACGCCATTTTCCGCAATCGGGTGGAGCTGCACAGGGCCCTGGGCGGGGGCTGGGACCAAATTCAATTTCACAGGAAAAATTCATGACGCAGAAAATCCGAATCATTGTTCATGGAGTGCTGGCCCTGGCCATTATTGCCGCGGGTGCGGCCGGATACCTGTTGCTCAAGTCCGTCCGTCAGGCCCCGGCAAGACAGGAGGTGCAAATTCCGCTGCCCATTGTGCGCACGGTGCCGGTTTCCATCGGGGATCTGGACATGACGCTTTCCGGTGAAGGCACCGTCCGTCCCCTGGCAGAGGTTCAGATTGTGCCCCAGGTAAGCGGCAAGGTCATGGAGGTGTCGCCGAATCTGGTCAACGGCGGAAGCTTTGAAAAAGATGAGCTCATGCTGCGCATCGACGATGCGGATTATGAGATTGCCGTCACCCAGGCCCGGGCCGGGCTGCAGCAGGCCAGGAGCAATTACCAGAGTGCGGTTGAAGACAGCGCAGCCGCGGTCAGTGAATGGCAAAGCCTCCATCCGGATACCCCGGCTCCGCCCCTTGTGGCCAAAAAACCCCAGCTCGAGGCCGCCCGGGCCCAGCTCGAAGCCCAGCGCGCCGGTCTTGAAAGAGCCCGTCTGGATTTGGCCCGCACCCGGATTTATGCCCCGTTTGACTGCCGGGTCAGCAGCGAGCAGGCGGATACGGGCCAGTATGTTACCCCGGGCCAGTCCCTGGCCACGGTGTATGCCACCGCAGCCGTGGAAATCGTGGTTCCCATGGAGAGCAGCGCACTTCAGTGGTTTGATGTGCCCGGCTTTACCACCGACCGCAAACAGGGCTCTCAGGCTGCTGTCACTGCCGGGACCGCGGGTGCAAAAATTGTGAGAAACGGCCGTGTTGTCCGGGCCCAGGGAAAAATCGATGAAAACACCCGCATGGTCAGCGTGGTCATCCGCGTGGACGACCCCTTTGCCACAAATCCGCCCCTGGCCCCGGGTCAGTTTGCCGAAGTGACCGTATTTGGGCGCAAAATCCGGGATGCGGCAATCATTCCCCGGGCGGCGCTGCGGGAGCAGGACATTGTCTGGGCGGTAAATCCAAAAGAAAGCCGGCTCTATATCCGCAAAATTGATCTGGCACACCTTGATTCCCGGGGCGCTGTGGTGCGCTCCGGGCTCAATTCCGGCGAGCATGTGGCCGTGTCTGTGTTAAAAGCCGTCACAGATGGTATGAAGGTGCAGGATGTTCAAACCGGCGGAAAGGACAAGTCATGAGAAGCATGATTGCCTGGTTTGCCGGCAATCATGTGGCCGCCAACCTGCTGATGTTCTTTATCCTGGTGGCCGGTATTGTTATTGCCATGGACATCAAGCTCGAGATTTTTCCGGAAACAGAACTCGACCGGGTCAGTGTTACCGTGGCCTACCCAGGGGCCTCGCCGGCGGAGGTGGAAGAGGGCGTGGTCCGGCGCATTGAGGAAAACGTGGCCGGCATCGAGGGCATCAAGCGCATCGATTCCGTGGCCATGGAAGGCATGGGACGGGTCACCATCGAGGTCATGAGCGGCTGGGACATCAAAAAGCTGCTCGATGATGTTAAATCCGAGGTCGACCGGATCACCACCCTTCCCGATGAAGCCGAGGAGCCGGAGGTGCGGGAGCTCACCCGCCGGATCCAGGTGATCAGCGTGGCGGTTTACGGCGATATCCCCGAGCTGACCTTAAAAGAACTGGCCCAGGGCATAAAAGACGATCTGACCAATCTGTCCGGCCTGACCCAGGCGGATGTGGCAGCCGTGCGGGACAATGAGATCCATGTGGAGATCTCCGAGCAGACCCTTCGCAAATACGGCCTGACACTGGGATCCGTGGCTGACACCGTGGCGCAGAGCAGCCTGGATTTGCCGGCAGGCAGTGTTAAGGCCGAAGAAGGCGAGGTGCTGATCCGGGCCAAGGGAAGGCGCTATTATGCCGGTGAATACCGTGATATTCCGGTGATTACCAGTTCAGACGGGACCCGGATCACCCTGGGACAGATCGCGCAAATCAAGGAGGGGTTTGCGGATGTGGACATGGCCTCCCGGTTTCAGGGGAAGCCCGCGGCCATTATCAATGTCTACAGGGTGGCCGACCAGAGCGCCCTGGATGTGGCCAAAAAGGTCAGGGATTATGTGGCCCAGATCCGGCCCGGCCTGCCCCACGGGGCAGGCATTGACTACTACCAGGATATGTCCACGATTTTAAAAAGCCGGATCCAGCTGCTGGGAAAAAACATGTTTTTCGGCCTGATCCTGGTCAGCCTGCTTCTGGCCCTGTTTTTAAACGTGCGCCTGGCTTTCTGGGTGACCCTTGGCATTCCCATCAGTTTTGCATTCGGCCTGATATTTTTGCCCTATAATGATGTTTCCATCAACATGATTTCCCTGTTTGCCTTTATTATGGTGCTGGGTATCGTGGTGGATGACGCCATTATCGTGGGCGAAAATGTGTTTCGAAGGCAGGAAGCGGGAATGGGCCGGCTGGCGGCATCCGTGGAAGGTACACTGGAAGTTGGCCGGCCCGTGATTTTCTCGGTTCTCACCACCATGGTGGCCTTTGCACCGCTGCTCACTGCCGGGGGCACCATGGGCAATTTCATGCGAAACATTCCCATTGTGGTGATCCTGGTGCTGCTGGGCTCGCTGGTGGAATCGTTGTTGATCCTGCCCTGCCATCTGGCAAGGAGCCGGGCCTCGGGCCGGCGGCAAAAACCCAAGCGCATGACCCGGCTGCTCAACTGGATTGTGTCCGGGCCCTATCACCGGGCTGTGGAAGCCTGCATCCGGTGGCGCTATGCCACCATTGCCGCAAGCCTTGCGCTACTGCTGCTCACGTTCGGCCTGTGGTCTGCGGGCACGCTCAAGTTTGTATTTTTCCCCAAGGTGGAAGGCGACGTGCTGCAGTGCATGATCACCATGCCCGTGGGCACGCCCATGGAAAGAACCGTTGAAGTGGTGCGCCAGGTGGAGAAAACCGCAGAGGATCTGCTGGCCGAACATGACGCGGATCGGCCGGCCGATGCGCCGCCGCTGCTGGATCATACCGCATCGGTGATCGGCGCCCAGTTCGGTGACAGGGGGGGTGTGGGCGATTCCGGCGGGCACCTGGCCCATGTGTTTGTTCAGGTCCTGGAAGGTGAAAAAAGAGAGATCAGCGCCCTTGTGTTAAACAATCAGTGGCGCGACCGGGTGGGCCGGATCCCGGATGCCGAATCCCTGGTGTTCAAAAGTGAGATCCACAGCGCGGGCAACCCCGTGGAAGTGCATCTGTCCATGGCGGATCACGATCTGCTGCTGGAGGCAGCAGACGAACTGAAAAGGGAACTGGAGCGGTTTTCCGGGGTTTTTGACATTACTGACAGTTTCTTGCCGGGCAAGATGGAAATGCAGCTGGCCTTAAAGCCCGAGGCCGCCAACCTGGGCTTAAGGCTCCGGGACCTGGCCCGGCAGGTCCGCCATGCCTTTTACGGGGCAGAGGCCCTGCGGTTTCAAAGGGACAGAAACGAGGTCAAGGTCCTGGTGCGCTATCCCGAAACGCATCGGGTGTCCCTGGACAATGTGGAGCAGATGCGAATCCGGACCCCTGCCGGCCATGAGGTGCCTTTTTCCCAGGTGGCGGAGGTCACCATGGACCAGGGCTATGCCAGCATTGAACGGGCCCAGCGAAGGCGGGTGGTCAAGGTCATGGCGGATGTCAACGAAAAGATCACCAACGCCAACGAGGTTCGCACTGACCTGGTAGAGCGGTTTCTGCCCGGGCTTGAAAACCGTTACCCGGGCCTGCGGTACACCATCGAGGGCGAAGGCCAGGAACAGGCCGAAACCCTGGCGGATGTGCAAAAGGGCTTTATCATTGCCCTGTTTTGCATTTACGCCCTGCTGGCCGTGCCGTTTCGCTCCTTTACCCAGCCGTTTATGGTCATGCTGGCCATTCCCTTCGGCATGGTGGGCGCAGCCATGGGCCACCTGCTCATGGGGTTTGACATCAGCGTGATCAGCCTTTTCGGCATGGTGGGCCTGGCCGGGGTTGTGGTCAATGATTCCCTGGTCCTGGTTCACCGGATCAATGAATATTTTCGCACAGACGGCCTTGAAGTGCACGAGGCGGTGATCCAGGGCGGAAAGGTGCGTTTCCGGGCCGTGATTCTTACCTCGTTGACCACTTTTGGGGGCCTTACCCCCATGCTGCTGGAAAAAAGTCTCCAGGCGCGGTTTTTGATTCCCATGGCCATCAGCCTGGGATTCGGGGTGCTTTTTGCCACCCTCGTGACCCTGATCCTGGTGCCCTGTTTTTACATGATTTTAGATGACATGCACCGGGCGGCCCACAGGGTCAGGCAAATGATGCAGCCGCCTGCCGCCGGATCTGAAGGTTGACTTCGAGTTTTTCCAAAGCCATTGCAATGGCGTCTGCCGCCGGCGGATTTTCGGCCATGCGTTGATTGAAATGCTCAACCACGGCATCTGCGTGCTCCAGACCCCCTGCCGGCACCACGGATGTGATGATGCGTTCGTGGATGATGGGATGGATATTGTTTAAAATTTTTTCCGCTCCTGTATACCAGTCCCAGAGCAGGGGGATGGCCGCCGGATTGCGGGCCATCTGGGCCACGGGCACGAACTTGTTTTTATCCGGCACGCGGTCAAGGACAAGGGCCAGGGCCTTTTCAACAAGCTCCGGGCGGCGGAAGCATCCCAAAGCCCGAAGGCAGTTGAGCCGGTCCTGCTCGGAATCCGTGTTTTCCATGCGCTCCACAATCCATGCAAAGGTTTTTTCATCCCCCTGCCAGGCCGCTGCCTGCATCACCCCCCGCAGAATGTCGGGATGAACCCGGCCCTGGTCCCGGAGGTTTTCAAATTCGCTGGCGGCGGTTGATACCGGCCCGGAAACCCCGAGCACGGCCGCGTGCCAGAAAAGATTGTTTCTGACCCGCAGCCTTCCGTGGGGCTCGTCTTTTTCCGGGCGGCAGCCCAGGGTATCAAAGGCTTGGCGCATATACCGGGTTGCGGCAGAAATCACGGCCTGTCCGGCGGATCCGTCAGCGGCAATCATCAGGTCGTGAAGATGGCCCATTTTGGCGGACAGGGGCAGGGGGTCTGTGTCGGTTCCGGTTTTCTCCAGAAAATCCAGGTATGCGGGCAGATCCGTATCTCCGGCAATCATGAGGGCAAACAGGTCGTTTTCCAGGCCCCAGCGGTCAATGGCCGGCAGGGTTTTGGCCGCGGACATGGCCGCCAGCCGGTCCATGTTTTGGGTGTCTTTATAACGGGTGCGGTAGAATCCAGTCTGCAGATCATTGATTTTATAAGCATAGACATCGCGATCCATTTCCATTTCCATCTCCGGGGCTTCCATTAGGGCCGTGGTCGTGCGGTCGGCCCCGGACTTGTCAAACCACCGGATGATTAAGGCAACAGGCCATGTCTGGTTTTGGGCGCCGGTTGCCGGCAGGTAGGAAAACCGCTTCTGGGACAGGTGCAGACGGCCGTTTGTCTGTTTGGCCGTGATCAGGGGATGGCCCGGCTGCAGGACCCATTGTTCCATGATTTGTCTGATGGGTTTTCCGGATGCGGATTCCATGGCCGTCCACATGTCGCTGCTGCCCGCACATCCGCCGGAATGGCCGGCTAGGTAGCGGTGCAGGCCGGCTTCAAACTCGTTTTCGCCCATGTAGCCGCGGATCTGGCGCAGGATGCTGGCGCCCTTGGAATAGATGATCGGGGCGGTGGCGCTGTTGATCACCACATGGCTTCCCCCGGAGATTTCAATGGCACTGGTCTCCCGAAGGCTGTCACGGTTTAAGGCCGCTGCGCTCTGGGATTCCACGAACTCCTCCCAGACCTGCCAGTCCGGGTGATGGGCATCCACCACCTGGTATCCGTAAAACGTGGCAAAGCTTTCATTGAGCCACAAAAATTTCCAGTCCGCCGGGGTCACCAGGTTGCCGAACCACTGGTGGACGATTTCATGGGCAATGACCTCGCAGATCCGTTCTTCACCGTCTACCGCCGTGTTGGCCGGATCAAACAGCAGCAGGTTTTCCCGGAAGGTAATCGCCCCCCAGTTTTCCATGGCCCCGAAGGCAAAGTCGGGCACTGCGATCAGATCCAGCTTGGGCAGCGGGTAGGGCGAAGCAAAGCAGGTCTCGCAGTATTTCAAGGCCTTTCTGGCAAAGGCCAGCCCGTAGCGCACATTTTCCGCCATGCCGGGCAGCACCGCGGCCCGCACCCGCCGGTCGAGTTCATCGGTGATCACGGAAAACCGGCCCATGCCGAAAAACACAAGGTAGGTGGACATCACCGGCGTGGTTTCAAAAATGACCCGTTTCCGGCCTCCTGGCTCCGGGTTCTCGGAGGCAGGGGGCATGTTGGAAATGGCGGTTATTTCCTTGTCAACAATCATTTCAATGGTGAAATCCGCCTTGTAAAGGGGATGGTCCATGCAGGCAATGGCCCGGCGGGCGTCTGACTCCTGGAACTGGGTGACCGCGATTTTTTCGCTGCCGCCTGCATGCCGGTAGGTACTGTGGTAAAATCCCGCCATCTGAGAGTTGATCCGGCCGTAATAATCAATCTGGATTTCGATTTCACCAAAGATTTTTTCCGGCAGGTGGATGCGGATTTTTTCCAGGGCGGGGTCAACGCAAAACCGGCATGTGCTCCACTTTTCATCTGTGCGGACCCGGCAGGACCAGGCAGCCAGGTCAAGGGCGTCGAGTTCAATAACATCAACAGATTGTTCGGCCACGGCCTGAAGGGTTACTATGGCTGAAAAATCCAGGCGCTTCAGATCCGGCTGCAGGCGCAGATGATAATGCTTCGGGGTGATTTTGGGTTCCAGGCTTGTCATGGGGCTGTTTTATCCTTTCCTTTTCAAATCCGTAACCCGGCTTTGGCGGGTGTTGTTTTTGTTTTTTTCTGATTTCGGAAAATTCACACGGATCGCTGCGGGAATCAAGTTTTTTTCCGGCCGGGTGGGCCCCGGGGCATCTTTTGAGGCAAGATGGGGGAAAGGTTTTTTGCATGATGGCCGGGCGCCTTGATCTCTGTTTGTTTATTTCCGGGCATTGCCGGAAAAAGATTGGATTTGCCGGTTGCAATCGGGTAAAAGAATAACAATAATAAAACCAGGTGGAAAAGATAAACAAAGTCCAAATCATATAAGAGAGGGCAGAGCCATGGGTGAGTTTGAAAAACTGAAGAAGGATTATCGGCTGTCTCCTCTGGCAGCCGAACTGGTGATGTTGGTATTGAGTCTGCCGCCGGAAAATCAGCGGGATCTGGCTGCGGAATTAAAGTCACGGAAAAATTCCGCCAGGCGCAGATTTCTGCGGCAGCCTCATGCCGAATCCGTACAGTTTTCCGCAGGCGGCAAGGTTTTTGCCGGAAACATGAAAAATGTCAGCCAGGGCGGCGCTTTTGTGGAAATCCTGGAATCAGACCTCAAGCGGCTTGGCCGGGGCCAGGAGGTAACCCTGTCGTTTGCCCACCCCAACAGCACCCGAAATGTCAAGTTTAACGGGGAAATCGCCCGCACCAGCGCCGATGGGGTGGGTATTCGGTTCAATTCCATGATCTAACCGCGGCCCGGAGAGTGAAAGGGTATTGCGATTTTATCGATTTTTCCATAAAAGAGCCCCATGAGCTATGTGTTTGATCATCAGGATGCGGCCCGTTACGAAAAATGGCTGGCAATGGAAAAAAATCGCAGGGTCCTGGAACTTGAAACCCGCGTGATGATGGAGATGCTGCGTCCTGTGCCGGTCCGGCGCCTGCTGGATATCGGCTGCGGAACCGGCGCCAGTCTGGAGTCGTTTTTAAACAAAGGCATTGAACTCACCGGCATTGACCCTTCGCCCGCCATGCTCGACTATGCCGGTCAGCGCCTCGGAAATCCGGTGGATTTGTACCAGGGATATGCTGAAGACCTGCCGTTTGCAGACAATTCCTTTCATTATGCAATTTTGTTTCTGACCCTGGAGTTTTGCGACGACCCGGGGCGTGCCCTGGAAGAGGCCTGCCGGGTGGCCAAAGACCGGGTGTTTGTGGGTATTTTAAACCGGCATTCCGGTTACGCGCTGCGTTGCCGAATGGCACGGTTGTTCAGAAACTCGGTTTATTCCCGGGCCCGTTTTTTGAGTATCAGCGAGGTTCGCCGGGCCTTTTACACCATGCTTGGCCAGGTGCCGGTGCACTGGCGCACTGTTTTACAGTTTCCGGTTGCGGTATCAGTCGTGCTGAATCGGCTGGAGTCCCTGCGGCTTGTTCAATACAGCCCGTTTGGCGGTTTTGCGGGTATTGTGGCCGATCCGGTTCCAAGGTTCCAGGTTTCGCCCCTGACATTGAGATGCAAGGTTAATCAGATCGCCGCATCCAATGAACAGGTAGCCGGCTGGTCCAGGGACTACGGCAATCAAAAAATCCAAAATTGACATTTACAAACCGCGCTACCAGAATTTATAAGGAAGCAATCTAATGCAGGTTTCAGGAGGAAGATAAATTATGGAAGCGCTGTTATATGACCACGCAGGCGACAGCAAGGTGGTCTGCAATTTGTGTCACCACCGGTGCTCCATCAAGGATGGGGCCAGGGGCATTTGCAATGTCCGGGAAAATCAGGGGGGAACCCTTGTCACCCTGGTTTATGACCGGATCATTGCCAGGCACGTGGACCCGATAGAAAAAAAGCCGCTGTTTCATTTTTATCCCGGCAGCCTGGTTTACTCCATCGGCACCGTGGGCTGCAATTTCCGGTGCAAATTCTGTCAGAACGCCGATATCGCGCATATGGCCACAGATTACCAGGGCCGGATCATGGGCAAGGCCTTAAGCCCTCAACAGATTGTGGAGGAGGCCGAGCTTACGGGAAGTCGCTCCATTGCTTATACCTATACGGAACCCACGGTTTTTTTTGAACTCGCCCTGGAAGTGGCCCGGCAGGCACGGGAAAAAAACATTGCCAACGTGTTTGTCACCAACGGCTACATGACCCCCGAGGCCGTTGATATGATCAGTCCGTATCTGGATGCGGCCAATGTGGATTTAAAGGCTTTTACAGAGGAGTTTTACAAAAAATACTGCTCGGCCAGGCTCCGGCATGTGCTCACAACCCTGAAAAAACTTCGGGAAAACGGTGTGTTTCTGGAGATCACCACTTTGCTGATTCCGGGGTTAAACGACGCAGACGCGGAGTTAAAGGATCTGGCCGGGTTTATCGCAGACGAACTGGGGACTCAGACCCCCTGGCACATCAGCCGGTTTCATCCCACGTACCGGTTGACTGACCGGCCGTCCACACCCGTGGAAACCCTTCGAAAAGCAAGGCAAATCGGCATGGATGCGGGCCTGAAATATGTCTATACCGGAAATGTTCCCGGAGAGGCCTTTGAGAATACGTTTTGTCCGAAATGCCATGCTTTCGTGATTTCCAGAAGAGGTTTTGCAGTGGCGGAAAACCGGGTGGAAAACAATCAATGTCCGGACTGCGGAGCCCGGATCCACGGGCCGGGGCTTAGCTGAATGACGCTTGCATCCCCCGGTTTGTCCTGGCAGGAAATGATTTCCCGGAGCCTTTGCAGGGCCAGAGACCTGGCCGCGCATCTCAATGTCAATGAACATCTTGTCAGCCGGGTGATGGATCAATATCCCGCCCGCATCAATGCCTATGCCCTCGGGCTTATCGCCGGCGGAAGCCGGGCGGTTTTCCGGCAGCTGGTGCCGGATCCGGCCGAACTGGAAGAAACATCGCTGGCAGATGCCGACCCGCTGTGTGAGCAAAAGCAGTCCCCGGTGCCGGGCATTGTTCACCGGTATCCGGATCGGGTATTGTTTCTGGTTTCGGGCCAATGCGCCGTATACTGCCGGCATTGCATGCGCAAGCGAGAGGTCGGCGGCCGGGCTCCGGTCAGCCCGGAGACCATAGAGGCGGGGCTGGACTATATCGCCCGCACGCCCGGGGTAAAGGAAGTGATCCTTTCGGGCGGCGATCCATTGATGCTCGAAGATGACCGGCTTTTTTCCATCCTGGCGCGTATCCGCAGTATCCGCCATGTGGAATGCCTCCGGATTCATACCCGCATGCCCGGGATGCTTCCCCGGCGCATCACTTTGGATCTCGCCCGGGGGCTGGCCCGGTTTCATCCCCTTTTTGTCAATATCCAGTTCAATCATCCCGATGAACTCACCCCTGCCGCCCGGAGCGCCTGCGCGCTGCTGGCCGATGCCGGCATTCCCCTGGGATCCCAGACCGTGCTGCTGGCCGGTGTCAATGATTCGCCCGCGATCATGACCGACCTGATGCGCAAACTGCTCACCGCCCGGATTCGCCCCTATTATCTGCACCATCCGGACCCCATCCGGGGCACGGCCCATTTCCGGGTGCCTGCAAAAGTCGGTCTTTCCGTTATCGAGTCCCTGCGCGGGCGTATCGGCGGAATGGGCATACCCCAATACATGATCGATCTGCCCGGCGGCGGGGGAAAGGTGCCGCTTTTGCCCGAGCATGTGATCAAGCGCTCGGAAAAAGAGTTGATCGTGTATAATTTTGAAAACAAAATTTACACCTACCCCCTTTAATCATCCCGGAGAAAGCATGACCCTGGAGAGCAACACTTACATGGATTATTCCCTGGCCGATAAATCGCGGCTGGCCATACGAACCTTCAAAACCATCGCAGATGCGGCTCTGCTGCGGGGCTATTACCGCATGGGCGGCCGCACCGGAAGCACGCTGGAAAGCGCCCTGCGAACCCTGAGCCCGGAGATTTACGGGTCCATCAGCGATTCCCGCACAATTGAGTTAAAAGGGCTGGAATACGTTATTGACCGCCTGCCAAGGGGCATTGAGGCCTGCCACCGCATTGTAATGACAGGACGCCAGGATGCAGCGGATGCCAGTTTTGAAAAAATTCAGCCCCTGAAACGGCGGCGGATTTCATTTCGCATCAGTCCAACAGAGATGAGTTTTGTCATCACCCGGGGACAAAGCGAGATTTACGACATCATGACCCATATTACGTTTCTGCATGTGGAGGCCAAAAAGGTGCAGAGCAAGATGCGCGATGACTACGGCAATATCACCACCGAGTGGCGGGAACTGGAAAAGCATGCGGACTGCATTGATGACATTTGCGGAAGAGACCTGGATCAGGCATTGTGGAACCTGAGCCTGCTTTTGGGCCGGACCTTTGATGAAACCAAGGACACTTACGCAAACCTTGAGAAAAGCCGCAGCCGGTCCAATTCCAACAGCGGCCTGTTTCAGATTGTCCACAGCATGGGAAAGTGCGTGGACGAGGAAGTGCAGAGTTTGGACAATGCCGTGACCGTCCATTTTCCGCCCTCATTGAGCGCCCAGATATTAAACCGGACCCATGCGCGCAACTGGGCGGCCAATATCAAAAAATCCCTTTGTGATATCGGCCTGGAAAAACGCCCCCTGCATATCATCAGCGCCAATCAGCACAGTGTGGTCAATTTGCTGTATGGGTATGCCGCTGTGGGCCAAAAAGAGCGGGTTGCCGATGATCCGGATTTATACGACTTTATCCGCACCATTCGGGATCAAACAGCCCAGGTGGAAGCGTTTGCCACAAAACACGGATGCCACATGCTGCCCGATGACAGTGGTTCCCAGATCGACTGCAGGATCATTGACGCACCCGCAATGGCCCGGTTGCCCAGGCATCCGGCCATTGCCCTGGATGCCGATTATATCGAAAAACAACAACCCGTGATCCTGGTGATGGATTATGCGTTCGGTGAACAGGCTTTTGAAATCCTTGATGAACTGCTTTATCCCTGGGAAGAAAACGGAGAGCAGTGCGCCCTCAATGCCAGGTCGGTTTCCGTGATCGGCAAGGCCGGCATTCTGCCCGGGCAAAAGGGCGATATCATGCTGGCCACCGCCCATGTGCTCGAAGGCACCCCGCATAATTACATGATCTGCAATGATCTGACCGAGGCGGATTTTGATGATGATTCCGTGCAAATCTATACCGGCCCCATCATTACCGTGCTGGGTACTTCCCTGCAGAACCGCTACGTGCTTAAAAAATTCCAGGATTCGTCATGGAAGGCCGTGGGCCTGGAAATGGAGGGCGGTCATTACCAGCGGGCCATTAACGCGGCCTTTATTCGGGGGCACGTGTCTTCGGACCTCAAGGTGATGTATGCCTATTATGCCTCTGACAATCCATTGAAAAGCGGGCAGACCCTGGCTTCGGGCAGTATGGGAGAAGAGGGCATCAAGCCCACATATCTGGTCACGCGCCTGATTTTGGAAAAAATCATGGGCAGGTAAAAGCGCGGCCGTTATCCAAAACAACGATTTACGGGCAGTGTTCGCATTTGGCCGCAGCCTGATGCTCGGCTTTGCGTTTTACCGCGATGATGCTGGGCTTGTAACGGTCGGACTGCCTGGCCTTTTTTTCCAGTTTCACCAGCACTGCCAGGGATGCAAACAATGCGGTAAATCCCACTGCAGCCGAAAATATGGAAGCATCCACCCCAAAGGCGGAAGCCGTCTGATTGCCAATGATCGCCCCGGCCAGAAGGGCGGCAATGGGAAAGATATAAAGCAGCAGAGAAAGCTTGAGCATCCCGCCGGTGCCGAATTCGATGGTCACTGTATCGCCCACCGAGGCTTTTGCCGGGTTGAGGGCCTCGATTTCCATTTCCCGGCTTCCGCCGAAGCTGTGACACGTGCTTTTTTCCGAACACCCGTCACAGGCCGCGGCCCGCTGGGTTTTGACAAGGGCGTTTGCCCCTTTTATCTGAGTGACCACTCCTGTTTCCCTGGCCATGTTTAATCCTTGTAGCAGATAATCCCGCAGCGCAGGCACCGGTCTGCTTCGGCCCGGGCGTCTGTTTCCGAGTACCCCAGTTCCACTTCCGGGTATTTCCCCGGAACCTCCGAGGGGTCGCAGGCGGGCATGATATGCCGGGGGGATTTTTCCGCATTTTCAATGTGCGTGACGGTCTGCAGTATTGAACCCGCGGAAATCACCTTTTCGGCCAGCCCCAGGTCCATGTTGTACATGATTTTGTGCACAGAGGACGCAGCCCGCCGCCCGCCGGCAATGGCACGGATGGCCGCGCTGTAGTCGGTAATGGGGTCATTTTTCGACAGCAGACCTTTTTCCTCGCTGTAGATCGGGTTTTTGTAGGGCTGAATGCCTTCCCATTGTACTGGTGCGTTTGGATCCGGTTCAGGCGCGGATTCATCCTGCTCCGGCTGCGGGGTTTTTCGGAAAATCATCTCCGGCAGGCGGCCGGCATCGATGACAAGCGTTTGGGCGGATGTCACAAAGCTCTGGCCGGAGCGGGTGTCTGTGTATTCAATGGATTCCAGGCGGTTTTCCAGTCCTGTGAGCCGGGTGATGGCGGCGTTGAAAACAATTTCAGCCCCGGCTTTTTCCAGCTTTTGAATTTGTTCATCTGAGAGATCGGTTTTTTCCCGGGATTCATTGAATACCAGGGTGATGTTTTCCGCTCCCAGGTGCTTGCAGGTGTGAACCGCTTTTTCCGCCAGGGGCGCACCGCCGGCAATGACCACATCAGCGGTGACCGGGATCTGGTACTTGTTGTCGAGCCCGGAGCGCAGCAGTTCGATTAACAGAAATACGCCGGGTATCGGCTCTTCGGCCCGGGTCGATGTACCGCGTTCCAGGCGGCTGTCCCATCCGCCGGAAGCCAGCAGCACGGCCTCATAATCCTGTTTGAGCAAAGATGCAAGAGTGAAGTCCCGGCCCATGGTCATGCCGGTTTTAAAGGAAACGCCCAGTTCGGCGACCCCCTGGATATCCCAGTCCAGCACGGTGCGCGGCAGGCGGTAGCCGGCAATGGCGGTGCGCAAAAGCCCGCCCAGGTTATCAGATGCCTCGAAAACCGTGGGGCTGTGGCCCAGGCGTGCGGTGAAAAACGCTGCGGACAGGCCCTCCACCCCGCCGCCGATCACCGCGGTTTGCCGTCCGGTGCCGGGCGCGCAATAGGGCTGGGAGTGTTTCTGCTGCTCCATTTCCACGTCCGCAGCATAGCGTTTCAGATAATTGATGGCCACGGGTTCGTCAATAAGGTTTCGGCGGCATGCGTCCTCGCAGGGCCGCGGGCAGATGCGGCCGATAACCGTGGGAAACGGGTTTCGTTCCTTGATGATCTGCACGGCCCCGGAATAATCTCCCCGGGAGACACGCTCTATATAGTCACTGATATTGATTCCGGCCGGACACATTCGCTGACACGGGGTGGTGCAGTCGTCCGTGGTGTATTCCCGCAGAATTCGGCGGGTCACGGAGGAAAGCTTGATGATGTGCTTGGGACAAACCCGTTCGCAGGTTCCGCAGCCGGTGCACTTTTCTTCATCCACCACCGGAAGACCGCGGTCGCTCATGCTGATGGCGTCAAACGGACAGGCATGCATGCAGGAACCCAGGCCCAGGCAGCCGATGCGGCATACTTTCATTCCGCCGTATAGCAGGGCCGCGGCCTGGCAGTTGCTCAATCCCTGGTAATCGTACTTGATGGCGGCCTCAGAAGGGCCGTAGGTGCAGCCGGGCAGAGCGATGTCGGGTTCCTTGGCCTCGATGGTCATGCCCAGAACCGCAGCAATGGCCTCGGCCAGGTCTGCTCCGCCGGCCACGCAGGAATCCGGCGGCGATTGGCCGGCAACAATGGCCTCGGCATTCGGGCCGCAGCCGGGATATCCGCAGCCGCCGCAATTGGCCCCCGGCAGCAGGTCGTCGACTTTCAGTACAAGGGGGTCCACATAAACGTAAAAAATCTTGGAAGCCAGGGCCAGGGCAACACCGGTTACCAGACCGAGTCCGCCCATCATCAGTATTGCATCAAACATTGCATGCTCCGATTCGTATCATGTGGTGTTGAGGCACATTGGGTTGTGTTTCCGGCCGAAAATTTTTAGCTGCACTAAGCCGCTCCTATAACATTATTCGGCCGGCAGATTCAATCTGAAATATATTATTTTTCATATTCCGCCCCGGCTGTCAACTAGTCTGAGGCAGACTGCGGCAATTGTTGGCTTGACGGATGGGGCTTTACCATATAAGAATACGGTTTTACCGAAGATGCGCACCGTTTTGGCGCTTTTCATTTTTGCATCCCCGGCACACGAATCAGGAGGCATTCAGTTGCAGGCAGACCAGCAAAACAAGGATTTTTACTGGCAGCAGGTCAGAGAGGCGGCCGCTTATGTGAAAGACGGCATCGGCGTGGACGGAGCCGGCATCGGCATTACCACCGGTACCGGGCTTTCCGAAACTATGGTGGACATGAAGCCGGAAGCTCAAATTCCGTATGACCGGATTCCCCACTTTCCCGCATCCACGGTCCGGGGTCATGCCGGCCGGCTGATTTTCGGAAAGATTCACGGCAGGCGTGTTTTTGTCCTCCAGGGCCGGTTTCATCTTTATGAAGGCTACAGCGCCCCAAGGGTTTGTTTTCCCGTGCGGCTCATGCAGGCCCTGGGGGTAGAGATCCTGATTGTGACCAATGCCGCAGGCGGGCTTTGTACGGATTTTTCCGCAGGCGATATCATGGCCATTTCCGATCACATCAACCTTACCGGTGAAAATCCCCTGTTGGGGCCCAATAATGAAGACTGGGGAATTCGTTTTCCGGACATGTCAGCCGTCTACGATACCGGGCTGATGAATAGTGCCATGCAGGCTGCGCAAAAATCCGGAATCCATCTGCACAAGGGGGTGTATGCGGGTTTGAAGGGCCCGTCTCTGGAAACTCCGGCCGAACTGCGGTTTTTGCGTCAGATCGGCGCGGATGCCGTGGGGCTGTCCACCGTCATGGAAGTCATTGCCGCAGTTCATGCCCGGATGCGCATTTGCGGGTTTTCCTTGATCACCAACATTGCTGATCCGGATTGCCCGGAAGCCGCCACCCTGGAGGCGATTATCCAAACAGCGCAGAAATCCGCTCCTGTCCTGGGTGAACTGCTATCCGGTATTGTCAGGGAGGTTTAAATGGCGAATTCTCCGGACAGCCCGGATCTGCTGATCGTCAACGGCACGGTGCTGACCATGGATGACCGCGGTACCGTGATTCAAAACGGTGCCGTGGCAATATCCGGAGACAGTATCGTATCCGCGGGGCCGGCGGAAAAATCCGACATCAGGGGCGCGGCCCGCATTATTGACGCCAACGGCGGCATTATCATGCCCGGGCTGATCAACACGCATACCCATGCGGCCATGACCTGTTTCCGGGGCCTGGCCGATGACATGGACCTGATGACCTGGCTCAATGAATATATTTTTCCCGCAGAAGCCAGGCTCAGCCATGAGCGGGTTTATACCGGCGCCATGCTGGCGTGCGCGGAGATGATGCTTTCAGGAACCACCTGCTTTGCGGATATGTACCTTTTTGAAAACGCCGTGGCTGAAGCCGCTGCCAGGGCGGGCATGCGGGCGGTTGCGGGGGAGGTGCTCTATGATTTTGATTCCCCCAATTACGGACCCATTGATAAGGGGTTTGATTATACCCTTGAGCTCATTGACAGGTGGCGCAATCATCCGTTGATTACCATTGCCGTGGAACCCCATTCCCCGTATCTTTGCGCGCCGGAGCTGCTCCGGCGGGCCGCGGCAGTTTCAGAAGAACACGAAATTCCCATGATCGTGCACGTGGCTGAAACCGCCGGGGAGGTGGCGCAGATTCGCAAAACCCATGGCAAAAGTCCGGTGGCTCATCTGGCGGATATCGGGGTATTGTCACCGCGGTTTCTGGCCTGCCACTGCGTGGCTGTATCCGAGGCCGACATTGAACTGCTCGTGGCCCATGATGTCAAGGTCTCACACAACCCGGAAAGCAACATGAAACTGGCATCGGGCATTGCGCCGGTGCCGGCCATGCAGGCTGCCGGACTCTGCGTTGCACTGGGAACAGACGGGCCCACCAGCAATAACAACCTGGACATGTTCATGGAAATGGATGCCGCCGCCAAGATTCACAAGGTCAACCAGATGGATCCAACGGTGATGGATGCCGGTACTGTTTTGCGCATGGCCACCATTGATGCGGCCCGTGCCCTGGGACTCGGCAAGGTAACCGGTTCTGTGGAGCCGGGGAAAAAAGCCGATATTATAGTTATTGACACCAATAAGCCCCATCTGACGCCCATGTACAATATTTGTTCACACCTTGTGTATGCCGCAGGCGGAGCTGACGTGCAGCACGTGGTGATCAACGGGGTGCCTGTTGTGGACGACGGCCGGCTGGTTTCCTTTGATGCTGAAGCGGTGATGGATCAGATGCAGCAGATTGCCGCTGAAATCCGGAGCCTTCATGACTGGACGGCCAAACGCGCCAACACAGGCGCAAAAGCAGGAAAGGAGTAGATCGGCAATGGTTCAGCATCATCAGAGATCCGGGAAACAATCCGGAAAAGGGCCCATTGGGATTGCAATGCTGGCGGGTCTGTTTGTTTTTGCAGCAGCCTTGGCTGCATGGGCGGGGCAGCCGTCTTTGCAGTCTTCGGAGACTGCGGCCGGAGGGGCGCGCACCGGTTTTGCGGTTGCCGCAGATCAGGCAGAGGGGGATCAGACAGGCCGGGATTCGGCCAATGGCTCTGCCGACGGCTTTGATGAATTTGACGAGTTTGATGAATTTGACGGCGAAACAGGCTCAAAACCCGTGGCTGACCCGCTTTCCGGTTACAACCGGTGGATGACCGGGGTAAACGACAAGCTTTATTTCTGGGTACTCAAGCCCGCGGCCACCGGATATGCAAAGGTGACCCCGGCTGTGGCCCGCAGATCTGTTGGCCGGTTTTTTAAGAATCTGGGCTATCCCCTCAGGTTTGTCAACAATCTGCTTCAGCTCAAAATCCGGCGGGCCGGGGTGGAAACAGCCCGGTTCGTGGTCAATACCACCGTGGGGGTGGCCGGTTTTGCCGATCCCGCCCGATGGTGGATGGATCTGGAGGCCTATCCCGAGGATTTCGGCCAGACCCTGGGGCATTACGGCGTGGGCGGCGGCTGGCACCTGGTGCTGCCGGTAATGGGGCCATCCAACCTGCGCGATGCCGTGTCAAAAGTTCCGGACAGGTTTTTAAATCCCGTGGCTTATGTGGATCCCTCTGAAGTATCCATTGCCATTTCCGCCTATGACCGGATCAATTATACCTCCCTTCACCTGGGAGAATACGAGCGGTTGAAACAGGATGCCGTGGACTGGTATATATTTTTACGAAATGCCTATGAACAAAACCGGAAAAAGAAAATCCAGGAGTAGACAACATGAAAAAATCTGCACGCATTACCGTATGGGTCCTGGCGCTGATCTTCGGCCTGGCCCTGTTTGCCGCCCACGGCCGCGTGGAGGCCAAAAGTGCCCAGAGTCTGCTGAAGGAAAAGATCAGCGAGGTCATCGATGTTTTGGACAGCCCGGATCTCAGCGAGGCGGATAAAACCAGCCGGATCGAGGATATCGTGGATCCGGTTTTTGACTACGAACTCATGGCCCGGCTCAGCCTGGGCCGCAGGCACTGGACCGGGCTTTCGGCAGATCAGCAGGAGACTTTCACCCGGCGTTTTGTCACCCGGCTCAAGGATTCCTATTTTGACAAGATCTCCATGTATTCCGGGGATGCGGATGCGGCTTTTGAGTATCGGCCCGTCAAAGAGCAGAACAACAAGGTGTACGTGCCGGTGGCGGTCCGGGCCGGGGATGAAACCGTGGACATGGTGTATAAGTTTTATTCCTCCCGTGACACCTGGAAAGTTTATGACGTGGAAATCAACGGGGTGAGCATTATCCGCAGCTACAGATCCCAGTTTGACCAGATTCTGGCCGACGGCACGGCAGAGGATCTGCTTGAGGCTGTCAAAGAGATCCAGCCACCCGATGAAAACGGCTAAACCGACCGCAGAAAGCATTGTGACCCATATTTATGAAAAAAGATCCGCCCCTTATTGACCGGTTTTTTGACCGTGTGGTGCTTGCCCGACCGGTCCTGGTTCTTGTCTGCATTTTAATGGCCGTGGCTGTGCTGGCCCGGTATGCAGTTGATCTGAAAATCGAAGCATCCGCCGATACCCTGGTGCAGCAGGACAATGCGGATTACCTTTACTATCAGAAGATCATCGAGCGATTCGGATATGATGATTTTCTGGTCATTGCCTATAGCCCGAAATCCGGGGATCTGCTGTCAGAGAAAGTGCTTTCCCGGATCGGCCAATTGCGCGATGAAATTGCCGACATGGACCGTGTTGCCTCGGTGGTCACCATCCTGGATGTGCCGCTTCTGGAAAGCCCGCCCATGCCGGTTGCCGAACTGGTGAAAAATGTCCGCACCCTGTCGTCTCCGGATGTGGACCTCTCCCTTGCCAGAAAGGAGCTGCAGACCAGTCCCCTGTACCAGGATCTGCTGGTGAGTTCCGATCTTGAAACCACGGCCCTGCAGATCAATTTCAAAAGCGACCCTGCATATGACAAGGTCTGGCAGCAGCGCCAGCAGCTTCGGGCCAAGGCCGGGCAGGGGGAGCTGAGCCCGGCGGAAGAAAGGCAAATGCAGCGGCTCCAGTCGCTTATCGACAAACACTGGAATCGTATCGAGGCCCAGCGCAGCAGGGATATCGCCGCCATCCGAACGATCATGGAAAACCATGAAAATGACGCGGACCTGTTTCTCGGGGGCGTGAGCATGGTGGCAAACGACCTGATGCGCTTTATCCAAAAGGATCTCAAGGTCTACGGCGGCGGGGTGCTGCTGTGCATGACAATTGTGCTTTGGCTGATTTTCCGCCGGGTGCGATGGGTTGTGCTGCCCCTGGTCAGCTGCGGGCTTTCGGCTGTTGCCACCATGGGGCTGATGGGATTGTTCGGATGGAAGGTCACGGTGGTATCGTCGAACTTTATTGCCCTGCAGCTGATTATTACAATGGCCATTTCCATTCATCTGGTGGTCCGCTACCGGGAACTGATCCTTGCCGCTCCGCATAAAAGCCACGCCCGGCTGACCGCAGAGACGGTCAAGGCCATGAAGACCCCGTGCATATACGCGGGGCTGACCACCATTGCGGGATTCGGGTCCCTGTTGTTTGCCGGCATCAAGCCCGTGCAGACCTTTGGCTGGATGATGTCCGCGGGTATCGTGGTATCCCTGGCTGTTACATTCATATTTTTTCCGGCCGCACTGGTGCTGTTTAAAAAAGCACCCCCGCCCAGCGGGGGCGGCTCGCGCATTGCCCTGACCCGGTGGCTTGCGGGCTTTACCCGTCACCACGGCCGGATGATTGTTATTTTAAGCCTGGTGGCCCTGCTGCTCAGCGCGGCCGGCATTGTCCGGCTGCGGGTGGAAAACGCCTTTATTGATTATTTCAAGTCCAGCACGGAAATCCACCAGGGCATGACCGTTATTGACCGGAAGCTGGGCGGCACCACCCCCCTGGATGTGATCATTGATTTTAACGGCAGCAGCACGCAGGCCCAACCGGAGCCGGCCAGTGACGACGGCGGCGGGTCAGACGGGTTTGATGCGTTTTCCGAATTCGATGAATTTGATGATCCGGCGGATTCAGGTAAGTACTGGTTTACACCACACCGGCTCGACCGGATTGAAACACTTCACGATTACCTGGATGGATTGGATCACACCGGAAAGGTGCTGTCGCTTGCCACCCTGATAAAGGTGGCCGAGCGGTTGACCGGCGGCCCGCTGGATACATTTGACGCGGCCCTTTTGTTCAATGAATTTCCCGAACAATACCGGCAGATGCTCGTGGCCCCGTATGCCTCGGTGGAACATGACCAGGCCCGGATCAGCCTGCGGGTTATCGACTCGGATCCGCAACTGCGGCGAAATGCGCTTTTGAAAAAAATCCAGCACGATGTAGAGGAAAAACTGGGGTTTGCCAAAGACAGTGTGAAACTCACCGGCATGCTGGTGTTGTATAATGATGTTCTGCAAAGCCTGTTCAGCTCCCAGATCATGACCCTGGGACTGGTGATACTGGCCCTGATGATCATGTTTCTGGTTTTGTTTCAATCCTTTACCATCGCATTGATCGCCATTTTCCCGAATCTGCTGGCCACCGGGGTGGTGCTTGGGACCCTGGGCTGGGCCAATATCCCCCTGGACATCATGACCATCACCATTGCCTCGATCAGCGTGGGTATTGCCGTGGACGACACCATCCATTACATACACCGCTTTCAGCGGGAATTTCAAAAAGACGGCGATTATCTGCAGGCCATGCAGCGCTGTCACGGAAGCATCGGATATGCCATGTATTACACCACCATTATCATCATCATCGGGTTTTCCATCCTGGCCACCTCCAATTTCATCCCCACGATTGTTTTTGGGGTGTTTACCGGGCTGGCCATGTTCATCGCCCTGGTGGCCGCACTGACCCTGCTGCCGCAGCTGATCATATGGCTTCGGCCCTTTGGTCCGGCCGGCCGGGTACAAAGCGAAAATCCGGAGCAGGCGGACTGAGATGACAGTATCCCAGGATTTGTCCCAGAGCCCGGCCCCGGGCAAAAAGCATCTGGCCTTCCGGGGCGATGCCGTTGTTTTTTATCTGCATGTACCCGGCCAGGGTCCGGGCACTGCCTGGCTGCGTACCAACCTCGGCCGGGCGGCTTTGGCCAGGCAGGAGGTGATCTGCCAGGTTGAGCAAAACGAGCCCATCTTGTATCACGATTGGTCGGATATCCCCATGGTCCCGGCCGGAGAGGGCCGTTTTGAGCTGACTGTTGGCTTAACCGAAGTGGGCCATTTCGAGGCCAAGGCGTTTTTTTTGCCCGAGGGAAAGGAGTCGCCCGTATGGCCGTCCGGTCCCAACACGATCATCAACGTGGAGCCGGCGGAAACGGTTTGCGGCAATATCATTTACAATGCCTTTGTCCGTCAGTTCGGGCCCAACAAGCACCAGCGGCAGCCGCCGCCCGGGGCTGCGGATTTCGAGTCCCTGGATCACCGGGGGTACACAGTGATACCTCCGTCAGGAAAGTTCCGGGACCTGATCGATGAGCTGGATTTTATCATCGGTCATCTTGGATGCCCGTATATACAGCTTTTGCCCGTACATCCCACGCCCACCACCTATGGCCGCATGGGGCGGTTCGGCAGTCCGTATGCGGCCCAGAGTTTTACGGCCGTGGATCCGGCCATGGCGGAATTTGATCCTGCAGCCACACCTCTGGAGCAGTTCATGGAGCTGGTCGATGCCATCCATGCCCGGCGCGGCCGGATTTTGCTCGATATTGCCATCAATCATACCGGCTGGGGGGCAAGCCTGCATGAAATCCACCCGGAGTGGCTGCACAGGGAAAAAGACGGCAAAATCCAGATGCCCGGGGCCTGGGGCGTGGTCTGGGAGGATCTGACCAAGCTCGATTACAGTCACCAGGATCTGTGGCAGTACATGGCAGAGGTGTTTTTGACATGGTGCCGCCGGGGAGCGGACGGATTTCGCTGTGATGCCGGATACATGATTCCTGTGGCGGCCTGGCGCTATATTGTGGCCCGGGTGCGTGAGCAGTTTCCGGACACCTTGTTTTTTCTGGAAGGTCTCGGGGGGAAAATTTCCGTGACCCGGGAGATTCTGAATACGGCCAATTTCAACTGGGCCTATTCCGAGCTTTTCCAGAATTATGACAGAGGCCAGGTGATGGCCCACATGGCCCTGGTGCAAGACATTTCTGAAGCCGACGGCCAGATGATTCATTTTGCCGAAACCCATGACAACAACCGTCTGGCATCGGTTTCCAAACGGTTTGCCCGCATGCGCACCGCTGTTGCGGCCCTGATGTCGGTGGGGGGCGGATTTGCCTTTGCCAACGGCGTGGAATGGTTTGCAACGGAGAAAATCGACGTGCACGGGTCCCCGCCGTTAAACTGGGGGGCGGAAGAAAACCAGGTGGATCATATCCGGCGCTTAAACGCACTTCTCAAGACCCATCCGGCTTTTGCCGCCGGGGCGGGCCTGCGTTTTGTCATGGCACAGGAGGGCAATTTTGCGGCCCTGCTCCGCCATGACCGCCATGGCCAAAACCGGCTGCTGGTTGTAGCCAACCTGGATGCGGACAACGCGGTGCCGGCCCGGTGGGAGGATGTGATCGAGCCCCTGGCAGACGGCGCTTTTCTGGACCTGGTCAGCGAAGCCCGCATCCGGGCGGAAAAACAGGACAACTGCCGGCAGATGCTTCTGGCGCCCGGGCAGGTTGTGTGTTTGAGCAATGCACCCGGGGAGCCGGAACGGATACGGGATTTTGAGCAGGCCGGCAATCGGGTTTCCGCATCTGTTGTCCACCAGCAGCTGCGGGCTGCGGTATTGGAGGTATTTGCCTTTTACCACGGCACCTGCGACTTAAATGGTTTTGACCCGGATGCGGCCGCCAGGCAGCTCCGGGATGATCCCGAGGCTTTTTTGCGGCAGATGAACCCGGAAAGCCCGGAATCCCGTGCCATTGTCTGGCAGTGGCCCGAAGATGCAAAACGAGAGGTGATGGTGCCGCCCGGCCATTTTCTGCTGGTGCGGGCATCTTCGGATTTCCGTCTGCAGCTGCGCTGCAACAATCAGGTGGTATCCGGGAAATATGCCTTGTGCGCAGCAGATGGCAGCTGTTTTGCCCTGATCCGCCCCGGGCCCGCAAGTGCGGACCACCAGAGGGCAGAGCTTCGTCTCACCCTGTATTCCGGTCATGACAGTGTCCGGGCAACCGGAAATCTGCTGTATCTGGCACCCCTGGAGAAGGTGGGGGTGGTGCGCGAAATTCCCCGCACCCGGCTTATGGCCCAGCCGTTTCTGTTTCTGGCCACAAACGGCAGGGGGGCTATGATGCGGGCTGCCACTTATGCCCGGCGCATGCGCTCGCGCTATGATGCACTGCTTGCGGCCAACCCGGATCCGGCTGCGCCCGTTGACCGCTGGATCATGCTTTCCCGGTGCCGGATCTGGCTGGTTTATCAGGATTATGCCCAGGCCGTGCGCACGGATTGCCTTCGCAGATTTGTCCATGATTATGACGGCCGGGCTTGCTGGCAATACCGGATACCCACAGGGCTCGGGCGCCATATCCGGTTTTTCGTGCAAATGGCGATGATAGCAGGTGAAAACCGGGTGCGGCTTTATTTTTTCAGACACCCGAAGGACTCGGCAGATCAGCTCGAAGACCAGCATCGGGTGCGGATTATTGTGCGGCCCGACATTGAAAACCGCAGCTTCCATGATGTCACCAAGGCGTTTACGGGCCCGGAGCATACATGGCCCGATGCCGTGGAAGCCCGTGAAAACGGGTTTTATTTTCAGCCCGATCCGGAGCACGGACTTTCGGTGAATATGACCGGGGCCGCATTTGTCCGGGAGCCGGAGTGGCAGTACATGGAATATCGTCCGGTGGAGGCCGAAAGGGGCCTGGATCCCAACTCGGATCTGTTCAGCCCGGGTTATTTCACATGCCGGCTTGCCGGCGGTCAGTCCATGATGCTGGAAGCCTCCATGGACACTGCCGGGGAGGCGGCCCGGGACAAATCCACGGGACAGCCGGATCTGAGCGCAGCCAGCTCCGCCCCCCTGCCCGTGGCCGCGGCCATGAAGCAGGCCCTGGACCATTACGTGGTGGCCCGTCAGGGCTATGCCTCTGTGATTGCCGGCTACCCGTGGTTTCTGGACTGGGGCCGGGATTCGCTGATTTTTTGCAGGGCCCTGATCGCCGCAGGCGAGCATGAAAAAGCCGCAAATATTTTGCGGATGTTCGGCCAGTACGAAAAGGACGGTACCCTGCCCAATATGATCCACGGCCATGATGCGGGCAACCGGGATACTTCTGACGCGCCCCTGTGGTTTGCCGTCGCGTGCCGGGACCTGGCCGAAGATCTCAATTCCGTTGATTTCCTGGACGAACCGTTTGAGGGCCGGAGCCTGCGGCAGATTTTGTTTTCCATTGTTTCCGGCTATATCTGCGGCACGCCCAACGGTATCCGCATGGACCGGAAAACCGGTCTGGTTTTCAGCCCGGCCCATTTTACATGGATGGATACCAATTATCCGGCCGCCAGCCCACGCCAGGGCTATCCGGTGGAAATCCAGGCCCTGTGGTATGCGGCCCTGGTGTTTGTGTCCGGGCTGAAACCGCCACAACATGCCGAAATTGATATTGATTTAAAAGATTGCGCCCAACGGGTGGCCAAGTCCGTTCTGCGTTGTTATTTTAATAAATGGCGGGGTTATTTGTCAGACTGCCTTCATTGCGAGTCCGGCGCCCGGCCGGATCAGGCCGCGGCCGACGATGCCCTGCGGCCCAATCAGCTCTTTGCACTCACCCTTGGCGCCGTGACGGATACGGAAATCTGCCGGTCAGTGCTGGATGCCTGCTCCCAATTGCTGGTACCCGGCGCCATCCGCAGTCTGGCGGATCAGCCGGTGATTCATCCGCTGGAAATGTGGCATCACAATCACCTGCTGGCAGATCCTTATCATCCGTATCAGGGACGGTACCAGGGAGATGAGGATACGAGCCGAAAGCCGGCTTACCACAATGGTACAGCATGGACCTGGGTGTTTCCCTCTTTTTGTGAAGCCTGGGCAACTGTGTACGGAGAAAACAGCATTGCCACGGCGCAAAACTGGCTTGGCAGCAGCACTTGTTTGATCAACAGCGGGTGTCTGGGACATGTACCGGAAATCGTCGACGGCGATCATCCGCATTTCCAGCGCGGATGCGACGCCCAGGCGTGGGGGGCCAGTGAGCTGTACCGGGTACTGAAACAGCTGGAGACAGCAGCCGGGAAGAAATCCGGAAAACAACAGAGGAAACCATGACCCGTTTGCAAACTTACCAGGTATTCCCAAAGATTCCCGAACGACTTGAATTTCTGGAAAAATTGGCCCGCAACATGTGGTGGTCCTGGCGCCTGGATGCCATTGAAATTTTCAGGCGTGTCGATCCCCGGCTATGGAGTCAGTCCAACCGCAACCCCTTGATCTTTGCCACCATGATTGCCCAGAAGCGCTTTGAGCGGAGCCTTAAGGATGACGGATTTCTGGCTCACTTAGACCGGGTTCAGAAGGCTTTTGAAAAAGAGATTGAAACCCCGGTGGATTATTCCCAAACCCCTTACGGCGCGGACGCTCAGATTGCCTATTTTTCCATGGAATTCGGCATCCATGAAAGCCTGCCGTTTTTTTCCGGAGGTTTGGGGGTGCTGGCCGGAGACCACCTCAAGGCTTCCTCGGATCTGGCGCTTCCCATGGTGGCCGTGGGCCTTTTGTACCGAAAGGGCTATTTTCACCAGTACCTGGATCATGAAGGCTGGCAGCAGGAGCAGTATCCGGAAACCGATATATTTCACATGCCCGTGCGCCGGGCCCGGGATTCGCAGGGAAATGAACTGACCATTTCAGTGGAGGCGTCCGGCGGGCTGATTTACGCCAAGGTCTGGAAGATCATGGTGGGCCGGGTTGCCTTGTATCTGCTGGATACCAATATTGCGGAAAATCCCCCTGAACTGCGTGAAATCACGGCCAGTCTGTACCCGGGCGATTCCGCCGTGCGCCTGGCCCAGGAAGTCCTGCTGGGAATCGGGGGCATGAAGGCATTAAAGAAGCTGGGTATTGAACCGGCGGTATGCCACATGAACGAGGGGCATTGCTCCTTTGTATGCGTTGAGCGCATTGCCCAGGTCATGGAGTCCAGAAATGTGGACCTGCAGACCGCCATGGAAATCGTGCCCCGAAGCATGGTTTTTACAACCCATACGCCCGTGGCAGCCGGATATGACGAATTTCCCCCGGAACTGGTGCGGCCGTATCTGCAGGAATATCAAAAGCGGCTGGGCACGGATGTGGATAGGATTTTGTCCTGGGGGCAGACCGGAGAGAAGTTTGATCCCCATGTCAAGCTGTCCATGTTTGTGCTGGGGCACAATTTTTCCCAGTTCTGCAACGGTGTCAGCCGGCTGCACGGAGAGGTGGCCCGGGGCATGTGGAATCATGTCTGGCCCCAGCGGCCGGTGGAGGAGGTGCCCATTTCCCACGTAACCAACGGCATCCACATTCCCTCCTGGATTTCCATTGAAAATCACATGCTCTTTGAACGCTATCTGGGTCCGGACTGGTATGCCACCGACTATGATACAGACAGGGCAGAGCGCATCGATCAAATATACAACGAGGAAATCTGGCGGGCGCGCGAGATGAGCCGGTCCCGCCTGGTGCGGGCATGTCGTTCCATGATGGTCCGGCAGTACGGCCGCCGCAATGCGCCCAAAGCGGTTATGAAGGAAGTGGAGTCCGTGCTGGATCCGGAAATTTTGACCATTGGATTTGCCCGCCGGTTTGCCACCTACAAACGGGCTTACATGCTGTTTATGGATCCAGAGCGGTTTGAAAAGCTCGTGGGGTCCAAAAACCGGCCCGTGCAGTTTGTGTTTGCCGGCAAGGCCCATCCCAAGGACCATGAAGGCAAAGACCTGATCCGTCAGGTGGTGCAGTTCTCCAGGCGGCCGGGCATGCGAAACAAAGTCGTGTTTCTGGAAAATTATGATATCAACCTGGCCCGTTACCTGGTTCAGGGGGTGGATGTGTGGTTAAACACCCCAAGGCGGCCTCTGGAAGCGTGCGGGACTTCGGGCATGAAGGCCGCGGTTAACGGAGTGCTGAATTTAAGCATCCTCGACGGGTGGTGGGCCGAAGCCTATAGTCCGGATTGCGGATGGTCCATCGGCAACGGCGAGGAATATGAGGACCATGCCTACCAGGACCAGGTGGAGTGCCGGGCCCTGTACAACATCCTTGAAAATGACGTAATCCCAACGTTTTATGACCGCAGGGAAGGCGATACCCCGGATCGGTGGGTGGATATGATGAAAAATTCCATGAAGCTGGTGCTGGGAAATTTCTGCGCCCACGGCATGGTGCGCAATTATGAAAAGGACTATTATCTGCCTGCGGTTCGAAACCATGGTGTTTTGACAGAAAACAACGCAGAATCGGCCGGAAAACTGGTGGCCCAACGAAGACGCCTGAAGCGGGAGTGGCCCGAAGTTCGCATCGAGCCCCCGCAAAGCGACATTGAAGTGCCTTTCCGTGTGGGCGACCGGTTTCAAGTGGATACAAAGGTTCACCTCGGGGCCCTGGAGCCCGGGGATGTGGAAGTAGAGCTTTATTACGGGAGCCTGAAAAGCGTTGACGAGCTCAAAAACAGCCAGGTGTGCCCCATGTCCGTGGCAGAAGACCTGGGCGGGGGCAGTTACCGCTATACCTGCGAGGTGGTCTGCCAGGAGGCCGGCCGGTTTGGTTTTACGGCCCGTGTCACGCCGCGGGGCGATGATTATTTGAAAAACGCGCCGGGTTTTCTGACCTGGGCGTAATCCGGTGCTTGACACCGACAGGAAATTTTGATGCCGGAAAAGACAACCAATCCCCGTGTGCTCATCGTGACCCCGGAAGTGACCTACCTGCCCCAGGGTATGGGCAATATTGCCAACTATCTCTCGGCCAAGGCCGGGGGGCTGGCTGATGTGTCAGCCGCACTGATCAGCAAGCTGTTTGCCCTGGGCGCGGACGTGCATGTGGCGCTGCCGGATTATCGGGGTATTTTCCACAAACACATCGGCCCGCTATGGGATATTTACCAGAAAGAGCTGGATACTTACCGCAAGTACCTGCCCGAAGACCGGCTGCACCTGGCCGAGGACCGGGCCTTTTATTACGTGCATCACGTGTATTCCAATCTTTCCCAGGAAAACATGAAAATCGCACTGGCGTTTCAGCGGGAGGTGATCAACAATATCCTGCCCCGGGTCCGGCCGGATCTGATCCACTGCAATGACTGGATGACCGGTCTGGTGCCGGGATATTCCCGCATGGTCGGCATTCCATGCCTGTTTACCATCCATAACATTCACACGGTCAAAGCCGCCTTATCCGAAATCGAGGACCGGGGCATTGACGCGGCCGCCTTCTGGCAGAACCTGTATTATGATCACATGGCGGTCAATTATGAACAGAGCCGGGGCGGGAATCCTGTGGATTTCCTTGTTTCCGGGGTTTTTGGCTCTCATTTCGTCAATACGGTGAGTCCCACGTTTTTAAATGAAATTGTTTCCGGCCGGCACGGGTTTATCTCGGATGCCCTCCGCCGGGAACTGACCAACAAGGTGGAGGCCGACTGCGGCTACGGGATTTTAAACGCCCCGGATCCGAGCTATGATCCGGCCACGGATCCCGAGTTGTTCCGCAATTATACGCCCTCTGATGCATCCGAGGGCAAGCGGGCCAACAAGCGCTATCTGCAAAAGCACCTGGGCCTGGTCCAGAATCCCGAGGCACCGCTTTTTTTCTGGCCGTCCCGGCTGGATCCGGTACAGAAGGGCTGCCAGGTGCTGGCCGATATCTTGTACAAAATGGTGTCCAGGTATCATGATGAGCAGATCCAGGTCGTGTTTGTGGCAAACGGGGTGTTTCAGCCCTATTTTATTGACATTGTGCATTTCCACGGCCTGGAGGAACAAGTGGCGGTCTGCAGCTTCAGTGATCCCCTTTCGCGGCTGGCCTATGCATCTGCTGATTTTTTGTTCATGCCGTCGAGTTTCGAGCCCTGCGGCCTGCCCCAGATGATCGGGCCCAAGTACGGCACCCTGCCTGTTGCCCATGATACGGGCGGAATCCATGACACGGTGGAACACCTGGATATGGCAAACCATCGCGGAAACGGGTTTTTGTTCGAGGTTTTGGATGCGGCTGGGCTCATGTGGGCCGTGGACCAGGCCATGGCCTTTTACCGGCAGCCCCCGGGGGTAAAACAGCCGCAGATCCAACGGATCATGGAGCAGAGCGCGGCGCGTTTCAACCACGAGGTCACGGCCCGGCAATACATCGATTTGTATGAAAAAATGCTTCACCGGCCTCTGGTCTCCCATTCCTCTGAAATCGCCTGATACAAGGAAACGCCATGGAACCCTGGCAGCAGCTTGTCGCACTTGATTCGTATCTGGAGCCCTATGCGGAGACCCTTCGCAGACGGGCTGATTCCATCAGCGCCCTGGAGGACCGCCTGACCGGGGGCAATCAGTCCCTGGCCGATTTTGCCTCCGGTCACGAGTATTTCGGCCTGCATTTGCGAAACAATCAATGGGTGTTCCGGGAGTGGGCGCCCAATGCCGAGGCGGTTTATCTCATCGGCGACATGACCGGGTGGAAGGAGGACCGGGGCTTTGCCCTGGCACCCGCAGCGGCCCCGGGGGTATGGGAAATCCAAATGCCCGAAGACCGGCTGGGGCACAAGGACCTTTACCGGCTTCGGATCCACTGGCCCGGTGGCTCCGGCGACAGGATTCCCGCATGGGCCCGCCGGGTGGTTCAGGATCCGGATACCCTGATTTTCAATGCCCAGGTATGGCTGCCGGATTCGCCCTATGTGTGGCGTCATCCCGGATTTGTCTGCCCGGACCGGCCGCCGCTGATCTATGAGGTGCACGTGGGCATGGCCCAGGAGGAAAAGAAGGTGGGCACCTATCGCGAGTTTGTGGACCGGGTGCTGCCGCGCATCGCTGCCGCCGGATACAATACCATCCAGCTCATGGCCGTACAGGAACATCCCTATTACGCCTCCTTTGGCTACCAGGTGTCAAACTTTTTTGCGGCATCATCTCGCTTCGGCACCCCGGAGCAGCTCAAGGAGCTGGTGGATGCCGCCCATGAGGCGGGTCTTTGCGTGCTCATGGACCTTGTTCACTCCCATGCCGTGGCAAACGAGGCAGAGGGTTTAAACCGGTTTGATGGTACGGATTATCAATATTTTCATGCAGGCGACCGGGGACATCACCCCAGCTGGGATTCCAAGCTGTTTGACTACGGCAAAACAGAGGTCCTGCACTTTCTGCTTTCCAACTGCCGGTTCTGGCTTGATGAGTACGGGTTTGACGGATTTCGCTTCGATGGCATCACCAGCATGCTCTATACCCATCACGGGCTGGGAAAAGCTTTTGTTTCCTATGATGATTATTTTGACCACAGCGTGGATGAAGATGCCCTGGCCTATTTGTGCCTGGCCAACAAGCTGATCCATGAAATCCGCGAAGATGCCGTCACCATTGCCGAGGATGTCTCGGGAATGCCCGGGCTTGCCCTGGAAAACAAATCCGGAGGCGTTGGCTTTGATTACCGGTTTGCCATGGGCATTGCCGATTACTGGATCCGGGTGATCAAGGAATATAGCGACGAGCACTGGCCCCTGGGGACGATCTGGCACGAGCTGACCAACCGGCGGGCAGAGGAGCGGACCATCAGCTATGCCGAATCCCACGACCAGGCCCTGGTGGGCGATCAGGCCCTGATTTTTCGGCTGATCGGCAAAGACATCTATGCGCACATGCACAAAGACGATCCCCGGATGACAGTGGACCGGGGTGTGGCCCTGCACAAAATGATCCGGCTGATCACCCTGGCCACAGCCGGTCACGGGTATCTCAATTTCATGGGAAACGAGTTCGGCCATCCCGAGTGGATCGATTTTCCCAGGGCTGAGAACAACTGGTCCTACGCCTATGCCAGAAGGCAATGGCATCTGGCCGATGCCCCGGATCTGAAATTCAGGTGTCTGGGCGATTTTGACCGGGACATGATTGAAACGGCCAAAAAATGTGAGATTCTGTCAAAGGCCGGGCCCGGCCTGCTGTGCCATCATGAATCCGACAAGGTCCTGGCATTTGAGCGAAACGGGTGCGTGTTTGCATTCAACTTTCATCCCGCCCGATCCTATACCGATTACCGGATTCCAGCCCCGGCCGGCGCCTACACCACCATCCTGGACTCGGATGCGGAGCCATACGGCGGCCACGGGCGCCTTTATTCCGGCCAGCGGCATTTGACCCTTCATGAAGACACCCATGACGGTCCCCGGGATTTTCTGCAGCTTTATCTGCCCACCCGCACGGCCCTGGTGCTTTTTCCGGAATCGGACAAGAGCTGATTTCTTTGCTTATTGGTTGATGGCGCCGTAAAAGTCCAATATCTGCGTTACGCGCAATTTCTCAGAATTTCACCTACGGATAAGTACGCTGCATTCTTCGAAATTGCGCAAGCCTTGATCTTGAACTTTTACGGCGCCATCTGAAATCAGCCTTCCAAGGAAGTCCAAGGGCGGGGTCGGTTTGTAAGCGACATTGAGCGTTTACGGAAAAATTCAGCAAATGCCGGAGCTAAAAAATTTCAAACTGTTTGAGGCCGACAGGCCGAGTTTGT
>Ga0182239_1000068_pt1 | contig 34882 bp, 34 predicted proteins | sample hydfrate6_PW_210_FD_132456 | JGI IMG/M metagenome (GOLD analysis project Ga0182239, IMG submission 132456) | Subsurface microbial communities from deep shales in Texas, USA - hydraulic fracturing test 6_PW_210 | ecosystem: Environmental > Aquatic > Deep subsurface > Shale gas/oil reservoir >... | reverse complement strand
GTGTTTTATACGAACCCTGCCACTGCCGGAGACAGCATCCCCTTCCGGCGCATGGTCCTTAACCGCTTTGGGGTTGTGTCCTCATAGAGGCTCGAACCGCGTCAATCGCGGCGGCAGTTGGAACAACAACGCCAGGAACTGCCGCACGGCCAACCGGAACAACAACAGGCCGGAGAACACGAACAACAACATAGGCTTCCGGCTTGTCCTCTCCCCAGCTCACCAGATCAGCGGAGGCTGAACTGCTGACCAGCGGACGCAATCCCTGCCCTGCAACCAGGGCACAAAGACGACACCCGGCCGGGCTTTTTGTTGGTGGTAGGAAGATGACCAGGAGGAGACTCAAGATCCTTCACAAAAGCCTCCTCCTAGAAAACCACCCAAGGGTGTCACGGCCGAAGGGGGAAGCTCACATCTCCCGTTACCTCCTTCATGCTACAGATGGGAGAAGACACATACTTCTTCTTGCCGCGACCAACTCTTTCCAAACAACTTCCGTCTGTCTTTTCTACGCCGCGACAAGCCACCAACAAACGAACTGATTGAATTGCCGCCCAGACGGAGACTGGATCCGCGAAGGATCGCCACTACAGGTGCCGGAATATGTATATTTTGCCTGTCACTTAAAAGCACGAAGGTCACAAAGACACAGAGCTGGATATTCTCCAAAACCGGGTAACTGTTTTGGAGAAGTCTGCCTTTTCATTTGCCGATGCCCGGCAAATGAAAAATATGCTCCTTGGTGCTTCTTCCCTCGTGGACTTAGTGCCTTTGTGGTTCAATTTTTTTGTTTTTTATGACAGAGTTTCACGGATAAGGTGAACTTCCCCCTTTTATCAATTCATCCAAGCCCCTGATCCCGCAATTGAGCATCCTGCTTTTTCTTATCCTGGTCATTGAATTTGTTTGCCTGGTTATTTATGCGAGTAGCGGGAAAACATTATGATGTATGAGAGACAAAAGATGAAAGACGATCGGAAAACCTGGTTCGACACGTCCAAAGTCAAGTTACTTCATTGCTCTCGCCTGAAAGAATGTATCGATGGCTTTGTTGAATTCTTGGGTCTGTTCCATATGGATGAGATGTCCAGCATCAGGAAGGATGGAGACCTGACTGTCCGGAATATGTTCGGCCATGCGCCGGGCATTCTCCGCTGGAATGAGCTGGTCGTCCTCTCCGGCCAGGACCAGGGTCGGGGCCTTGATCTTGGAGAGCCTTTTGGAACAGTCAAATTCCTGGATGGCTTCCTGCTGGGCGGCAAAGGCATGTTCGGGCTGCTCCGGAATATCTTTTTGCCGTTCCCGGTAAGCCTGAATGATCTTCGGTCGATGGGATACAGTTTTCGGACTGAACAGAGCGGGGATGTTTTTTTCTACAATCTCTTCCTGACTGAGCCCATTGTTGTTTATTAAACGTTCATAGACTTCAGGGGAACCAGAGATGCGCATCATGCCCCCGGGATGGGTGGCGGCCAGAACCAGGCCGCTTATCCGGTGGGGCAGGATCAAAGCCAACTCCTGGGCGATCATTCCGCCCATAGACAGGCCGACCACAAAAGTTTTATCGATGTCCAGGGAATGTAAGAGCCTGATGCTGTCCAAGGCCATCTGTTCAATGCTGTATGGCCCCGGCGGGGTACTGCTCCGGCCTGCTCCCCGGTTGTCAAAGGATATCATCTGATACCTGCGGGAAAAAAACGGGATCTGTGGCTCCCAGGCCCAGGTGCCGGCCCCAAGTCCGCTGATAAAGACAACAGGAAAACCTGAGCCGTGTATCTCATAATAGAGATTTATGTCGTGACATTCGGTTGTAGGCATATCATCCTCCGTTTTCCTGGGCCAGATTGTATTTGCCGGCATATCCCCGGGGAGTAAGCAGCCAATTCCCTACTGTTCTGGATTGGGAATTTCCAACAATCACTAAACATTTCATGTCTACCATTCCGGTGTCAAGGCCTTCCAGGCTGGTCAGGGTAACCTGTTCATCCTTTCTGGAGGCACTTTTGACCACTCCTACCGGCGTATTTCCGGAGCGGCAGGCACTGATCAGGGAACAGGCGCTCTTGAGTTGCCAGGTTCTGGTCTTGGACCGCGGATTGTACAGGACAATGACGAAATCGGCCTCAGCCGCAGCCCGGATCCGTTTTTCAATCACCTCCCAAGGGGTGAGCAGGTCACTTAAGCTGATGCTGGCGAAATCGTGCATCAAAGGCGCCCCCAGGCTGGCCGCAGCCGCAGCCAGGGCAGGAATGCCGGGTATAATTTCCAGGTCCAACCTGCCGATTAAATCCCTTTCTTCCATGAGTTCCAGGATCAGGCCAGCCAGGGCATAGATACCGCTGTCGCCGCTGCAGACCACAGCTGTACGCCGGCCTTGGCAGGCGGCTTCCAGGGCGGCCCGGCAGCGGTCTACCTCTTTGGTCATACCAGTGCTGATCACCTCTTTGCCCTGCACCAACTCTTGTTCCAAAAGTTTTATGTATGTGGCGTAACCGACAATGGTTTCGGCCTGAAGCAGGGTCTGTCTGGCCCGCGGAGCCATAAGATCGGCTGCGCCGGGTCCCAAACCAACTAAACTCAGGCCTGCACGGCCACGGCCAGTGTGGCGTTTCGGCTCTTGGTCTTGGGAACCAGAAGCCGTCCGCGATTGGTATGCACTATGGCTGCTGCTTCGCATATACTGGAAACTCCCATGTGTTTATGTACGGTGGCTGACGGGTTGGGGACTTCTATATCCTGGAGCAGGTGGTGTTCGATACAGATCAGGTTGAGGCCAAGGGAGTCTGCGGCCTGGAGCAGGCCGGGTTCCTGCGCTTTTTTGCTGGTACTGACCAGACATTGCAGGCTGGATAAACAGAGGTTGTTGGCAGTGAATACACCATGGAGAAGCTCCAGGATCTCCCGGCTGGAGGTCTTTGTATTGCAGCCCACTCCGGCTACCAGGCAACGGGGACGAAGGATGAGATCGGCGTCAAGGCCGGGATTTGCTTCCCAGCTGATCTGGACGAGAGGACCGGAGAACTGATCCGGCTCATCCATGATATAGCCGGTGGGACGCCCCTTTTTCCAGCCCAGGCGATCTTCCGGATCTGCTATGCGCACTGGTTCTTCCCGAAGCAGGGCGGCGTTGACCTTCCTGATCCCGGATACTGGCTCCAGGCCCATATCTTTGCTTTTGGCAATGCAGTCGATGGCCAAAAGACCCAAAGAGTCAGTGGCGGTGGTGATCACCGCCTGCCCCTGGAGCAGGGCGGCTGTTTCCCGGGCCAGGTTGTTGGCTCCGCCCAAATGGCCGGATATGAGGCTGACCGCAAAGCGGCCCTGATGGTCGACTACTACCACGGCCGGATCCCGGTCTTTGCCCTGAAGCAAAGGGGCGATGGTCCGGACAACCAGACCAGCGGCTGCGATAAAGACAAGCCGGGAGGAGGTGGTCCAAATCCTTTGCACCCCGGTTTTCAAATTTGCAAAACCTTCCTCTCCCTCTATGGCCAGATCCTGGGGCAGGAAGACCCGGGCATTGAGGCCGGCAGCCAAGATCCGGGCCAATGCAGCGCCCTGCCTGGTCAGGGCAAATACTGCCGGTTTATTCATTTTCAGCCCTGGCTGATCGAAATCCATGGCTAAACTCCGGACTGTACAGCCTGGAGGCCCGAGATTGGCTCTCTTCCTGTCCGGGAAGAACAAGGAAGACGACCTGGCGGGTGATGCCCCTGCCGGCTACCTCCTGTTCCAGATTCTTCAAATCAGTCCACAGCAGATCCTCTGCCGGCCAGCCGATGCTGGAACCGACACAAATTGGAGTTGTGTCCGGCAGTCCCCCGATCCGTAGTTCTTGGACCATATCCTGGACCAGAGAGGCGGAAAGATAGATGGCCAGACTGCAGTGGTGAGCAGCCAAATCCCGGAGACGTTCTTTTTCCGGGACCGGAGTCCGGCCGGTCATGCGGGTAAAGATCAGGGTCTGGGTCTGTTCCGGAACGGTAAAGGAGAGGGCTGCTTTGGCTGCGGCGGCAAAGGCGGCTGTGATTCCCGGGACGACCTGACAGGCGATGTTCTCTTGCTGTAAAAGGCGCATCTGCTCCAGAATAGCACCATATAAGGATGGATCACCAGTATGCACCCTGGCCGCTTTGCCACCCTTGTGTGCGCACTGGACCAGGGCGGCGTGAGTCTGCTCCAGGGTCATGCCTGAGGAGTCCAGAATTTGAGAACCATTTTTGGCCCAGGTCAGAATTTCCCGGGGAACCAGTGATCCGGCATAGAGGACAAGATCGGCCTCCTGGATCAGCCGCCGGGCCTTAATGGTTAAGAGTTCCGGATCACCAGGACCGGCGCCTATGAAAAAAACTTGAGGCTGTGACATGTGGCCGTTTTCCTGATTATAATTTTTGCTTCTGAGCACAGAAGCATCAAAGTGGCCATTTGAAAATGATGACCAGACACTCGATTATTGATTCATGTCTTCCTTTTTGGGCGCTTTGGCCCAAAAGGATTGTCAGATTTGCCGAAGGCAAAGCTGACCAGAAAGACCGGATTCAAGGGTTCCAGGCGTTTGTCCATACCCACGGGCCGGGAGCGGGAAATGCTGATCTGGTGTACGTCGGCTTGCAGTCCGGCTTTGGCCAGCTGCTCTCTGGCCTGCTCCAGGGTGGACAGCAGGGTGCACAAAATCATGATCTTTCCTCCTGGGCGCAAACGCTCCAGGGCCCGGGGCACAAGATCCGGATTGCGGCTTATTCCTCCGCCGATGACAATCCGGTCCGGATCAGGCAATCCAGGAAAGCATTCCGGGGCGTTAGCAATCACAATATCCAGGGCATATGCTCCGGTTCGGGCCCTGTTCGTGCGAATATGCTCAGCCCGCTCTGGATCAGCTTCCACGCAGATCACCCGGCCATTCCAAGCCAGCAGGGTGGCCTCCAACCCGATGGACCCGCACCCGGCTCCTATGTCCCAGACAGTGTGTCCGGGTTGAATATGCAAACACCCCAGGGCCGTGGAACGGATTTCCATTTTGGTGATCAGGCTGTTTTCACGTACAAAATGTTCTTCCGGAGTCCCTAAAGTAAGTTTTCTTTCCGGGTTTTGTGTCCGTTCCAAGAGAACGAAATTTAGCGCTGAAAAGCGCATATCCCCTGCCTGGGCACAGTCCAGAGTGAGGACTTTTTCCGTGCACAGGCCCAAATCCTGACAGACATGGAGGTGGAAGTGGTCTATGTCCCGGTCCAAAAATTCCCGGGCCAGAGCGTCCGGGGACCAGGTTGCATCGGTATACACTCCAATAAGTTCATGCCTGGACATGAGCCTGGACATGAGCCTGAGCAGGGGGTGAAGCTCCGGGCGACCGTGCAGGGAGACGGTTGGCACCTGATCCCAGGGGATCTTCAGTCTGGCTGCCGCGGTCTGCAGAGCGGTTATTCCGGGCCAAAAATGCAGGTCGCTGGCAGGGAGATCCTGAAGCAGCCTGCGACCGATGCCATAGAACAAGGGATCGCCGTCGGCCAGAACGGCGATGCTTTCTCCTTGAGCCTGGCACGCTCGGATTTCGGACAGGATATTCTCCAAAGGGGCTTTGATTTGGACTTTTCTGGCCGGATAGCTTGCACAGGCTTCCAGCATGCGCTGTCCTCCAACCAGCATGGTGCAGGAATGTAATAGTTCGCGGACTGAAGGAGGCTGGTTCTGGTGATCCATTCCGAGTCCAATAACGTGTATGGGCATATACGAAGTGTCAATAGTTAATAGTTGTCTGTTATCAGTTCTGAATTTTTTGCGCCTGGCTAAAAAACATTTTCTCAGATTGACTGAATAGTTACAATTCAATCACCAGCTCTCCCTGGTCGTCGAAGACAACCAGATCGATTCCCCTTGTCCGGCCGACGAATCCCTGAATGGTAGCCAGGGCTCGAGCGGCTACGGCCCGGATCACCGGCTGGGGATCAGGGTCGGTGCGGATAATGTCCAGGGTCTGGCGGGCGGTGTTGCAGGCCTTTATTTCCTGGCTTCGTATTTGTTCCAGGCCTGCCTTTTGGCACCAGGAGGACAGGGCAGTAAAATCAATGCTGCATTTTTTGGCATGCGTATATGGATATCCCAGGGCTGCCTTGACCAGCTTGCCAAAAAAACAGGCATAGCTAATCCGGGCAAAATTCCTCCGGGAAGCTTCCTGCAAGGAAAAAGACAGAAAGTCGGCCACCAGAATGCAGGCAGCTTCCGGCAGCTCGGGATGCATACTGCGCAGAAAACGCTCGCTGCGTCCACCGGTGCACAGGGCCACCCTGGATATGTTTTGAGCTGTCGCAGCGTCCAGGCAGGCGGTGATGGTATCCCTGTAGGCCTGATGGGAATACGGCCGCACTGTTCCCCGGGTACCCAGGATGGAGATCCCTCCAGTGATGCCCAGCCGGGGATTGAATGTTCTGCCGGCAATTTTTTCCCCATCAGCTACAGAGATTGTCACCTGCAAGGGACCGGAAAGTCCGGTGATGAGCAGAGCTTCATTCACGGCCCGGCGAATCTGTTCCCGAGGGGCTGGATTGATGGCCGCCTGTCCCACGGGAACAGGCAAGCCGGGCCTGGTCACCAGGCCCACGCCGCTCCCGCCGCAAATATCGATCTCACCTTTGTTCCGCTCGCCTGGACCAGTCTCTACGGCAGCAGTAATCCCGGCCAGATGTGTGGCATCGGGATCGTCGCCTCCGTCCTTGATCACCGTGCATTTGATCCCGTTTTCACCGCTCCGGCATCCCTGGATGGGAACGTGCATCCGTTCCCCGTCGGGCAAAGGAATATCCACATCTGACGGGATTGCATGGCCACCAAGGACCAGGGTGGCGGCTTTGGCTCCGGCCGCTGCGGCCGAGCCGGTGGTGAAGCCGGTTCGTAAAGTTTTTTTTCGGGTCATAAGATCACGTTGCATATGTACTTATAAGTTCAATCTGCCCTCTGATCTCTGACGGCTGACTTCTGATGTCTGATTTTCCAGGGCCAGTTCAGCCAGGGCATTTACGCAGGCCGCAGCCAGGGGCGAGCCGCCCTTACGACCGGTTATGGTTATCCAGGGGAGGTCCGAGATCTGCACAAGCTCTTGCTTAGATTCCGCGGCACCGACAAACCCGACCGGCATACCCACAATAAGCTCTGCCTTTCCGGTTCCCTTCTGCATGGCCTGGATCAAGGAAAACAAGGCAGTGGGTGCGTTGCCGATGACAAAGATGGTCTGTGTATCTGAAACAACAGCCTGTTCCATGCCTACCGCAGATCTGGTCATGCCTCGCTGTGCGGCTTTTTCATCCAGTCCGGGCAGGTCCAGAAGACACTCCACCCTGCAGCCCAGACGCTGCATACGGCCTTGTGTGATCCCGGCCCGAGCCATGCGGGTATCCGTTATTATTCGGCATCCCGCCTGCATAGCCTGTATCCCTGCTTCCACAGCCCGGAAATGGAAATGGACCAGGGACAGGAGTTCAAAGTCGGCCGAGGCATGGATCATCCTCCGGACAATGGGCCATTGGGGGCCGGAAAAAGGACGAGGTTCAGGGACTTCTCGGTCAATGATGGACATGGACCGGGTTTCGATTTCCTGGGGAGAGATTGTATGAGAGTTGGGCATTGAGAACCTCGGATTGTTTTCATGTGTTGTGTTGGTTTAAGGTGTCAGCGCAGTAAGAGGCAGCGCTCGTTTGAATCGAAAAGTTAGCTTACGTGTCGGTCTTCTTCTAACGCATCGAAAAAATGAGAAGATGGCCGGAGCCATAAGAAGAAGACTTTCCCAGGGAGGACCAGGGAACGAAGAGGGGGTGACTCTCACGCATCTGGCCGAAACTCCCAAATTTCATCCTTGATCAACCCGGCAAAGCTGAACACTCATCCCCAGCCCACCAGCATATACCCGGCCCCGACCAGAAGCAGACTGGCCACCCGCAGGCTTTGGCCCATAACCAGGATCTGGGTGCCCAGCTTGGGAGAAAAAATCCCCAGGTAACGGGGCAATTGATGGCGCAGGCTGCGGATGGGGAGCGCGATCACATTGCCCAAAAGCAGGGCCAGAACCACCTGATGACTGCTCAAAATACCGGAAGAGGCCAAGGCTCCGGCGGTGGCAAAACCGGAGGTATAATCAGCCAGGAAACTGACCACTACCATGGATAAGGCCTCTATGGGGATCAGGGCGCTGACTGCTGTTCCGGCCATAGCTGTCCGGATAAAATCGAAACATCCCAGACGATGCAAGGCATAGACCAGGAGATAGATAGGAACAACGAACTGAACGATACGGGCAAGTCGTCCGGGGACCCGGCTCAAAATAAGACCGGGTATCTCCAGGGCGGATGATTTGCCCTTATCGCCGGCTTTTGGGCGCTCTTCTGGGTCTTCAGTCGGGGGTGAAAGCCGGAGTCGCCCGTACAAGGCGCACAGCCCGGTGCGAAGGACAGCGGCCACAAAGATGAGCAGGAGATACACGCTGCCAGGAGTTCCGGTCAAAGGCAGAATAACGAACAGGGTAGTGGGCAGATGGAGAAAAAAGGCCGGCAGCTGATTGATGAAATTTGTCAAGAACAGGCGCTTTTTGTCAATGAGACCGCGGTCGTAAAACGAGACCAGCATCCCGTTGGCCGTCACCCCGGAGACAAATGCGGTGGTAAAAGAAGCGCTGCACCGTTCTCCCAGGCGGGCAAAGGAGAAGAGGGGCCGGGCCAGAACAGACAGGGACCGGGTCCAGCCGGTGGCCTCGATGATTTCTCCGGCCGCCAGACCCAGGGCGACGAAGAAGATGATCCGGAGTATGGGCCAGCCCACATCACGGGTCAGATCATAAAGGCCGACCCCTTGAATCAGGAAGACCAGGATCAGAATCAGGCCCAGGGAAAGAACGAAAGACGCCTGCAAGGACCGGATCAAAGACTTATTCTTCCGCTGCATAGGGGTCCTTTTTTCTGGATAAGATCAGAGTCCAGTACTTGGGGTCCTTTTCCGCCAGCTTGCTCAGATCGCGGATGACTTCCTGATCCGGAAAACTGCACCGAACCACGCCCACACTGGATTGTAATCGACCGCATTCATCCAGACTGTCCACAATGTGTGCGCATTTCTTGTAGACCTTGAGAAAGACGACGGTGTCCGCCTGCAAGGCGGTCTGACGGATGCCATTGCCGCCCTTCACCCCGGAAAGCAGAAGCAGACTTTCTTCCCCTTCCACCAGAGGGGTGTTGGTGGCTGCGGCTGCAGCCTGATAAGAGGTGATGCCCGGGATGGTGATTATAGGCACGTTGGGAGCCATGTGGTGCATGGTGCGCAGGAGATAGCTGAAGGTGGAGTAGGTCAAAGGATCGCCCATGGTCAAAAATGCAGCGTTTCGGCCCTGCTCCAGAAATCCCAGAACCGTTTGGGCGTTTTCGGTCCATGCTGCACGCACAGTGTTCAGGTTCCGGCTCATGGGAAAGGGCAGATTATGGACCGGTATGCCCGGGGGCAAATGTGGGCCGGCCACCCGAACAGCCAGGCTGTGGTCATTTTTGGTAGAGGAAGCAGTGAAGATGATATTAACAGTCTGCAGAATCTTTACCGCCTTGACAGGGATAAGATCCGGATCCCCGGGTCCGACACCGATACCATACAGGGTGCCTTGCTGATGTGATGCATTCGTATCGTGATGCATGGGATCTCCTGAATGTTGCCGCAGATTTTGGATGGGAAGACGTCATCAGTTTTTCATTGTAATTCGAGTCACTCATACTGATAACAACTAACTGATAACACGTTTTACCGGGCTGCAAGCCCGTATTGCTTGTGAACAAGGGCGCGCACTCCGTCTACTTCATCGTTCGTATAGATGTGGGGGGAGAGCAGATGCCCAAGACGGGCTATGCCCAGCAAGAGGCGAAACGTCGGTCTGGAAACCAAAACTTCATCAATGATAAAGACATCTCGGGTGCGCACCGCTTTAATGGCCTGAAACCCCGGCTCCCGATAAATCATTTTTTTGCTGGGCTGATTCATGGGGCCTTTCTGGGCCAGATAGACGTCTATCTGTTCCCCCTGAGCCAGAATCCTTTCCTTGCCGTAGGCAGCGATGTTTGTCCTACGCAGGCCCTTGGCATCGGCGGCGGCATTTATTCCTCCGGCCGACTCCAGGGCGAATACGGCCGTGGAATCCGGGGCAAAGGTCTTCATTTTGGAGTGAATGGCCTCAAAGTAGACCAGTTTCGGTTTTTCGATTTTCGCATTGAGTTGTTTGAATTGATCCAGGGTCCGGTTAAATCCGTTGATCATCTTTTCGGCAGCTTGCTCTCTGCCGGTCAGGATGCCCAACTTCTTCCAATAGCCGGTTATTTCTTGCACCGTGTTGGGCTGCAGGGAAACTGCGTGCACTCCAAGGCGCTGCAGTCCTTGCACCAGCCTGGGATATCCCCGGTCCAGCATGGGCCGGATGAGAACACAATCCGGCCTTGCGGCCAGAAAGCGTTCCAGGTCCTGATGAGCGGCAAAAGCAGGCTTGTCCAGGGCCTGGGGAGGAAAGACTTCATGCCGGCTGACCCCGACGATCTCATCCTCCAGGCCCAAAGCGAAGAGATTTTCTGTGTGCGCTCCGTACAAGGAGATGATGCGCTGCATAGGTTGCCGGACGTCAATATGCCGGCCGGCCTGATCCACGACAGTCTGGTCTTTGGTATTACTGGCTGATTCAGCTGCGCTTATCGGGGACAGACAGCACATACTCACGCACCCAAGGACAAGGGCAAAGTCGATGAATATTCGTCTCGTCGTGTTCAGTAGGCATATGATATTTTTTTTGACCAAAAGAAATAACCTCTCTTTGCCCTGAAAGGACATGCCCTCAGCTTTACCCGGTCCAGGGATCGTCGGCCCGGAAAACCACATGGCGACAACCGGTGGGGTCATCTCTGCGGACTTCAGCATGGACTTCAAAGACCTGGGCCAGAGTCTTTGAGGTCAGGGTCTCCTCGGTCCGTCCCAAGGTGTGCAACTTGCCCTGGCGGAGAAAAATGAGGTGATGACAAAAGGCTGCGGCCAGATTCAGGTCTTGAAACACAGCCACCACGGTCAGACCGTTGCTGTGAACCAGATCCCGGGTCAAGCCCATCAAATGCAGGCCGTGCTTGATGTCCAGGTTGGAGGTGGCTTCGTCCAGGAGGAGAACCGGGGTGTTCTGGGCCAGGGCCCGGGCAAAGATGACCCGTTGTTTTTCTCCCCCGCTCAAAGCGGTGACTGTCCTGGTCCGCAGGTGGCCTATTCCGGCCTGATCCATGACCTGATCCACCAGATCATGGTCATGGGCGGACAAAGCCTGAAATCTGGACAGGTGTGGATAGCGGCCCATGGCTACCACTTCCTGCACAGTGAAAGGAAAATTGATCTGATCACTTTGAGGAACCAGGGCTATGTTCCGGGCCAGCTCCCTTTGGGAAGATTCCCGGATGTTTCTGTCCTGAAAGCTGATCCTTCCCTGTGTCGGCCGTTTATGCCCGAACAGGAGATCAAGGAGCGTGGTCTTGCCGCTTCCGTTGGGGCCTAACAGGCCGTAGAAGCAGCCGGGATGCAGACTCAGGGTGATGTCCTCAAGCACCGGCTGTTGTGCATAGGCAAAACCGACCTGCTCCAGCTCGAACAGGGCCGGATGCATTGCACCTGAGGGCACACGATCTCTGCCGGATGCATTTGTCTCGTGAAATAGAGTGTCTGGTGCATGCATTGCTGACCTTTGCAATTTTACAGTCCTTTTTCAATCCTTACCTTGTATATTCCCTGAATGCTTACAATGAAAGTATTCGGCTACTCCACCTGCATTCTTCGGCTGCGGAAGATGATGAAAAAGAACGGTCCGCCCAGCAGGGCGGTGAGTACGCCAATGGGCACCTCCTGGGGCAGAAGAGAGCGGGTGATGGTGTCTGCAGCCAACAGAAGCAGGGCACCGGCCAAGATCGAGGCCGGCAGGAGCAGACGATGATCCGGTCCGGTAAGAAAGCGCATCATGTGCGGGATCACCAGGCCCACAAAGCCGATGATTCCGGAAACCGAAACGCAGACGGCGGCCAAAAGGGAACCGGCCAGCAGAAGAAAGAGTCTGCTTCTGGAGGAATCCACCCCCATGGATCTGGCCACCCGGCCGCCCAGACAGAGAAGATTCAGGTCTCTGGCTGCATACAGAAATACAATCACAATCAGGCCCAAAAAGGCGCAGACCAGCCAGAACTCGGACCAGGTGCTGGAGGCAAAGCTGCCCAAAAGCCAGAAGATGATCACGGCCACGTCTTCCTGGGCCAAGTATTTGAGAAAGCTCATCCCGGCGGAAAGGATGGAGGTGACAATGACTCCGGAGAGGATGAGATTGGTGGAGGAAAACCCACCTGCGGTTGATGAAAGCACAAGGACCAGGATCAAGGTCAGCCCGGCCCCGGCAAAGGCCATCAGGGGCAGGGACCAAAAGCCCAAAAAATCGATGCCGAAGAGCAGGACCAGGGAAGCGCCAAACGCTGCTCCGGCTGATACGCCCAAGGTGTAAGGTTCGGCCAAAGGGTTGAGCAGGATGCCCTGAAATACGGCCCCGGAAGAGGCCAAGCCGGCCCCCACTGCGGCCGCAGTCAGAATGCGGGGCAGCCGGACATCCCAGATGATCACGGACTGCACATCCGGCTGAACGGATTGGCCAGATCCGGCACCCCAGGGGGGCGAGGCCAGAATGCCCAGCACATCCTGAACCGGTATGTCTATGGAACCCAGGCAGGCTGAAGCCAGGATCAGGGCAACGAGTCCCAGAAAGAGAAGGGGCAGGGTAAACACTTGTTTCATGCCAGCTGCTTGTATTTAGAAATGCGAAAAGATGTCCTTGAGATGGTCAACCCATAGATCGGCTATGTTGTCATACTCAGCTGTACCTTTGAGCACGACCTTGGTCGTGATGCCTTTGTCAGACAGGGTGGATTTCCAGGAATCGGTTCCGGCTCCAGCCATATCATTGCGCACATGGTCTCCGGCCACCGACATAAATGGTATGAGATAAGCCGTGTCTGTGCCCTTGTCTTCAATCCTGGCAAGAATTCCGTCCAGGGAAGGTGCACCTTCCACTGTACCCACATACATGTTGGGATCTTTTTGCTGAATTATATAGGCCATAGCCTGATAAAAGGCATTGCTGGGATGGTGGGTCCCGTGTCCCATGAGAATTACGGCGTCATCCGCCTTCCTTTCCTCAGGGATATTGTTCAACATGGCGTCCCTGACGGCGACAAGATCATGCGGTGCGGCCAAGAGAGGATATCCGAGCAGGATTTTTTCAAAACCGCAGGACATGGACTCGAAGCCGTTGACAATGGACCTCAGATCGTGAAATTCAGCTCCGGCGATGGTATGCAGGGATTGAACAGCCACATGTGTAAAGTTCTCATCCATCATTTTGGCCAGAGCCGTTGCTGTTGAGTCGATAGGCTTTCCCTCTTTGGCCAGCTTGTGCCGGATCATCCTGGATGTGTAGGCCCAGCGGACAGGAACGTGGGGAAAGGCCTTTTTGACCCTGGCCTCGATATTTTCAAAGGAAGCTTGTGCCTGGAGACAGCTGGAGCCGAACGTAACGAGAAGTATACCTCTTTTGTCAGTTTTTTTGTGTCCATGCACATGGCCATGAGCCCATGCTCCTGGAGACAGGACCAAACATAGGCAGATCAAAGTCGCTACATGAAAAACCGCTCTTGCTCTGGGCATACGAATCTCCTTCATACGTCAATTTTACTTCTTAGCCGGAGCGGGACGCCGAGAGATGTCTCACTGCTCCCTGTTTCAGCCCTGTTTCAGGGTGGAGCCGATATGGAAAAGGTAAAAAAATCCCTGGATCGAATTCATTCGATCCAGGGATTTCCCTTTTTATCCACTGGAAACGACTTGGAACGGACTCCAGCCACGGGAATCGACGTTCTGACTTTCGCTTAGGCAGGTTTTCTGACTTCCGGATCGTCCTACTTGCCCGGTTGAATGCGATGTCATCGCCCTGCCGAAGGCAGGATTCAACTGGGCTTGCCGCGCCTTCCCATCCGGCACTCACGTGCCCAAAAAGCCTTCAATTGAGAGCAGGGCTTTTAGTTCTTAACCCTCTCATTCTGGCTAGATTTGAGCGTTTCTGGGAGTGTCGTACAGTGGCCGATTGCGGCTTTCGTCCCCGAATACAGCGGCGGGCCCGTCCCTGACTTGCACAGGGTTCCCTTTTCAGCCTGTTGCCTGACTCTTACACCATAAGAGTTCAGGCAGTAAGCACCCAAGCTATTTTTTGTCATATATCTTAAGCTGAATTGTCTGTCAACTCATCCTTGAGGTCAAATCAAGGGCATATGCTTCTCTCAGAAAAGTTTGTAGACCAGAACCTAACCACCCGAATCCCCTTGAACAGCGCAGAATGCATTGGTGCTTGGGGATAAAGAGCGTCAATTTGTTATTACGAACTCAAGTATGGAGCATTTAGTCAAAAATAAGATGATCGGCTTGGGCAGGTATCGTTTATGTAACGTGAAGTGTATTTCTGCTTGAAGTCTATCTTTCCCTTCCTTCTCGAATAATATCGACCACTTCATGTGTGGTAATATTCGCTTTGATGGAAGGCACATCTAGTGGTGAAGAAATGTTTTTTTCCGGAACCAATGCGAAGGTCCTGCCGTCCTTCCTTCGGATGATCACTTTGCCTGTGTTTTCCGCTTGGTCAAGAATCATGGCCAGTTTTTGACGTGCTTCAGAATATGTATAAACTTGCATTTTAAACCTCCAGGATTTCGATGTGGAAGTTTTGGGCATCTGCCATCAGCTTTTGATCCAGGGTCATGAGCGGTGCCTTATGTCTAATCGCACAATCTAAAAAATACGCATCGTATGCATAGATATTGGCCTGTTCGGATAATTTTAATGCCTTAACAAAATCTGGATCGATATACCTTACTGGAATACCATTAAAAATTGATAGCCCTTTTTCAGCTTCTGCAAGTGTCAGTCTTTTTTGTTTGAACATTGCCGAAAAGGCGTTGCCAATTTCCCAAGGGATTGAGCCGGGTCCAATAAGTGTATTTCCTTTGGTAAGGTCGATGATCCTTTCTCGTTCTGGTTCACCGACAATCACTGCAATCAAAGCAGAAGTGTCTATGACGATATCCATTGATTACCTCCGAGCTTGTCAGAGTAACAATTGTACGACAGTTTATGGAGGAGTTGTCAAGCACCAGGAGATAGTTTCCGTCCGGAAAGCCCTGTTGCATATGATTTGAGATCTGATACCTTTGTTAAGCTGGGCAGTCTTAACTTTTTAAATTGCCGACATTGTTTCACGATTTAATTTTTCGTATATAAAGTTATCTTTTTTAGACGCACCACTCCTGTTGTCAGACTTCTTCGGCTTATTTATTGCTCAAGTTCGTGCCATTACCTGGAGATTTAACGTCACGATGCATGACCAGACATATTGTTTAAAATTTAGGCATTATACTCTTCTCCATCCAACGCCAGCCGTTAAATGCCGTTTTCGGCTTGGGCACCATCGGCGTCGGTCTTTTGTTCTATGCCTATTTTGCCTGGAACAAAATGCGTATGGAAGCTGCTGTGGAGTGAAAGTCTCTGATAGCCGGTACAATACATGGGCACCCGAACATATTATTTTTGTTGGAGATTTAGGTCAGTAGAGCACCTCAATGCACTGAGGCATCACTCATTTATCCAGGGATTATAAAATGTTACATTGCTGACCTCCATACCCTGCGTATTTCGGGTGACAACGGTCAAATCATGGGTTAGGGCAGTGGCGGCAATGAGGCCATCAATCACTGGCATGGATTTTCCAGCTTGTTCGGCCCTACCTTGAATGTATCCAGCAAATATTTCACAGATCAACCTCCCGGGGGAGTTCTTTGCTTCGCGTCACATCCAGCGTCACATCCTTTAAGGGCGAATGTTGAAAAAAGTCGACCAGATCCCCTTGAGGCCTGGTGAGACGAATAAATTCTTCCATTGAAATGAGGACCGCTGTTTCTCTGCCTCTTTTGGTCACGATCTGTGGCCCGTGACGCAAACAGGCTTCAACGAGGCTGCTAAATTTGTTTCTGGCGTTTTGAAGAGACCACGCTTGCATTGTATAACCTCCAAAGGCAGCGTCATCCTGCCAACGATTTTGAGCTTGCAGAGTTACATACGAGATAATGCATTATATTTTGAGCTGAACAACCTATGGAAATACCAGCTTTCGTTGTTGCAGGCACCCACAGCGGGTGCGGGAAGACTACGGTGACTCTGGGGCTGATGGCCGCCTTGAAAAAACGCGGCTATAGGGTCCAGCCGTTCAAGGTCGGACCGGATTTCATCGATCCCGGACATCATACCCGGATCACCGGCCGATTCTCGCACAACCTGGACGGCTGGATGCTGGACCGATCCACCAATCAGGAAATTTTTTCCCGAATGCAGGAGGAGGCCGATGTCCTGGCCGGGGAAGGGGTCATGGGTCTGTTTGACGGCTTCTCAGCCACCGACGAGTCCGGATCCACGGCCCAGGTGGCCAAGTGGCTTGGTTTGCCGGTTCTCCTGGTGGTGGATGCCAGGTCCATGGCCAGGTCGGTGGCCGCCCTGGTTCAGGGCTATACCCGCTTTGACCCTGAGCTCACCTTTGCCGGAGTCCTCTGCAACCGGGTGGGCAGTCCCGGGCATGCCCGGATCCTGGAAGAAGCCCTGGAAACCACTGGATGGCCGCCCTGTCTGGGCTGTCTGCCCCGGCAAAAGGATCTGGCCATGCCTTCCCGACATCTGGGGCTGTATACAGCCGAGGATATGGAGGACGGCCGTGACATCCTACCCGCCCTTATCCAATGGATTGAAGAAAATGTGCAGGTGGACCGCCTTCTGGAGGTGACGAGAGGTCGGAAGTCGGACGTCGGAGATCGGAAGTCGGAGGTCGGAAGTCGGAAGTCGGAAGTCGGAGATCGGAAGTCGGACGTCGGAGGTCAGAGGTCGGTGGTCGGTGGTCGGAGGAAGGAAGACAGGGATCATGGGGCCGAGTACAGAAGGCAGGGAGAGGAGAAAGTTCTTCACGGCAAAGTGCGTATCGGTCTGGCACGGGATCGGGCCTTTTGCTTTTATTATCCGGAGAATCTTCGTCTTTTGGAGCAGGCCGGGGCGGAGCTGGTTCCTTTCTCTCCGCTTGAAGATTGGCATCTCCCAGAGAATGTGCAAGGCATCTACCTCGGCGGGGGGTACCCGGAACTGTATGCCCGGGAGTTGGCGGCGAATCATCAACTGCGGGCAGAACTGTCCTTTTATGCAGACAGCGGCGGCCCGGTATATGCAGAGTGCGGCGGATTCATGTACTGCATGCACAGCCTGGAGGATGGACAAAACAATACCTACCCCATGCTCGGCCTGTTTCCTTTTCAGGCCCGAATGCATGACCGTCTGCGGGCTCTTGGTTACCGGGAAGTAACGGTGCGGCAAGCCACATTGCTCGGTCCGGCCGGCACTGTTATTCGCGGCCATGAGTTCCATTATTCGGCGATTGTGGATTTGCCGTCTGATGTAGCGCGGATATATTCACTCCAAGATCGTCACTTTGGGCCGACAACCTTGGAGGGATATACAGTACACAATGTTCTGGCTTCCTATATTCACCTTCACTTTGGCTCATGCCCGCAGGCAGCAGAGTATTTTGTCCGATTTTGCCAAAACAACCCGAGGTGATTGGATCGGCTGTTGTAAGAAAATACGAGTCTGACGATTCATTATTTTTTTACAATTCCATGGTATATCAAAGAAGACACAAACCAGCGTGTTTTTGACAACAGTCATAAACAAGCGTATCTATGCCTTAGAGTGCATACGAGACAGAAAAACGTGTTACGAGACTGCAATGAAAAGAAGATCCTTCACATGCAAAGTCATATGTCTTCTCTTCCTGGCTGGAGCAGTATTTACCTGGCTGGAGGCTGCTCCTGGTTTGGGCGCAGAGTTTGCTAATCAACGGGAACACCGCTTAGCCTACGAAGCGCAGCAAAAAATGGATCACAAAGCGTATCGTGCCTGCCGGGATCTTCTCCAACCCTATCTTGCCGACCATGAACATCCGGCACCTACCTTGTTTCTTCTTCTGGCCCGGGCCCAAACTGAGCTGGGACAAAAGCGGGCTGCCCTGGCCACCTATTCCAGGGCGGCCGCGATCTACCCAAACAATGCACTTATTTTGCGCAATTATGCGGTGATCAGTCAGGAAATGGGACGGTTATCTCAGGCTGCCCGACTCTTTGAGCAAAGCTATGCCCATGGCGGATCTGCAGAGCTTTTGTATTTTGCCGGTGCGGCCTGGTTTGAGGCTCAGGCCTATTCCAGAGCGGCAAGGGCTGTATCCCGGCTGATCAACAAAACAAACAAAGTCAAGACCAACTGGGTTGAACTTTTGGTCTATTCCCTGGTTCGAAACAAGCAGTGGAAGCAAGCTGAACCCAGGGTGCAAACCCTGCTTGCCAGGAGAACAGATGATTCTGATCTCTGGCAGCTTTTAGCCCATGTACGTTCCCAGCAGGGCAATATTTTAGGAGCCGCCACTGCTCTGCAGGTGGCCTACAGCCTGAATGAACCAGGGAAAATGAAATGGCTGGACTTAGCTGGAATGTATGCTGCGGCTGGAGTGCCTCTGATGGCGGCCAATGCCATGCACAAAGGCCTGAACCAAGAGCCGGGGCCGGAAGATTGCTGGCGCATGGGACGCTATTATGCAGACGCCTTACGGATTGAGAAGGCCGTACAATGGATGGATAAGGCTTTGAACCAGAAAGACGATCCAGAATGGCAAATGGAAAAGGCCTATTTTTTGTATGTCCATGGGCGGTATGCCCAGTGCCGTGAAGCGGCCCTGCAAGCGGCAGGGACCGGTTCTAAGCAGGGTGAAGCTTGGATGCTGGCTGGATACGCAGCCTGGCAGGAGCAGAACTGGCTAGAGGCAAAGTCGGCCTTTGCGCAGGCAAAGAAGAGAGAGCAAACTGCTGTCCGGGCCGCATCCTGCCTGCAGTCTGTTCAGCAGATTCTGGATTCTGAACAAAAGATTCGCATGCTTGAAATGCAAACTGGTGAATCGGACAGGAAAAATATTTCAGCGACAGGTTAAGGTTGATTTTTCATGAGAACGTACTGCCTTAAGGATATTGTATGACCGTGAAGAAGGCATTTCTGTTCATAGTTGGGATCGGGTTTTTGTATTTGGGGATGAGTTGTCCTTTTGCTGTGCAGGCTCAGGACGTGGATCAGCTAATGCGCGAAGCCCTGGAAAGGCAGCAGAAGGTCCAGAAGGATGTTCAGGACTGGAGCGAAGAAAAGAAAGCTCTGGTCCAGGAAATTTTGTCCTTGCGCACGGAAAAGAAATGGCTTGAGCTGCAAAACGATCAGCATGCCGCCTATATTGAGCAGAAAAGGCAGGCTATCAACAGACTTCAAGAGGAAGAAGAAGTGGCCAGAAGTCTGCGTATGGAATTGGAGCCCTATCTCTTGGAAGTGGTGGACAGGCTGGGAAGAAAGGTGGAAGAGGACCTTCCTTTTCTGCCCCGGGAACGGCAGGAGCGGCTGCAATTTATCAACCAGTCCCTCACGGAATACGGCGTCAGCCTCAGCGAACGTCTGCGCCGGGTCCTGGAGGCCCTGACCGTTGAGGCCGGCTATGGATCATCCGTGGAAGTCACCGACCGTGAACTGACCATTCAAGGCACCCCTACCCAGGCTCAGGTAATACATATCGGCCGGGTAGACTTGTTGTATGTCACCCGGAACGGGGATTCTGCCGGTAGATGGGATACGCATGAACAGACGTGGAAACCATTGGCCCGGGATACGGCCCAAGAACTATTGAAAACCGTGGATATTATTCAAGAGCGGCGAGTGGCTGATCTTGTAACCCTGCCTTTGGAAAAGCCCGAGGAATAAGATGCGCTGTAGAAACAGAAAAGGCGGGCTTGTCGCTATCATGTTCGTTTGTTGGCTCTGTGTCTGCTCTGTACAAGCCGATTGTGCGCCGGTTCGGCAAACTATTCAGGAGCAGTCCGAGCGGATTCGCCAGGATGCAACCGTAACACAGACATTGTTACAGGAAGACAAGCAAGACCTGCAGGCCAGGCTCCAGGAACTCACAAAGGACGTATCCGGGCTACGTGATTCCCTGGAAGAGAAAAAACAAGCCCTGGACGCATTGCGGAAAGACGAAAATGCGTTGGAACAGCAGCTGCAGGCCGAGCGCCGGGAAGTTGAAGAAGTACAGGGCAGCCTGGTGGCTGCGGCCAAAAACATGAGCCAGCTGCTGCAAAGGAGTCCCTTGGGACCATTAATGCCCAAACAGAGGAAACAAATGGCCCGGGTTGCTGACCGTCAGGATCTGCCTCGAATGGACGAGATCCGTTCTGTGGTCAATACCAGTCTGGAATACATGGATCGATCAGCGGAGATTGAGCGCTTTTCAGGATCCTTCGTGGATATCAATGGCCGGAAACAAACAGGGACCCTTGTCCGGGTCGGCGGTTTGGCTGCCATGTATCACTGTGAGCACGGGACTGGATATTTGCGGCCTGGACCCGAGGGGAAGGAACTTGTGGCTGTGGGTGGAGATTTGTCCTGGTTGACCAAACGAAGTCTTCGTTCCTTTATTTTCGGAGAAGCTGATCAGGTGCCCCTGGATATCAGCAAAGGGTCTGTCTTTGCCCAAATATCAAGAGAACAGACTTGGGGCGAGTGGCTGCAGTCCGGAGGATTTCTGGTCTGGCCCTTGTTTTGCGTAGCCGGTTTAGCCCTGATCCTGGTTGGTGAACGTTTGCTTTTCATGCTTCGAATCCGGTCCGACTCCAATCGGATTATGGATCAGATTACGGATTTGGCCCAAAGAAACGAATGGCAGAAATGCCGGGAAGTATGTGCCGCCAATCAGAGATCCCCTCTGTGCCGGGTACTAGGCAAGGGCCTTAACCATGTCGGCGAGAGCAGGCAGGCAGTGGAAAATGCACTCCAGGAGGGGCTCTTGAGCCAATTGCCCCGCTTAGAGCGTTTTTTGCCAACCTTAAATGTCTTGGCCGCCATTGCTCCTTTGCTTGGCTTGCTGGGGACAGTGACCGGCATGATATCAACCTTTCAGGCCATTACAGTATTTGGCACCGGAGAGCCCAAGGTCATGGCCGGAGGGATATCCGAGGCCCTGATCACCACCCAGATAGGGCTTGGAGTGGCAGTACCCATCATGTTTTTGCACCATCTGCTTGACCGGCGGGTGGACAAGATTATCGGGGATATCGAAGAGAAAGGTGCTGCCTTTTCTTTGCTGGTCATGAGCAGAAAAAGGGAAAACGGCAAAGCAGAAAGAGACGATGTACGCACAGAACACGCTAAAACATCTGAAATGATACTGTATGGTTGAAAATCTGCTCATGCAGACCTGGTCCTTTCTGGACAGCGGCGGCGGCGTGATGTGGCCTCTGCTTGCAATTTCGGTCTGGATGTGGTGGCTCATCCTGCTCAAAGTCCTGGATTTTACGGCTTGGAGGCGGCAGGAACGCTCGGTGCAGGAACTGATGAAAGGGCACGAGGCCGGCCCTGGTGCGCCGTGGCAGCAAAATATCCTGGCCATAGTCCGGCATGTGCATGATGAGGTGCCAGACTTTGATGAAAACGAACTGATCGACCGAATCACCAGTCCGGCAGCCCGAAGGATAGACCGGCATATTCAAACCATTCTTGTCTTGTCTCAGGCTGCTCCTTTGCTTGGGCTTTTGGGTACGGTGTGCGGCATGATTTCCACTTTTGAGGTCATTTCCGTTTTCGGTACAGGGGAGGCCAAGTCCTTGGCCGGAGGGATATCCGAGGCCCTGATCACCACGCAGACCGGTCTTTTGGTGGCTGTTCCAGGTCTGGTTCTGGGCAGTCTGCTCCAAAAGCGGGCGGAAGTGATCAAAGCCCGGATGCAACGGTTCAGCCTGAATGTTTTGCGTCTATTGGATAACAGCCAAACATAATTGAGCCAGAATATGCGCAGTATCCGCAGCACCCGCCAACGGTCCAGGGGCAGTACGGAACTTAATATTGCTCCCCTGATCGATATGGTTTTTATCCTGCTCATCTTTTTTTTGGTCACCACCAGCTTTGTCAAGGAGTCTGGGGTAGAGGTACAGCGGCCGGTTGCCCAAACTGCTGAAGACCAAAAGACGACGTTAATCATCGGGGTTACCCCTGAAAACAGGATATACATGGAGGGCAAACCAATTGATGTTCGTTCTGTGCAAGCCCACGTCGAGCGCTTTGCCCTGAAGAACCCGGGGGGCAACGTGGTCATTGCCGCAGATAAAGACAGCAGGTCCGGCACCGTGATCCAGGTATTGGACGCCTGCCGCCTGGCAGGTGTGCGGGATGTGGCCGTGGCTGCCAGCCGGCCGGGGTGATTTTCGTGTCACAAAGGTATCAATGGCTGCAGCAGACAGAACTTCACGGGTGGCCCCGTTGGCGCAGACACGTGCTTGTTTTGGGGATCACCTTGAGCCTGAATGTGCTTATCTTTTTAACCATTCCCTTTTTATCCCAGATCCGGGAGGCCCGACCAGAACACTCACGAATCGTGGGGACCCCGACCATGGTGAATCTGGATCTGGATGACAGTTCCCAGCCAGCGCCTCTGAAAAGCCAGGAACCCCCGGAACCGGAGAAACCAAAGGAGCTTCCCCGGCCTGATTTTCAACCACGGCAGATGGAGTATTCTCCTCCGTCCCCGCCGGAGCTCCCGGAATTAAAGATCGATATGCCAAACATTGATGTGGGCCGAATCGAGATCAGCAAGCCGAAAGAGCCAAAACCTGTGGCCCAGCCAAGTCCCAAACAGACCCCTGAACCCCAAAAAGTGGAGCCCAAGACCAGGCCCGAACCGGCAACCCAAAAGACCAGGTTTTCCTTAGGCCAAGTTGACTCTCATCCCCGACTTGTGCACAAAGTCAATCCAACATATCCTTTCCGGGCCAAACGGCGGGGAGTTGAGGGCAAGGTTATTGTCCGGTTTTTGGTTGACAAACAGGGCCGGGTCAGCGAATGCAGCGTGGTGCAGGCCGAACCAGAGGGCGTATTTGAAGAGAGTGCACTCAAGGCAGTTACAAAGTGGCGGTTTAAACCGGGAATGAAGGACAAAAAGCCGGTTTCCACCTGGGTCCAAGTGCCGATCAGATTTGAACTGTTCCGGTAACGACCTCATCAGTTAGTTTTTTCCATCCAAACACAGCAGATAGGCGCTATGCAGCAGATAATTCTTTGTATCGCACGTCTTGTCATTTTTTGTACCATGCTTTTCCTGCCGTTTCAGGCACAGGCCAGAACAGTGACGGATGAGCTGGGCAGGGAACTGGAGCTTCCGGAAAAAATAGAAAGGGTGGTTTCCCTAGCCCCCAGCATTACCGAGAGCATGTTTTGTATCGATCAAGGACACAAGCTGGTCGGGGTGACCAAGTACAGTGACTATCCTGAACAAGCCAAAAACATTCCTTCGGTAGGTTCCTATATCAATTTGAATGCAGAGCGGATTGTCAGCTTGCAGCCGGATTTGTGCCTGGCCACCAAGGATGGAAATCCCTATCAGACCATACAACAGCTGGAGCGGGCCGGCATACCTGTCTTTGCCCTTGATCCCAGAGACTTGCCGGCAATAATGTATACCATTGAAAAACTCGGACAGTTGTTGGGGGCTGTGGAGCGCGCTGAACAGGTTGCTGCTGGAATGCGTCAGGAACTCAATGAATTACAGGACATCGTCAGCCGGGCGGATACAAAGCCCCGGGTTTTCTTTCAGATTGGCATTTCACCAATTGTTTCTGTGGGGAAGGATACGTTTATTCATGAGCTGATCACCCTGGCAGGAGGAGTGAATATTGCGGCTGCGGATATTCAATATCCTCGCTATTCCCGGGAAGATGTCTTGATTTTTAACCCGGACATCATTTTGATCAATTCCATGAGCAATGAACAGGAGTTAATTCAGGCTGAAATTACAAATTGGCGGGATTTCCCCCGGATCGATGCGGTCCGAACCGGCCGTATCTACCCTCTGGATGCTGCCCTGTTTAACAGGCCGACCCCCAGGTTGACCAAGGCCCTTTGTATTCTGGTCCGCCTGTTTCACCCCGAATGCGCTGGTGAACTGGAGAATCCCTGTTGGTCCGCAATGCGTCCGGGGCCGGCCGATGGATGAGAAATTTGCCGTTCCTTCCGGGGGGCATCGCGGGGCCATAGTCCGGGTACTCATGCCCTGTGCTGGTTTAGCCCTGGGCTTGTTCCTGGTTATGCTCCTGGCCCTGGCCTGGGGATCCACTGGTGAACACTTAACCGAAGTCATCTCGTCCATGTTCTCCGGCCATCCGGAGCAAACAGTGCACTGGACCATAATCTGGCAGATCCGTTTTCCCCGAGTGCTGCTGGCTGCGGCTGTTGGGGCCACCCTTGGCGTGGGAGGCCTGGTCTTTCAGGCCTTGTTGCGAAATCCCCTGGCAGAGCCGTACATATTGGGTGTTTCCGGGGGATCGGCGGTTGGGGCGGTTCTGGGCATGATGCTTGGGCTGCGCTTCTTTCCGGGGGTGGCCGGCTTTGCCTTTACCGGGAGTCTGGCCACCTTGCTCTTGGTTCTGGTTCTGACCTCCAAGCGGCGGTTTGTACAGGAAAACAGCCTTCTCTTGGCCGGGGTGATGGTCAATGCCTTTTGTTCGGCCATCATTACCTTTCTCATTTCCATAACCGAACATACCAAGCTGCAGGGCATTTTGTTCTGGCTTATGGGAGACTTGTCCAGTGCGGACATCGTCCAAGTCAGCGGATTGATTCTTCTCCTTATTCCCAGCTTTGTTCTGGTCTTTATTCTGGCCCGGCCCATGAACCTGCTGCAGTTCGGCCGGGATGTGGCTCATAGCCTTGGAGTGAACGTGAAGATGGTCACAGGGACACTCTTGGTCGTGACCTCCCTTATGGTCAGCGCATCTGTGTGTCTTGTCGGTTTGGTCGGCTTTGTTGGTTTGGTCATCCCCCACTTGCTGCGCCTGTTGTTTGGACCGGACCACCGGGTGCTGGTGCCGGCTTGCATTTTGGGCGGGGCCATGTTTATGACCGGATGTGACCTATTGGCCAGGCTGGCCTCAGCCCAGGGACAGCTTCCAGTAGGGGTGGTCACTGCCCTGATCGGAGCACCGGCCTTTATTATCCTCTTGGCCAGGTCCAGAACATGATCCGGATGATGAGATGTTCTGAATAACCCACATGCCTGCCAAAGCGCAGGCACGCTTGCGCTAACGAAGCATACAAACGATACCGATACCGATACCGATTGGGACCAGATAAAAAAGGGATTCTCAATCAGCTCCTGATAACCATTAACCAATAACTGTTTTTCATACAAAGTGCATGCAGAAGTACTGTGCACGGACACCCTGCAATCTTTCCATATGCAGCCAAGGAGGAAGCATGTCTGCGGCTGATGCCGTGAGGGTCCAAGACCTCTGTTGTGGATACGATCATATTCAGGTCCTGGATTCGATCAGTTTTTCCGTAGTCCGAGGGGAGCTTTTGGTCATTATTGGTCCAAACGGCTCAGGCAAAAGCACGTTGCTCAAAGCATTGGCCGGGATCTTGCGTCCACACACGGGACGAATCGAGATCCTGGGACAGGATCTCCGGTCTCAGGCCAGAAGGGAAATGGCCAGAAAGGTGGCCCTGGTTCCACAGCAGACCAGTGTTTCATCTGCATATACGGTTTTTGAGACTGTCCTCATGGGCCGATATCCGCATCAAGGCCTATTGGGTCTTGAGAGCAGCAAAGACATGGAGGTGGCCAAGGAGGCGATGCACTCTACCCGGATAGAAAACCTGGCAGAGAGGTCCATGGCCCAGCTCAGCGGAGGCGAACTGCAGCGGGTGCTCATTGCCAGAGCCTTGTGTCAGGAACCGGAGATTATGCTTCTGGATGAGCCGACTTCATCCCTGGATTTGGCCCATCAGGTCCGGATCATGGATTTATTGGAATCCCTGCACACCAGCCACGATTTGACTGTTATCATGGTGGCCCATGATCTGAATTTGGCCTCCCTGTACGGCAAACGGCTTTTGCTCATCCGGGACGGCCGGCTGGTCGGCCATGGCACCCCCAGGGAAGTCCTGACGTTTGACAAGCTGGAAGAAGTCTTTGGCTGCGTATTACTGGTGGATGAAAGTTCTCTTGATCAGCTGCCACGTATCACCGTCATCCCCGGTCGATATCTGGATGAGGATATCATTCATAATCAGCGCCTATCTTAGGGATGCCCCTTCTTCGGAATTTTTATTCTCTTGACAAGAGATGGAGGCTTGTGTATCAATTGCTTCTCGGCATAGATATCAAGATATCTCTATATGAAAATTTATGGATAAGATAAAAATCTTCAAAGCATTGGGGGATGAGACACGGTATCGGCTGTTTCTGCTCCTCCTGCACCATGAGTTCAATGTAAACGAAATGGTCCAGGCCCTGAATATGGGCCAATCCCGGATATCCAGGCACTTGAAGATCCTGACTGAAAGTGGGGTGCTTGCCTCCCGCCGGAATGGAAGTTTTGTTTACTATCATGCAGTCATAAATGACGACAATACGTATTTGATCCAATATTTGCGTCAAGGCGTGGATAATAATCCGGGTTTAAAGAAAGACCTGGAGCGGGCAGAGACGATTTATGCCGAACGTAAGGACCGGACAGCCAGGTTTTTTCAGGAGGTGGCCCCGGACTGGGACAAACTCAAGCAGGAAATCCTCGGACCGGTGGACCTTAACGCCATCATCGCCAAGGAGATCAGTTCCGGGCAGACAGCGGTTGATCTTGGATGCGGCACAGGTGCGCTGACCTATATCCTGGGATCCAAGGCCCAAAAGGTTATCGGCATCGACAGTTCACCCAAGATGCTGGAGCAGGCCAGGAAACGATTTGTGGACAATGGGCACAATGTGGAATTGCGCCTTGGAGAACTGGAACATGTCCCCCTTGGTGATGAACAAGCGGATACGGCGGTGGTCAGTATGGCCTTGCACACCCTGTCCGTCCCAGCGGTCGGCATTCGGGAGGCCGGGCGGGTCCTGAAAAAAGGAGGACGTCTGGTCTTGGTGGATTTCGACAAGCATGACCGTCCTGATGTGCGCGAGCGCTTTGGCGGACCATGGATGGGGCTGGCCACGGATGAGGTCAGACAGTGGATGGAAGATGCAGGCTTTACCCTGCAGCGCACCCAGCAAATTGAGGTCAAGAATGGACTCTGCATCAATATGTTTGTTGCAGATAAAAATCCATAATATTCTCTTTGAGAACCTGTAATGTGAAGGAGTCGAAAGATGGACAAAGGCAGCACGTATGAAGTGAAAGACATGGGTCTTGTCACTCAGGGCAAAAATAATCTGGAATTGGCAGAGCTGCACATGGGCGCTCTTTTGGAAGTACGGGAAAGATTTGCCAAGGAAAAACCCCTGCAAGGGGTCCGCGTCGGCTTGGCCCTGCACGTAACTAAAGAAACCGCGATTTTGGTCCGTACCCTCAAAGCCGGGGGAGCTGATGTGGCCATCACAGGCTGCAACCCCCTGTCCACTCAGGACGATGTGGCTGCCGCCCTGGCTGAGGAAGGAGTCAAGGTCTGGGCCTACAAGGGTGAAAATACTGAAGATTATTATCGATACATTGAGAACGTGATCAAGTTTAAGCCTCAGATCACCATTGACGACGGCTGCGACCTGGTCTCTGAGATCCACAAAAAACACGAACACCTGATCCCGGATATCATTTGCGGATGTGAAGAGACCACCACCGGGATCATCCGGCTCAAGGCCATGGAAAAAGACAATGCCTTGAAGTATCCGATGATTGCCGTGAATGACAACAAGACCAAACACTTGGTAGACAACTACTACGGCACCGGTCAGTCCACCATCGACGGGATTACCCGGGCCACCAATCTGCTCTGGGCCGGAAAGACCGTAGTGGTCAATGGCTACGGCAGTTGCGGCCGCGGGGTGGCCTTGAAGGCCGAAGGCATGGGTTCGAACGTGGTTGTCACTGAAGTGGACAATTTTCGGGCCCTGCAGGCAGCATACGACGGTTTTCGGGTCTTGCCCATGAACGATGCGGCCCGGATAGGTGACGTCTTCTGTTCAGTGACCGGAAACAAGCACGTGATCAGTTTTGCACATATGAAGCTGATGAAGAATGGGGCCATGATGGCCAACTCCGGTCATTTCGACAATGAAATCGAACTGTCCACTCTGGCCGAAAAAGCCGAATCCAGGCGCAATGTACGGCCGTTCATGGAAGAGTACGTGCTGGAAGGCAAGAAGCTCTTTGTCCTGGGCGAGGGCCGGCTGGTGAACCTGGCTGCTGCCGAGGGGCATCCGAGTGAAGTCATGTCTACATCCTTTTGCGGTCAGGCTTTGTCCTGCGAGTTCGGGGTAAAGAACAAGGGCAAGATGGAGGCCAAGGTCCTGCAGCTGCCCACTGAAATCGACGATCAAATCGCCGGGCTTCAGCTCAAAGCCATGGGGATCAAGATTGACAATCTCACAGCTGAGCAAAATGACTACCTCAATTCCTGGGAGGAAGGCACGTAAGCAGAGGTCAGGGATCAGAGGTCAGCTTTGCTTCTAGCGGCTGGTTATCTGTTATCAGTTATTTGTTATCAACAAGAAACCTTACCAAAGGCCCCGACAACTCGGGGCCTTTTGTCCTCTTCGTTCCCAGGGTCCTCCCTGGGAACGTTCTTCTCTTATGGTTCCGGCCATTTTCTTGTTTTTGCTGATACATATCTTTCCGAAGGCCCACTCGAACAATCTCCACTCCAAGAAAGCCTTCATGACATTGGAGGACACGCGATAATTTCCTTATCTTATTCGATATGTACTCTTAGCTCCAGCAAGCTTTTCGTCTGAAGTGGATATGGGTCTTCAGCGGGTTCCTCTACGAGCTTGATAGTACGAGCGATTGTTCTCATCGCGAAGAAGCCACAATCTGGACACCAAAAAAGGCCAAGGAGGCCACCAGTATAATGCTCGGGCCGGCGGAGACATTCAGGCATATAGAGAGCAAAAGCCCCAATAGGGCAAAAATCAGATTTAATCCCAGGGAAATGCCCATCATACGCAAGGGAGAAGGGCTGAAGCGCTCGGCAATAAACGGGGAGATGCTCATCAGGGCAATGACCAGAATCAGCCCGACGACCTGGATGACGACGACCACGGACAGGCCGATCATGAGCATGAGCAGGACATGAAGAAAGCCGACCGGGATACCTCGGACCCGGGCGAACTCCGGATCAAAGGAAAGGGCGACGAAGTCATGGTAAAAGTATCCCACAGTACACAAAATGATCACGGCCAGGCCGGACATGAGCCATAAATCGTTGCCGGGAACAGTCATAATGCTCCCAAACAGAAAACTCATCAGATCCACATGGTACCCAGGGGTCAGATCCAGCAGGATGACTCCCAGGGCCATTCCCAGGGCCCAGAGAACGCCGATCATGGTATCTGCTCTGTTTCTGGCCTTCAGGCTGACCCAGGCCATGACCAGGGAGGCCAGGATGGAAACCAGGGTAATTCCAAGCAATGGGGCAAAGCCGAAATACACGGCCAGACCTACCCCTCCGTAGGCGGTGTGGGCGATGCCTCCGGATATAAACACGATCCGGTTGATGACCACAAATGTGCCGATAATGGCGCAGACGATCCCAGCCAGGCAGGCGGCCAGAAGAGCGTTGTGCATAAAGTGCATGTGCAAAAGTTCAAGCATTGTCGTCTGGCTCGTGGGCGGCCAAAACCCGATGAGGAACCGGGCCGTGGGTAACAAGTTCTACCGGGCAATGGTAGGCGGCAGAGAGCATCTCAGAGGTGATTTCCGGACGGTCGTGAAAATGAACTTGCTTGCTGACGCAGACCACAGACTTGATATGACTGGAAAGGACCATGAGATCGTGGCTGACGACCATAATGGTCACCTGATCGTTTAACTTTTGCAGGAAGTCAAAAAACTCGCTTTGACCTTGCGAATCTACATTGGCTGTCGGTTCGTCAAGTACAAGGAGGCGGGGACGAGTGACCAGGGCCCTGGCCAACATGACCCGCTGTCTTTGGCCTCCAGAGAGTTCGGCCACTTGTTTGGTGGCCAATTTTTCTGCTCCAGCCTGGGTCAGCGCCTCTCTGACCATTTCCCGGTCTGAGGCTGAAAACCGGCGCCATCCACCTCCTCCCCGCATGCAGCCCATGAGTACGGCCTGTTCCGTGCTCATGGGCACGCTGGAGTTTATTTCCGTATCCTGAGGAGTATAGCCTATATCCGGTGAAGCTTCCCTGGGCGGACGTCCGAAAACACGGATTTTACCTTGATCCGGGGTGAGCAGCCCGAGAATGAGCTTGACCAGGGTTGTTTTCCCTCCTCCGTTGGGTCCGATCACAGCCGCAAAATCCCGCTCCTGGATTTGCAGATTCACGTTTTCCAGGACCAGGCTGTGGTGGTAGGCAAACGAGAGGTTTTGGATGTCGATGACCGGCGTGGTCGTGCTGCTCTTCATGTCCCTGACCTATCTCCGAGTATCTGGCGTAAGGTTGTGGCCTGCCGGCGAAGATTGGCTGCCCAGTCCTGGGCCAATGGATCGGCAGTGATGACTTCCGCCCCAATCTCCCGGGCAATGGTCCGGGCACTCTTGGCTGAGAACTGGGGCTGGACGAAGATAGCCTGAATATTCTCTTTCCGGGCAAAGGTTATGAGTCGGGCCAACTGTTGAGGTTTGGGCGCTTTGCCCTCCACCTCCACAGCCACCTGGCGCAGATCGTAGGTCCGGGCGAAATATCCCCAGGCCGGGTGAAAGACAAGGAAGGCCTGGCCCTGGAACGGGGCCAACATCTGGTGCAGTTCTGCGTCAAGCGCCTCAACGTGGTGGAGAAATGCTGTCAGATTTTCTTTGTACGTCTTGGCCTGCTCAGGGTCGGCTTGGGCCAAAGCACGGAAGATATTTTGGGCCAGGGTCTTGACCAGGGGAGGCGAGAGCCAGATATGCGGATCCTTGCCATGGGTTTGCATGCTCTGGCCGGTTGTCCTTTGATCCTCTCCTGATTTAAGCTGATATGCTGAGGGCATGTCCATTTTGGAAATGTTCTGGTCTATGTGCACAACCTGAAGCTTGGGCTGAACTGAGCGAAATCTCTCCAGCCAGGCCTTTTCAAAGGGAACGCCTATGGCCAAGTAGAGCCTGGAATCAGTCAGGCCGGCTAACTGGCTGGGTTTTGGTTCGTATGTGGCCGGATTAGCTCCAGGCTGGACCATAACCTGCACCCGGATATGGTCGCCGCCTAGAGCTTGAACAAAGGCCTTTTGGGGAGGGATGCTCACGTAGACACTCAGTTCTGCTGCCGGGCTCTCAGGCGGCTGGACAAAAAAGCCAAGAAGGCACAGAAAGAACGCGAGGCGGGCCATGATCAGTCTCCCTTTTCAGCAAAGGATTGGACCTGATAGGTCAGAACCTGCAGATCGGTGTTCTTCCAGGCCCCGGAAGACAGGCCGGCCTTGAGGCACAGATTGTCCAAAAAGGCTTCCGGCTGTGGCAGCTGTTCCCAGACTTGGGGCAAGAATGTGGACTGGTGGGGGCCTTTTTTCAGAATGACCCCATCTGTTCCGGGCCGGAGTCTTTGGACCAGATCTTGCGCCGAGGAGTACTCCAAAGGCTTTGCTCTGGTCAAGATACTGATTTCTATATCCACCTTCGCCAATTCGTTTTTGTCCAAGGGTGGAAAGCGGGGATCGCGAAAAGCGGCATTTATGGTGTTGTTCCGGATATTCTCCCGCAGCGGTTCGTTCCCTACCAGACTCCCTATGCAGCCGCGAAGATTGTTTTTTATGTGCAAAGTGACAAACGTCCCTAACTGTTGATCAAAGGCTGGATCTTCAAGGCGTTTTTCCAGGTCGGACGAGATGTGGAAATCATTGTCCTCCAGTTCCTGGATTAAGGTTGCTCGGGCTAGTTCCAGCAATGTATGTCCCTGGTCTTGGGTCAATTGTTCAGACATAAATGGTACCTCATCCTGTAGTGTATTCTTTTTGTGGTGCCGGCCAAGGTCTGCAATCTATATTTTGGGCTAGACCGGCGACCAGTCCAAGATGGTCAGAATCTCTTCCCGGGTATACAAACGGCCCTGGCCGATCCCTGGACAGGTCCTGGCCGTGTGTTTCCAGGCATAGGCGCTGCGCATTGTTGTGATCCAAAAGGGAAAGCTCCGGCATTGCGCCGGCCGGACCGGATATATGGAACACCCTCCAGAGGAGAAAATACATGCACCGTCAGCGCGTTCCTTTATACTGTAGCTGTCTTTGTACGGATACAAAGCCCAGCTGATAAGTTCTTGAACAGAAAGATGCAGAAAATCGGCAATGGATTCTAATTCGACAGGAGCTGTATAAATTGTGCCTGTCTCGCCTGCGCAACACTGCCCGCAACGCCGGCAGGTAAACCTGATTCCGGAATCAAAAAAATAGGTCATCCGATCGCTGATTCCGGCAGGTTGTCTGGTATCCATCAGTTATGACCTTTCCATTTCCTTGTTGAGGACCCAATGGCATCGCAGGGTGATTTGTTAAATATTAATCAGTTTTTTCAACATGTAAAGGCTTAACCCTATGTTCTTGCTTGTGTCAGGATTTGGCATTCATTTTCTGCGACACGGGATGATTTTCCCCCTTATCCCCCTGTTCGCCCAGTCCCTGGGTGCTGCCGAGTTCCTGGTCGGGATTGTCGTGGCCTGTTTTCACCTCTTGGCTATGTTTTTGGCCATCCCCCTTGGCGGGCTTATTGAACGATTCGGTCTTCGGTGCATGTTGCTCTGCGGCGCTATGTGCAATGTTCTCTACAGCCTCTTGACTCTGGTTGCTCATTCATTATGGTTTTTGATTTTCGCCCAGGTCATCGGCGGATTGGGGTTTCTGCTGCTGGTTGTGGCCACTCAGACCTATGTCGGGTCCATGCAGGAAAACAAGGCCCGGGAAAAGGGGTTCGGTCTGGTTACCCTGTCCGCGGCAGTGGGACAAACCATGGGGCCGGCCCTGGGAGGTGTGTTGTTCGCATATGCCGGATATGAATCTGTCTTTGCAGTGGCCCTGGGTCTATCTCTTCTTGGGGCATTGACCGCAGCCGGGTCTGGATCCAGGACGCCCCCGGCAAAGAACAAAGATATGCCCCGTGGGACCGCCCGCAGGGAACAGATTAAGTCTCTGCTCAGCAGTACCCGTCTGGTCTGTACTCTGGCCTTTACCTTCAGTGTCGTTGTTGTGGTCAGCCTTCGAGGCTCATTTCTTCCGCTCTTGCTGCAGGAAAAAGGGATCAGCGAAAGCCACATAGGAATCCTCCTTTCCTGCTTCGCCTTATCTATGACCCTGGTCCGGGTGGTCGTTGGCCGTATTTTGGGCCGGATCACCCGGCTGCATCTGCTGGTCTTTACCCTGGTCTGCCTGATCACCGGATCCGGTTTCGTGCCGCTTTTAGGTTCTCCAATTCTGTTGGGGATGTCTTTGGCTCTTTTTGGAGTTGGTTTTGGCTTTTCCCAGCCCCTGTCCATGGTTATGATCTCTGATGTCAGCGGGTCCGGACTGGCCATGGGCATCCGCTTTTTCAGCACAACGGCGGCCAATTTTTTGAGCTCTTTGACAATGGGTTGGGTTGCCGAGTACTTTAATTTGAGTCTTACCTTCTACCTTGGAGCCGCTTTTTTGGCCCTGATGGGTATTTGGATAACCTGGATCCTGGTTATTCAAGGCAATGACCCCGAGACTCACAATGGGAGATAAGCATGGGACAGATCGCAATTGACGCCCATTTTCATGCAGATATACTCACGTTGCAACAGCCTGAATTCATAAACACATATCGAACATTGGGGATTGGCGGACTTGCCTGGTCCTATGCCCACAAAATTTCCTCCTGGCGAGATTATCCTGCCTACTGGCAAAATCTGGCCGGGTCGTGTGGAGAGCTTTCCAGCTCCGGTGTGCCGTGTGCCTATCTCATAGGCATTCATCCCCGGTGTATTCCGGATGATCTGAGCCTGGAAACCAGCCTGCCCCAGGAACTGGAACAGGAAATACTTTGGCACCTCAATCAGCCCAACTGCCGTGGAGTGGGAGAGTTGGGCCTGGAAACAGGAGAGGAGAGGGAGACAAAAATCCTTTACCATCAGCTGGATATAGCCATGCACAGTTTGCCAGAGGATAAAAAGATCGGCATCCATACTCCTCGGCAGAACAAACCGGAAGTAACCCGGCGTATCCTGGATGTTCTCTGTTCGTATCCAGCGCTGCAGAACTCTTTCCTCGTCGACCACCTGGACTCGAGAGTCTTGCCTTTGATTCTGGAGCAGGGATATATGCTGGGCATGACCCTGCAGCCGGGGAAATCGGATCTGGATGAGCTCAGATCAGTTCTCAAGCGCGAGCCGCAAGCAGAGGATAGGTTGATCGTCAACAGCGACGGGGCTCAACAGTTGTCCGAACCTTTTGTGCAGGCAATTCGGGAGGGCCTGCCCCGGGCAGGCCGGATTTGGCAAAAGGTCTTTTACGCCAATGCCCGGGAGTTTTGGGGAATAACCTGATCAGTGCTGTTTGACCACCCAGTCCTGGACTGTTTCCAGTTCCATTACCTCTTGATTGTGATAACAGAGCTCTTACTAAAACCCCGAAATGAGCTTTTTGTTTTGGACAATATGTGTTTACTTATCGGAGTTACTTACCCAATCATCATGAGTGCCTTATCCGTGAAACTCTGTCATAAAAAACATAAAAAAGAGGCAGCCCCTAGAGGCAGGAGCGCCCTGCAGGTG
>Ga0182239_1000067_pt1 | contig 35492 bp, 55 predicted proteins | sample hydfrate6_PW_210_FD_132456 | JGI IMG/M metagenome (GOLD analysis project Ga0182239, IMG submission 132456) | Subsurface microbial communities from deep shales in Texas, USA - hydraulic fracturing test 6_PW_210 | ecosystem: Environmental > Aquatic > Deep subsurface > Shale gas/oil reservoir >... | reverse complement strand
CGGGATTGCTGCGCCAAGGACGTGTCTATCCAGAATGTGCGAACTGCTTTGTTAAAATTAGAAAAGTGGCAATTTTTAACAAACAAGTCAACAAAGAGTGGGCGGCTGATAACGATAATAAATTGGGAGAGTTACCAGCAAGACCAACAAAGCGATCAACAAAGTTTACACCAAAGAGCTAACAAAGAACTAACAACTATCAAGAATGTAAAGAAAGAAGAAAAGAGTAATACGTCATCGAAGTACACCGATGAGTTCGAGCGCTTCTGGCAAGCATACCCGCGCAAAATTGGCAAGGGTGCTGCGTTTAAGGCGTGGAAGAAGCTGAACGGCACAAGGCCGGATGCTGATGAGCTTGTCCGTATCGTTGATCAGCATAAGAAGTCCGAGCAATGGAGACGGGACGGCGGGCAGTTCATACCTCACCCGCAAACCTGGCTGAATCAAGAGCGGTGGAACGATGAGCTGTCCGTCCAGGTTGAGGCCGAAGATCCAGACGACCTACGAAACCTGGTTTACTAAGGGGCGATATGCACACACGCACTATACAGCAATGCAGAGACGAGCTTGACCATATCGGAGCCGTGGCATTTTCGAGGGCATTTTCAGGCCATGCAGTGAGCTTGGATACCTTGGATTCCATGGAAACGCACACGACCGGGATCATCCGTGATGCAATCAAATATGCCAAGCAGGCACAGACTGAAGGCAAGTCAGTATCCAGCTTGATACCGGCATCCAAGGCCGTATCGCTGATTGATTTAACTGAAAAATACAACCTGCCGGGTTATTCGGCTGAACGGATTGACCGGGAAGTGACTGCCCTGCTCAAAGAAATGGACCTTGCGCGGGAAGTTGCTAACAAAGACCCGGAACGCATTGCCAGCGCATGGCAGGCGTATCAGTCCGTGATTGCGGACCACGACAGCCAGGGCCAGGTCAACGGCATTTTTCAGGCTGACGAAATGCGCGACGCAATAATGAATCTCTACCATGCCGGGCTCAAACCAGGAATTAGCACTGGCTGGCCAGAGGTGGATCAGTTTTACACCGTCCGCGAGTGCGAAATGACTATTATTACTGGCATTCCTGGAAGCGGAAAGTCGACTTTTTTAGATGCAATGGCGGTAAATCTTTATAACCAACACGAATGGCGTATTGCATTTTGTTCGCCTGAGAACTGGCCTATATCGCGCCATGCTGCTGGACTGATTGAGAAATTTATCGGCAAACCATTTAACCGCGACACCCCCACGTCTCCCCGCATGACCCCACAGGATGCAGAGCACGGCCTACAGATTGTTTCTGATGCTTTCTTTTTTACTCAACTCCAGGACGAAAACATGAACATAGGCACCATTCTGGAGGTGATGCGCGGAGTGATTGAAAAGCACGGAGTTAACGGGATTGTGCTGGACCCCTGGAATGAGCTTGAACACCGCAGGCCCACAGACAAATCGGAGACTGAATTTATATCCGAGTCTCTTGGGCAGATCCGTAGGTTTGCAAGATTCAACAAAGTTCATGTCTGGATTGTGGCTCACCCCACCAAACTCAAGCGTAAAGATGATGGCACATACCCGGTGCCAAGACTGTATGACATTTCAGGCAGCGCAGCATTTTACAACAAGGCAGACAACGGCATTTGCATCCACAGAAAAGATCCGCGCAAGCCGGAAGTGGATGTGCATGTGCAAAAGATTCGCTTTAAAGAAGTTGGAAAGCTGGGGAAAGCACAGCTTGGATTTATAGCAGACAACGGCACATACTTCGATATGCCAAAACAGCAAAATAATTAAGGAGCACACATGAACATTTGCATCTTCTCAGGCCGACTAACAGCAGACCCCGAAACCCGTTACACACAATCCGGCACCCCGGTCAGCAATTTCACCCTGGCTGTGGATAGTGGTTTCGGTGAGTACAAACGCACAGACTTCCCCCGTTTTGTCTTGTGGAAGCGCGAAAACTTGGTCCAGCACCTAACCAAAGGCAAAGCACTGACAGTCACGGCTGAACTGCAAGAGCGCAAATGGCAGGACAAGGACGGAAATAACCGCAAGAGCATTGAGTTTATAGTCCGCGACCTGGAGTTTCAGCAGGGAGATCCAAAAGGCGGCAACCAGGGGCAGGGACAGCAACCCCAAGCTCAACAGCAACCCCAACAGCCCGCAAACCCTCCGGGGCCTCCGCAGGGGCCGATGGACGAAGCCCCTTTCTGAGCCTGGCTGAGGTGTTCGGGATTGTGTGTGTGATCGAACAGGCGGGGGAACTATGAACTACTACGCAGCAGCGATTGATGAGCTTTTCAAGGAACATGACTGGCAGAAGGTCGCAATGGATTACGCCAAGAAGCACCAGGCTGACTTCCTTCGCGCATGCAACGGCAGCGCTGACAAGTTCAAAACCGTGCGGGAGTTAATAAAAGCTGGAAATAAAATCGCGGCCATTAAGGAATTCCGGGCGATCACTGGTGCAAGTCTAAAAGATGCCAAGTATGCCGTTGAGGAAATGCAGGAGGACCAATGCCACTAGACTACGAAGACACACAGTTACAGATTGAAGCACTGATCCAGTCCAAGCACAGACTAGACGCCTGCATGGATACGGCTGAAAAGCTATTCGGTGCGGATGTTATCGAAGGCGAAATATTTACCGTCGCGTACCAGCTAATTGACCAACAGACCAAGCTCATTGAAGCAGCGAGTGAGCTGCCTGTCGATGTGGAGTGGTTTGTTTACGAGAACGACTGTGGCCGCAACGGGTATGAGGCTGGACCGGAGGGCGAGATTCGGGCGATAAAAACGGTGGTGGATCTGATGGATCTGGCGGAGGCAGAGAAAGGAATGGAGGACGAAGATGGACATACCAATTGACGACAAGACTAGGTTACGGACGGACAAGCGGTGTTTTTACCTGGCGACAACGCAGATAGCCGGGGAGAACGCCAAGGAGCCAGGGAAAGAAATTGAACGTGCACTCGGATTTTACAGCACCGTCGAAGGCGCACTCCAGGGGTACAAGAAGCACAAAATGCTCAATAGCCAATGCACGACCTGGGATGGACTTATGCGTTTACTGAAAAAGATTGACGAGCGCATAGCCAAAATTGGGGAAGAGGTCAGCGTGTAGATGCTGTGAGAATGAGTATGAGGGCATGTAGGAGCGAAATTTTACGCTAACCCGATACATGGCAAGGGGTAGACAAGAATATGGCTAAAAACGGCGCACAGAAGCCAACTGACCCTTGGGCTGGATGCAAAGTCATAAACGGCCCAGACCCAACAAAGCAGTCAAGCTGGTGCGCGGGTCTGCATCAGCACCGGGGAGAGTTTTGGTGCGGATCATATTTCGCAAAACTTGTATGCCCGTGGAGGAATGCAGATGGCAAAAAAACAACCTGACTGGTGGAGTGAAGCAGGGAGGCTGTACTTAGACGGCCTTAACATGCGGCAAGTCGCGGTGAGGATGGGGAAAAGTAAAGCCGGTGTTGCGTTGGCGATAAATCGCATGGGAATTAAGCGCGACACGCCGCAGCGGCAGTTGAATATAGATTGGGATTATATCCGATCGCTGCACGAAAATCACAATTACAGCGTCTCTGAGTGCGCCCAAGAGGCCGGATGTAGCGCGAGTTATTGCGGCAATAAGCTGCGCGAAATGGGTACAAAAATGCGGACCCGGGAAGAGGCAACGCCAGCGAAATCAGCCCGCCGGTGGATAAATGCCCGCAAGATACGGCACGCCGAAATTGCCCGCCGGGCCGGGGTAGACCCAACGTCTGTCAGTCACTGGTTATCGGGTCGCAACGAAAGTGAAAGCATCGAACGCGTATTACGGGACATGGGTTGCCCGGAGCGGCTATTGAGCATTGAAAACCGCAAAATGCGGAAACTCGACGATGAACCTACACGTCCGGTAAAGCAAAAATACTGGAACCCGTGGGCGAGCGGGGAAATACATGCACCGCAGGGAGTTGCAGCTACGTCAACACTCATGCTGGGATTGGGGTAAACATGCGTGTGACATACGGGATTATGGAGGTAAATTTATGGCTTGGAATGATGATCTGCCAAAACCAGAATACAAAGCAACGCTATGGGGTGTGCCGTGCTATCTGCGCTTTGAAGGCGAAGAGCCTCATGTGTGGGGTGTAGGGCCAATATCTGATTGGATGGTCGGATCTGTCATCCCGTACGTCCAGGGCTTTTTTGAATGGATTACCCAGCTTGCCTATCCGCAATGGGAACCGCCTGGCTTTAGGTTCAAGATCGTCAAGGAGTACAAAGATGGCTTGGAGTGAAGCAGATTTAGCCGAAATCTTGAAGCGTCCGGGTGTCCGGGGGGCTGAGTCCGGGGAAAGGGCTGGAAGCGATACACGAAGCGCACAGGGGGCAAGGAGGCGATGTGAGCAAGCAAGTGACGATAGAGATACCGATGCAGTTGCCAACGTGGAACCAATTACTGCGGCTAAGTCATTGGGAGCGAAAAAAGGTTCGGCACATGCTCCACTTTGCTACGTCCATGTCCATTCGCTACGGTCCAGACTGGCCGATCCCGATAACATTTCAGCGAAGGCAATACTCGATGGCATTGTTCAAGAAGGAATACTTGAGGACGATTCAACAGACCAGATCAAAGAAGTCCGGTTCAGCCAGGAAAAGTGCAAAAAAGGCCAAGAAAAAACGATCATCACGTTGAACTGGGATGATTAACAAAACTAAACAAATGTGTTAACAAAACTAAACATGAGGTGAACATGACAGACATGGATACACCGATATTCGCGCCGCCGGAATCCTACACCCATGCCCGCATGCTGGCGGAAATCCATCGGGCTATTATGGACGTGCGTAACCGGCTGGAGGTGCTGGAACTGGCCGTGGTGAAACAGGCCCGGCGGCAAAAAGAGATGGAGGATGATGGACGATGAGCAACAAAGTGCAGTGCGTATGCGGCACGATATACCCGGACAGTATGGGTACCTGCCCCAGATGCAGTAAGCCGACCCGGGAGACACAGATGCAGGACGATTTTCGAAAACATAAACCGACCTGCCCGGAGTGCGGAGCGCCGGTGATGATGACCGAGGGATGTATGAAGTGCCCGACCTGTGGGTGGTCGGCGTGTGGGTAAAGGAGGAAGGAAGATGGTAAGCATGGAAGATTTAGTCCAAAACGTAGAACAGTGGGCCGAGGACCGGGGGATCTTGGAGAAGGCGACCCCGATGGATCAGTTTGAGAAAACGATGGAAGAGATCAGAGAACTTGAAGGTAGTTTGGATGCTCAATCCTTGGGTTATACTGACAAGTTGGGCATCAAGGATGACATCGGCGACATAGCCGTAACGCTGATAATCCAGGCCAAGATGCAGGGTTTGGGGTTTGCTGAGTGCCTGGCTCATGCCTGGAACGAGATTAAGGACCGGCGGGGTGAAATGCGGGGTGGGGTGTTCGTCAAAAATGGAGATAAGAATGGGTAAAATGATAGACATGAAAGGGGAAAAAGTTGGTCGGCTACTTGTTGTAGGAAAATCTGAAATAAAAAAAGATAATAAAATATGCTGGATTTGCACATGTGATTGCGGGAAGGAGGTGGTCGTTTCTGGAAAAGACTTAAGGAGTGGAGCTGTAAAAAGTTGCGGTTGTTATAGAAAAGAGGTTTTAGCAAATAGTAAAGTTATTGATATAGCCGGAATGAAATTTAATCATCTTTTAGTCATAGGTCCATCAAAGAAATTTGGAGGTTGTAGGCATTGGTTTTGCCAGTGTGAACTTTGTGGCGAATTAACGGTCGTTAGGACGGGAGATCTAAAAAGTGGAGCTGTAAAAAGTTGTGGATGCCTGTTTTATACTAATATCACAAAAGCAAACAGAAAACATGGTATGTCTGGAGTTGGCAGGCCGTCAATTTATTCAATATGGGCTACAATGCTTGATAGGTGTAGAAATGAAAATAACAAAAATTATAAAAATTATGGAGGAAGAGGCATAAGTGTATGCGAAAGATGGTATAGCTTTGAAAATTTTTATGCTGACATGGGGGATAGACCTGAAAATTTATCTATTGATAGGATAAACAATGACGGAAATTATGAACCTGGAAATTGCAGGTGGGCGACACACAAAGAACAGATGAATAATACAAGGAGGTGGAGGGATGAACGATAACGTCAACCATCCAGAGCACTACACCCAACACCCATCCGGTGTAGAGTGTATCCAGATCACGGAGCATATGGGGTTCTGTGTGGGCAATGCCATTAAGTATCTGTGGCGGCATGAACAGAAGGGCGGGGTTGAAGACCTAAAAAAAGCCCGGTGGTACATCGACCGGGAGATTGGGCGGCAAGAAAATGTTAACGAAACAGATTTCGTTAAGAATCAAGAAGGCCCCGACACCCTAGACGATGATCAACCCAGCCTAGCCGACCTGGTGGATTGGAACGAAGCCCCGGAGTGGGCTGAGTGGGCGGCGCAGGAAAAACATGGAACAATTTACTGGTTTATGGGACCAGACAAACCATATTTGAAGCATGAAAAGTGGTATGGTGGAGGAATTAGGGTCGTGGCTTATAAGGAAGTTGCTCTCTTTGCCCACGACTGGCGTACCCCGCTCAAGCGGCCAGCCAACCACACCTACACCGACGAAGAACCCGAGCACCGTATCCGCTACCGGGACAGTGCGGCTCCGTCTGATGTGCCGTACTCAGAGATTCCAGTGACTGAGCAGGAGGACGAAGGATTTGAGGTGTTGAGTGTGCGGAGGGATAAGAGGAATTAAGCATGGCCAAGAAGTTGACACCAAAACAGCAACGATTTGTCGAAGAATATCTTGTTGACCTCAATGCTACTCAGGCTGCAATACGGGCTGGGTATAGCGAAAAAACGGCATACTCTTACGGCCATGAAAACCTGAAAAAACCTGAAGTTCAATATGCTGTTGATACTGCAATAAAAAAGCAGCAAGAAAGAACACAGGTAACTTCTGATAAGGTTTTGGAAGAACTTGCAAAAATCGGATTTTCCGATATCCGTGGCGCATTTGATGAATATGGAAACCTCAAGCGTCCTGAAAGTTGGGATGACAAAACGGCTGCTGCAATTTCATCCATTGAGGTTGTGACCAAGAATCTTGGCGATGGTGAGGTTGAGTACATTCACAAGATCAGGCTTTGGGATAAAAAAGGATCTCTTGAGTTGATAGGCAAACATTTCAAGATGTTTACCGATAAGTTTGAGGGAACGGTAGAGCAGAAAGAACCGTTTATTGTCGAGAGATTAAATGCCGAAAGTGAAACTGACTAAACCTCAAGATGACTTTTATGGTCTTGATTGTCGCTTCCCTCTTTTTGTGGGCGGTTTTGGCAGCGGCAAAACAGAAACAAAGATCATAAAGGCTTTTGATGACAAGTTTTCAGAACCTGAAAGCAATGTTGCATTGTATGACCCAACATATGATTTAGCTGCGCTAAACACGATACCAAGAATAATTGCATACCTAGACGATATGCCGATAAACTATAAGTATAACGAAAACAAAAAGTGGATCACAATTGAAGGCTATGGGAAGTTCATTGTGCGCACATTGGATAATCCAGAGAGGATAATTGCTTATGAGGTTTGGCGGAGTCATGTTGATGAATTGGATACCTTGCCCAAAGATAAAGCCGAAGCGGTTTGGCACAAGATTATAGCTCGTAATCGTCAAAAGGTTTCAAGCGGGAAATCAAACAAGGTAAGCGTCTACACAACCCCTGAAGGTTTTCGGTTTTGCTATGATAGGTGGGTGCGTAGGGGCGGAAAGGACTACCAAAAAGTTCATGCCCCCACATGGAGTAACCCTCATCTGGCCGAGGGCTACATTGACTCAATGCGCGACACCTACCCTTCTAACCTGCTGGACGCCTACCTGGAGGGAAAGTTCGTCAATCTGTCCTCCGGTACAGTTGCCCATGCGTTTGACCGGGTACGCAATGCCAGCACAGAGACGATCCAACCCAGGGAACCGCTTTACATCGGCTGTGACTTCAACGTGACCAGGCAAGCGGCTGTGGTCCATGTCATGCGCGACAAGGTGCCTCATGCCGTGGATGAGTTGGTGGATATGTACGACACCCCGGCCATGATCCAGACGATCAAGGAACGATACCCGGAGCACAATATCACGGTCTACCCGGACGCCTCCGGTGACTCGCGCAAGACCGTTAATGCTTCGCAGTCTGACATTGCTCTGCTGCGTAAAGCTGGGTTCCGGGTCAAGGCGCACAAGAAGAACCCGCATATCAAAGACCGGGTGGCGGCGGCGAACAAGGTATTTGAGGACCAGCGGTACTTCGTCAACGTAGAGCAGTGCCGGGAATACACTCAGGCCCTGGAGCAGTTGGCGTATGACAAGAACGGTCTGCCGGACAAGAACAGCGGCATTGACCACATCTTCGACGCAGGCACGTACTTTATTGAGTTTGAATATCCAATCCGCAAACGCGAAGTAAAACCAATCCCGTCCCTGGTGCGGATGGGGTAACAGGAGACCTAACCTATGCCAAACGACAAACGACTAGACCTAACCCACCCGGACTACGACAACCAGGCCCCGCTCTATCAGCTTTGGGATGATCTGTTTCAGGGCGGCAAGCAGATGGAGAGCCAGGAGAAGGCCAAACAGTATCTCCCCCGCCACCCGTACGAGATCACTAAACAATACGAGATCCGTTTGTCCAGAGCCACCTACCGCAACCTGGCCGCGCCTATCGTGGAGGTGTTCAGCTCTGCCCTATCCGACCCGCCGCCTGACCGGGAGCAGTTGCCGGAGCGAATTGCTGATTATGTCAGCGACGTGGACCGGGCCGGGAGCAGCGCAAATCAATTCATGGGCGACGTGCATATCAAGGCGGCTGCGCGGGGTCTGCATTTTGTGCTGGTGGATTCGCCACGAGGTGACGCGCAGACCAGGGCCGAGGCTCAGGCTCAGGGTATTAGGCCATACTTTGTCCAAGTCCCGGCCTGGAGTGTGCTGGACTGGAGCATTGGCGAGGGCCGGATGCTGGATTGGGTGAAGATCCGCGAAGGGGTTGAGGTGTCTGCTGATCCATTCGCCGGGCATGAGCACCAAGAGCAGTACAAGATTTGGTACCGGGACACCTGGGAAGTTTGGGTTGAAGACGAGGACGAGAATGGTAAGCGAACTATCCGCATAATCGACGAGGGTGTCAATCCGCTTGGCGTGATCCCTTTGGTCCCCTTCCACTTCCAGCGCAAAAGCCAGATGGTGGGCACGTCTGCCCTGGATGATGTGGCGAGCCTGCTCAAGCGCGTCTACATGCGAGACAGTGAGCTGGACAAGGCTTTGCTCGACGGTGCGGTTGAGGTGCCGCAGTTCATTGGCTTCACCGAGGAAGAACTGAGCGAGTTCGTGGTGTCCACAAACAATGGGCTCCGGGCCGAAAATGCAGAAGCTCGCATGGAGTACGCTGCACCCACCGGGCGGGTCTACGATGCATTACGTCAGGCCATAAACGAAGACGAGAGCCGTATCCGTGAGATCGCCCTACGCATGGTCCGGCCTGAGAGCAGGCAGGTAGAAAGCGCGGACAGCAAGCGTGAGGACCGCAAACAGCTTGACAGTCAGCTCGCCAGGTTCGCCGCCAACATGGAGCATAGCGAAAGATTGTGCTGGAAGTACATGGCGATGTGGCTGGGTGAGCGTGAGCCCGAGATTAAGGTCACGTACAACAAGGACTTCAGTGCTGAAGAGGTTGGGCAGGATCTGATGAGAGCCTTTATTGATCTTCGCCGGATACCGGATCTGAGTCGTGAGACGTTTTGGAAAATGTTAAATCGGTGGGGTTATCTGCCGGAAGACTTTGATCCCGTTGAAGAGCAGCAACGTCTGGAGGCGGAGAACCGCACGGTTGGTCGTCTTGGTGGCAATCTTTTGACAACACGCGAACTTGACCAGACCGGGCCAGGTGGCGCAGGTATCGGTTGATTTTGGCGCGTCGGCGAGGAGTTATGGGGATAAACCATTCAGGCATGAGGTGATCCTATGTTTAAAACGAACATTCTTTGGGACAACATGGAAAGAATAGCTGAAGAGGTACACAACGGTTGGTGGGAAGAGAAGAAGAAACAAGGCTTTCATGCCCCGATTGATTGTCCGCATGCTGTTCCTTTGCCTGCTGTGGGGAAGGAAGAGTCGGAAGAGCTTTACTTTGAAAAACATTGCCCAGATTGCCATACAGATATGATTCCTTATGAAAGCCTACCGGACCACGTTAAAGAATATGACCGCGTGACGGTACGTGCTGTCTTAAACGCCATCCAAAAGATCAGAGAGGAAGGATGACCTCCCGCGCAAGGTACGAGAAATATTTGTTTGTGCGTAGCGTTGCCTTCAGGTTGAGGCTCGACGAATGGGAAGATTCCCAACTCTCCCAAGTTCTCAAAACAGTAGACCAGGCCCGCAACGAAGTTATAGCCGAACTTGAAGAACGTCTCGCCATGCAACCGCGCAGGTATTGGACCGAAGGCCGCCTCCGTGCCCTGGTCGATGAACTCACGGACATGACCGTGGGGATCAAAGAGCAGTTGGGACAAGACCTGGACGACATAGCCACCACTGCGGCCACACAGACGGTCGCTGAGTACAACGATATATTCAGTGTAGACCAAACGCTCCCTGCTTTCAACAACGTGGAACTGTCCCCGGAGCAATTACGGGCAATGGTCAGCACTCCGCTCGGTGGACTGCAAGCGGCTGAGGTGGTCGCCAATGCTTTTGATCATAACCTTGTGGACAGAGTGAAGCAGGACATAGATGCCGGATTGCTGCGGGGTGAAAGCTACCGCAAGCTGGTGGACCGGGTGCAGGATAATTGGGGTGGGGCTCGGAATGATGTGACGAGTATTGTGCGGACGCAGGTGCAGGAGATGAATAACCGGGCAAGTTGGCAGGTGGCGGACAAGAACCGGGATATACTTCAAGACACATGGATCTGGAGCGCAATACTCGATAACAGAGCCTGCATGTCCTGTATGTCGCTTGATGGACGTGAGTTTACAATAGATGACGATATTTCAATACCTTACCACATTTCTTGCCGCTGTTTGCGTCGCTTCAAGACAAAGTCATGGGCTGAGATCACAGGCGGCCAGGTCGATATGCCGGAGATTGACCGGGCCATGCGTAACTGGGTTTGGCGGGATGGTCGGGTTGGTGTCGGGGGTGCGGTGGCTGAGGAAATAGGCAAGTTCAAGGGAACGTACAAGGACTTTTTTCTTGGACTGTCCCGCAAGAGGCAGGCTGAAATCATTGGGCCGTCTCGGGTGCAGGCACTGATGAAGGGCGAGATAGATTTTGACGACCTGACTACCTACCGGGGCGAGATAAAGACCTTGAAGGAATTGGGGATCAAGGAAAAACGGAAGCTGGAGGAAGTATGACCAAAATCCTACCCATGCGAGACCATTCCCCCGCCGGATGGACAACGGGTGAAACGGTGTGCCTGGCCTGTGAGAGTGTTGGTGCAGCCGTGATCCCTGCCGGGCATGTCCACTTTATGGAGTGTGAGGTGTGCGGGTGCATGAAAAAGGTGTTTCGGTATCCACTGAGCAAGGGCGATGTGACTTGGGAGTGTGACTGCGGCAATCGGCTATTTGAGATTGTTCCGCAAGGTATCCACTGCCCGATGTGCGGGAGAATGATTGATGTGTGAGGTGAAGATGCAGACAGCCAAAGACATGCGTGACCAGCAGGCAAGGCCGGTGCCGGAGGGAAATCTGTGTCCATACTGCGGCAACCAGCTTGTGGTGTATCAGACCGTGCGAGGGCGGGTGCGGACTGTGCGGGTTCATAAGTGCACGATTTGCGGCGAGGTGTTTAGTTCGACTCAGACCTATGACTAAGCCCCTGCCGTGGTGACAGGGGCTTGGGTTGTGTGATTACTTTGGGGTTGTGTGATTAGGGTTACGTGATTGCCCTGGGGCTATGCGTCCTCGATCATGTCCGCAAATTCGTCCTCAATCTCGCTTGGGCTTAGGTGCTCCTGAGCCCAGGCAAAAGCCTCATCCCGCGTCATGGGGGTGATGTCCTCGCCCCCTGCCCATTGATTTTGCCCTACCGACACTGACCACCGGGTCATAGGGCCACCTTCGCCGTGCAGAAAATACTGGCCGGAGCGCGGGGTCCGGTACAAGGTCGCGCTCCAGTGGCTGAAATCTCCGACTGCCCCTCCGCCGGATGCGGAGCCCACCTCAACCGCTTTGCTTGTGTCATAACGCTTGCCATTGATGATCTTACGCATAAAGCCTCCGTTTGGTTCGCCCCGGCCAGTGACCGGGGCTGGTTTGTTATGCAAAAAGCGTGTCTACGTCTTTTTGGGTAAGTTCGCGGCCAAGCACTTTCTTTTTGTCCTTCATCGCCTTGTTGACCTCTTTTTTGGTTTTGATCTCATATTGAGAGGCGCTTTTTCCTTTGAGCATTTTCTTTTCAGCCTCGTCCTTGTCAAAACCCTTGGCCCAACAAACCACTCGACCGTTTATCACCATTGCGAACTCTTGCTTCTGGGCAGTGTGCTCAACAACGCCAGAGCCGCCGCACCGAAAGCACCTGCCACCCATTACATGACTACAACTATCAATACGTCCAGATCCGCCGCATTTGGGACAAGTTTTCGTTTTCATATCTATACTCCTTCAGATTTTTAAGTTTTCTCGAATTGCGGCTTAGCGGCCTCTCGTCGAGGCTTAATTCCGCCAGGGTTTTTCTCCCCCTTTGTTGAGTCCAGTATGCACCCACAGGGTGCAAATGTCAATAGGGTAAGGCAAAATTTTTTAAAATTTTTTATTCAATCATGTCAGCCACATATAAACAAATTTTGAAAAAGTCTGAAATTTATCTCGTATGTAAATAAATGCAAATGCAGTAAACACACTACCCCGCTATGATTGAGCCGCTTGGGAATCTTACCCTAGGCGGCTTTTTTGTTTTGGTCCGGGCGGGAAGCCCTTGGCGGCAATTTTATCTCGGTGAGACACCGACACAGACGAGAGGTCTGATATGGCTTTGCAGCTTGAAGTTGAATCGTTGGATGGTCTGGATGAGGGTGTGCAGCAATTTTATCAGCAGGTTGATGACGGGAAGTATCGCCTTGCGGTTGATGGCCTTGAGGACACAGACGGCTTGAAGTCTGCCCTGGAGAAAGAGCGAAAGGCTCGCCGGGAATACGAGAAAAAGATGAAGTCCATGGAAGACGTTGACCCGGACGAGTACAGACAGCTCAAACAGCAGCAGCAAAAGGCTGAGGAAGAAAAGCTCCAGAAGGAAGGCGAGTTTGAAAAGCTCCGCGAGAAGTGGAGCAAGGAACGGGAGCAGGAACGGCAGAAGTATGAGCAGCAGGTCAATGAATTGAACCGTAAGCTCGACACTCTGTATCTAAACGAAAAGATTAAGCAGACTGCCTTATCCGCTGGAGTAATCCCTGAAGACCTGGAAGACGTAATGGCAATCGTTGGCTCCAAGATAAAGCGCGGAGATGATGGGGAAAGCATCATCGTCTTGGACAAGGACGGTGAGCCGTCTGACCGCACCCTAGAGGACTTTTTCAACAAAGACTTCAAGGAAGCAAAGCCGAAGTTTTATAAGTCCGATGTTCTTCCCGGTTCCGGGTCCAAGCCCGGAGGTGGAGGGCCGAAAAGCCCCAAAGCAGTAACCAGGGCTCAGTTCGATGCCATGTCCGCTACTGACAAGCAAAAGCATATCCAAAATGGTGGCATGGTCGAAGACTGACCCCAAACAGCAAGGATAAACGATTATGTCGAATACACTCACTGGCCTTATCCCTACCATCTATGCGGCCCTTGATACCGTGTCCCGCGAACTTGTGGGTTTTGTGCCTGCTGTCTCTCGGGACTCCAGCGCGGAACGTGCGGCCAAAGACCAGACCATCCGGTCTTTCGTGGCCCCCACCGCTTCCACCTATGACATCTCCCCCGGCAATGATGCTGCGGACAACGGGGATCAGACTATCAGCTACGTTGATATGACGATCTCCAAGAGTAAGTACGCTCCTGTCCGCTGGACCGGAGAGGAACAGCGCAGCATTTCAGATCAGCTTGACCCGATCATGCGGGACCAATTTGCTCAGGCTATGCGGGCTCTGGTCAACGAGGTGGAAACGGACATTGGCGGGCTCTATGTGGATACTTCCCGCGCATACGGAACCGCCGGGACCACTCCGTTTGGCAGTAACCTCTCCGATGCTGCCCAGATGCTGAAGATCCTCAAGGACAACGGTGCGCCGAATAGCGACCTGAACATGCTCTTGGGTACTGCTGCGGGCGCAAATCTCCGGTCCCTGTCTCAGCTCACCAATGTCAACCAGGCAGGAACGGAAGATACCCTGCGGCGTGGGGTGCTGCTGGACATTCACGGCTTCGCCATTCGGGAGTCTGCCGGGATTCAGGATCACACCGCCGGGTCCGTGACCGACACCACCGTGACCGGAGCCAACAGCGTTGGCGCTACCACTATTGGGGTAACAACCGCCGCTTCGACCGGGGCCGTGTCTCTGTCTGCCGGCGACTTCATCACCATCGCTGGCGGGGATAACAAGTACGTGGTTGCTGAGGATGTGACGATTGGTGCGGATACCACCGGGGACATCGTGATTGCTGAGCCCGGTCTGAGAGTCGCCACTTCGGGCAGTGAGGCGGTCGCAACAGATGGAACCAACTTTGAAGCCAACATGGCCTTCCACCGCTCCGCCCTGCACCTCATCACCCGCGCCCCGGCCATGCCACAGGGTGGTGACGCAGCCGATGACGTGATGGAGGTTCAAGATCCGCTCTCCGGTCTGGCCTTTCAGGTGGCTGTTTATCGGCAGTACCGCAGGGTCAAGTATGAAGTGGGCCTGGCCTGGGGCGTCAAGTGCATCAAGCCTGAGCACACTGCGATGCTCCTGGGGTAACGACAACATAGGGGGCTGCGGCCCCCTTTTCGCTATTTGGAGTGCAAGATGGCAGTTCTCCCCACCATGCAGGTCTACCGTAAGTCAGACGGTATGCAGATCATCATCAACCAGAGTGATTATGATTCAAACCTGCATAGCAAGAAGTCGATAGTAAAAGACGCAAATACAGGCACGAGGTCCACTGCGGGACCAGGCCACAACCGCAAGCGCAAAGTCAAGGCTGGACAATGAAAATCGGCTTGTACGGCAAATCCTCCAACACTGCCCTCCGGGCCATACATGACGGCGCAATGCAGTTGGGCTTTGATGCTGCTTTCTGCAAGCGTGAAGGGTTTAGTGTTGAAGGTTTTGGCTTGGTGGTCTTGATCGGGATGCACGAAAAGAGCCGCACTGTCCGTGACGCTTACCAGGCCATCGGCACTCCCGTCCTCATCCTCGATTCAGGCTATATCCTGCGCGACCACGGTTACTTCCAGGCAGGCTGGAACGGCCTCAATGCCCTGCCCCCCACCGCCCCCCACGACCGGGCCGCCGAGATGGGCCTGATTGCCCAGACCAAGCGCAAGCCCGTACCTGATGGGCATATCCTGATCTGCGGCCAAAAGCCCGGCGACGCCCAGCACGACATTGACGTTGATGCCTGGAAAGACGCCACCATTGACATGCTGCAAGAGTACACTGATCGGCCCCACTGCTACCGTCCTCATCCAAGGGTCAAAAAGCCTGACTTTTCTCTGTCTGAAATCCTTCAAGGCTGCCACTGCATGGTCACGTACAACTCCACCGCCGCCTATGAGGCAATCATGGCCGGTGTGCCGGTGATCTGTGATCCATGCGCGGCGTATGCCGATGTGTGTGAGGTGGATCTGTCCAGGGTGGAGACCCCACGGTTCGGGACCAAGGCCGCACGGCAACGGTTGTTGGACCGGGTGGCGTATGGGCAGTGGACCATGGATGAAATGAGGTCCGGGGCGGCACTACAATTTTTACTGGAGCACGCTGGATGCAGTTGACCCCCCTGGAAACCATACTCGGGACATCAATCATTGCCCTGCTGTCCTCCGGCACTGCTGGCATAGCGGTCAAGATGGTCCTGGGAGAGAAGTACGTGACCAAAGAGGAATGCCAACAGCGTCATGAAAATGACAGTTGCCGGGATGACCTTCTACGCAGGCAACAACAAAAAGACATGGCTGACCTCAAAAAGGCCAGCAATGTCCAGTTCCGTATGATCCGGGCGCTTATCACATATTCAGACATACCAGCACATGAGAAAGAAAAGATTTTGAACACCAACGGGGGCGGGGATGGCTGATATAGCAGACCGGGCACAGAATGAAATGTACTGGACTCGTAGGGCGATTGAGCACAAGTATCTAGCCATTACCCCTACCTTACCCTCTGCCCGGCACTGTGTTGAGTGCGGTGATCCGATCCCGGAGGCCCGGCGACAGGCCGTACCCGGGGTGCAACTGTGTGTTGAGTGTCAACAGGAGGCAGATGGATGACTTGCAAGATGGCCAGACAACTAGAGGATTCCGAGGGCCGCAGGCAATATCCCTACCGATGCCCTGCCGGGTATCTAACCATTGGTGTAGGCCGCAACCTGGAGACACGCGGACTATCAAACGACGAAATAAATTACCTGCTTAATAATGACATCCAGAGGTGCCGCGCAGATTTACAGCAGATATTTGGCTTGGATTTCGACACATTTTCGCCTGCCCGGCAATGTGCCCTGGTGGATATGCGTTTCAATCTTGGCGCGGGCGGATTCCGCACGTTTCAGCGCATGATTCGGGCAATACATAATGGAGATTGGGATCGGGCTGCGATGGAGGCCCTGGACTCTGCCTGGGCTGAGCAGGTGCAAGACTCCAGGGTAGACAAAATTTTCGTGCAGTTACGGGACGGCTGATGGACGCCAATTTTCTGACTGACCTGGAGTGCAGGCTAGTCCATGCGGGCTGGTGGTCCCGCACCTGGGAGTTGACCGCACCGCTTAAATACTACTCTGCCCTGGCCGGTGAAGTGATTGTTGTCCGGGCTGGTTTTCAGACAGATTTCGCAAGCGTTCCACGCCTACCCCTGATGTGGTGGCTGGCCGGATCAACTCAGCAACGTCCGGCGGTGATCCATGATTGGCTGTACCGGGGCCAAAAATGCCCGGCGTTTTGGCCGCGCATTAAATGTGATCGGGTGTTTTTAGAGGCCATGCGGGTTGAGGGAGCAAATTTAGTGCACAGACAAATGATGTACGCGGCTGTGAGAGTCGCGGGCTGGAGGTCGTACCATGGCTGAGTTTTACCGCAAGAAGAAATTTTGGGCGTCTGTGGTTGGTGCCTTGGCTGCTGCCGGGATTTTGTCTCCTACATACAGCGAGACAGCAATGCGGGTTTTGCAAGCAATCTTTGGGGGGTAACATGAAGCGAATTGTTTTTTTTGTGCTGGTATTCGTTTTTGTGGCTTGGAGCGCGTGGGCATTTGCGGAGGTGGGCAATGACGTCGACACAGAGGCAACGCCATCAACCGACAACTCCACCACCGATAGCTCCACCGACAACTCGGTCAATTACCGCATAGACCTGGGCAATGGCGACGGAGCTCTGCTGATTGTTGGCGATGGGAACCAGGTATATTTACCGCCAAAGGCCGAAGACACAGGAGACAAGATTCAGCCTAACGAGGTTACATATTCAGAGGATCGTGGGTCTTTTATGGTCGTGCTCACCGAGACGGATATTTATGTGGAAGGTACGCGGACCAGATTTTCAAAGATGGTCTTGGAGTTGCGGGCTGATGGTTGGGACTTGGTGTGGTTTGAGCAGGAGTGAGTATGTGCAATGGGTACAGCAGCGTTAAAGAATATGTCCTGTGGGCAATCCTAATGTCCTGCCCCTTGTGCCGCTGGATTGCCCGGCGCACACATCCAGAATGGAGGCAATGGTTGGTTGTCCTGCTTATGCTGCCCCTGCTGGGTGGATGCGCGACGATGTGGCGTGTGGCTGAGAATCCAGCGTTTCAAAGTGCAGTCCAATACGCGGTTATCAAATTTTTGTCCGGCGATAAGGACAAGCAATCTCAGGCATTAACCATTGTCCAGCGCGTACAGCAATACGCTGACCAGTCCGCACAGGTTACGATTGACGACCTGGAGCGGCAGGTATTGGATCAGGTGCCCTGGGGACGGCTGGACGTGGCTGATCAATATCTATTGCGGGAAATGATTAAAGACATTGCAGATTATGCCCGCGAGCAGGTCGGGGAGGGCATTTTAAGCGGCGATGATAGGGTGAAGTTGCAAGAGTTTCTGTCTTGGATTGAACAGGCAATTCTCTTTGCCGGGAGATAAAGTATGGCTCTCACGCTTATAGTTGAAGACGGATCCATCGTCACCGGGGCAAATACCTATATCTCCCTGGCCGATGCCGAGTCCTACATGGAGGGTAGGCTGCATACTACCACCTGGGACGATGCCGCAGACCCCAACAAAAACGCGGCTTTGGTACAGGCAACCCGGATCTTAGGCAGATACGTCAACTGGCTTGGCTGGCCCACAGATACCGATCAGGCCCTTGCCTGGCCGCGTTGGGGTATCTGTTATGACGGTGTGCGGTACTGGCAATGTACCGGGCAATATCTGCCGGTCGAGGATACATATTCATTCTCCAGCGACGAAATCCCACAAGAGATCAAAGATGCACAGTGCGAGCTTGCCTTGCACCTGCTTGGGAGCGACACGCAGGCTGTGCCGGATACTGCCGGATTTAGGTCCATCGAGGTCGAGGGGGCGGTGTCGCTGGAGATCGACAAGAAAGACCGCACGGCCATGATCCCAATGCATGTATGGCGCATGGTGCAACACCTGGGAGCCAAGAAAGGGTCTGGAACTGTTAGGCTGATGAGGGGATGATATGGGCCTCCGCACCACCATAGCCAACGCCACCGCCGCAGCGTTTGCGGCTACCGGGGACATCCCGGTCACTTGCTCGATTGCGCGCGAGACAGGTGGCACATGGAACCCGGTTACTGAGTCCTGGGACGTGGAACCGACCAGCGCCACCTACACCGCGCAAGGTATCCTGACCGCATACCGGCAGAGCCTTATTGACGGCACGGTGATCCAACAGGGGGACCGGCGGTTGGTGGTCCGGCAGGCTGAGCTTGGCGTTGATCCGGTCAATGGGGAGACGATTACGGTTGATGGGACGGATTATACGGTGGTGAGTTGGGGCGCTGATGGGGCTGGGGCTGTGTATAAGATTCAGGTGAGATTATGAGCTTTTCACAACAAATAAAACAATTTCGCCTCAAGACAGAAGAGCAGGCCCGGCAGTTTGTAATTAAGCTGGGGTTTGATCTTTTTATGCGGATCGTGGATAGGAGCCCTGTCGATACCGGGCGATTTCGGGCAAATAACCAAATAAGCATAAACTCTTTGCCCCAAGATGCAGTTATGGAGACGGACGCATCTGGAAACGCAACGATCAGGCAGGGCAATCAAGAAATCAATTCTTTCAATCTTGGGGATACGGTCTTTCTGTTTAACAACTTAGAGTACGCTCTACCACTCGAATATGGACATAGCGGCCAGGCCCCACAGGGCATTTACCGCATATCCTTTGAAGAGATCATAAACCACCTGAGCAGATACGCACAATGAGCGCATACGAAGACATAGCCGCAGCCTTGGTGCAAAAGCTCTACTCCATAGACAGCTTACCTGATGTGGCATGGCCGAATGATGGTTACACACCAACCACCGGGGAACTTTATCTTGCCGCCCACCTGCTCCCGGCTGAAACAACAGCGGCAGGCATAGGTAAAGACGCCAAGAATAGGGCACCGGGAATATGGCAGGTGGACGTGATAGCTCCCTTGGGCAGTGGCCGGAGCGGGTATCTAGGCTGGGTAGACACGATATGCGGTCAGTTCAAACGGGGTAACTCGTCAACTTATAACGGTATAACGGTTTGGTTTCGCAAGGCATACCATGGGCCGCGCATGATCGAGGGCGCGTGGTGCAAGGTGCCTGTAACAATTAGATTTTACGCATACATTGCCAATTAGGAGAAACGCTTATGACCATTGCACAAGGATCACAGCTTCAGCTCAGCTACATTGCTGAGGACATTTACGGGACAACCCCCACTGATGCTACCGGAACGGCAAGTGCAGCTTCTGGACTCACGACCCTGATGCCTGTCACCGGTTGCGGTATTCAACTCTCAAAAAACACCTTAACCTCCAACACCATAACCTCGCACCGTCAACGAACATTTGTCCGTCACGGTATGCAGATGGTGGGCGGGCCAATCCCGTTTGAGTTTATCGCTTCCGAGTCTGCCGGAAACACGTTCCTGGATGACTGGCTTGCCGCTGTCCTCATGTCCACATGGGAAACAGATACGCTCAAGGTTGGAAGTACGTTTAAGTCTTTCAGCGTGGAAAAGGATTTTACCGACATTAATGTTCAACACCTCTTTTCCGGCATTTTCCCTGGGGGCATGAGCTTGTCGGTACAGCCTGATGCCATCGTGACGGGATCTTTTGACACCATGGGCAAAGCGCTGTCCACCTCCACTGCCTTTGCAGATGATAGCCCGCAGGCCCTACCCGCCACTGAGCCCATTGATTCCTTCTCAGGGACAATCAATGAAGGTGGATCGAGCATTTCCATTGTGACCGGCCTGGACCTCAATCTTACTAACAATGCTGAACGTGCAAATGTATTAGGGTCAGATTCCACTTATGCGATCCATACCGGGAAGTGCATCATCACAGGAACTCTCAATGCTTGGTTTGAGGACCAAACCCTTCTTGATAAATTCGTGAATGGCACAAGTTCCAGCCTGGAATTTACTTTGACTGATGGTAGTAACACTTACACATTTACCCTGCCACAGATCAAGTACACAGGCGGTGAGGCACCCTACAATGAAACAGGCATAACTTTGAACATGCCCTTTGAAGCTGAGTACAGCTCCAGTGATGCAACTGCGCTGCAAATTGTGCGCTCCTTGGCTTAATATCAATAAATTTGCGGGGCTAGGTGTGCACACCTATGGGGGCTAGCCACCGGCTCCCTCTGCCCCGCTAACCAGGTGGATGGTGGAGAAATAGATATGACATTTGATCTTGCACAGTTGGAAAAAGTCGACAGTAGTGAACTGGAGATTCTGGATCTGAACAAACAGCCAACAGGTGTGTTTATTGAACTTTACAACACCGATTCAGAAACCGGGGACGAAGCCCGCAAAAAACATCTCAAGCGGTTGTCGAACTGGTATAAGGGCAAGCGTCAAAAACAGAACCTGTCCAAAGCTGAGGAAGCCGAATTTGAGCGGTTAAGCGAGGAAAGCTCACTCAAGTATTTGGCTGAAATGACAAAGGGTTGGCGCACGGCCACTGAGTACGATGAACAAACGGATGAGCCGATTGAGTTTAAGCTGTACATCACCCTCCACGGCGAAGACATGGAATGCAATTTTGAAAATGCCCGCAAGCTTTACCGGCAATTCCCGGTCATCCGTCGGCAGGTCGATAAATACATCAACGAGGATGCCAATTTTTTGCCGGGGTCGCAGACGACCTCTGCCGATGCCTAGAACACACATTAAAGATGGATATGCCGGGTAAGGATGGCACGACACGGCGGGCACACCTCAAGCAACTGGAGAAAACCAGCGGTGAGACACCACAGGCCCTGCTTGACGAGCCCGAAATGCCCTACCCTGCCCAACATATCTGGCATTGGTGGTGGGAGCTGCATGAAGCTAGGAGTTCCGGCGGCATGGGGCCGGGGCCGATAACGTACAGGGACATCCAGGCGTGGGCTGCACTGACAAACCAGGAGCCCACGCCACAGGAAGTCAAGGCGCTACGGATGATGGATAGAGTTTACATGGGGTGGGTTGGGGAGAAGCGGAAAAAAGAGAATCCTAAGTCTCAATCATCATAAGCATGGCAACAATGACTCCAACAACAACCAAACCCCAGGCGACATATCCGCCAAGGGCGTTCAGCCTCTCGCTTGCTGGCGGCGCAACCTCAAACTCTTGGTGGGCCTAGGCAGGCTCAAGGTCATAGCCCTTAACTCCAGGCGACAGCAAAATCATAACCAAAGCGAGGGGCGGAATGATAAAGCCAAACAAAAACCAACCGGCGACATTCCGCCCCTTTTGGTATGCGGAAAATGCAGTCACTGCTCCGAGTAAAATCCAGACAACCACAATAATCATAAACACCTCCATGGCTTTATTATGAGCACAGACATAGCCAGTCTCAATATTTCCATAGACTCCAGCGATACCAGAAATGCAACTCAGTCTTTGGGCAAGCTGGAAGGCCAGTCAAAGCAAACAGAGACTGCAACCGAGCGCATGACCCGGGAGTTTAATCAGGCAAACAGGGAAATGAGGCAGACCGGCGACCAGGCCCGGTCTTTGTCTGGACGCATGGGCCGACTGTCCACCATTATGACCGGGGTGGGCTCAGCTGTGGCTGGTATCGGCCTCACCATGTTTGCCCGCGAACTATTCAATACCGGACTGGAAGTGGACCGTCTGAATAGATCATTCGAGGCAATATTCGGGACCACAGCTTCAGCTCAAGCCGAGATGGAATTCTTACGAGCAGAGGCTGAACGTCTTGGGCAGAGCTTTTATACCTTGGCCCCGAGTTTCAAACAGATTGCGGCAGCTGCCAAGGATACAGCCTTTGAGGGTAAAGAAGTCCGGGATATTTTTTCCGCTGTCACTGAAGCCAGTACCGCCCTCAGCTTGTCCTCTGATGAAACCAGTAATGCACTCCGAGCACTAAGCCAGATGATCTCCAAGGGCAGTGTCCAAAGCGAGGAATTGAAAGGCCAGTTGGGGGAAGCACTACCCGGTGCATTTCAGGTGGCCGCAAAAGCAATGGGTGTGAGCACTAAGGAGCTTGGCAAGATGCTGGACAAGGGTGAAGTCCTGGCCGGTGATCTCTTGCCCAGGCTGGCAGACGAACTCCACAATACCTACGGTGCAGCGGCTGAGACATCGGGCATTGAGAGTGCTCAGAGCGCGGTCAATCGATTCTCCGAGGAATGGACTGACCTGAAAGGCAATCTCGCCAATATGGATGCGGCTGTGGGCGGTATCAATGCCTTGACCGCTGCCCTGTCCTTTCTCAATGACGAGCTGGAGGAAACGCACGAGTTCAGCCAGATGGGCAGTGTGATCTCCATTGACCCCAAGATGAGGAAGTGGATTGATGAGGCCCGGGAGCAGGCCAAGGGTGTGACCGATGAACTGATTATGAACTCCGAGCGTGCCCGGCGCGAGGTCTTGGGCAATGTCCACCAGATGGAGGAAGTGGTGGTCACTGCCAATAAGGAAATGGCAGAGGCCACCAAGGAGCACAAAGAGGAAGTGGAGGACCTGAGCGAAACCTACGACAAAATGTACAACCTCGGCGCCTTCATCTCCGAGCGCCGTGCGATAGAACTCCACGCCGCCTCAGCCCGCCACAGCGTGGAGGAATGGACCGGGGCGAATGATGAGGTGGAGCGCGATACCAAAGAGACCCACCAAAACACCACTTCCGAAATAGATAAAATCTATGAGCGGATGCTTGAGAATATCCAAGACGAGTTTGCTGATACCATTTATGACATGCTCGACGGACAGCTTGATTCTTGGGGAGACTTTTTTGACTCCATCTTGGATATGTTTAAGCACATGGTTGCTGAAATGGCGGCTGTTGATATTATGCGTGGCATATTTCAAGTACCTGGCGTTAAGGGTGCAGGTTTATTTACTGGAGGACAAGGCAGCCAAGGTGTTTTAGGTAACTTGTTTGGCGGATCTGGAGGCAGCAGTTTTTCTTTCTCGAGCGTTGGCAACATGCTCAATCCAAGAAATGCTGTGGCTAGACTAGGGCTTTATGGGCCAGAAGAGGCCACCGTACAGACAAGTCCAAACTTTTTTCAAAAGAACATCCCTGGTTTACGAAGCGTGTCTGTCGGGCAAGGACTTATGGCTGCTGGTGGCCTTTACCAGATTGGCACAAACATTGGCGGCTTTGGACAAACAGCTCAAGGCACTGCCAGCACTATGTCTGGAGGGCTAAAGGTTGCGTCTGCTGTCCCTGGACCTCACTCGCCCTTTACTATGGCAGCTTCTGCGGCGATTGATCTTGCCAATGCTTTTGGTGCCTTTAAGGAGGACATTGACGACACGGACTTTGAGGCATTCTTTGGTGAGGGTCTGCCATATATGGACAAATACGGCGGACCAGAGGGCGCAATAACCCGTTCCGGCGGCACAGATGTCGTCAATTTTGCTGAATGGGAAGGCGCGTTTGGCACTCGTACTTACGATTTTGGAAGGGATACCGGGGATGCTGGCACGGGAGCCAAGCTTGGCAGGGCCGTCCATAATTATGTTGTAGGCATGGTTGAAACCTTAGACTCAGCATTTGACCAGAGCGTTGACGATATACTCAATCAAGAATCCTTACTTATCAAGGTGGGCGATCCTGAGAGCGCAGAAGAGCTTATCAACAAAATCAATGAGCAGTTTTTTAACACTTACGCAGATGCTCTTTTTTCTACATTAGAAGGATATAAAGGACCACAAGAAATATTTGCTCAAGAGATGTCTGGCCTTTTTGAAGGGGTAAGCTTTGATGAATTATACCCAGAATATAATGAACGAAGGGGGCAGCCAAATGCTACTCTGAATTTGGATAAGTTTATCAATGATATTGATACATGGGTAGAAGAGATTGGTACAGACAAGCTGTTTGAGCATTTCCGATACCATATAAAAAATATTCAGGATATATCTAAGCTAACTGACGAATTAGGGGGCATAGACACAAGAAGTGATTTGCTGAATGAGATAAAGCAAATTGAAGAAAATATGAGTTTGTTGGATGCTGATTTTCTAAAATCTATTCAGCAAGAGGGAGAAAGTTTAGCTGATGCTTTTGTGCGTAGTTATGAAGTATTGGATTATATTCCTGATTCAATAGAGAAGATGCGAGAAAGTATTGAAGAAGGTGCTACAAAAGCACAGGCATTCAAAGAATTGGAACTAGAATTTCAATACGTATCCAGCGTACTCACTCCTGCAATACAGCAAGGCTTGAACGAGTCGGTGCAGTCCCTGTCATTTGAAGACTTCAAGCAAGGCTTAACAACCAACATCGAAAACCAAATGAAGCAGGCTGTCCTCACCGCTGCACAGCAGGACTTTACCAAAAACATCATTCAAGGTGCATTTGATGAGGTGGGCAGCTTGCAAGACCTGATGGCCGACTACTTTGCTGGCGATATCTCTCTTGATGAACTCACGTCCACATTTGACGACGCAATGGACAAGATTGAAGCGGCGATGGACGAAGAGGAATTCCAAAAGTTTGCTGATGTGCTGGAAGAGCTTGGATTGGTCGCTACAGGAGCATTATCTAGTTTTGAACACTGGCAAACAAAGCTCAAAGGAGTATCGACAGAACAAGCTCAAGCCCAAAAAATAATGGAGCACTACAACCTGTCTATACAGGACGCTGCTGAAGTTGTTAATTGGGCTGCAAATGCTACTAAATCTGATTTTGATACGCTGGCGGATAGTCTTGATATTTCGACCGGCGAATTGCAAGGAATGATTGGTGCATTAGATAATTTCGGTCAATCTCTTAGAAGCATTAAACAAAATATTTTACAGTCAGCTCCAATTTCCTATCAGCGAGATGTTTGGTTTCAGGAAAAAGAAAAATGGGATAATGTCCTGCGAGATGTTGCAGATCATTATAGATATAATGCTGGCCCTCAGCAAACATATGATGTATTAACCCAAGTAGCCCATGAAAATCCGCAAGCTTGGGCAGAAGAATTTGGTATTTCTGAGAGTCAACTTAGCCAATATATAAATGAGATGGGCAAATATTATGGACCGAATGCTAAAGCTCCTGAAATAAGAAAGGAAAGCACACCATATTATAACGACACACAAGAAAACGCCGGTGATATTCTCAGAAAACGGGTCGAGCTACAGCAACAAATAGCAGAGATTACTAATGATGCTGCGTTGGCCGAAGAGGTGTTGCGCCAACAGAGGCAAATTGAGCTTGGAGCATTAAAAGAGCTAGACCCGGCATTGGTTGGGTTACAAAAACAAATTTATGCCTTGAGTGATGCTGCAAAGGCAGCAGACAAAGAGTTTAACGCATGGACAAAGACGCTAAACCTGCAGGGACAGTTAGCTGATTTAACAGATAACAGAAAATTAGCTAACGATATTGAGTACCAACAGCGGAGAATTGAGATAGAGCGAATTAAAAACGACTATGGAGAGTTTGCCAAACAAATAATTGACTTGCAGCGACAAGTTTGGGATGCGCAAGAGCAGAAAGAGATAATAGAAAAGCAACGAGAAGTAGCTGATGCGTGGGATCGTGTAGCAGATAGAGTTGACAATCTGATTGCGAGCATCAATAGCTCAATCGAGCTATTGAAGTACTCTGATCTCAATATAGAGCTGCCACGCCAGAAAGCGCATGAAGCACAGCAGGATTATGCAGAGCTTTTCAACGCCGCTGTCTCCGAAGGAGCAGGAGTTACCGAGGTCCAGGACTACCTTGGTTTTGTGTCAACGTATCTCAGGCAATCCCAAGATGCCTATAAGTCCAGCGGACAGTACCAGCAAATTTATGAATCTGCGATGGGAGACGTAGAAAGAGTCAAAAGCATGGCTGTTGCTGGATCATACGACGAGGCGATCTATAAAGAGATTACAGGACAAACATCAGCAGCAAAAGGTGTAACGAGTTTACTCAACAAACTTGCAAACGAGACAGGCATACCGCTACAAATAGATGCTGATAGCGTATCTAGCACTACGATGAGTTTCTTGAGCGAACTATCAGACCTCGTGATGGCCAATGGCTGGAATGACGAGGTTGTCCTACGATTTATAACGACGTTTAACGAGGATTACAATCCTGCCAAGGTAGCTGATGACTTGGCAGCTCTAAACTTTATTGCACGCCAAAGCGGTGGATGGGCAACAGAAGCCACCGTGCAGTTTATCAATGAGCTAAAAGACAGCGGGGATATAACTTGGTCTGAATTAAAGTCTACGCTCATAAATGAGTACGGAGTGGCTGATGAAGTTTTCATAAAAACTATAAAGCCGGCATGGGTATCTGCGGGTCTTGGGTTTAGCAGCTGGGATGATTTCAAAGTATGGCTGATTGGTGAACACGGTGTGCCAAAAACAGAAACATTTATTAAACAGCTCGAATCAGGCTTCCAGGATTATACAGGAGATTTCCAAACATGGAACGACTATAAGACATGGCTGGAAGCATCTGGAACAACAGAAACATTTGTAAAGGAGATTGAGGGAAGATATAACGCAACACATGACTTTGGCTCGTGGGCTGAGCTTAACACTGCTCTTGATGATGCTGGCGTATCAACGTATGTTACAAAGACAATAAAGGCAATCTACCAGTCAAGTGATCTGACTGCATCAGGGCTTGAGATGCTCCTAAGAGAAGAGGGTGTGCCAAACGATATTATTGCGACCGTAACAGCACAAATATCCGGTGAAGTGCAGGTAAATATGCAGGACTGGCTCAATGAGCTTGAGCACAGACAGACGTTGTTAATGGAGCGGTTGGCCGGAGCACAATATAAAGGATCTGGAACTAGTGGATATTATGACTACAGTTATTGGTATTCGAGCCCGTTAAAAAACCTCGAAGGATCAGCAGATGTAAACTTCCCAAGCAGTATGAATGTCAGAATTTTGAATTGGCCGGATGGTGTTTTTGCCGCAGACAATGTGTCCCAGCGTAACTGGCAAAACGATATGCTAGAAAAAAACACGATCAATCTGCGCCGCTGGTTGGACCACAACAATATACCATACGCGGCAGAAGGTGGAATTTTTGAGGGGCCGACATCCGGGTATCCTGCTACGTTGCACGGTCGTGAGGCCGTGCTTCCTCTTCCCAATGGGCAGGACATACCAGTAATGGTTCATGGCTCAGATAGCCAGGAGATAGCTGAACTACGAGAGCAAAACAAGCTTTTGCGCCAACTCATCGAAACTGTAGAAGCCAAAGATACCGCACCAAATATAACAGTTGCGATGGATAAAAAACAGCTCAAAAATGAGATCCGCAATGAAGTAAAGGAACGCACGAATAGGCAGGCGATGTAATGCTATTTGGACAACAAACACTAGGCAAGAACGTCCTGGGCACGTTGGCAACCAAAAACAAGCTTGTTGTTGACTGGTTTGATTTTGAGTTCTCCTTGCCCCATCTGGATAGGCCCAATTTCAGATATGAAAACTTGGTTTACGACTTTGAGTTGACATTTAGTATTCCACAAATTTATCCTTCTATCGACCAAGGCGGATACATCTTTGTAACCGTTGATGATGAAGGCACAATATACAACTTGAGCTTTGAGGGCATCGAGACAGAATAATGACAGCAATATGGTGGGAACCAAAAGTAATTGATCTGCCGAGCCTGGATATGGGCAGGAGCAACCAGGGCGGTTATATGAAGCCGTCTTGGGGACAGATCGGCTTTGCACCTGACACTTACACTGGCGAGCCTCCCCGCAAAGCGACTGTTACTCTGGAGTGGGGGCTAACTTATGCTGCATCTTTTAAAGTATTTGATGGCACGATTATCCTGCGAAAGCTGACCAACGAAGAACTTACATACGATATATTTGAACCTGAGTACGAAACTCAGTTGCTTGAGGAAGGCACAGATACAGAAGGGAACAATGTTGATTTGCCGCTAGTTATCGGAAATGTTGAGTATATGCAGCCCCAGCGGACAGGAGATCAATCAGAACAGAGATACTATCTGCCGGACTTTGTAGGCAGCATTGGCAATGGAATCGACTGTTACGATGACGGAGTGCTGATAAATGATTCTTGGACAGACAATGGTGATGGAACGGTAAGCAGGAGCGTGGATTTGGTCGGCACACTGTATATGTCTGGGACAGGCAACAAGGAAACATTGGTAGATGTGTTTTCCTGGGCCTGCGATGAGCTTGGATTGACGCTTAACAGCGAGCTTGCAGGAAATGTAAATATCGACACGGTTATATCAAGTCAGCAATACATACTGGATTTTTTGGATAAGTTGGCTTGGTATGTAGATCATGGATTCTATGTTTTAGATAATACTTTGTATCTTGTACATAATGATGCAAGCAACGGAGTTCAGCAGGTAGGGCTCGAAGAAAACACGCTTGACCCCGTTAAAATTACATATAGCTGGCCGCAGCCAATCAAAAAATATACTGCAAATTGGCAGACCAGAGATTCAGTGACAGATTCGGACGGTACACGGGTTGAATCTGAGGATCACGACATAGAGGTTTTTTCTGATTATACAGTTATCGGCGTAGAAGAGTCTATGCCTGCCGTTTATAATTACGACAAGGAAACAATAAAAGAGCGTGTTGAGGATATTCTATCACGAGCCAACCGTCCACAAATTGAGATTGATTTGCCGCTATATCGGCTACCCCGCTATGGAGAGAAGATTGAGTTTGTGGACGAAATATCAGTCAATCCGGTTGAAGGCTACGTGAGAGTGAGGGATTTTGCACTTGATTACTCTGCCAAAACGGTCACCGTCAAAGGTGATGGTGAGGTTAATTTTATATGAAAATAATTTGGGAAAATGCAACTGAGACAATCTCAGCTACCAATAGCGAGTCCGGGTTTCCGGCCAGCAATATGCTTAATGAGCATAGCAAAAAACGCTGGAAGTCTGGTGTATCAAGCACCACAGTTACAGCGACCTTGCAGGGCGGGAGTAACGCTCTGGCTATGTATAACCTGACCGCTGATTCTGTAACAGTGACAGTTGATGGAATTGATTACAATTTTACCTTACTTCAAGATGATGGATGGGGCGAATACAGACTAAAGTCGTTTTTTCTTGACTATGGCACAGTTGCAGGAACACACGACGCCACAATAGAGCTAAATATATCTGGTGATGATGTGGCTTGCGGGATATTTTTTAGCGGTGTGGCGTATAGCTGGACCAATCCAAGGTGGGGCGCAAATACGGGAGCAAAGAGCCACAGCATTGTTTACGATCTGGATAATGGGTTTGAGTACATTTTTCAGCGCAATTTATCAAAAACTCCCAGCCTTTCAATGCAGCCTGAGTCAAAAGAGGAATATTTCAACTTTATGCGCTGGGCTGAGGCCATATATCCAGACCCATTTCTGCTTTATATCGAAAATTTCTCAGAGGAATTAACATATTATGCTAGGATGGAAAGCCTGCCAAAAGGATTGCTTTCTAGCTTTAATAACTACAAAATAGACTTCTCACTCAAGGAGTTCTTATAATGGGTAAATGGGCACACGAAGATGTGTATAAGAACGGGCTGCAAGAGGTCAAAGACAATGCCACATTGATGGTGGCTTGTTCGCAACAGCCTACGAATAGGAGCGAGGCTGTGTCTACCTATGAGCTAGTAGATGTTTCTGTAAGCTCTAGTGATTTTTCCTGGGCCGAAGGATCAAGCGGGTGGAATTTGACTGTTGCAGCAAAGGCGGATCAGGCCGTGGACTCTGATGGGGAAGTGTCACACATTGCTTTTGTTGACGGCTCAAGACTGCTTTTGGTTACAACCACAAGGGCCTTGCAAGTCTATGTTGGTGGCCTGTTCTCATTTCCTTCGTTCACAATGAAGCAGATTTTATAGGTGCTTTATGACAATGTTGTTTATAAATGATTGGGACACTGTTCTGTCAAACGATCTGGGCAAAACAGAAACCAGCGCAGAGATCGAGTCCAGCTACTATGATTTGCTGGAGGACATTGATGGGGATGATTATTACCCTGCTGTCTTATGGAATGGCTCAAGCTATGAGTATGTCCATATTGTGGCCAAGGAAGGCAGCAATACAGTAACCCTTGAACGGGCAAAGGAAGGATCAAGTGCCATATCTTGTCCTTTAGGCAGTAAGCTTAGTATAGTGAATACGGCTGAAGTGTATCAAAACCTTAATCAAAAAGAAAGTGGCATCCAAATGAACAAGAACGCGGTTACGTCAGATACAGAAATACCAGACGGCTACAATGCATTAAGTGTGGGGCCGCTGGATATTGAAGCAACGGTAACGGTAAACGGTGTATGGGAGGTTTTATAAAATGAGTCAATTCAATTTAGGAAATAAGAGCGACGCCATCACTCCGAGCGCAGGCAAAACGGCCTTTTTTATAAGCGCATCCGGCAATATCGCTACCAAGGATGCGGCTGGTGACGTAAGGGAATACAGCCCCACTCCGCTGGAATCCGAGAGCATGGTGTACGGGGTGCGCAGGGACACGACCAGCGAGGACCCTGCCTGGGAGCCAGGTATATTGGTCGATGGGTCCTTTGTAGCAACCGATTACCAAAATTTCCCGATACAAGAGGAGATGAAGCGGGGACTGCTCACCAGTGCTGGTGCCTGGACTGAACTCAACGCCAGGGACAGCTCTAAACTGCCGGACGGCAGTGCAGCTACTTTGGATGGTAGCGCGGGACAGGTTATGGTTCAAACCCCTCGGTTTTACGTTGTCATAACCCGCATTGGCGATTATGCGTATGTGCTAAACAGCCTGCAGCCGTTTACATTTAATGGAGTATCGGCCTGGGTGCCAAAAGAATTCAGGGATGATGCATACAGATACATTGCCGCCTTTGAATGCGTAGCAGCCACAGATGCAAATGATGCTGCCGCTCAGTCCATTGTCAAAGACACCAGCGCATATTTGACAAACGAAACCCCAAATCCTTTCACGAACCGCACGCGAGGACAATTTCGAACCCAGATTGCAGACGGGGTATTTTATCAAGCTGGCTGGGGAATTCTGGAAATAACGATCGTTCTCTTTTTGACTCGGTTTAAAACGTGGGATTCTCAATCTGTTCTGCCTGGCCATACTGAATGTCATGATTGGTCTTATGGATTTGCGACACCAGCCGGAGTAACACTGGGCCTGGGTAACTACTGTGGGTCGATATGGTCAGATGAGAAAATCTCCAGTGTGACAGTGGATGGGGCTGATGACGTAAGTTTGTTCACCCTGGGCGAGACTGTGACTGGAGGGACAAGCGGGGCCACCGGAGTTGTGGTAGATATTGAGGGATCGACAGGAGGTATATTGCACCTGGATAGCGTGGAGGGGTCGTTTTCGTCAGGGGAGACCATTACGGGGGAATCCAGCGGAGCAACTGCCACCGAGTCCAGCACATCCAGCACGGATGGACGGTATATTGCCAATAGCTTTTACGGCATTGAAAACCCATTTGGGAATGTATGGAAGTTTTGGGACGGCATAAACATAAACAATCCAACTGGCGATCCGATTAATGTATATGTGTGTCACACCCCCGGCGATTTTGCCGATGACACGACAATAAATTACCGTGATACTGGCCTGTCGCTGGATTTTGAGGACGATGATGATTACATTAAGGACATGCACTTGGAGGGGCAGCTGGCAGCGTTTTATCCGATAGAAATTGGAAATGGAGCTGGGTCTGGGTCATATATAACTGATTATCATTATAATGCCGCCGGCGGCTGGCGGGTGCTTCCTTCGGGCGGGGATCTGGCGAGTAGCGCTCGAGCGGGGCTCGCGTATCTGACTGCGAGTAACTATTCGGGCACTTCGTATTCGAGTATCGGGGCGCGCGCGGCTGCTTAATTTCGCGGTTAGTTAATCGCGGATCGCAAATCGAAAAGTTTTGGAAGGTTTGGCTGCAATGACATCAGAAAAAACGTGGCCCTGGCCTGTGAGCAGGCAGGGAACACAAACCCTCTGCAATAGGAGTAGTGCATGCTTGAAAGCAAATCAATGCCCACAATCAGGCGGTCAAATCAAGGCGTTTTGGTGCCGTACTGCGTTACTCAGGTGACGAGAGAGGCGGAAAATGGCGGAAGTGAGACGTTTTATCGGTTTCAGCAAATACAGCTGGATCAAGCGCAGTTGCCCAGCTTGGATCAGGCTGCAAAGCAAGTATGGAGGAAGCTGCAGGCGGACCTGCAACAATACATTTATGCAAGATATGATCCCGGGACCCAACAAACCATTCAGGCCTATGCCCAGAAAGCGGATCGTTTGGGACGGTCTGATATTGTGGATGAATGCGAGCGGATATTTGATTGGGTGGATGATGTGCTGGCCTACTATGATCAGCGCAAGGCTGCGGTTTTTGGCGCCGGGAACGAGACGGAGCTGGTATCCGTAAGTTGGGATTTTCCTGGTTCTGTGCCTATTCCAGGCGGAATGGTGGGGTGGCGGGATATACGGGCCATGTTTTCAAACTAAAGGATAGTGCAGTGAAAAGGTTTTCGGACTTTGCCGAGGAAGAGGGGCCGCTGGAGGGCGGGAAGGTGCAGATAGATTCGATTTTGAATAACGAGTTACTATTTACAGGGTATCGCATAAAAGAAAGTAAATATAAGGGTAAGAATAAGTCAGGAAAGTGCTTGACTATTCAATTTGAGGTGGATGGCGAGAAGCGGGTGATCTTCACCGGCAGTGATGTCTTGATAAGTCAATTCGAGCGTTACGGCGACGAGCTACCTTTTTTGGCTATTTTAAAGAAAGTCGATAATAAGTTTTTCTTATTTTGTGTGCTAAAAAATCTCAGTTTGTGTGCAAGCTTACACAGGTAGCTGAAAATCATTCGGAATAGCATCTATCCATTCAAGGGCAGCTTCCAAAGCTTCCAATAACTCATCCCTCTGTCTCCGCATCTTTTGCAGCTCAGTGTAGAGCAGTGCAACATCTTTACTCATATCTCACTCCATGCAGCTCACCAGCCGTTCCCCAAGTTTCTGAGCCCTCCCCTGGTCCTCAGCCAGGAAGTCCGGGTCAGCCCTCCGGTACAGGGCCACCACAGCACGTGTGAGCAAGTCCCAGGGCCGTTGCCGCTTCTCTGGTACCTGCTCCGCGCATGTTTCCACGACGTACAACAGGGCACCAAAGATGACGGTCGTTTCGGTGTGCCGCAGACTCTCTTTGCATATTGCCCCCATGCGCTCAAAAGCGCGGGACCATCTGCGGGCCGCGGACCCGCTAAAGTCGATATGGTCCCCGCACTGGAAAAAGCTCATATCCGTGGGTAGCCCGGCGACTCGTTTGCACTCCCCGGACCAGCGGTCGATCCGGGCGAAAATCTGGTCATCGGTCTTTGTGTGTTTGGTCCGGTTCGACCTGGCCGCCCAGGTAAGGATTTCGGTTACAGCCAGGGTCAGGGCCTGTCGTCTCCACCCGTACCCGCCGGGGCGGACGGGCTTTGGTTTGTGTTGTGTTGCTATTTGGAGCATGTTATCTTCCCTCCGCAATATAGGCAGAATCGAAATACATTGTCCGGTGTATCGTCTGGTTATATGTCGCCAAGTTCATCGGCTATCCGCGCAAATGTCACCTTTTGCGGCTTCGTGTATCCAAGCTTGTTGTCGTTGAGCGGCCCTCCAATGCAGTAAATGTGCATGAGTGCTCGCCTTGATCGCTCTCGCAGGTCTGCTACTTCGTCGCGTAGTTCTTCCAGTTGCTTTGCCTGTCGTGCTATCAGTTCCGATTCAGTCATCGTCATATCCACGCATAAAAATATGTTATTCGTTATTCCCCGGCGCGTGGCCAGGATGGTTATTATTCTGATTCTGAATCAACTCCATCCTTATACGGCCAAGTGCTCAAGTATCTAAACTGAGGGCTCTTATCAAGGCTCATAAAGCCCATATGTTGTCTGTCTCTCGGCTTTGTTCGCTCTATCTCTTCCTTCGTAAATGGTATTCCTTTATCATGCTTTTCACACATTTCCGGTGTGCAACAACATGTGTCATTGTCGTGTAAATCTAGACGCAACCTGAGTTTTGGGTATTCCTTTTTGCATATTGGGCAGGGCATAATCATTCCCCTATTATTTAGGTGGTTTCAAGGTGCTTTTTAATACGCTCACCATAATTTAATTCAGGATCGCTTTCTACTTGTCCAAGCATGTTCTGTATCTTTCCAACCTTCCTACCTTTTATAAATATGACTTTATCTTCTGTTTTTGGCATTTGAAGGTGCACTGTGTACTTTTTGATAATTTTGGATCTCAAGTTATTTAAAGCTTCTGTTGTTTCACATGCCCAATCTTCAACTTCTATTTGAATGTTTTCATTATCTTTTAAATAGAAATCCACAAAGCCAATATCAAAATTTTCAATTTCATCACTTTCAAATATCATGACGTGCTCAAATAGCTCAGGGGCAAACAACATCATATTTAAAATTTGTATAGTTTCAAAATCAGCTACATTAGAATGACTACATTTGTCCATGATTTTTACCTCCTTCCCCCGACGCATGGCCGGGGTTATTGAATACTTGTCATGCCAGCTTTTAACATCTGAATTGTTTTATCTTTTTGGCCAAGAACAAGCCGCACCAGCTCCGCCGGCGGAGTACTCATTGGGCCATGCTCAGCTAT
>Ga0182239_1000066_pt1 | contig 35573 bp, 32 predicted proteins | sample hydfrate6_PW_210_FD_132456 | JGI IMG/M metagenome (GOLD analysis project Ga0182239, IMG submission 132456) | Subsurface microbial communities from deep shales in Texas, USA - hydraulic fracturing test 6_PW_210 | ecosystem: Environmental > Aquatic > Deep subsurface > Shale gas/oil reservoir >... | reverse complement strand
GGCGGTTTGCTCCCTGCTGACCGCTTGCGCGCTCAATGCGACTCGCAAACCACCCCCGGGCCGGCATCATGGCCGACTGTGTGCAAAGTTTGACGCCAAAAGGGGGAGGGAAGCCCAGGGGCGGGATCGGTTTGTAATCGACATTGACCGTTTACGGAAACCTCCGCAAACTGTCAGGAGCGAAAAAACCGACCCCGGCCGCAGGCCTTCCTTCCTGACAAATATCGGACGATATAAAAATCTTTTTACAATGGAAGCGATCACTCATGCAGCATCGTTTTGACGTGGAAAACAACCGGGTATGGGACAGGATCACCGGCCTGATGTGGAGCCGGGATGCGGCACCAGCGGAATTTCCCCTGAACTGGCAGGAAACCTTTGCATTTTTGGAAGAACTCAATGCCCAGGGTTTTGAAGGCCATCAGGACTGGCGGCTGCCCAACAGAAGGGAGCTGTTTTCCTTAATCCGCCACGACCGCATCAATCCCGCCCTGCCCGTGGATCACCCCTTTGAGAACGTGTTTCCCGGGTATTACTGGACCGCCACCACCTGCGCCAGACTGCCGGACCAGGCCTGGTACGTCCACCTGGGCGGGGCCAAGGTGTACCGGGGCATGAAATACGCCTCCTACATGGTCTGGCCCGTGCGCACACAAAACGCATCCCCGCCCTCGGTTCTCCGGACCGGCCAGAGACAATGCTTTGATGAAACCGGCCGGGTTATCCACTGCAGTAACACGGTCCAGGCCGCGTCTGTCTGCTCCGGAAAACCCTGGCCTGAGCCGCGTTTTAAAGCAGACAAACACATTGTCACCGACCTGGCCACCGGCCTGAACTGGATGCGCCAGGCCGATGCCGGCAGCAAAATGGTTTCCTGGCAGACAGCCGCAGATTTGATCGCTGAAATGAACCAGGAGGGTGCCATGGGGTTTTCAGACTGGCGGCTTCCGGAGATACGCGAACTTGAAAGCCTGGTGGACATGGGAACACACAGCCCGGCCCTTGCAAGCAAAGACCTTTTTTCCGGTGTCCGGGATTTTTACTGGTCTGCCACCACGAGCCTTTATGAAACCCGCTATGCCTGGGCCCTGTATCTCAAAGACGGGGCAGTTGGGGTGGGGTTTAAGGAAAATCCCGAATTTTTTACCTGGCCGGTGCGGGGCGAAAAAACGTTTCAAACCTCAGGCCGGCGGGAAAACCAGGCAGGCAGCACTTATTGCGCCTCATCGGATTGATCCAGCAAAGCGCGCAAGGCTGCAGCCAGATCCGGGAAGCTAACCGGCTTTTCCATGTAGCGGGCAATGCCGAGTTCCCTGGCTGATTCTTCCGAAATTTTCTCACTGTAGCCGGTACACAGAATAATTTTCATGTCCGCCCGGATCTTTAGAATTTCCCGGGCCAGCACATCACCGGTCATCCCGGGCATGGTCATATCCGTGATCACCAGGTCAAATCGGTTTGGCTCTGCTGCAAACTCCCGCAGGGCCGCGAGCGGATCACGCCGGCACTCAGCGCGGTATCCCAGCCGCTGGAGGCGGATTTCGTTAAGCTGAATCACGGCATGCTCATCGTCAATAAGCAAAATCCGTTCATTTCCGCCCGGCAGATCACTGGAACGTTTAGGCGCCGGAGAGGGGGCGGCATCCTGCAAGGCCGGGAAATACACTTCAAAACATGAACCGCTGCCGTTTTGGCTCTCCACCCGGATGCCGCCGCCCAGATCCCGGACTATGCCCAGCACAACAGACAGGCCCAGCCCAGTGCCCTTGTCCACGTCCTTTGTGGTAAAATACGGATCAAAAATGCGCTCCAGGGTATCTCCGGAAATGCCGTGGCCGGTATCGCAAACCGTCAGTTTCACATAATCGCCGGGCCCGAGGTCATAGCCGAATGCAACAATTGTCTGCGACAGAGTTTGTGTTTTCAGCGATACGCGCAGGGTACCGCCGTTATCCGCCATGGCGTCGGCGGCGTTTTTGCACAGATTAATGATCAGCTGATGAATCTGTGTGGGATTGGCCCAGATCTGCGGCAGGTCCCTGCTGATATCTTCCCGGATCTCAATATAGGAAGCGATGGTCGAGCGCATCATGCGCAAGCCCTCCCGGACCACCAGGCTGATATCCTGGCCGCATTTTTCCTCCTCGCCCTTTCTGCTGAAGGTCAACAGCTGACGAACCACATCTTTGGCCCGTAGCCCGGCCGCGCTGATCTGGTGCAGACTCTTTGCCGCGGGATGGTCTTTGGGAATTTCGGACTGGACCAGTTCTGCATAGCCCATGATAATGCTTAAAATATTGTTGAAATCATGGGCCACGCCGCCGGTGAGGGTTCCCAGGGCTTCGATTTTCTGGGATTGACGCAGCCGCCTTTCCAGTTTCTGCCGCTCTTGTTCCGCAGCTTTCTGCTGGCTGATATCGCTTAAAAAATTCAGGGTGGCCGGACGGCCTTCCCATTGAATTGTCACCGCCTTGAGTTCCACCCATTTGACATCTCCGGCGCGGTCAATAATCCGGTACTCATAATCCGGCACCGGCTGGCCTTCAAGACGCTTGAGATAATTTTCACGCACCTTTGCCCGGTCAGCAGGATGAATAAACTCAATAAACTGCCTGGAACTGAGCTCCTCGATACTATAACCGGTAAACTTGGTGGTCTGGTTGGCAAATTTCAGCACCCCGTCCTGGATCACGAAAATGGCCTCCTTGGCATTTTCCACCACAACCCGGTATTTTTCCTCGCTTTGCCGGAGGGTGTTTTCCGCCTGTTTTTTATCCGTGATATCCGTATGCGCCCCTGCAAGGCGGACGGGTTTTCCGCCGGAATCCCGCAGGCATGCGGCCCTGCCCAAAACCCAGCGATAAGTACCGTCTTTGTGCCGGAGCCGGTATTCCACCTCGAACTGGAGCGCTCCGGATTCATAAAAGCGATTAAAAGATTCCGTCACCCGGTTGTAATCATCGGGATGAATCCGGTCCTGCCAGTGCTCCAGGCGATTTTCCAGTTCATGGTCGGCATATCCGATAATTTCCTTCCATCGCCTGGAGAAAAACACTTCATTGGTCTGCAGATCCCATTCCCAGATCCCGTCATTGGTTCCCCGGAGGGCCAGCTGAAATCGCTGCTGGCTGTTTTTCAGGGCCTGCCGGGCGGCCTCGGCCTCCCTGGCCCGGGTTTCCGCCTCCTGTATCCGGGTCCGCAGTTCATGGACCATGGTGGAAATGGCCTGCTTTAACTGGCGCATCTCTCCCCTGAAATGCCCGGGAATTTCTGCGTGATAATCACCGCCGGCCACATCTGTGGCAAAGCCCACCAGCCGGTTGATGGGCCCGGTGATGGTGCGCATCAAAAAAACAGTACCGATCAGGGCGATCAGGAAAATAACTGCGCCCATGGAGATGATGGTCCATTTCAGCCGGTTCATCTGGGCATAAACATCATCGATATAAACCCCGGTTCCCACGATCCAGTCCCAGGGTTCAAACAGCCGGACATAGGATTTTTTGGGATGCACTGTCTCTGTAAGCCCCCCAGGGGTTGGCCGGTGCCAAAAATATTCCACAAAGCCGCTGCCGTTTTCCTCCGCCACCTTGGAAAATACCAGAAAAAAATGCCGTTTACCCCCCTCAAACCGCTTTTCTTCGCCCGCCATTCCCATCTGCACGCTCACAGCGGTTTCATAGGACGGATCATCCATGACCTGACCCTCCAGTTCCGGTGCAGCGGGGTGCATGATCATGCGGGGAAATGGTGTGGCACTGTCATTGATCCAGATATAGCCGTTGTCGGTAAAGCGCATGTGACGAATGCGCTCCATGGCGGCCTGCTGCGCTGCGTTCTGGTCCATGCCGCCATTTTCCACCCGGCTCTGGTAGTCGGCCAGCATGCTGCACACCGAATCCACCAGATTTTTTACCGCCATCTTGCGGGAATCAAACAGGGCATCCTGTACAACCGGAAAGATTACGGCAAACAAAAAGATCAGAAAAAGGGCGATGATGCTCAGGGCAATGGCGAGGATTCTTGCAGCGGTCTTTTCCAGCAGGTTTCCGGAAAATGGCATTCGGCTCCCGAAGGTTTTTGCGGTTTAAAAACAGTACCGGCATCAATGTTGCAATCAAAATAAACATACCCGTTTCATTCCAAAAAATAAACAATGAAAAATTGGGATTTACTTATGGTTTTTTGCATGTAGAATAACAAAATCCGCACAGTCCGGCTACAGGGGCCTGCGGGTGAAACCGGCGGCTTTCCTGTCCGGCATGCTTTTTTCGGAGGTGAAATGAAAATACTGGTGTGCGGGCCTTCCTGGGTGGGCGACATGGTCATGGCCCAGAGCCTGTTTATGACATTGAAAGACCTGCATGAAAACTGCACAGTCCACGTGCTGGCCCCGTCGTGGTCCCTTCCGATTTTATCGCGCATGGCCGAGGTGGATCAGGCAATTGTCCTGCCTGCGGGCCACGGGCAGCTGAAACTCAAAAAACGCTTTGAAATCGGCCGGAAGCTGGCAGCCAACGGTTATACCCGGGCCATTGTGGTGCCGCGCTCCATCAAGCCGGCGCTGGTGCCCTTTTTTGCCCGCATCCCTGTGCGCACGGGCTACGGGGGCCAGGGACGCTTTTTTCTGATAAACGACGTGCGCAAGCTCGACAAGACCCGGCTGACCATGACCGTCCAGCGCCAGGTGGCCCTGGGCCATCCGGCTGATGCCCCCCTGCCCCCGGAAACTATTCCCCAGCCGCATCTTCAGATCGATGCCGCCAATCAAAAACGCTTGTGCCGAAAACTGGGGCTGAACCCGGACCGGCCGGTGATCTCCTTTTTTCCGGGCGCTGAATACGGGCCGTCCAAGCAATGGCCCATCCAATATTTCCGGGAACTGGCCCTTCGGCTCACAAAATCGGGCTACCAGGTCTGGATTTTCGGCAGCCCCCAGGACCAGGCCTGCGCTTCGGCCATTGCCGAAGGCAATCCCCCGCACGTGCACGGCCTGGCCGGGCAAACCTCGCTAAACGACGCCATTGACTTAATTGCGCTGTCGTATATGACCGTGACCAACGACTCCGGGCTCATGCACATTGCAGCCGCCCTTGGTGTGCACGTGCAAGCCATATACGGCTCCACCACACCGGCATACACCCCGCCGCTAACAGACAAAAAAAACATCCATTACACCGGAATTGAGTGCTCTCCCTGTTTTGCCAGAAAATGCCCCCTGGGCCACTTCAAATGCATGAAGGAAATTTTGCCGCAAGACCTGGAAGCCTCCATTCAAAGGACGGCCGCACAAAACCCGGCGCCCGAAAGCCGCCGGTAACACACGCCGGCTATACCACGCCGTGCAGACCCAGGTACCAGGAGGCGATTCCGAAATAGATCACCACCCCGCCAATATCGGCCACCGAGGTCACCAGGGGCGCGCTGGCTGTTGCCGGATCCAGGCGAAACCGGGTGAGCAGAAACGGCAGGCTTATGCCCAGCAGACTGCCAAACAGCACCACCGCAACCATGGCCAGAGAAACGATCACCGCCACGTCCGGGCCGCCCCGGAAAACACCGATGAAAGACACGGCAACGCCCATGCAAACGCCAATGGCCAGGGCAATGCCGATTTCCTTTCCCACCATGCGCAGCCAGTCCTTGCGCACCACGTCGCCGATGGCCATGGCCCGCACCATGAGGGTGGCCGACTGGGCCCCGGCATTGCCCCCGGAACCGATAAGCAGCGGCAGAAAAAACACAAGGGCCACCGTGGCCTGGATCGTTTCCTCGTAATAGGCAATTCCGGCGCCGGAAAAAATATTCATAAACACCAGGGCCAGCAGCCAGGGCAGGCGCTTCTGGATCAGCAGCCAGGGGCTTGCATCCCGCAGTCCGATGTCCACCAGGTCGTCTGTTCCCGAACTCTGGCTGATAGAGCCCATCCGGTGGAAGTCCTCTGTGGCTTCCTGCTCGATGACGTCATGGACGTCGTCAAAGGTCACGATCCCCACCAGGGCCTCATTGCCGTTTATCACCGGCATGGCCAGAAGGTCGTATTTGGCCATCTGCCGGGCCACGTCCTCCTGGTCGTCATCCACGTTGGCGCAGATGGGCTCCCGGCGCATAATGGTTTCAATGGACCGCTCCGGCCGGGCCAAAATCAGCTCCCGCAGGGAGACCAGCCCGAGCAGGCGCCTGTTTTCATCAATGACATAAGCGTAATAAATGGTTTCCTTGTCCGGGGCTTCCAGGCGGAGTTTTTCAATGGCCTGGCGGGCGCTTAAATGCGGCTGCAGGGTGGCGTATTCGCTGGTCATGATCGCGCCGGCCGTATCCTCGTCATAGGAGCTGAGCCTGCGGATATCCTCACGCTCGGCTTTTGCCAGCAGATGCAGCAGGGTTTCGCCCCGCTCATCAGGCATGGAATGCAGCAGATCCACCCGGTCATCCGAGGGCATTCTGGCGATCACCGCGGCCAGCATCTCATCGGCAAGTCCTGCGGCGATTTCCCGCTGAAGCTCGTATTCCATGTGCACGAGCACGTCCGCGCAGCACTGGGGGCTCAGGCGTGAAAACACATCAACGGCCTGGTCCGGCTCAAATTCAGAAAACTGGGATGCCAGATCCGCCGGGTGCTCGGCCTCACATAACCGGCGCAGCACATCGTCGTTTAGGTATTCAATGCTCTCGCCGTTTTCAGGCGCAAAGGGATTGATTGGAAACTTGAGGGGTTGATTCATGTTCCGGCCTCCTTGCATAAATCCCGCCCATTGTCAGGCGGGGGCAAAAGGCCGGAACCTATCCGGGGAAAGTAAGGCGGAAATCCGGTATGCCGCCGTCTGACACCAAAGGCGGGTGATAAGAGATCATTTGATTTTTCAAAAAGATTGCAGACTTCAATAAGTGAGGACTACCACCTTCGTCATCCATGTGTGAACTCTCCGTAACGGGTTGACAATCGGGTTTCTGCACCTTTGTGCAAGAACCTGCCATAAGCATAAACATATTTAATTTACTAAAAATCAGATCGGCTGTCAAACAAATTTTGTCCGCACCGCACCGGCAGGCTTTTGCCTTAACAAAGCAGATCTTTCAACCGCTCACTTAAAAACATGATCGACTCGATGTCCAGATGCCCGGTAATGGTCTGATCAAAAAGCAGCCGCACCTCGGCCTCAAATCCGTCTTCCGGCTCAGCATCCCAGAAAACAAGCATGACCGGCACCCGCGGCAGCACCTGGAATAAGAACGCAAGGTCTGCCGTGCCATAATCCCCTGTCCGGTCGATGCCTCCGATTTCCCGGGCCCGCTTGGCCAGGGCGGCCGGGTTTCCGGAAAATTTTTCCTTTAACGGCGCCTCCACATGCGACTTCATGGAAACCACCTTGGACACGGTATTGGGAAATTCCTTAAGACTTTTCCAGTTTCCCGAGGGCTCGGCGCTGCCGCCCCGGGCCAGGTGGATATGCAGAAACACCTGTTCATTGCGGGTGATTTCAGATCCGTCGTTTTTGGTGATGCCCTGCGGGGAAATATAGACCACATCATTGAAATACGGCAGTTCCAGGACTTTTTGCCCTGCCCTTTCCACGATTTTTCCGCCGATTCTTTCGGGCAGATCTTCAATATCGATGGCAGCAGATCCCTGGCGCGCCCAAAAAAGGGCATCTTCGGCCATGTCCCGCTTCAGCCACTTGCCCTGGCTGTATTGCGCCTCCAGCTCCGGGCTGCACCGCCGGATGGTTTCGGCATCCAGATGGGGGCAGTTTTCCAGGGACAATTTTTCAGAAACCACCATGCCCGCAAACGCCATGCAGGAACGATACCCGCAGTCCCCGCAGTTTGTCTGCGGCAGTACATCCCGGCACAAATCTATGACTGAAAGGGCCATATGCCTGCTCCTTTTTTTCAATCCAAAAACCGGTTTGCGTTTTATTTTTGCGCTGCTGTCAAAGCCGGATTATAACATAATCGCATCCGGGCGGTTTTCAAGACCCTGGCAGGGTTAACAGAATCACGAAAAGCTTTTGGCCCTGCTTGGTGTTTGTGAGGAAGAAAGCCCTGCGGCCGGGGGCGGGTTTTTTCGCTCCTGAGCCTTTTTGCGGATTCAGCCGATGCCTTCGCCGAAATTTCAAAAACTCGGCCTGTCGGCCTCAGACAGTTTGAAATTTTCCGGCTCCGGCATCGGCTGAATTTTCCCGCAAAAATTCTCAATGTCGCTTCAAAAACCCGCCCCCGTCCTTCGGGCTTCCTTGAAAACCTGTGCTCAAATTCGATAACTTTGTAAAACATGTTGAAAAACACCCTTCCAGGCTGATCAACTCTTTAGATAGCCAAATACAAAGAACCTCCCGGTAAAAAACAGTTGCCGGCAGATATTTCCAGAGCCCTGGCCATGGGGCGGGGCGGGGGTGGTTTGTTTGGCTGCATTGGCGCGGTTTCGGCATAAGATCGTACCGGGGCTTTGGCGACCGGAATTTTAAACTGTCTGAGGGCGATAAGCCCGAGTTTTTAAAATTCCAGTCAAAGCCCCGGTACGATCGCCGAAACCGAGCCGCAGACAAACAAACCACACCCGTCCCTGCCACATGCGAAAACCGCCACGAACTGATTATGCAGAGGGGGGTTTGTCATTTCTTCTTCAATGCATGTGACTGGTGGTCTGGAGAAAAAGTGTTTTTACGGTGCCATCGAACTTGATCCTTGAGATTTTGAACTGATTGCTTTACAGATAAACAGTGCTGACACAGGATCTGATCAACTTCTTTAAAGCAAAAGGTGCGCCATGAACACTGCCTATCAACTCACCATACCCGTGGAAAATCAACCCGGAAGACTCGCCGAAGTGTCAGGCATTCTGGCAAAGGAAAAATTCAACATCCGGGCCATCACTATTTCATCGTTTGGCAGCAGCGGATTTTTGAACATCATGGTCGATGATCCCAAACTGGCGCACAAGGTGCTTGAAAAAGAAGGCATAGAAACGCAATTAAAAGAGGTGATCGCAGTCATTATTGACGACCGGCCCGGAGGTATGGATAAGCTGATTCAATATCTGGCCAGGGAAAAAATCAATATTGAAAACGCCTATGGATTTGTCCTGGAAAGCCATAAGACCGCAGTGATCGTCCTGGATGTATCCCACATCGACGCCACACGGCGCATCCTGGAAGAAAAAGGATTTAAAACCCTTGGCACAGAAGCCCTGGCCACAATCGAGCCTTTCCACTATCTGAAATACTAACCGGCCAAATTTTTTTGAAAATCTTAAAAATATGCTTGAAAAATCATAAAAAACCCTTTAAATAAAGGGTATTATGAAAAAGCAGAAACCGGCCAAAAAACCGGCCAGAGACATTTCTTCCCTCCGCCCCTACCTTCCCGGCAAAACCTATATGGGCGGGCTAAAAGACCTGGCCCAGGAGGTCGCATCCGCGTCCGCCGCACTTGAAGGCCGGGTAGCCGGCGCCACAGCCGATACCCTGGGCGGGCATTTGCGGCTGATCAACAGCTATTACAGCAACCTGATCGAAGGCCACAAAACCACCATCCCGGACATCGAGATGGCCCTGCAGAAAAATTTCCTTGATGATCCGGAAAAAAAATACGCCCAGCAGCTCTGTGCCGCACACGTGGAGACCGAACAGACGTTTATGGCCGCGTTGAGAACAAACCGGGCGTCAAACATCTGCTCGCCAGAATTTCTGTCAACGCTTCATGCCGCCTTCTATGAACATCTTCCTGCGGAACACCGGTTTGCCCACACCCAGGACGGATTTTCCGACATTTCCGTCAATCCCGGCCAGATTCGGGACGTCAACGTCTCTGTTGACGGCCGCACCCCGCATGGACCCGGATTTGAAGAACTGCCGGTTCTGATGAATGAATTTGCGAAAAACTATGATCCGCATCGATTTCACGGTGATGAACGGCTCATTGCCATGGCCGCCGCCCACCACCGGCTGACCTGGCTGCATCCGTTCCGGGACGGAAACGGCCGGGTGGCAAGGCTTTTTTCAAATCTTTACCTGGTCCTGGCAGGAATTAACCAAAGCAATCTGTGGTCCCTGTCCAGGGGGTTGTCAAGGCAAAAGCAGCGATATATGATGGAATTGTGGGCGGCTGACTCACCTGAAGAAAAAAAAGGTAAACACTGGTTTAGTGAACAACTGCTGGCTGATTTCTGCAACTTTTTTCTTCTCACCTGCCTTGACCAGATTCGGTTCATGGAAAACCTGCTGCGGCTCGACCAGATCGAAGCACGAATCGACTGGTATGTGGACATGCGGTCAAAAAGTGCCAAAAAACCGCTTCGGCCCGAAGCCTCCCGGCTTCTGCGGGCTGTATTCATGCGCGGTAGCATTTCCCGCGGCCGGGCCGGGGAAATCTTAAACATGAGCCAGCGAAACGCCCGCCGTATCGTAGCCGCCCTTTTAGACGAGGGCCTGCTGGTATCCTCATCCCACCGGGCCCCTCTTGTCATCGGTCTGCCGCTTCATGTCCTGCCCTATTACTTCCCGGATCTTTACAACCCGTCGGTGATCGGGGAACAATACATGGAAAATCCCGAATGATGGTTTAATATGCGGATCATCCCGGGCCTGCGGAACAAAGCACAGACCATAAGATTGATGGTTTCGTAAAAAGCTTTGATCTTTTTCTTGACAATCCTGCCGCTTTAACATTAACGTTGACGTAAATGTTAATGTTGTTCTGACCAAAACCTGAACTTCACATCAAAATGCTCGCCCGGCAGAGACCTTGCCGGCACCTGAACCGGAAAATTCCATATGACAAAAAAAGAAGCGCCATCCGATCCAAAGCAGAATTCAAGCCTTCAGGCCCGACAGGAGCGCAAAAATCAGTACCTGATCTCTGAGCTGGCCGAAGAGTTCGGCATTACCACCCGCTCTATCCGCTATTATGAAAAACAGGGCCTGATATCACCCGGCCGAAGCAACGGCAATTACCGCATCTTTACCCGAAAGGACCGGGCCCGGCTCCGCCTGATTTTGCGCGGCAAGCGTTTCGGCTACAGCCTTGAACAAATCCGGGAAATGATCGGCTACTGGAACGCCGAACCCGAAGAAAGCCAGCAGATCCGAAAAAGCCTCAACTATGGAGACCAAAAACTGGCAGAAATCCGTACCCGGATCAAAGAACTCCAAGAACTGGAAAACGATTTGCTGTCGGTAAAGCAAAAATTGTTAAAACGCCTCAAAAGCCTGGAAAACCATCAACGCCCAAAACAAGGAGAAGGAAAATGACGCTTGCTGAACTGCTGGATTTAAACCACAGAAAATTCGGGGACAAAACGGCTTTGATCTATGGGGAAAAGCGCATCACATTCAGGGAATTAAAGGCGCTTTCCGAAAAAAGCGCGGCTGTTTTTCAAAGCATGGGCGTCAGAAAAGGCAGCCGGATTTCCATCATGAGCTTTAACACGCCGTCTTTTGTATACGCTTTTTTCGGCGCGTTCAAAGCCGGAGCCGCTGTCATTCCCATCAATCATAAACTCATGGCCCCTGAGGTGGATTATATTTTAAATCACAGCAAATCAGAGCTGTTTCTCTATGACGGCGCCCTCTCCGGGGTTGCTTCAGCGCTTGAAAGCCAGTCAAAGCAGATTGCAATGGACAGCCTGCCTGAAGCCGCCGGCAGCCAGGTAAAACTGCTTGAAACCATGATGGAATCCGCCGAACCCTACACCCCGGTTGATGTTTCCGCCCACGACACCGCGGAAATTCTTTATACCTCCGGGACCACGGGGAAGCCCAAAGGCTGTGTTCACAGCCATGCCAATGTGATCATGGCGGGCATCACCGGCGCCCTTGCCATGAAAATGGATAAAAATGACCGTCTTCTTACGGCCATGCCCATATGGCATTCCTCCCCTTTGAACAACTGGTTTATGGGCGCCCAGTATGTGGGGGCGTCCACCGTTCTTTTAAGGGAATATCACCCGGTTCATTTTCTGGAAGCAGCCATGAATGAAAAAACAACCGTGTATTTCGGCGCGCCCATATCCTATCTGGCCCCGCTTCAGATGGTGTCCAACTTTGATGATTACGATCTGAGCTCCATGCGATGCTGGATTTACGGCGGCGGTCCCATAAGCGCAGAGCACGCCAAATTGCTCACCGCAAAGTACAAATCCGATAAATTCTATCAGGTCTACGGTATGACCGAAAGCGGTCCCACCGGCACAACCCTTTTCCCTGACGAGCAGGTTGAAAAGGCCGGCTCTATTGGAAAAACCGCGCTGCCGGGTGCAGACCTGAAAGTCATGAAGTCTGATACACAGGAAGCCGCACGGGGAGAGACCGGGGAAATCTGGCTTAAGGCCGCCTCCATGATGGAAGGGTATCTGGATAATCCAGAGGCCACAAAAGCGGCTTTTGAAGACAACTGGTACAAAACCGGCGACCTTGTGCGCATTGATGCAGACGGTTATATGTTTATCATCGACCGCACCATGGACATGATCGTAACCGGCGGTGAAAACGTATACTCAAAGGAAGTCGAAGACGCACTCACCGCCCATCCCGAAATCTCGGATGCAGCGGTAATCGGCAAACCGCACCCGGAATGGGGGGAAACCGTGATTGGCTATTATATCCCGGCCCCGGACAAGGATCCTTCTCCAGATGACATCAAAGACTTTCTGGCCCGGCGTCTGGCCAAGTATAAAATCCCAAGGGAATTTCACAAAAAAGAGGAACTTCCAAGAACCCCCACTGGCAAAGTAATGAAATACATGCTGCGGGAAAAATAGCAACGCCAAAAGCAAACTGAAAACAGGAGGTCGAAAATGTTTGATTACATGATGGATGAAAAGGCCCTGGCCCTGCGCGAAGAAGTGCGGGATCTGGTGGCCTGGGTGCCAAAGCAGATGATTCTGGACATGGACGCGGACAAGATCGTTTTTCCCAGGGAGTTTCTGGCCGAGGCCGGCCGAAGAAACCTCATGGGCTGCCGCTATCCGGAAAAATGGGGCGGCCGCGGCATGGACTGGGCCACAACCGTGATGGTCATGGAGGAAGTCGGGGTCCTTGGCTATATCTTTGCCTGTGTGTTCGGCGTGGGCGCCGAGCTGGTCTGCGATGCCGTGGTTTTGCACGGAACGGACGAGCAGAAGGAAAAATACGTCAAGCCTTTGCTTGCCGGGCAGATATTTGCCGCTGAATGCCTCACCGAGCCCCGGGGCGGATCGGATTTTTTCGGTACCACCACAAAAGCCGAGGACAAAGGCGACCATTTTGTTCTAAACGGCCAAAAAAGATTTATCGTGGGCGCCGAGGCCGCGGATTATTTCCTGGTATATGCCAGAACCAATCCGGATCCCCAGTGCGATCCCCACAAGGCCCTGACCTGCTTTCTGGTGGACAGATCCGAGGGCGTGGAAACAGCCTACCAGTACGGCCTGATGGGATGCCGGGGCGGCGGTGCGGGCCGCGTGGTATTCAAGGACGTAAAAGTGCCAAAGGAAAATGTGCTCGGAGAGGTGGGCGCGGCCTACAAGGTATTTAACACCATGATGATCCCCGAGCGCCTGGGCACCGCAGCCATGACCATTGGTGCGGCCCGCCCGGCCTTAGATATTGCCACCGGCTACACCACCCGCAGAAAGGCCTTCGGCCAGACAATCAACTCCTATCAGGGGGTGTCTTTCCAGGTGGCCGAAGCCGCCATGCTCCTGGATGCCTCCCGGGCCATGTGCCATGCCACGGCCAGGGCAGTGGACAGCAATGCCCATCCCAGGCGAATCCGCAGAATGGTTTCGGAAACCAAGAAATTTGTCACCGAATCCTGTCAGAAGGCGGCCCATAACACCATGCAGGTCATGGGCGGCATCGGCTACACCAATATTTTTCCCATTGAACGCATTGTCCGGGATCTGCGGCTGGCCTCCATCTGGACCGGCACCAACGAGGTTATGTCCCTGATTATTGCATCGGAATGGTACAAGGAATATTTTACCAAAAAAGGCGTCACATCAGAGCGCGACATGGAGGAAATCGCCGCACAGGCAAATTCGCCGGAGGAAAAAATCTACGAATAAACAAGCAACCATGCCAGGGGGTAAACCGATGAAGATTGCATTTATTGGTCTTGGGATTATGGGAAAACCCATGGCCCGTAACCTGCTCAAACATGACAACGCCATGCTCACTGTGTTCAACCGATCCCCGGAACCGGCACAAGAGCTTGAAAAAGCCGGCGCCGGCCGGGCCGGTTCACCTGCAGAGGCTGTGGGCAAGGCAGATGTGGTGTTTACCATGCTATCATCTCCGGATGTCGTGGAGTCGCTTGCCTTCGGGGAATCCGGGTTTATTGACGCAATGGACCAGGGGGCGGTCTGGGTGAACTGTTCAACGGTAAATCCGTCTTTTACCCGCAGCTGCGCGGACCGGACCGAACAACGGGGTTTAAAATTCATTGATGCGCCCGTGGCGGGAACCAAAAAGCCTGCACAGGACGGGGAGCTGACGTTTCTGCTCGGAGGTGAAAAAGACGATATTGAAAACCTAAGGGCCCTGTTTGAGCTGATGGGCAAGACAATCCTGCACGTCGGACCGGCCGGACAGGGCAGCGCCTTTAAAATGCTGGTAAATGCGCTGCTGGCGCAATCGATGGTGGCATATGCGGAAACCGCGCTGCTGGGTGAAAAACTGGGATTCAGCAGGGAGTTCCTTATGGAAACACTGCCCGGGCTGCCGGTATCAGCGCCTTTTTTGAAAGGCAAGGCCGCGCTGATTCAAAACCGGGATTTTGAGGCCAGTTTTCCCCTGGAACTCATGCACAAAGACCTCCATCTGGTAGACATTACAGCCTACGAGGAAAATCAGCCCCTGTTTCTCGCCGGTCTGGCAAAACAAATTTACGGCCGGGCCAAAGCTGCCGGACACGGACGAAAGGATTTCGCTGCGATCCACGAGTTTCTGGACAAGGGCGAGTAACCCCCCGGTCCGCTTGCCCTGAAAAATAAAAGAGCTTTAAAGCAGGCTTGGCAGGTACAGGGCGATCTGCGGAAACGGGATGAGCAAAAGGGTGGTGATGATCATGGCAATGAGCATGGGCACAACACCCTTGAAAATCGTGTTTAAGGGCACGTCCCGGGCCACCCCGCTGACCACGTAGACATTGACGCCCACCGGAGGGGTGATCACCCCGATCTGGGTGACCAGCACGATCACCACGCCGAACCATATGGGATCATAGCCCAGTTCCAGGATCACGGGATAGAAAATGGGTATGGTGAGCATCACCAGGGCCAGGGCATCGATAAAGCAACCGCCCAGAAAATAAACCCCGATGATCAGACACATGATCATGGCCGGGCTCATGTCCAGGGCGGTGATCCAGCCGGCAATGTCAAAGGGAATGCGGGTAACAGCCATAAACCGGCTGAAAATCGTTGCCCCGGCCACGATTACCAGGATCATACAGGTAATCCGGGTGGTTTCAAAAAGGGCCTGGACAAAACCCTCCATGCTGAGGTTTCTGCGGATCAGCGCCACTGCCAGGGTGCAGAAGGCCCCGATGCCCCCGGCCTCGGTGGGGGTGAAAATCCCCTTGAAAAGCCCGCCCATGACCAGCACAAAGATCACCAGGGTTTCGATCAGGCCGGATAAAGAGGCCAGTTTCTGGCGCAGGGTGAATTTTTCCCCCTTGGGCCCCAGATCCGGGCGCATCCTTGTCCAGATCAGAATGCTGGCCACCATGAGCACACACAAAAGCAGCCCCGGCAGCAGCCCTGCCACAAACAGCTCGCCAATGGATTGTTCCGTGAGAATCCCGTAGACAATAAACACAACACTGGGCGGAATCAGGATGCCCAGGCTGCCGCCTGCAGCCACCACGCCGGTGGCCAGCTCGGGCTTGTAATTGTAGCGTTTCATTTCCGGCAAAGTGGCCGCGCCCATGGTGGCGGCCGTGGCATTGGTGGAGCCGCATATGGCAGAAAATCCGGCGCATGCACCAATGGTGGCAATGGCCAGCCCGCCGGGGATATGGCCCACAAACCGGTATGCGGCATCAAAAAGCCGGGATGAAATCCCGGAATGAAAGGCAATCTGGCCCATGAACACAAACAGCGGAATCACGGTGAGGTTATAGGAACTGAAAACCGAAAACACGTCCCTGGCTGTCAGATTCAGGGCCGCATCAAAAGATACAATTGTGCCGAATCCCACAATCCCGATCACGGCCATGAGATAGCCCACGGGCAGCCGGGAAAAGATAAGCAAAAACAGGGCGGCAATACCGATCAGACCGATGGTTGTGGGCGTCATTGGGTCTCAGCCCCCCGCAGACGCAGCAGCAGATCCATGACCAGCACCGGGCAAAGCAGGATACACCCGGCCGCCACCCCGTAAACAAACGGATAAATGGGCATCTCCAGGGTGGCGGAAACAGAGTTGCTGGCTTTCAAAACAGAACCGTAAACCATGCTCTGCCAGGCGATTACGGCAAACAGGACAAGGGATACCAGACTGTTGATGCTGTGGATGACAATCCGCGCTGTCCGGGGCAGGCGCGGCACCAGGAAATCCACGGCAATGTGGCCTTTTTCCGCAGCCGTGTACGGCAGGGAAAAGGAAATGGCCAGGGCACCCAGAAAGCCGATGGTCTCATAGGCCCCGGGTATGGAAAACCGGAAGAAACGCAAAACCACGTCACCCGTGGTGACCAGCATCATTAAAACAATGGCCGCTGCAGCAATCCAGTTCACTGTTCCAGCGGCCCTGGCAATATAGCGATTGGCGCGTATAACGGATATCATCTATGGTCCCGGACAAATAAAAACTGTTGCAGATATCAGTTCTGATGGTGCCGTAAAAAGTCCTAAAACGGATGTCACCGTCAACCACTAAAGAGGCAACTTATTGATTTTACTTAACACTTAACCACTTAAAACTTAACGCTGCCTGTAAAAAATACTTTTTACAGGCTTATCAATTCTGTTTTTCAATAAGGCTGCGCAGCAAATCCACGGACTTTTGCCCCTCAAGACCATTTTCCCGGGCATCTGTTATATAATCGTCGATCACCGGGGAAATGGCTTCCTTCCATTGGGCACTTTGCGCTTCTGAAAGCTCAATGATCTCATTTCCCTGCTCACGGGTGTAGGCCAGGCCTTCCTTGTCCGCATCGTCCCATACCTGCCCATGGACCTCGATCCATTCCTCGCTCACCTCGTTGATCACATCCTGAACGTCTTCTGGCAACTGATTGAACTTTTCCTTGTTCATGACCGCAAACATGGTGGTGGTATAACCGATTTGCTGGCAATTGGTGGTGTAATCAATCACATCGCCCTGCCGCCAACCCTTGAGGGTTTCCATGGGGGCAAAAGTGCCTTCCACAACGCCTTTCTGCAGGGCCTCATAGGTGTCGCCCTGGGGCATGGCCACGGGCGTGGCCCCGAGGGCCTGGACCATCTTGGCGCTCAAGCCCGTTGATCTGATCTGCATGCCCTTGAGATCGGCCAGGGTCTCAACCGGTTTTTTGGTGTGCAGCAGACCCGGGCCGTGGGCGTGGAGGTATAACACCTTGACGTCCTTTAATTCCTCGGGATCTATCTGTTGGTAAAACTGGTTGGCCACTCTTGTGGCGGTCATTCCATCGGGATATCCCAGGGGCAGGTCCACGGCTTCCATCACCGGAAACCGGCCCCGGGTATAGGCAAAGCAGGACATGCCGATATCCGAGATGCCGCTGACCACCCCGTCGTAGCATTCAGCCGCCCCGGTAAGGGTACCGCCGGGATACATGTTGATTTTCACGGCATTGTCAGTGCGGGCCTCCACCTGCCTGGCCCAGTCTTCAGCGGCCTTGCTGTGGGCATGGGTGGGAGGGAAAAACACGGAATAGCTCAGTTCAATGGTTTCTGATTTTTCCGGCGCGCCCTGTTTTTGGGCTTGCTTGTCTGAATCATCGGATTGCCCGCACGCGGTGATCAAAAACAGCATGCAGACGGCGGCACACAAACGAAAAAATGTTTTGTTCATGGTCGGTCCCCTTTTTACTGATAGGCAAAATTTGGCTGCAGGTCCTGGCTCAAACAGATTCTGCATGGATATCGCAGGAATCGGTGTATGTGTCAAGTATGAAACATTTCACCATATTGCATTGGCCGCATCACCAACCCAGATCCTTTTTCTTTACCCAGTTGCGGTTGGCATCCTGGACAAAATGATGGCCCTTGGCCAGGCGATACATGCGTATCCGGTTCTGCCGCGCCACTTCCTGCAAAGAAGCGCTGGTCTCGCCGGCAATGATTCTGAAAAGCAGTTTGCGGTCATGGTTTTCCGCGTCCACCAGTTTTTGCACCGATGCCGGCGCGTTTGCCGACACCAGGCCCACCAGTCCGGTCCAGGCCTCGCCCACCTGCCCTTTGTCCTTGGCCGCCATCAGGGCCGGGTGGCGGTCGCGCATGCTGGCGGCCACCTCCTGCTTGGTTTGGGCAAAAGCAGGAGCCGTCATCAGGCCACAGAAAAAAACCAGGACAAAAATCCGGACAACTTTATGGGTTGTTTTCATTTTTTCCCCCCAAAAATATATATTATTGAAGTTGTTTGAGCTCTTCTTCGGTAAATATTTCGTTCATATCCCCCTGAAAGCTCAAGGCCTCGTCCAAAGCCTTTTGCACTTTTAAATTCACGTCCACGGTGACATGAATCGGGGCGATTTCCACCCGGTGAGTGGTATCAGCCGTTACATGATGCCTTGTGCAGGCGCCGGCTGCGGCCATGATTACCACAAGCGCCGCTGCAATAACCGTTTTCATAAAACCCCTCCCTGGTTTATCGGTTTTGTCATTTTCCGCTGTCCTGGTCGATTTTACTGGAATCCTCAAAAAGTACATCCAGGGCCTCTGCAATGGACCGGTCCTTTGTGCTGTAAAACCCCAATACCCGGTTTAAGATCTCTTCAATGGCATTGACGTTGATCACAAGGCTTCCCACCTCCTGGGGAGACTCGCCTTCAACTCCCTTGCCCCGCAGTTCGATCCGGGCTGCGGCATCCTGATTTCCGGGCTCCAGGTTAATGGATAAAAAATGGTACTCAAAATTGCCAAGGGCCTTTTCCAGGCGTTTTGAAAGCAGGGAAAGATACTCGTGTCCGGCCAGGGCATCGCGCACGTAAAGCATCAGGGCATTGCGCCATTTTTCATCTTTGATCCCGAACCGTCCGGTGCCGGGCACTGAATACAAAAAACCCCTGGCGATGCGGATGCGCTCCGGCCGCCATTGAATTGGAACCCGGCCGTGCACCCGGCCGCTGCCAATAATTTTTTCCTCAGTAAGCCGGGCAGCCAGACCGATTAGATCCACATCCTGAAAAAAAACATCCAAATCCGCGGCCAGGGGATCAAAATTCAATCTGGATGAATGGGCTGTCAGGACCCCGCGGTCTGGCAGATGCCATCGGGTTTTTTCCAGAAACAGGCTTTCGGGTTCGATCCGAAATATCACAAATCCGTCTTCGAGCCGCAGCTCTCCGGCCTGCAGCCTTTTGATATCTATGCGCTGATTGCCCGGTGTGGTCAAGGGAAAAAGGTCCCGGATTTGCACACGGCCGTTGATGCCCGCGGCTTTGAGGCCGGATTGGGGCCAGTCAATGTCTCCGTTTTCAACGGAAACGGTCAATTCCGGCTGCAGCACCGGGCGCAAAAGCCGATCCCGGGTTTGGGCCCGGACAAGGGCCGTGCCGGTTACAGCCGGCAGGGCAATGTCGTCATATTGAATCATAGAAATGGCAAAATTGCCGGGTTCTGCGGTTTTATCATTGACAACCACAGGAAGATCCAGGGCGGCATCCCGGATGTCAATGCCGGGCGATGCCATCCGGACCTGGTTGACTTTGGCGTAAATGCGGGTCTTCCAGCCGTTGGGGCCGCCTTTTACAGAAACCGGGCCGGGCAGTTCCAGGCCCTGAAGAGTTAAAAGGCTTTTCGGAACATGGATGTTAAGGGGTGTAAATGTGAATTTTTCCGTTTGCAGATCCACGGACCAGGAATTTTGGCCCGGGTTTTTCTTATTGGCCCCGTCAGACGAAAAACCGGCTGCAAGCCGGCCTGCGGCATCCAGGCGGGCCGCCGGATTGATCCGGATATCCACGGGCAGCATGGCCGCCAGTTGTGCCGAAGTGATCTGCCCCGTAAGATGCCAGTTTAAATCCGCCTGCCACTTGCCGGTTTCCGGGATTTCAGAAAAACGGCTCTGCGTACCTTTGATCCGAAGCGATGCCGCAAACGGGCGGCCCATGTCTGCGGCCAGGGCCAGGTCCGAACCTTTTTCCGTGAGCACACATTCTAAGGAATCAATCTGAAAATCCTTATAAAAAAGTCCGTTTAAGCCAAGCTCTGCTTTGGCATCGTGTAATGTCCACTCATTGTCAAAAAAGGCCCGGGCTGAAAAAAAAGCCCTGTCCAATCCGGCCTCCACACCAAATCCGGAAAAATCAAGGCTGCGGGCGGCGGCAGAAACTTCAAACCGCCCTTGTTGTTTTTCCCCCAAATCAACAGACCAGTTTCCCAAAATTCCCGGGGCAAGGTCCGGATCGGCAATTTTGTCGGGTTTCTGCCAATCTGCGGGCACATGTTGGGATGCGGGGTCCTGATGTGCGAACACGCGAATCTGCCCGCTTGTTTTCAGGGCCTTTAAATCCATACGGCCTTGAATATGCACAGGTATGCCGTAAACCAGGGGATTTAGAGTAAAATGAAGATTGTCAATGTTTTGTGCAGCCAGGGCCGCGTCAAACAACACTGTATGGCAGGTGTTGGAAAAACCGATTTCCAGAACCGAATTGCGGATATGGATTTGATCAAAAAAAACCAGTGTGCTGATCTGATCTCTTAACATCGCATCGGAAAAACGCTGAGTATCCGGCGAGGCAGACGAAGCGGCTGAGGCGGGCACGCGACGGTCCAGGTCCGCATGATATCTCAGGCCGGAGATGCGAACCTCTGTAACCCGGCCCTGCATCAGGCTTTTTACGGTATAGCTGAAATGAACAAAATCGATCTCAAAATCCGGGTTGTCTGCGGAGACATCCCTTAGATCCAGGCCGCCAGGGCCAATGGAGACCACTGATATCTGAGGGTTTTCCAGACCTGCGTCCTGCATCCGGTAAGCAATGTATTTTTCCAGGGCAGGCGGACCGAGGGTGAGTGCGCCCACGGCTGCCAAAAGCAAACAGAGCAAAACCGGCACAATAATACGTACGGTTTTTCCAATCAGCCTGCGAAGTTGGGTTTGCATGCGCCCACAGCCCTGTGCCCCTGATTGCCGGATTGTCAGACAACACCTCTATCGGATGTTTTCCAGCATACCCTGCCGGGCCCATGCATTGCAAAAGATTTTTTGTCTGATGGCACAGTAAAAAGCTTTTTACCGCGTCCGCTGTTTGTGAAGGAAGAAAGCCCTGCGGTCGGCGTCGGCTTTTTCGCTCCTGACCGTTTTTGCGGATTGATCAAACAGTTTGAAATTTTCACGCAAAAACGCTCAATGTCGCTTCAAAAGCCGACCCCGCCCTTGGGCTTCCTTGGAAGTGTTCCCCCAGGGCCGCAGCCCAGGACCGAATACTGCAAATAACTTTTTGCCGCATGATTAAAAGCTTTGATTTTATTTTTTTGAACCTTGAACCTTGAACTTTGAACCTTGAACGAAGTTATTTAGAGTATTCCCCCGGGCCGCAGCCCGAGCCCGACCTATAACATTAACTTTCCCTGAAGTTGCTTCCAAGACTTGAATGTGTTTCTTCCGACTCCCTTGGTGTGAAACTTTGCACACAGTCAGCCATGATGCCCGCCCGGGGGTGGTTTGCGAGTCGCATTGAGCGCGCAAGCGGTCAGCAGGGAGCAAACCGCCACCGGGCGGGCATCATGCGAAAATTACAGGACCAGGCAGTGATAAATCAGGCTGATTGACAAGAGACAATAATCAGATTATTATCAAAACAATCAGCAAATATTTAAAGGAAGCCTTGAATGCGCGCAAAAGATTTTCTTTCAGCCACAGACCTTTCCAAAAAAACGTCAGCCACCCTGGATGCACTGTCAAAAGGGGAACCTGAAAAACTCATCATCCTGAAAAACAATTCCCCCAAAGCGGTTCTTTTGTCCATGGAAAGCTATGAGGCCATGCAGGAGGAAATGGAGGATTTGCGCCTCACGGCCCTGGCACTGGCAAGGACGGAAACTTTTGATGAACAAAAAGCATTGTCCCATGCCCGGATAAAGAAAAAATTCGGAACATGAAATGGGCGGTGATCTACCACCATGATGTGGAAGAAGATCTGGAAAGTGTAGGGCCGGCTGCGGCACGGCGGATCGTAAAGGCAATCGATGAAAAACTCATCCACGCGCCTTTGCAGTTTGGAGCCCCTTTGTCCGGCAACCTGGGCAGTTTCCGGAAATTGCGCGTCGGAGATCTCCGGGTGGTCTATCAGGTGTTTGAAAAAAAAGTAGTGGTTTATGTGCTGGCTGTGGGACCGCGACGGGACAAGGAGATTTACCGCCTGGCCATCAAACGAAAATAATTTGCCCGATCCTGCCCTTTCAGGATTGATATCCCCGTAAAAAGCTTTTTACCGCGTCCGCTGTTTGTAAGGAAGAAAGCCCTGCGGTCGGCGTCCGCCTTGGGCTTATCTTGGAAATGTTTCCATAGGGCCGCCGCCCGGGACCGAGCTATAACGGTAACTTTCCCTGAAGTTGCTTCCAAGACTTGGATGTGTTGCTCCGGATCCCTTGGTGTGAAACTTTGCACACAGTTGGCCATGATGCCGGCCCGGGGGTGGTTTGCGAGTCGCATTGAGCGCCCAAGCGGTCAGCAGGGAGCAAACCGCCCCCGGGTCGGCATCATGCGAAAATACAGACTCAAGCAGTGATAAATCAACCGGCACTGTCTTATTTGATTTTTTCAAACCGGTCATGCCAGGCACATGCATTGCAAAAGATTTCTGTGCTTTCATCTATTTCCGGGCATTGGCCGGGATCTGCGGCCTCGTCAAAACAGACCTCCCCTTCCCGGCACTCAAACTCATAAACCTCGAATTCATCATCCGGGTCCTTGACGTAAAACTGCTCACATCCGCATACCGGGCATTTGGCCTGTGTCATGGGTCGCCTTTCTTTTTTTTGCTTAAACAACAACACGGGGCCGGACCATACAGTCCGGCCCCGTGTTGTTGTTTAAGCAATTGACATGAGCGGCAGATTATTTGTCTGATTCAGATTTCTTGGCTTTTTCCGGATCCAACGTCTCAGCATCCGTTGTATCCTTGTCCAGCTTGTCCAACATCTCCTGGCGCCGCTCTTTTTCCTCTTTAACTCTGTCTTTTTCTTCTTCGGCCATGGTTTTCCACCCCCTTTCAATTTAAAAAATAATTCTCGTGAAAAGGGAGTGCAAACTCGCAGAGACACAGGCACTCTCATGCCCACTGACTTTTAAGCGCTTTTTATCCCCCGCAACCCAGGCTCGGGTCCGCAGAAGCAGCTGTTTTACGCACCCGTTTTTTCTTTTTGACCTGGCACAAGAGGGTTTTGTAAACCGGAAATCCGGATATGGGATCGTACTGCCGGTCATCTGTGATTTCATTGACATTGGCCTGCTGCCACTCTGCAGTGCCCAGGGGGCCGCCGCCGCCCACGGGCGCGTAGACAAAACCCGGCATGATCCGGTCTGTGACAAATGCGCGCATGACCACCTGGCCCCTGGGGGTTTTGATGCTGACGCCGTCGCCGGTCTTGATTTTTCTGGGCCCGGCATCATCCGGGTGAATCTGGAGAGCCGGGTGCGGGTATTTTTTGATAAAAGAGGGCACGGCACGCAAACAGGACTTCATGTCCGGTTTAAACGGGCCGGTTCCCAGAATCAGCGGGTAGCGTTTTGCCAGGTCCGGGCTGCTTACCGGGGTTTCATCGGATTCCTCGTACTCCGGGAGCCCGGCAAATCCGTGCTGGTCAAGAACGGTGGAAAAAATCTCAAACTTGCCCGAAGGGGTTTCAAAACCGGGCTGGCCGTCTTTGCGCAGCAGTCCCTGCTCCCACTTGTGAAAGCGCATGGGTGCTTCTGGCAGGGAAAGGGCCTTTCTGTCCGCAGCCATTAGCTCATCCATGGTATGGCCGGACTCATGAAGAATATCCGCCAGCAGTTCATCCGGATTATCGGGAAACAAATCTCCGTAGCCCAGTCGTTGGGCCAGGCCGGTCAAGATCTGGAAACCGGATCTGGCCTCGCCCACGGGCTCGATTAGCTGCTCCCGGTAGCGGATGGTATTTGCGTAATAGCAGTACGAAGAATGCTCAAATGCCGTGGCAGCCGGCAGCACGAGATCGGCGCAGGCCGCATCCCTTGTCATCTGCAGATCCATGCATACCAGAAAATCGAGCTTATCCAGGGCCCGGCGCCAGAGCCCGGCATTGGGCCAGGAGGTGATCAGGGAAGCGCCCAGCACCAGCAATGCGCGGACGGGATACGGATCGCCCTCCAAAATCGCCTTTGGCAGCAGACTGGCATGGGGTTCACCGCCGCAGTAATGTGAATAAACCGAAAACTGGTCTTTTCCAATGGATTTCTCATAACCCGGGGTGGCGATCTGTCTGTTTTCCGGCAGGGGAAACATCCGATCCGGGCCCAGAAAACAGCGGCCGCCTTCCACGTCAAGCTGGCCGGCCAGGGCCCAGAGCACCATCACGGCCCGGATGTTTTGCACACCGCTTTTGGTGTATTCCAGGCCCGTGTACATGATGTAAGTGGCGCCCTCGGCATCGGCGATCTGCTCTGCCAGATCCGCGATGGTCTCCTCCGGGATCCCGGTGAGTTCCGCTACCCGCCGGGGCGGAAAATCCCGGACATACCGGGCAAATTCATCAAAGCCCCGGGTCCAGTTTTCCACAAATTCCTTGTCGTAAAGATCATCCCGGATCATCACATGGGCCAGGCCCAGGGCCAGGGCCCCGTCAGAGCCCGGACGTATGGGAATCCACCGGCTGCCTTCCAGATCCGCACACCGGGTTTTTCTCGGATCGATCACAATGATCTCGGCACCCTCTGCGGCCGCGTTTGCCAGACGGCTGTACATGGCCGGCGGCGTGGCAGTGGAAGGATCGGTTCCCCACACCAAAATCAGGTCTGCATTGTCCACATCCGAATACATGTCAATGTGTCTGCAGCCCATGGTAAGCTTGGGGGCCAGCACACCCAAAGACGTGTAACACGGGGCCCCCACTCCGAAGGTATTGGGCGATCCATAGGGAAACAGGATGCTTGAGGCCAGATAGATTTCCGAACCCTTTAGCTGAAAGGCGTCTTTAAACGCCCGCTCATAGGAGCCTGTGCCGGCATAAAACCCGGCAGCCTCAGGCCCGTACTGCTCCTTTATTTCCAAAAGCTTTTCCGCAATCAGGTCATAGGCCGCATCCCAGGAAATGGGCTCAAACTCATAGGTTCCCCTGGGCCCCTTGCGCCTCATGGGATGAGTGATGCGCTTATCCGAGTAAACGATTTCCTCCACGCTTCGGGCCATGGGGCATAGCACCTGTCCCATGGGCGCACCCGGGTCGGGCTCAAGGCCGACAATCCGGTCGTTTTCATCAAAACTGGCGATCACCCCGCATCCGGGGCTGTGAAAACATAAACCGCAGATACCTTGCCGCTGTTTCAAAACTGACGCTCCTTGGACAATGCTTAATCAGACTTTCTGCAGCCAACCAGAAACTGGGAGGTGATTTGTTCCCAGAGGTTTTCGGTTTTTCGGATTTTCCAGGACACATCGCCCTGATCGGCAATTTCAAAGGGCGGATCAAACACGCCGAATTCTCCGGCAAACATCCGGCGGATGGTGTCAATGCCCCGCTTGCTGTAAGGGCTGCCGCCGTTTCTGCTGCCGCCCAGCCAGCGCTCGGGCGGTGAAAAGGCCGGGTCCCAGGAAAACGGATCAGAGAATAGAAACATGGCATCTTTGGGGCGCAATACCCGGTTGACCTCTTCCAAGTGCTTTAAGGGGTCCGGCACCTTTTCAAGCACGTTAATGGCCGCCACACCGGAAAAATCCCGGCCGGCAAAGGGAAGCGCCAAAGCATCGGCCACGATAAAATCAATATTTTCAAAATGCCACCCGTTGTCAAAGGCCACATGCTTGCGCTCGGTGAGATTGCCCTCCACCACAAGCTCGAAATCAAGATTTTTTTCCCGCACGATCTGCCGGGCCCTGGCAATAAACGCAAAAGAGGTGTCAATGCCGATGACCCGGTCATGGGTCTTGGAAAGTTCAAAGCTCAGGCGCCCAACTGCACAGCCCACGTCCAGGGCATCGCCGCTTGCGGGAACAAAGCTCTGGGACCAGATCCGGTAGGCATCTGTTGCCCGGGCATCGGCCAGCAGATCTCCGAAATGGCTCCACATATAGGCAGACAGCATCACCGGCGCGTTATATCCGTTATTGGCGCTTTTGACCCTGGAAGTTTTTTCCGGGCGCAGATTGGCTATGCCGTCTTGAACAGGATAACTGCGTCCGCAGGCCGGGCAATGGAGTTTCCCGTCAATGATATCGCCTTTGGCCTCGCGGCTGATTTGTGTTTTCAGGGGATTTTCTTCCGGCAGGCAGTCCGGACATATGAGTTTTTCCGCCACCCAGTGCTTCATTGATGCTCCTTGCTGCAGTTGGTTTTCTTTTTATGGGCAGAAAAGCATAGCGCTGTTTGCTGTAATCTGCAAAAAATTTTTCCCTTCAAAACAATTGGCGCCTGTTTTGGTCCAATAATTTGACAATTTGGAGAAAGACGCGCATTGTTTAAAACAGCCAATAACCAAAAAGCTCGATTTCCGGCTTTACAGGCCAACTCCGAATTGATAAAAATAGTAATTATTTTTTTATATGCAAGTCTTGCCTCAGCCCTTTGCAGCGGGCTCAGGAATTGATGAAAAACGAAATTCTCAATGGAGGTCAAAAGTGAAAAACACAATAAAAATCCTGCTGGCTTTAATCCTTGTAGTCGCTCTGATCGGATGCGCGGGACAGACCAGGCAGCAAAAAGGCACCGGAACCGGTGCGGCGGTCGGGGCAGGCGTTGGCGCCATCCTGGGCCAGGTCATCGGCGGGGATACCGAGGGCACGCTGGCCGGGGCCGGCATTGGCGCTGTGCTTGGCGGCATTGCCGGAAACCGGGTCGGGGCTTACATGGACCGCCAGGAACAGGAGCTGCAGAATGCCGTTGCAACTTCCGAGGCCGCCAGCGTCCGGCGCCAGCAGGATGTGCTGGTCACCACCTTCAAATCAGAGCTCATGTTTGACTTTGATTCCGCCACCATCAAGCCTGGCGGAATGAATGAAATTGCCCGGGTGGCCAAGGTCCTCAACCAATACCCCCAGACCCTGCTTCGGGTGGAGGGCCACACTGACCAGGTGGGTCCGGAGGATTACAACCAGCGGCTTTCTGAACGACGGGCCGAAGCGGTCCAAAACGCCCTTATCCAGCAAAATGTGGATCCCAGAAGAGTCAGTGCCATCGGCTATGGTGAAAGCCAGCCCATTTCATCATCGGATGCGGTCAACCGGAGAGTTGAAATCCGGATCACCCCCATTCGCCAGGCCGAAGGGTAAACCACAGGCGGGAAGGAGTTACCTGCGATAGGCTTTGAGAAAAAACGTTGATTTCCAGAAATGCCGGCTTAGCAAAAAACTTGGGCGGGTAAACAGAAAATCCGGCAATACATGATACCAGCGGTAGCCGCATGATCGGAAAAATGCCCTGCAGGCCTTTCCATGGCCTGATTTGCGGGCGGCGAGCCCGGCTGCATCCCGCTGACAGCGCGATTTCATCAGCGGCCGCAGGATGCGGGGGTCAAACCCGCGGCGGCGCAACTGATCCCCGACCCTTTTGTAATTCTGATACCGGCACCGGGCGTCGAGTTGCGACAATACGGGCAGGCTTGCCAGAAAGACCAGGAGAATGCCCTTGCAGACAATCTGCGGCCAGGAATCTTCTGCGTCCGGAAAGCATCCCGGCCCGGCCTTTGCCAGGATCACGATTTCCAGCAATGTGATTGCGTGCAAAAGCAGGCCTGCTCGCAGATAGGTCAATGCTTTTAACGCTTTTCCGGCAAAGCACAGCAAAAAATTTACTCTCCGCCATAGTTGATTGTTCCCGCACAGGCCTTATTTTCTTTTTTAGGATATAGAATTATATCAATTTTCCTTTAAAGGAGAAAAAGGCATGAACAAAGACATCGATAAAGTTATTGAAGCGATCAGCCATAGCCATAAAGACCATATTGACAAACACGGCAGACATTATGTGGAAGTCTCCATTGGAACCGCAGCTGAAAAACTTGGGTTTGTCGATGTGGCTGAAAAATTTAAAACCACCTGGGCCATTGTTCCGTTAAAGGGCCCTGTCTCCGGCATGAAAGTCCGCATTGACGGGCGCACCTTTGTCAATTATGCCCAGTTTGATTCCGGCGTGGCCGTGCCGGGCTATGTGACCCCTGACACGGCTCTGGCTCACCGGCCGTATGAAGCCCAGCACAGCATGGTGCTAAACTGCACATGACGCATCAAAGGGCCCGGAAAAAATCCCAAATGGCATCAGCCGCGTCATAGTTTTCAAGGGCGCGGCTGTTTTTATCCCCGGCCGGCACCCGCGGTCCCGGCCAATCGTGGGCCCAGTCGTAAATGGTATGCAGCACAAGCCGGTGGGCGCCTGTCATCCATTGCTGCACAAAAACGCGGCCGTTGCACAAGGAATGCTTCCCGGCTTCGCCCCGGCATTGGTTCACGGACTTCCAGAACGCCATGCTATCGGCCACCGAGACAAATTCCCGGCTTTTATGGTTGCGGGAAGGTCCTCCGGAATAGGGAACGGTTTGGTCGTTGTACCCGTGAATGATAAGAACCGGAAGTCCAAAGGAAGGCCGGGCAATCTGCTGCCACACACCTTTTTTCACCTCCCGGCTGCCAATTGTGCCTGAAACCACGGCCAGACCCGCAAGACGTCCGGGTTTTTCCCCTGCATACAGACAGGCCAGCATGCCGCCGTTTGAATGACCGGCCATATAAATGCGGTTTGGATCAACTGGAAAACGCGAACACACATCATTTAAAACCGTTTCAAGAAAGGCCACGTCATCAATGCCGTCTTTCTGGGCCTTACCGCAGCAGTGCCCGGCATTCCAGTGCTGCAGAAACCCGAAAAGACCGATGCCGTTGGGATAGACAACAATGAAGTTCTCCCTGTCGGCAAGGTCGCTGAAGCCGGTGAGCCGCTCCATGCTTTTGGCGGTTTCAAAAGCCCCATGCAGCATTACGAGCAATGGCAGTTTGGCGTTTCCGGCTGATCCGGCCGGCCGATGCACCCTGTAGCTGCGGCGAAATCCCATTTCCCGGATATCAACCTTGATGGTCTCGCTTTTGCCGGCCGCCAGACGCTGCGAAGTCGAACCGCTTATACAGGCACAAAAAAACAGACACACGCCGACAGCCGTCCATGTCAGTGTTTTGAACAAGACCGCACCCCCCCTCCCCCGCTTTTAAATGAAAAAGCTTGCGCCCGGCACATTATTGCCCCGGATATTGTTGCCTTCCCTTTTTTCTTAAGCGCTTACCCAAACCTGCCCCGGATTGTTATGCTTTAACCCCTTCGGGGCTTGCGGCCTGAAAGAGATTTCAGCCGGTCATTTCGTCGAAAAGCTTTTCATATACCTGCTGATCGAAACTGCTGAACAAAACAAAGCGCACATGCTTGACCGATTTCAGGCCCGGCAGCTGCTCAATCACCGTGTTGATTGCAATCCGTGCAGCCGGTTCCAGGGGGTATCCAAATGCCCCCGTGGAAAGGGCCGGAAAAGCAACCGACTGCAGGCCGTTTTGTTCTGCCAGCTGCAGGGCATTGCGGTAGCATTCCGCCAGCAGCTGATCAGAGGGATTGTCCCTTCCATAGACCGGCCCCAGACAATGAATCACATGACGGTTGGGCAGATTATGCGCGCCGGTGATCACCGCCTGGCCGGGATCGATGGGCGCCAGCGGCCGGCATTCTTCTTCCAGACCCGGCCCCGCAGACCGATGGATCGCTCCGGCCACGCCGCCGCCCATCAGAAGCTCCGCATTGGCCGCATTGACAACCGCATCCATATCCGGCTGGTTTGCGATATCGCCCTGCACGCATTCCAATACTGCGCCGTGAAGTTTTTTTTGGGTCATAAGCCCAATCCTCCCTTTGTTTAACTTACCAGAAATCCATTCTTGTTTGCATTAATACATAAAATTACCATTCCAGCCGGGACGGGCAAAGCTTTTTCCCTTTCAAATGAAGAACTCCAGATAATAATATGCCAAAGCCTGCAAATATAGGCTGTTCATGAGTCAGCGGGTGCAAACCTTATTGCCGTTGCATTTGAAAATGGGCTTTGACATACACGTTTGCTATACTTTAATCACAGAAATGGCAAGGACACACAAATCGATTTTATCCACCCCCATTAAATACAAAAGGAGCGTGTTTACATGTCAACGAATCAGGCAAAACCCGCAGCCATGGTTACCGGCGGTGCCCAGGGCATTGGCCGGGCCATTGCGGAGCGATTCATAAAAGACGGCATGAACGTGCTGATTGCAGACTGCGACGAAGAAGCCGGCCGTGAAACCGCAGCGGAGCTTGAAGAACAAGGAAATGCGGCTGCTGTTGCCTGTGACGTGGCCGCGGAACCGGAGGTGGAAAATGCGGTTGCCGAAGCGGTGAACCGGTTCGGCCGGCTCGACGTGCTGGTCTGCAACGCGGGTATCACCGATTCATTCGGCGTGCCGGTCACGGAACTGGCCCTGGAACAATGGCGGCGCGTGATTGATGTGAACTTAACCGGGTGTTTTTTGTGCGCCAGGCATGGAGCGCCCTTTCTGGCCAAAACCCTGGGGTGCATCATCAACATCGCCTCCACCCGGGCCCTGCAGTCCGAACCACACACCGAGGCGTATTCCGCCTCAAAGGGCGGTGTCGTGGCCCTCACACACGCACTGGCCGTTTCCCTGGGCCCGAAAGTGCGCGTCAACGCCATCAGCCCGGGCTGGATTGAAACCGCGGAGTGGCAAAAAAAGAGCAGCCGTTCAGCACCGCAGCTTTCCCAACAGGACCACTCACAGCATCCCGCCGGCCGGGTGGGCGTTCCCGGGGACGTGGCCGCACTGGCCGCCTGGCTGGCCTCAAGCCAGGCGGAATTTGTGACAGGACAGAACTTTGTCACCGACGGCGGCATGACCCGGAAAATGATCTACGCCGAGTAGAAAAAAGAGATAACCGACAGATCGGCAACAGCCTTCTCATTGTTCACGAACCGGGAAGAGAACTTTACATTACATCATCTGTAACTCGACAGGCCCACCTCCGGAAACGGTGGCCGACTTCACCGGCAACCCTTTATTGACTTTTGCAGTGACGTCTCACTTCATAAGCGGCACGCTCAGAACAGGAATGCTGGCTTGACGGGTCACTTTTCGAGCGACCGAGCCCAGGAAGTCTTCTATGATGCCATGTCCATGTGTCCCCATGACAATGAGATCGTGTTTGTGTTCCCTGGAGACCTCCAGAATTTTCTTGGCAGGCTCTCCCCGCAGAACAAGGACTTCATCCATGTCCAGGGATAAAGATCCAAAATCTGTTTTCACATCCTCTGCAAATTGGCTTATTGCCTCCTTGGCAAAAACATTGGCCCTTCTCTTCCCGGTAAGGGTCTCCATTGCTTCAGCATGGTGCCGGTTCCTGAGAGCTTGGATTTGGTCTTCATCAAGAACATTCATGAGGAATGGTTCAATGTCACTGTCATCAGCCATAACGTGTAAGATGGTAATACTTGCTTTATAACAGTTTGCAAGACTCACTGCATAAGAAAAAGCTTGCAGAGATGTATCAGAGAGATCTGTTGTATAAAGTATTTTCTTTATTTGAGCCATTTGTACCTTCATTTTATCCTCCTGATATTTCATTCAATAATAGAGAATGATTGCGGCTGCATCATGTATTTTTTTGCCCTGAATCATAAAAATGTGCCTGCCTGCCTTTTTTCAAAAAGCGGTTTTAATCCTTGATCAAAAAGCCGCCCGCGCGCGGGGGCGTGGATCGAAACAATGTTTTTATTGAAATCCGGGGACAAAATATATGAGGACAAAATAAATTCATATACTGTCCCCGGATGAAGAATGGATAGCGGAATTAGTTCTTCCCGGCTTGTTGTTTTTCCTTCTGCCGGAGCACATATTTCTGGATCTTGCCGGTTGCCGTTTTAGGAAGCTCGGCAAACTCGATCTTCTTGGGGGCCTTGTACCGGGCCAGGTTCTCTTTACAGAATGTAATAATTTCCTCCTCTGAAACACTTGTCCCCTGTTTTAAGGTGACAAACGCCTTGGGCACTTCGCCCCATTTTTCGTCATAACTTGCAACAACAGCCACTTCGAGGACATCCGGATGCTTGTAAATGGTGTTTTCCACCTCGACGCTGGAAATATTTTCCCCGCCGCTGATGATAATATCCTTTTCCCGGTCCATTATCTGGACATAATTGTCCGGGTGCATCACCGCCAAGTCGCCCGAGTGAAACCAGCCCCCGCGAAACGCTTCTTTGGTTGCCGCCTCATCCTTGTAATAGCCAAGCATGACCAGGTTGCCCCGCATGACGATTTCCCCGATGGTTTTGCCGTCCCGGGCAACGGGTTCCATGCTCTGCTGGTCCACCACATCCATATTTTTGGAGACAATGTAGGGCACCCCCTGCCGGGCCCTTAATTTCGCCTGCTCTTCCGGGGGCAGTTTTTCCCATTCCTGCTTCCAGGCACAGATGGTGTTGGGCCCGTAGACTTCTGTCAAACCATAGACATGTGTAATATTGGCGCCCATGGACTCCATTTGCTCAATAATCGACGGGGACGGCGGGGCGCCGCCGGTGGCGATCATCAAGGGCCTTTCCAGTTTAATATCATGGCTCTGGGCATAATTGGCCATACCGATTAAAACAATCGGTGCACCACACATATGAGAGACGTTCTCCCTTTTGATGAGCTTGAAGATTTCCGCGGGGTCGACTTTCCGGAGGCAGACATGGGTGGCCCCGACCGCAGTGACCCCCCAGGTGAAGCACCAGCCGTTGCAATGAAACATGGGCAGGGTCCAGAGGTATACCGAATCATAGCCCATGCGTGTTTCCAGGACATCGTCGAGTGCCGTCAGGTATGCCCCCCGGTGATGGTACATGACGCCCTTGGGCATGCCCGTGGTGCCGCTGGTGTAATTAATGGTGATCACATCCCGCTCATCATCAATTCGATTTTCCACGCGGGAGATCTGTCCGGTCTTGAGAAATGATTCGTAATCGGTACCGGAAAGCGGGCAATCCTGGCTTACATCGCAGATGTTGACATAGGCTTCCACTTTGCCGAGTTGGTCAATGAAGGGCTTTACGGTGTCTGCAAACTCATTGTCCACAAAAACCATTTTGCTGTCCGAATGATCCAGGATATAGGCGATTTCCCTGCCACTTAACCGGATGTTTACGCTGACCAGTGCGGCTCCGACCAACGGCACCGCGTAATGGGCTTCAAGCAACGGCGGGGTGTTGGGACAGATAAAGGCGACCTTGTCCCCCTTTTTGATCCCCGCTTTTTGCAGAGCGCTGGCGAGTTGGTTGACGCGCTCGTAAAACTCCTGATAGCTGTATCGCTTGTCATTATAGACGACCGCAGTTTTTTCCGGATAAACCAGTACACTGCGCTCCAAAAAATTGACTGGTGTTTCCACTTCGTAATTTACGGATGCGTCTTTCATAATCCCCCTTTCTTGAATTTCATTTCAATTTCCAGTCCTGACAATTGCAACCGTCGTTATTGCCGGGAAATCCGTGACCGACGGTGTATCATGGGTCAGGCCGGCGACTTTGCCTGCGCTAAGAAGATCGAAAGCAAATACCAGCGGTTAACAACTACTCCTCTGGATTGACCGGAACCGCCGCTTTTTCCAGGCCTCCTCCTAAAATGGGCAATTTTTTAAGAATCAAAAGAAAATAAAGACCCACACCAATGCCCAGTCCCCATGCGGGTCCGAATTTTGCGATGACCATGCCCACAAAAAAAGCGTACCCCTGGCTGACCGGGGTTTTAACCATGGATATGGCAATATAGGCACATGCGAACCCGGTCAGTATAAGGGTAATCGACAATGCAACCGGCAGCAGCGGTTTCATGAAAGAAACAACCGGCACCAGCAGTGCCAGCAGAAAGGCCGGCCAGTACCAATTAAACATTCCCGTGAAAATGGAATCCATAAAATTGCGGCCGGTCTTGTATTTTTCGATGAGAAATACGTGGACCCCGGTCCACATGGGACCGTGCAGCGGAATAAAAGGGCCGGCCATCAACAGATGCCCGATATTTTTGATAAAAAGAGTAAAATGGGTGCGGGTGTTGTCCGCCTCAATGACCTCATCTTTGCGGACTTCAGAGGCCTGTTCATTTAAAGTATTGGCCAGAACAAGGTCTCCAAAGACAAAAATATAAACCATCAGGGCCAGGGGAATTGCCTGGACAAACATGTCTGGTCCCGGCCATCCCACGAAAAAGGGGGAAACCGTTCGGATATATTCACCGATGGCCGGCACATGAAAGCCCATTTTGATATCAAAGGAAAGTTCCCCGAATAGGGGGCCGACCACTGCTGCAACCAGAAAACCCACCAACAGTGCCATACTGGCCATAAGCTTAAAAACTTTGACCCTTTGCTTGGCTTCTGCAAACCACACAGAAAACATGAGAACAATCACGATGGCCCATACAATGGGAAGAGTGTAGGGCATGGAGTCGAGGCGGTCAAATTCAGAGTTAAAAGCCGAGATTGCGCCGCCGAAAATAATGGCCGCCCTGAGTTCCGGGGGAACCCACTGAAAAAAACGTTCCCCCAGCCCGGTTGCTGCAAAAAAAAGAAATATTGCGCAAACGCAAAGCGTCAGTGCTGTCATTGCCTGTATCGCCTCTAAACCGGGTTGAAACTGCCCGAGAAAGACCATGACAAGAGGAAGCGCCGGGGTTATCCAGCCTGGTGCGTATGGTTCACCAAAGATCATTGTATGGGCCACCAACCAAAAAAGCTGGATGAACATGACAGCCCAGGCCAGTTCAAACGGGACGTCAAAATACTTCATGGTCAAGGCGGCCACCACACCGGCGGTTGCCGTGGTCAGCAGCCCTCCCTGAATCATTTCCGAAAGGGAAAAGCCCACGTGAACCCCCGGAATCCGAAGCTTGAACCGCCACCACTTGATTCCGGGCTGTGCCTGATTGTCTTTACGTTGAATCGCCATGACAACCTCCTGTGATAAATGTTTGAAGAAACGTATCGGTTAAACAGGAGGGTATCAAGGCGATATAAGATTGTAAATTGAATGAATTCGGAAAGATATAAAGAAAATAATCTTAAACTGATTTTGAACACCACGATTCGAAAACATATTGAAAAAACAATATAATACAAAACTACATTTTGGTCTTGGCACTACCATGTATTTCAATTTCCAGGTTATTTGACCGCTTTTATTGTAGGC